>Ga0115030_1000487_pt1 | contig 16329 bp, 19 predicted proteins | sample SidtaG_4_FD_87174 | JGI IMG/M metagenome (GOLD analysis project Ga0115030, IMG submission 87174) | Marine algal microbial communities from Sidmouth, United Kingdom - Sidmouth_Male1 metaG | ecosystem: Host-associated > Algae > Red algae > Unclassified | place: Sidmouth, United Kingdom | collected... | reverse complement strand
GGGGCGGGGAGGGCCGTGGGGGGGAGGTGTGAGGAGGGGGGGGGGGGTGGGGGGGGGGGGGGGGGGGGGGGGGGGGGGGGGGGGGGGGGGGGGGGGGGGGGGGGGGGGGGGGGGGGGGGGGGGGGGGGGGGGAGCAGGGAGAGGATGGCTGTAGCAGCGGCCGTATGGCGTACGATGCACACTTTTTGACTGACTGGCCGGGCCCAGAAAGGCTCGAGCAGAAAGCACGACCACACGTTTGCTGGACACCTCTCGCAGAGGTCCAGGTGTCAAGCTGAGCCGAGCTACAATGTGCTCCCTGCGACCAGCTTTGCTGCGCAAGCTCAGTACTCCGCCCGATGTCCAGCCCTCGAACCTTCGGACACGCCACCTCCTGTCGGGTCTCGCGCCCGAGCTCTGCGGCGTGTCGCGTCGCGAGCTGGCACAGGCTTCGCTTGACAAACCGCGAGGGTCCTGCATCAAACACCCCCGAAGACATCGTCGTGCAAGCTCTGCCAGTCACCAGACACAGATCTCGTTAGCTCTAAAACACCAAGTACGATGCTGCAAGTTCTTTATTTTCATTCCGGACGCTCAATGATCAGAACTTGGCGGCCAGAGCTCCTATCTCATAATTTTGCGCAGGTCCTGAACTCCTGTGAGGGCAGTGCTTGATGCTTCAGGCACTATCCGCTTATATGGCACCCGTGCGCACTTTGTAGTCCCCGTTCCAGCAACTCATTTTCATGGCGCACCACGGCGAGGCTTTCTCGTTTTACTTCCGATCGCTGCCATTTGCAACCAGAAAGAGGCTGCTGGGGCTCTTGATCGCAGGATTTAAGGGCCATTCCAGTTGGTCGATCGCGGGAGGGGGTGTACAATCACGGATTTGATATGACTTCGAGTTTCAGACGCGCGTCCTTCAGCGACACTATCCGACACGAAGTCTGAGCATCCCCGAGCTGGCCACCAACCACTCAAATTCATACGGGACTGGAGTATGATCAGTTTCTTTTCTAGGAAAAAGAAGGGAAGGGCACGACAACGGGTATTCATCGTTGCTGTCCGACGGGTCCTCACTCGCTTCCGTGTCTGGCCCGTGAGGGAAATCCCAGCAACGTCGGCCCCATCTTCCATTCATCCCCATCTGGAGGTGCAGCGTGTGACTCACTGAATGGAAAGACCATCCTGGGGGCCCCATATTTCAAACGTCGGTGTGGAATCTGCCATATCAACCATCGACAGCACTCTGGCTGATGGAGCGATAGGGCCTACGTTGCTGGTTCAGATGAGGCCCCAATCTGACCTCTCCTCGTTTTTCGGGGGACTAGCCAAGCGACGATGGCTGATGTGTCCGAAACCGATTGCAGATCGTGCAGAGATAGTCATTGGATTAATTCGAAAATGGGCTCGGGAATGCCGCGCGACAAAGAATTGAAGCACAGTACGCGAGTGAAGCCCAATCCGAACAGAATCGGGCTCAACACGCAATAACATAGGGTGAATGCGACGACACCTGTCAGTGCCACGGCACCACGCGCACGATTTGTCGATGTCAACGCCTGACGCAGGCGACAACCCGCGTTGCACGAGCCGCAACACGAGCGATATGGGCCAGTCTGGTGGACAAGGACATGCGCGAGCGGACCAGGGCACTGTCCGCACCGCAGAGTGGTCCTGCCAAACAGCTTACATCGCGCGTGTACCATCTCTCGGGAGTGCAAGCTTGTAGATTCGATTGCCCTGAGCCGCTCTCGGGTCAGACTCTCCGGTCAGCGGAAAGAATATGCGCATTTTGATTGGCTTTCATTAAAATATTTCTCGGCCGTGCCCCTGCCTCAACGTGTCTTTCGCCCAGTCCAGGTATTATAGACCTTCGGTATGTCAAATGTGGGTCGACGGCGTGGGTCGGGGACACGTTTCATGCCACTTTAAGCCTTCGACCCACATTTCCATCCCTTTTATGGCTAAGGAGGTCCTTCGACCCACGTCAAGAACCGGTACCGACCAAGGTGACCGCAGCCACGTAGCAGTCAATGAGAAGCTTACATGGAAGTTTCCGCCAATCGCTGGTATCCGTTAGCTTTCGATGCCTAGTCTTACGGATTCCGAAGGACAGTCGCCCGATCGCCCTTCTGGCACACGTCCATCACGGCGACGTCACCGGCGCCGAAAGGCGTCTCCACCCGGTCACACTGTAAGCGAGTCTGCAAGGAGTGTGGCAGGACTGCAGGACCCACATTTGATGCATGCCGAAGCTCCGAAGGGGTGGATGTGGCTTCCTTAAAAAACCGGTCGGGCGACCCACAACATACCCACATTCGATACCCACGTCGCAGTTGCCGAAGGTCTCTATTTTCAAATTGTTATATCTGGATCTGGACGCTATTTGGGCGAGACTGGCTCTGCCATCAGATTTCCAGAGAGCATGATTGGACGCCGCTCCTAACAAACGGATGGTGTGGCGGGCAGGTGTGACACTGGGTAGGAAATGAGAGAGCGCTGCGCAGCAATGAGTGGCTTCGCTTGACCGTCGCGTAATCGCGATTTGGGCTTCACACACACTTCTGTCAGCTGAGTGCATTGCGTGGGCGGACACCGATGATGGCTGCCATGGCCCAGGCGTCCGTCCGCGCATCGTCGGCGGTCCAATGAACAGGCATTGTGAGCTCGCGCGTGCCAGCGCGGGTGTACCCCACTTCGCAAGGCAACGTATAGGAGGACTTGAACCAGGTTCCCTGCACGTGTCCGGCGGGCGCAGCTTTTTTTTTTTGGCGAGGGCGGGCCCAGAAGGGCCTCTTCACGCGCGTGCGCCACGCACCCGTCCGTCAGGCGGGCGCTGCTCGCATACGTGAGTCCGCCGACAGGCGCCTCCCTGCGTCAGCAGTCTGAGGGGGCCGACGGGGGGTCTCCTGCAATGCGAGGCAACGTGAGGGGGGACCTGTCGCGTTGCCCCCTCGCGCGCTCGAATTCTCCTGGCCTCGTGCCGGCCAGCATGGGCGGGGCCCACGCCGTCGGCCTCCAACCCACGCAGGCAGAGGGAGCATTTGGTGGGGTGCCGCGCGTATGCCCGCACCCGACTCGTTCTCGCGCTGCGTGGACGGACGCAGGCCGGCAGCCAACGGTTCGCCCTCCGTCGCTGGCGCGCCCTTTGGGGGCCCTGTGGTGTCTCCCGCGCGCGGGTCCGCCGCGTGCCGTGTGTGTGCGCACAAACCACCGCCGGCGCCGCGGCGCCCGCCTCCGTTCTCCACTCGCTCGGCGTCTTTAGACCGCGCTGACCGTCTCTCCCTCCTTTGCGACTCCCGCGCTCCTGAGCATGACGCGCGCGAACGGCGCCAACGACTCCCGACGGCGGCGCACGCAGCGGAAGCGTAACGGTACCTGGTGCCCGCCTCCCCCTCCTAGTCCCTTCGAGGACGCTTTCGAGCAACCGAACATGCCCCTCCCACCCCCTACCCCCCCTCCTGCTCCCATGCCACACGCGGCGCCGGGTGCGCATCGCCCGCCCCCCGGCTCTGGACGTGCCGCAGAGGGCGGGCGACTTCGGCCATTTCAGCGGCCTTACTCCCTTCTAGGTCGCGGCCGCCGACATGTCGAGCGCAATGACTGTGAGCAGCTACGACGGAACGTGCGCTACCACGGCGATTGGGATGGCCGCGGTCCTGGCGGCGGCCCTCCCGGACCTTTGTGTGCGGGTCCGCGCGGCGGTGGCGACAGCGCCGGCTGGCGACCACCAAGCCCCCCTCGGCCGCCTTCGGGCGCCCCTCCTCGGCCGATAAGGGGCCCGCCATTCTCTCCCAACCACTTTTGTGGGCGCGCTCGGCGCTCGCAGGCTGGTGGTCCTCCCGGCCCGCCGCGTTTGCCGCCGCATCCATCCTTTCGCGGTCGCGTGTACAGTTCTTGCAGCCTTTTACGCCTGCCGCGGCCTCCGCCGCCGGGTGCTCCCCCAAGCCCATCAAGAGTTCCGGCCCCCTTCACGGGCGGCCGCGACAACTACTGCCCGCGCAGCCCGCCGCGCCAGCCGTGGGGCCCACCGCCTGGCCCGCCACGGGGCGACTCGCGCTCGCCAAGGGGCGACGGCTGGGACCGCCGGCGGACTCTGCCCCGCCGTCCGCCGGGACTACCTCCGGGTGGGATCTGGGATCTCTCCTGAGAGGCGTGGGGCGACGACCAAGTCCCACCCTGGAAGGTGTCCCGGCCGGCGGCTCTGTGGCGCGTGCCTGATACCCCCTCGCCCTGGCGGGTCGCCCAGTACGGAGATCTGGGCCACACGCAGGAGTTTCAGAGGGTCCTGACCCAGACGCCGACGCGGAGCATCTCCTCGCCGTGGATTGGGTTGCCCCCGCCGTCGCAGCTGTTGCGGCTGCCGACTTCAGCCGAGCCCCCAAGCCGTCCAGTGTACGTCTTGCCGTGGAACCATCCCTCTGTCGACCCGACCTACCAGCTCGTTCCTGTCTCTCGGCGGCCGCCCCAGCTGCTCCCTCCCCACCCGTCGCCTCGTTACCGGCTGAGACGTACGCTCTGCCCAAGAGGATGGGGATTGCTCTGAGGTGGACGGATGCCGACCGTGTGCCCCTCTTTGAGGCGTACCTGGAGGTGACGAGCGACGCGGTGAATGGGACTGCCCGGACTGAGGACAACCTGTGGGCGACGGTGCACATGGTTTGTGGTGAGAGAATGCGGAAGAAGGGGCAGATGAGAGTGGAGTGCTTTACGAGCATGCTGGAGAAGCACTTTAAGCCTATTTGGGCGGGTGTGAGCGCCTTCACGTCGCACTATCTCGCGGTTAAGGCCACGGCGACCACTGGAGACACATCCGAGGAGGATATGATCAGCGACGCTGTGGCGCGCTATTGCTCGCTAGACGTGTACGACGCTATCCAAGAAGACCGGAACCAGGCCAAGGTCAATGACAAGACGCGCAAACGCAAGGCCCAGGTCGCGCACCACAAGTGGGTCGCATGTTGGCGCTTCCTGCGGCAGAGTGACACGTTTAGCGGCGCCGCCAACGGCGGCGACGCCTCAGGTATGAAGATCATGTGCGACACGTCGTCTGACGAGGAGGACAGTGGCATCGGCAGCAGCAGCGGCCGCAGTCGACGCAATGGCGGCTTCCAGGGTCGCCCTGTCGGCATCAAGGCGGCCAGGATGCAGCGCCAAGAGGACAAGCAGATGGACTCCCAGGTAGAGGCGAGCACTGCGGCACTCCGCAAGCTCACCGACGCGCAGCACGAGCGCACTGCCCTTTGCCTTTTTGACTCGCCGCTGATACGGCACACCCCTGAGGCGGCTCGTTTCCAATTGGCGATTACCCTGAAGATGCTGTAGCGTGCAGGCGTGATGAGTTCGTCTGCTATTGATGTGGGGGGGGGTGAGGGGACTTACGACTCTATCGGCGGTGTGGGCGACGGCGTTGCCGATCTGGGTGTTGACCGCTCGGCGGGGACGGTGCCGGCGACCGCCGGCCCTGCTGCCGGAGCGCGGGTGCCGAAGGGGCGAGGAGCGCTGGCGGCGCCTGTGGGTGCTGATGGGACATCGGCCTCTGCTCTGGCGGCAGCGGCGGCGGCCAAGGCTGTGCGTACCCACGTGTGTCGACAATTCAAGACTGGCGCTGGCCGCCGCTCGCTGGAGTCCAAGCGGCGGGCAGCCGAGGCTCAGCTTGCGCGCAGCCCAAACACGACTCGCAACCTGGACGAACAAGACGATTCGTCCAACGACAGCGATAATTTAGAGTAGAGGGACCTGTAGTTCGTTGCCTTTGTGTGCGACGCGACGCGTTTGTATGTTGAGTATGACAAAGGTTCTTCTTCCCGGTTGGGCAGGGTTTTTTTTCCCTACACAAGTGCCATTGCGGGCCGCAGCAGGAACGGGACCTCTCGCGCAGTGTTGCCTATGACCCCCCGCACCCCCCGCACTCTTTTGCGGCACGAGTCGCATCGTTCACAGCAGCTTGACACGCGCCCCTCCCTCGCGCGCGCGACATGCGCGCACGTTTCCGTGGCGGCGCCCGAGCAGGGCGCGGCGCGTGGGTAACGCGCGGTGCGGACCTGCGCTGCCCCGCGCCGGCGCGCGATGGGCCCCTTTCGGCTGGAGCGCGACGCGCTTCCGCCTCACCGCGTGACGCTCCTCGGCTTCGCGCCGACGCACGCCGCCGAGGGAGCGGCGGCTACATGCGCGCCCCGCCCGTTGCCGCTCGCCACCAATGAGGTGCAGGCGGAACGTCAGGGCGGGGCGCCGCAGGCGCAGAAGGCGCGGCGGTTGCTGTGTGTGGCGGCGGCCACCGCCGCGACCGCCGACCCCTCTGTCGCCGCCGCGGCCTCGCCTGCCGATGACGCTACACCCGCTGTCGCCCACTCTCGCCTGCGGAGAGCGGCGGTGGCCGCGGCTGGCGGCAGGGACGGCGGCGCTGCGGCACATCAGGAGGGCGGCCGCGGCGGCTGTGGCCGCAGTGGCCTTCTCAGAGCACGGCGCACGGTGTGCGTTTCCAGCTTTCCGAAGCCACCGCGATGGACGGCCCCACCGACAACAGCGAAGGTGTTTCATCGAGAGGACGGCGGAAAAGCATATTTTGCATTCAGGTTTTTTGTGCTCATCGGTCGAGCACCGGAATTTCTGGCGTTTTGGAGAGTGAACTCGGCAGTTCTAGGAAAGATCCGACTGAAGTTCCAAGCTTCACTGAAACGTGTATTAAAATTGGGGTCGTGCAGCCTATCAACGCCCGTTATTTTTGTAAAATCCCAAAGCGTCAGTGGCCTCCCGCCGAAGATGCCGCGTCTTTGTCGAAGACCACGCTGCTGTTGGCCCGTCCTTGTCAAGGCCAGCAGCTCGTCAGAGCAGAGCCGGCCGCCGCACGCGAGCGGCTGTGTGTCGTCGTGCGCGCTGCCCCCGGCCGCGAGCGCCGGCGCGTCGTCCCAAGAGCCTGTGGCCCCAGCTGCCGTCGGTGAGTTGTTGGCCCCCCGGGCACCGCCGGCGGGGACGTTGCGCGCTGCGCCTCTCCGCACGGCCGCAGCCGGCCCTTCGCTGGCGGCTGGCGGCGACACGTGCGGGTCGGCCTGCACCGCCCGCGCCGCCTGTTGGCGCCCCTCGGCGCGGCCAACCGCTCCCGCGTGCGACTACCGCATCTCTATGAACCTCTCCGGCGGGCGACTGCTTGCCTTGTTTTGTTTTTCAGGAACCGCGCGCGTGCGTTGCAGCTGGCCCGGACCTACTGGGACACACAATGGACTACGATGTCAAGGAAAAAAAAACCCTGCCCAACGGGGAAAAAAAGACCTTTGTGTAACCATACTGCTGCTCTCGACAACATACGGGGCCAGCAGCTCGCCACGGTCGCTCCACACGTGCGCCGTCAGGTCGGCACGGAGCTGTTTGTCGTCGGTGGGGTTGAGAGTCTCTCCCCTCGCATCGAAGATAGCAACCATGCCGACCGCGGGCGGCTGCCCCACAGCGTTCAATGCGGAGGGCGGGTTAGAAACACCGACAGTGTCGGCCGGGCTGGCGCCGCCGGCGCCGCCAGGCGCAGGTCCCCCGGCGGCAGCAGCGCCACCATCGTCCGCCCCACCGTCGTTCCCATCAGGACCCCCCGTGGCGGCAGCAGCCGCGCCTGCAGGACCCTCATCGTCACTACTCGCACCCCCGCCCTCGTAAGTCCCCCCTGCCCCTCTGCGGCGCCTCAAAAACACGTCTCGACGGCTCTCTACGCACATATTGTGCAAAATACTGACAGCCTTTTAGGTGGTGATCAACTGCTTCACGGAGCAGTCCCGTCCTGAGTGCAACGTGATGTGAAACCGCTGTGTCAGAACGCCAAAAAGGTGGTCAACGTCCTTGCGAATGGCCTCTTGCAGGTGGTTGAAGGTCTTCGCCTCGTCTTTCATAGGAATTTGGTGGGCAGACACTAGGAATGAGTAGCGAGGGTAGATGCCGTCCAAAAGGAAGTAAGATAGCGTGCGGGTGATCCCATTCACGGTAAAGGTCACGCCCCGCGGCGGCCACCGGCCTTCCGTGACTTCTAGGTAAAGAGGTGACTGGTTCAAAACACTTATGTCGTTCAGGCTTCCCGGAGCGCCTACAAACAGGTGCCAAATTCACAGGTCCTCGTCTCACACAGCCTCGACGGAAACGCCGCGCGAGCCCTTCCGGCTCTGGTACGCGCTGGCCATGCCCGTCGGGCACTGATGTCACTCCCAGTGGGTACAGTCCAGCGAGCCCTTACAGCCAGGAAAGCCATGCTCCGCATTGCGCTCCATCATCTTTTTGAGCTCCGTCTGGTTGGGACGGCGCAGGTGCGTCGTTTCCCACCGCCGCACGATCAACTCGAGGAGAAGCTTGGTCGCCTGCTCCACGGTCGAGCGAGAAAGGCGCACGTACTCGTCCGAGCGGTCGGCCGCCTCGCCGTACGCGATGACGCAGAAGGCGGCCACGACCTTCTGCAGCGGGTGGGCCTGCAGGCGACCCGGCGCGTTGATGCGCTTCTGGAAGAGCGGCTCGTCTTTGATGGCCAGGTTGATGCGTGGAAATACACTGCGCGGCACACGGAAGCGCGTCTAGAAATCACGGTCGTCAAAAACAGGCGGCACCGCGTTGACCCCAAAGTAGTCGCGCTGGATGTTTAACAGGCCAGCGGCAAAGTCACGCCGCTTGTTTTGCCGACTCCCGGGAACAGAACCGCCGTAGTGGCGACGGCGGCTCGCGCTGGCGGCGCGCGACCGTCGTCGAATCAGCAGCATCAGGCCCATGTGCGCCTGCACCGCAGCGCAAACGACGGCGCCATCGTCCTCGGCCAGCAAAGAGGCAGCGCTGGACAGCCCCGTCTCGGAAGCTTCCATACCAACAGCGGAGGGGTCGGTCGCAGGCGAGCGCAGGCAGGTGGTGGTGGAGAACGGGACACAAGGATGGGGGTCGTAACAGTGGTGGGGTAGCAAATAAAGTGGGGAGGGTGCGTGGATCATGCGGCTCAATCCGAGGACAGGGAACGTGGGGGAGAAGCGGGAACGTCGTGGAGGAGGAACAGGGTAACAGAGTAGCGGGGGGCCGACGATGCAGTTGATGGCCGGACGCGTCACAACGATGGGCGCGACGTCGATGGGTCGGGTTCGTGTACGGTGCGGCAGCGCGGACCGAGCAGCGACGGACCGAGCCTCTCCCTGACAAATTGCACTGCGCGCAGTGGTGGACCACCTACAGCCCCGAAAACGCTGGGCGGGAGCCAACAAGACACCGCGTGGTCCCGGATCGACCGCCGCACCCCCACTGAAGGACACTGTGGGTGGTGGCGGACCAGCAGCCTCCCCGAATGCGCCGCGCACAAGCCAGAAGGCGACCCGAGGCCGCCGGCCATCCCCCTCCCTCCCTCTCAAATCGTTTTGGGTGCGGTGGCGGGCCGCCTGCCACCTGGAAATCGCTATGCGGGTGCCTGCCCAGGGGCCACGCGCGATCCTTTCCGACCCCCCCCCCCCTCCAGAGGCTCTGAAACAGTGTCCGGCGGCCTGCCACCTGAAAATATCTGTGTGCGTGTGGGACAAGGCCGCCCGCGCGATCTCGTTCAAGCGCCCCCCCCCTCCTCAGAGGCTCTGTGTCAGTGGTGGACGGCCCGCCAAAACCTTGCCACCGCGTGGTCGTGATGGCACCACGCGAACAATGCATTGTCCCCACGCCTACAGGCATGGATGGAAAAAATCCGTATTTTTTACATCGCCATGTGATTAATCCATGAATTAATCAATAACATATTGCATTTTTTAATTAATCAGCGTGTGCAATGCATTTTTTGCTGCGCGTTTTTTCTTGTTGCGAATGCGGTGCTGTCCCCACGGCGACGACGCGACTTGCTGTGCCCAGACCACCCGGATGACGCCATCCGACCGACGGAAAGACCCCTCTCCCCCCTGCTCCGCCCTCGCCCACGCACGGACACCCCCTCTGCTGCTCCCTGGTGCGCGCTGGCGCTCAAGGTGCACCTTTCGGTTGTGAGCCACCGGAAGATGCCACCCACGAGCGGCCCCTCGATCGGTCCGCGCACTTTGGCGAGTGCCGCCGCGTCGCCTGGCACAGGAGTTGGCGCTGTGATGGACGTAGATGTGGGCGTCTCGACGGGGGCTGGTGCCTCAACGGGCGCGCTGGCGGGCGCCGCGACGGGCGCCGGCCACAGAGGGGCCCGGAGGGGGGGGGGGAAGGAGGGCGGGAGGGGTTACACTGGGCGCGATCGAAGGAGCGAGGGTGGTGCGCAAGACAGCTCGTCAGGTCGCGCTTGCCCGGCCGTCGGAAGCGGAGGCCTTCGAATAAAATCATAAAATGCATATTAAATGCATGCGACCGAGTGTGATTAATCCATGAATTAAGTCATGATTTAATTCAAAACATTAAATGCATGCATTGAATCGGTGCCATCCATGCCTACAGGCCCTCAAGAGCCCAGATCGGGGGTCACGAGGCGAGAGAGATCCCCACTGTACGCCTGCCTGAGTTACATGTCCGATCCCGTCCCACGCAGCCCACAATGCCAGCCTGCGTCGGAGTCGAATCACGAGACGCCAACCACCTGCTCTGTCATCTTGGTTCAATGGAAGAAAGCTTTTGGTCCGCTCTCGAATGCTGAGGTCGGGCCTCATCGCCAAAGAGTGCAGATCTGCGCCATTGTCTTTCAGAACTGATTATGATCGTCCCAACACACGTTGCGCGCAAAACCAATGGATAGTGATACATATTTGGTTATACTCCACCAATGAGAGCACAGAACGCATTGGGGCCGACGCCGAACCGGCCCCATTCCGCTTCACGAATGGGGCAGGTCCAACGTCCGCCCCATTTCTGCGCTTCGGAGTTGATTCGTACTTCCTGCATTCCATCATGACCATTGAGGATCAGAATGAGGTCGATCGTGTTGACGGAAAAGCTCAGTGGCCCCATTTCCTTAATTAAGAGACACGTTTCTGCTTCGTGGGGCAACGTGTAACGAAAATGAGATGGGGCCGACGTTGCTGGGATTGCCTTTACGACCTCCGCCGTCCGGGCCGTCAAGCCCCTCGCCGTCCAAGTCGGAACTGTCCCCGCCGTCTGTCCATTCACATCCTCCATCGTCCGACACGCCACTCCTCCCGCCGTCCGAGTCGTCGCTCTCCCGGCCGTACGAGGCGTCACTCCCGCCGCCTTCAGTGGCATGGCCTTCCCCGCCCTCGTCCAACCCCGTCTAGCCCTACGTGGCTGGACAACCGTTGTGGTGCAGAAAATGGTGGAGTTGATGACGGTGGAGTTGGCGACGGTGGGGCCCAGGACGATTGTCAGCGCCATCGGTGGTAGGACGGATGACGGTATGTCCACATCGACGGGTGCAGTGTGCGACAAATCAGTCACGATTTCCAATCCACCTGTTTGGGCTGTATTCCAGAAGACGATCGCGAGATCTGTCGGTAGTTCCCGTGGAAATTGTCGATCGCGATCCTCCCAGTTATATAGCACGTGACATATAACAGGAGCGCATATCACCGGATATTGACTGTATCCCCATGGGTTCTTCTGCTGAGGAATGGCATGAGGACCAGGAATAGGAACAGCAGATAGCTACGCGATCAGTCAAAGGCAAAGGTGAACATCCATGCACGTCAGCTGCTAATGCCATGGAGCTCCATTTGCAGAATGGTCAAAGTTTATGGGAAAACCCGGCAGTGGCTCCATACTTTAGCACACATGCGATGCAGCCACCTGAGAAGGTGTTCGAGCCGGATGCAGGAGTCGAACATTTCAACAGATTCTGTCTGGTTTTCGGCCCGGAAGGTCGGGTCCCGCAGAGCGCGCTGTTCGTGGCCAGTCGTTACCTTTGTCAAGGTATCGGCTGGCTCAAATTGTTCCCTGACGATCGACGACAGCTGATCGTTACCTTTTCAAAGGTAACGTGGGGATAGAGGGGTCCGGGAAGCCCAAATCCTTTTACAGCGCTTGCAACGCGTTTTCTGAAGGGGGTGCCTGCACGCATGCAATCTGGCCGATCGGTCAGTAGCTGAGAGATGATCGGTTGACTGAAAACAACGACCGCACCTAATCAAACCCTCGAAACCATCGACCGCAGCACTAAGCCACATCGAATGAAGCGTGAAGCACGACGATCGGATTTAGCACGTCATACTTGAAGTGCAATTAAAACCAGTTTGTTCCAGCTTGTTCTGCCAAATTAGTTCTGTGATTTGCAATCACGGACCTTTCGCGCACCGGCCAAGTCATGATAGAGCAACAGGTGTCAGGACACACGTACAACAAGACGCATGGGCGACGGCCGTGACGTGCCCAGCCGGCACGCCTGAAGCCATCGCGAGCAACTTGACGTCCCATGTGCAAAAAGATGCAACCAAGGAAATGGGGCAAAAAAAGAGCTCACCTTTTCACCAATCATGTCACTGATGCACTCTATTTGTCTATTTGGTACATAATGTACCATACGTACCACCTTCCAAGCGGCGCGATCCCATTCAGGACGGATACATAGAACCTGCTCATTGCGCGAGTTTCCTGATGAAAGAACACGCCTACGGCAGGTGTTACGTCGCGGGATGTCACACGACCGCACTAGAACGCGCACGAGTAGCGCCTGAAGACACGTGCTCTTCAAGACTGAACAATTGCTGATCCCTGAATTTTGTCCTGGGGGACAGAGACAGAGACTGACTGTGAATAAGAGTATTCTATTGGTCTAAAACGACAGTGAGAGCGCATCGAAGCCAATAGCAAGCCCGCATTCGGTGCCAGGACCTTGCATCCAGCAGAACTCACTGTTTGTTGCCGCTTGATCCGCTAACCTTGGCACGGGGCAAGCTGCCCAGCCGAGATCTTGAGATTTTCTACTGTTTCCCTGCCAGAAGTGCAGAAAAAATGAGGAGCTGATGTCGATTTCCAGGCCATATGGGCACATGTAAGCAATCAGAAGCTCCAAGTCAGTCCCCCGGGCGCCTCTGATTGGTGGAGAGAGTTGGCCCGCAACTCAGTCTCGGTCCACCAGGACAAAATTCGGGGATCAGCAATACAACGAAAAACTAGGAAACATCACGGAAGCAACTCAGGCTAGCACAAACCAGGATGAAGCAACGAAAACAGCACTCCCATCTATCTCATTAACCAGTGTGATGGCACCTTCAAAGCAAGGCCGACTAGGGCCGAGAGCCCCGGAGCAAGGCGTCGTCAGACAAGCAATGAGAGCACTGGCAATCGTCAAGCACAAGCCCTTGCTCCACCGTGCTGCCAAAGAGGGCGCAAAGCCGCAATTTCACACAACCGTCCAGACTAGAGAACTTGTCCGCAGCGTCCAGCGGTGCCAACTTGTTTGTCACATCATCGCGGGAGATGCGTGCGGCCCTTGAAGCCGCCCTGCCGACGTCGACGTCGCCCATCCGAGTGAGCTGTATGACGTACGGGAGGCGCTCCGTGTTGCCAACGACCACAAGTCCCGCAGACGCGAGATCTTGCAAGGCGACGTGTACAGCCACAGGACCGACGGAATCGAGCCCCAGATAAGGAGCTGACCCGCAAATGACGCGGACATCGCCGAACACCGTGCGCCTCGGCGTCCGTGGCTCTTCAAAAAGCGGGCACAGATGCTGCTGCCACAATGCACGAGCAAGAACCGAAAGACCTTGAACGACCCCAGCATCTCCGAACTCGCCAAGGGAAACGCCAAACCGGCCCGGCGCGGGCTTTCCGGCGAGGTCTACCTAAACACGACACAACAGCGCGAGCAGCACATCAGTTGGACGAGGATGAAGGTCAAACGCACTCAGCTCAGCGCGGCCGAGAAAGGACGTACGGCCGCCAGGCGATGTTGACTCGACGAAACGACTTATGATATCCCATGCAGCGTCTGACGGGATCACGGAATCTTCAATCAGCTGTCTCACCTGGAAGTTGTCCGCCTCGTTAAAGAAATAGATACAGATCGCCTCTTCTCCGTCCCGGCCAGCTCGCCCGATCTGCTGCACGTACTCGGAACGAGATCTCGCGCCGTCCAGAGAGAGTCATGCCAATCAATCAAGCGCGACACCGAGAGAATAAGCAAGCGCCGGTCCGGTGGGCACGCAACAAGGAACTATATGCAATTGTCAGAAGTCGCTCGACGATAAGTGACTCAATCGGCTAATCAGGTGGCACAAAAGACAAACGTGCAAGACCACGTGTCAATTGTGGATCCATTTACAGAGTGAACAACAGTACGGACATAAGCACAGTGAATGCCGAGGCCGAAAGCAAAAGTGGACACGACGACAACACCAGGTAACTGACAAAAGGCCAGTTCCACAGCTGCTCGCGTCTTGCAGCCGGCATGGTACGCGTAGACAGATGGTAGCGCTCTGCCAATGCAAGCAACGCGGCGCTGGACCGAGGCTTTGAGCGCGGTGATCAGCTGCTCGACAATATGCTGGTAGCGCGCGTAAATTATGACGTTCCCGTCCTTACGTCGAGCATCCACAATCCAGCAGGTGACATAAGCCACTCTCCAGCACCACTCCTCCTCGGCTGCAATCTGCGCCGGCAGGTTGAAACAAGACGGGCAAAAAGCAGTAGGACGAGGCATGATGCGCAGGATGAGGTTGGCTCGCACAAACTTGCCGCGTCCGATGACGGAAGAAGTAATCCGCAGGATGTCCGCCAGCTGATCCTCCTTTCAGGTCCGAAGAGAACCCGTAAGGGCGAGCCGCCGGCGTCCTTGCAGACAGGTAGCCGCCAGCGAGAGGGTAGGGCGCCAACCAGCCGCATCCGCCCAGAGGTGCGCCTCATCAAACGCCGTGATGCCGCCCGGGCGCTCGTTCAACACACGTACGAGAGAGGCGCTGTGGCACAATGCCTCAGGAGACACAACAAGGGCCTGCCGCCGCTGCTTATGGAAGAGCTGGCGCAATTCGACTCGGCCCCCTGCCGTACACGAACCGGAAAATTTCCTTGCCGTCACGTCTGCCTTGTTCAGCAGCCGGGCATGCTGACGCCCAAGGCATGTGAGGGGAACCAGAGGCACGGACTGTACGCGAAGTTTCTGGTACAACAGGGCACAGGCGATCCGAAACACACATGTCTACAGCGACGCATGCAGAGAAAATTTCAATGACACTGACAACAAGGACGTCAGTGTCTGCATTGCATCCCATGGAAGGATCCCCAAAAATCTGCCAGACCACGCTAAGCGATCATCGGAGACACACAGTTCACGTACCTTGCCAGTGCCAGTGGCCATCACCGAAATGACACCTGCATTCGGCTGAGCCGCGTCCACGATGTCTATGATGGCCTCCAGCTGGCCTGCACGGAACTCGTCGTGGTCGAATCTCTCACCGAGGAGGCGCCGAGCGCGACGAAGAACTCTGGCACGATCCATAGCCGGCTGTGATGACGCAGCACGGTGACGCCGTCGTGCACGGGCGGAGGCGCAGCCGCTCAGCGTGACCGCGCGACGTGCCGTTCCTGCGACTAAATGTTTGCCGTCCATACCCCCTGGACAGGTCGTCCCGACAGCCTCTTGGCCAATCGGCCATGTACAAGGACCGGCAATTGAAGCACAATTGTGAGAAACAGCAAATACAGCCAAATGCGTAGGTCGCTGAAGATTACACAAGAATTGCACAATACAGTGATATATGTGATATAGCATGACAATAAGCACCTTCTGCAACCTTTTTGTGCACTCAGCGAAAATATCAGCGCCGTAGCTCACAAGCCGTCCGTCAGTTGCACTCTCGCGCACTACGGGCCATGCACCTGCCCCAGACGGCTCGCAGGACACTTACGAGCGAACCTAGAAATCTTTAAGCACAGAACACTCTAGCAGGAGCGCTGGACGACAGCTCTCAACGACTACTTCTCCACCGCCTTAGCATTTAAACCCACCTCCATGAAAACACACTCGGGCACCTCCCCACCACGCACAATGATGTCAGCCAGTGCTGCTGACGGGGAGGCGCTGCAGAAGCGCTTCTCCAAGCGATTGCTGGCTTGAACATAAGCCGTGTACGCCAAGAAGCTGGACCAGTTCCCGCGGGACTTGATCTCGTCGTCTGGTACGCCGAGAAGCCGGTAGAGCTGCACCCCACCTCGCTTGAATGAGTGCGTACAGAGGAAGAGATAAGCGTAGACTCCTGCTTCGTCAAACCCCGCTCGCGGATCGTCCAGAAACTTATCGTCCTTCAAGGGAAGTCGCACATCACGCTCCCAAGTTCCGGCAATGGTCTCATTGTACCCAAAAAACTGAAAGCCGGCATCCTCACCGCGGACAAGAAGATACATACCGAGGGCAAGAACGGGGTCGATGCGCGGATCACCCGTCAAACCTTGTGCCCCCTCCAAGTAGTGTCGTTGCCCGCTCGACGACGTTTTCGTCTT
>Ga0115030_1000483_pt1 | contig 16381 bp, 14 predicted proteins | sample SidtaG_4_FD_87174 | JGI IMG/M metagenome (GOLD analysis project Ga0115030, IMG submission 87174) | Marine algal microbial communities from Sidmouth, United Kingdom - Sidmouth_Male1 metaG | ecosystem: Host-associated > Algae > Red algae > Unclassified | place: Sidmouth, United Kingdom | collected... | reverse complement strand
CGCGGGGGCGGGCGGGGGGGGTTGTTTTTTCCCTGGGGGGGGCGCCGCCCCCCCGGCCGCGCGGGGGGGCGGCGGGCCCCCCCCCCCCCCCCCCCCCCACTCGGTCGCCTCAAGCGGGGGCCACCGCCGCCTGCAGCGCCGCAACGGCGCCGCCGAGTGCCGCCACCGCCGCTTCGACCGCGTTGGCGGCGGCAGCCTCCTCCGCCAGCCGCGCTTCAACCGCCGCGACGGCCGTCCCAACGTCCTCCACGAGGGCCGCGAGGCCGTCGAGTTGCGCGACGGACACCCCCCCCTCACGGCCGTGGAGGTACATGCACTCGGCCGGCGAGAGGGTGCCCGCGTAGGCCACGACGGCAGCCTCGGCTGCGGCGGCGGCGGCCGCCGCCGCCGTGTAGGCGTCACCGGACAGGGCCGCCACGGCGACCTTGACGGCGGCCGTGGCCGCCTGGACGTTGTCAGCCGCAGCGTCGACGGCGGCGGGCGGCGGGTCGGCGGCGGTGGCGATCGCCGCCGCCGCCGCGGCGGTGGCCGCGTCCACGTCCGCCGCCGCCGCCGCGGCCGCGGCGAGGTACTCGGCGTGCGTGGCGTTGGTGAGGACGACAACGTCGGCGGTGGTGGCGGCCTCTTGGACGAGCTCCGTGATGAGCGTCACGTCGGCCGTCTCGTTGGCGGGCGCGACCGTGTCGACGATGCGGAAGGCGCTCAAGAAGACATTGTCCGTGTACCAGATGGACGGCTGGAGGGTGATCGTGACGGTCGACGCAACGGCCACGCCCGGCGTGCCCATGGGCGGGTAGACAATCTCATAGGGCGTGTTTCTTCCGACGAGCGTGTACACGTCGAGGAAGGAGGCGAGCGCGACCGGCTGCCCACCGTCGACGGTGACAAACACGTCCATGAGCCGCGCGCCGGGATCCGTCTGGAAAATTTCCGCCCAGTGCAGCGTGATCCGGTACGCCGACGGCGCCGGCACGGTCCGCGTGTAGACCATGGTGACCGTTGAAAAGCGGTTGGTGCGGAGGATGGTCGGCAGGCCCGTCTGGTCGGGCGCCCCAAACACCCGCGTGTTGTTGGGGAAGCCGTCGACGGTGTCGGGCACCCACGTGGCGCCGTCGTACTCGGACGTGCCGGCGCCCACGCAGTCAACGTAGAGCGAGTTGGGGGCGCCCGCGGCCTGGCGCGCGACAGAGGTGAGGTGGTCTGCGCGGCGCGCGGTCGCGATGGGCGTCCGCCCGAGCGAGGAGAGGCCGGCGGCAGAGCGCGTCGCGACGCGCGCGGCGGCGGTCGACACAAAGGAGCGGGGCGGATGGGCGACGGCGGCGGCGCCAAAGTCCGCCCAGGGGGTGGAGGCGGACGTGTACCCAACGCTGGCGGCGGTGGTAGATGCGCGGACCGTGGCGACGGCCGTGGCGAGCAGCGCCACCGCGGCAGCAGCGGCGAGCGCCATGCGCGGGGGGGACGGCATGGCAGCGGCGGCGGGGGGAGCGGGGTAACGGGGAACGTGACACCGAGTGCCCGGCGTCGAACGGGGGCGCAGCGTCGACGGTGACCACTGGCGGTCCTCTGGTGTGGAGGCGGGCAAGTCGAGTCTGCTGCGGCGCGCCGCGGCTCGTCTATGTACCGGCGGGCATGCGCGGAGCCGCCTGCGGCGGTCATCTAGCGACGCCGATTGTCAGCCCCTCGACCGCACGCGCGGCCGGGAGTCACCAAGCACCCGGGATGCTAACACGCGTGGCGGTTGGGGCGCTTCTGCGCCCGGCAGAGCTCGCCGCGCGGGACCCGGGCGGGTCGCGGGCCGACCGCCCCCATCGCAGTGGCTGACATCGATTGCTCTGGAGCAGCAACGGGCCGCCGCTCTAGCGGATTGCACTAGAGAGGCTCGGTGGCGGCCCAGCGCCCCCCGCGCGGCCGCCACGGGACTCAAGGAGTCAGCCGCGGGGCGGCGGCCCGGGGGAGTCGACTGACAGGGCTGAAAATCGAGACTGGACAGACTGAACTTCGAATCTGTCTTGTTGTTATTGCAAGGGTTACGGCTCGGGTATTGCAGGAGTCTTGAATGGTTCTTTGAACAGAAACAACAAGCCCGTACTTGTTTCAGGTCACGCATTTTACTCGCAACTTTCATTTTTTCCTCGTACACAAGGGATCTTCAGGCGAATTTTTTCCCAAGTGCATTCACGTACTGTTTTGGGTGTTTACCAGGGATGACAGGGAAGAAGTATCAGGCGATGTGGGGGTTCGATAAATGTGCAAGGTTCACCCAAGTCATCGCGTGTAGCGGTCGGTCGGGGAGCGCTTCCAGCGTCGTGTCTGCGTCCGTCTTTTAAGAGCGGGCGACAGAGCCTCATGGTTTGGGCAGGCTTCTCGGCCCGTGGCCGCACCCCACTCCGCCGAGTCATCGGATCCATGAACTCCGAACAGTACGAGGAGGTGCTGGCCGAGGACGTGCTTAGCTACATCGTAGCCGTCTACGGCGCCCCGGACGCGGCGTGGCTTCAGGAGGACCTGGCACCTTGTCACGCCTCGAAAAGGTGCAAGGCTGCCAAGGTCGCGCTGGGGCTCAAGCCCGTGCCTTGGATGGGACAAAGTCCGGACCTCAACCCAATCTAGAACGCCTGGAAGGAGCTTGACCGCCGCCTCCGCTCTCGCACGATATCCCCCAAGAACTTGGACGAGCTGTGGGAGGCGCTGTGCGAGGAGTGGGACGCCATTCCAACCTCTTTCTTTAACTCCCTCATCCAGTCGATGCCTCGCCGCGTGCAAGCTGTCGTCGCCTCCAAGGGCTCCGGCACCAAGTATTGAGCTGAGGGAAGTCGAGGAGGGATAGCCGGTTTGATGGGGTGACCAAAACATTTTCTTGCGTTGGAGACGGTCTTTGGTGGTGATGGGGGAAAGGGGGTGAAGACGGTCTCCGCTAAGTCGGAGCCGCTGCCTGCGCCAACGGCCTACAGGGGATGGAGGATCGAGTGACAAATTAAATTTCTGGACTTGACACGCAAAGTGGACGAACGATATTGTCACCCGACTGTACACGAAGAAAACGCGTGGTGGTGCACTGACCCCCAAGGCTCTTTCCGGAATGGAGCCTAGACCGTATGGCAGCATGTCACACAAGACTTCGTGGACTTTTCACACGGGTGCTGAGGTAGTCCACTCACGACCACATGCCAAAGATGGCCACGAGTCAGGGGAGTTTGTTGATACTGCGGATAGGTCAGACATCCCGCCGAGGACAGGTCAGGCAGCACGACCATTCAAACCGTGTGTGGCATGCCAGCCCGGACTCGGGCACATGCAGAATGGCTAGGAACAACGCAAGAAGAATGGAATGGGTTCCAACGACAAGCACGCTTACAATAGCAAGGGAAAGGCACTACAACGGTCGCGTCTCACGCTCTTGTCACCGTCAACAGCACTTGCGTCCACCATTCCAGCTTGAATCCTGTCGAGCGGTAAGCTTTTCAGTGTACGACAAAGGAAAACGCTGAGCCCAGCCCACGAAAGAGCGTAGCGGTCTCGACAGCAGCGAAGCAACTGGGGGGGGGGGACATAGACAGACCAAATAAGGAGAAACAAACTGGCTGTGACGCCAAGGTGGATTGGACTCAAAGAAGAATGGCAGGGCTCCCGCCGGCATGCAGAAAATGAAACGGCACACCACTCAACCACACTGTAACAAGGTAGCCACGCATGTACAGTCGCAAGTGGCAAGGATACAAGTCAGGTGGCAAACACCTCATCAGATGACACTGTGCACGGAAACGCAAGCAAAACGAGCGAAGCCACAACGAGATGTCAGATGTGTCTTGCATCGGACGCGCAAACACCAACAACGAAACGAAGCCAACACAGGCACGGCACGGCCAACAAGGAATGAGATGAAGATACTGGAATCCACTTACAGGAGCGAGCTAAGGGTGGTGGGGTGGTCAGCATGCGGGGGCGGTACGGGATGCGGCACGGCCGTAAATCACCCACGGGGCACACCGCGATTAAGTTGGACCCTCCACAACCGGCAGCGGAGCAAAAACCCCGTGCAGCGGTGCGCCCGGATCTGTCATCTCGGGGAGCGCCCGCATTGCCTGCCGGCGTGCTTCTCGGTAGCGGCCTTGAATCGACGCCAAAGGAACCGACGCAAACGCGAGCACATGCAGTGACCGATCAGGAAGTTCAGGGTTGCGAAACGCCAAAGTCCGGACAAAACAGTTGTAGTCGGCGAAGGCCGGATTGATGGCAGAGAGATGTGGGCAGTACGGTGGCAACGGCATCCGCCGAACACTGTTCATGGGCAATAAATCGTCCACCGCTTGTGCGTGTACCGACGCATTGTCATAACAGAGCACGCAGTCGTCTGGTTGATCCGCACACGGAGCCCCTGCGATGAATGCCCCCATCCGTCGGACAAGACTGGTGCAAAACGCTAGCAAATCGTCGCCACACTGCGACGGTGGCACTTGGTTGACCGACAGCTCCAGAATGCCCCGCCCCGAAGATTTTACGACCATGGAATAAAATCTAGGTCAAGCCCGCACATCGGGTGCCAGCACTGCCACCTTGTTGCCAACCGGCGCCCAGCCCCGTGGCCGGACCATCGATGGCCCCTTAGTGTGAGTCTCGTCCGCTACAACAACGCACCGATCAGAAATCTCCACATATCTCTTGCAATGGGCTCTCGTCCGCGCCTCGTCACGCTCGCTAGCCAAACGTTCCACGTTCTTCACAGAATATCGAATGGCATCCAACAGACGAGATAAAGAGGAGATGCTGTGGGGCCAGCGGCGATCAAAACCAGGGAGTGCGCTGAGTCGCGAGAAAATAGACTCTATTTCATGCAGAAAGACCTCAGTGCTAAGACGCGAGAAAGTAGACTCTATCTCATGCAGAAAGACCTCAGGGTGCTCCCTCAACAGTCCCTCCAACGACCGCAAAAACCCAAAGTCAAATAGCACTGCGTCGGCGTGACGGTTCTCAAGAATCGAATCTGCCCAGGGCGTGCCGTTGCGCACGTAGTTGCCCCACCACCCCTGTGCTGCCGACAGGCTGCACTGGCAGTTATTTACGATCTATTCCCTACTCTGGCCTCGTGCGCGTTTGCGGATCACTTGCCAGCGCACAACGAGAGGGAAAATCTCGCGAGAATTGTCCGCGGAGGGGGATGTAGTGGAGACGGGGGGGGTTGGAAGGGATCGCGGGGGGGGGTGGCGGGTGGGGGCTGTCGAACCAACGCATAGGTCGAGGCACGATCCGCCGTCACAAAGATGTCGGTGCCCAACGGGAGCCGGGATGCTGGCTTTTGGCGCGGCAGTGGCATGGGGAGGCCAGCGGGGGGGAGGGTGGGTACCGTCACGTGATCCGAAGGTGGGTATTGGGGGGTTGGCGGGTGACGATGCACGCCACACAGTCGATCGCAGCTGGCCTAACGTTTCGTGCTCCACGGGAGGAGCACGCGCCCAAATTTAACGCTGTCCGTGTCCAAACCCCGACATTGTGCACCTGATTGGCGGGCATTGCGCCATTTTGTGCTGGAAAAGCTGGTACTGCCGTGGAACATTGAGAAATTGGCAGTACAGCAGGCAGTCTCCATGGATTTGGCATGGGTACAGGCCACTGGAAGTTTCACTTCCTGGAGATTGCGCTCCTAGAGCAAGGCTGGAGGACCGCCCTTACGGCTATGGTGCCTGTGTGGCGAGGAGCGCTGCAACCAAATTGGGGTGCAGTATGAGTTGCTAGAGGTCCAGGACACACCACAGCTGCCTCCAATGGGGAGGAGGGGGGGGGGGACGAGCTGGAAATGACTGCTCTGACACACCATCCAGGCAGCACACAGCTTCCCTGATGGGCTCTGCTTAGAGGGCGTCTATCAATGTGGTTTTCGCAAAAGCAGGCGAAAAAGTCGCCGCGCCGACGGCGGAATGCTGGATTGAACATGCAATGTGGGGGCGAAGTCGTGGGAGTGGCTTGTAAAGATCGCCCGCATGACCCACGGACGCGAGACCTCAAGCCAGAAGGGCAAAATGTAGCCACCCGTGGCGAGACAGCCACACCCGCACAACCGGAACGGCGCTCCGCTGTCCCTACAAGCGTGTCGCTCTGCTTGATCTGTGTCGGCTGACACGTTCCACCGTGCCCACCCAATTTGTGCTGTGCCAAGCAGGTCACGAGGCAGTCTGCCCCCAGGCATGGTGGCATTTGCCAAGGGAGTGTGCCGAGCGGCCGGAGGACTCACTGACATCCTCTCCGAATCGCCTCTAATAGCGCAAGAACGGCGGTGCTGGAGATGCAATCAGTCGGCATCCGGAAGCGTCGCGACCGGCCGGGCTGCCTGATTGCAGCACGATGCCATCTGTAGGGGCCAGGCGGAGATACAGTTTTTGAGGAGCGCCGCTTGGAAAGCCAATCGCTGTGCTCGGTGATGCTGATCGCATAAGCAACGAAACGAAGAACTCCTGAAGCCCCACTTCTTGATGAACGGATGTCCGACTGATGGCCTCTTCCAGTCAGTTTTTGATCCGGAGCTCCCGCTGACAGGCCACGGGAACCGCTCTAGCCGTGCCTTTTGGCCTCAACGTCACAATAGTAGGCTGATCATTGACATCCACCGTCCGCGTCGAGTCAGCGGGCCAATGAAAAGCCGCGGAACACCCTTCGGCGAGCTCGACGGTGTCAATGTGACGTGAAATTGTTCACGAAGCGTGGATGATGCGCCTCATCAGCTATCAATTGTGACCAATTAGTCAAGTATCGATGCAAGCCATCGATAGGACATATGCACGTTGTTGAGGGAAGGACCATAGGCGGTGCGGTACCAGTTGCTCCTTGTTTTTGATACTACCTGCCGATTGGGTCCCCCATTTGTAACGCTGTTGCCGCTGGTACATGCTCAACTAATTTAAACCAGACTCTGGACCGCACGGCGGAGGCGACCAAAGGAGAGAGGGGGACTTGAGCGGGATTGCTGTGCTACGTGAGCGTGCGTACCGTTGTAGTTGTGCAGGATTGTTTCCGATGTGTGACTGAATATCTCAATGCGTAGGGCTGGTGTTCGCTTAGAATGATTTGCTCGAGCGCTTCGGAAGATGCCGCGTCACGTGGTCACCGCGCCTCTCCTGACCGTGTCAAAGTAGCCGATCATCTGGGGATCAGGCCCGAATTGTACCCAAACTTTTCTGTGTCGGTCGAGACTCGACCAGATCGCAGGAGCCAGATCGATATGGTGCGTGTCCAAAAACTGAGACATGCTCGTTCTCTGGAGAACTGACACCTCACTGCACGGGGCCATGCGGGGTGGGGAACATGAACATTCTCTACTGGCCTCCATGGAGAGAGCCTGTCCCGAGGCGCTCTTGGCTGACAGCTCGATATTACATGCCTGTGGGCCATGTTGTGTGGTCCTCTTCGTACATCACGATCGTGGAGTCAGTCTTTTTCAGGTTCCCCGGGTTACAGGATTGCAACTCATTGACCTATGTGCTAACTGTGGCTTCGAAGAGGGGTGTCCCAAATCGTTTTTTCCGTGTAGGGGGCTACAGGCCGGTCTTTTTCAGGTTTTTATCGGCAAGAAACCACCGTTCGTTTCTTGTACTGTATGCCAGGTCGAGCTGACTCTAGTATCCTTGGAAATGATTGGCGAGCATGATTGTCATCTGTCAAACCAGCATGGCATGGTCATGCCTTGCATGAGTGGGGCCGCTGTTTGTCCGTTTCTGTGCGCGGATGACACCACTGTGACGAAGCCCACCCCATTCAGATGCTGTCAGCTGTTCCGAGAAGGCCACTATACACGAGTGGACTGCTTCATAACGCCGATGGGACGATAATAGAAAAACGTTCTGGGATGTCTCACTTTGGGACACGCAACGTACGAAGCAGCTGCAGGGACCAAAACGTCGGATCTACAGCGCTTCTGGCTCTACTTTTTTGATGATCAAACTTCCAACGTTTCATGCGAGGTTTTCTGCCAAGTTTAGAACTGGTCGGAGCACGCATGTCAGCGATATGCCTCCATACATCAGGTGTCTACTTTGATGAGATCGACTTTAGAATGGATGCACAGCTCTGCTGTTTTGATGACCGTAGTCTCTCCAGATGTAAGAGTGGTCGGCGTCAGCGAGCAGTGTACACGCGCCACCAGAGAGCAGTCGTCTAGAGATCAGTGGAACAGTTGACGCCAGTTAAGAAGAAATTTAGGCGTGAATCTCGAGATCTAAAAATGGCCGGCCTCGGGATGGAGTTCCGTGCTCCTGAACAACTTTTGTAGCATACAAAAGTTGTTCAGAAGCACGGACTTGTCACATGATGTGACAGGAGTTCCATTATTCAGGTGCCATGCCATCACAAGTGCCAGAACGGGCTTTCGCCTTGGCACTAGCAGACCCGACCTTGGCCGCGTTGACCCGCGCCTACGCCGCCTGGATGACCTCAGACGCCGCGTGACGCGCGGCACCGACGGCCGTGTCGCCAGTCGCGACCAATCCCAAATTGGCACGGACGTTGGCTTTCATCAGCTCCGCGTTGACGGGCCAAAGACCCCGCGGACGGAAGGCGCCGACAGTGATGGGGCGAGAAAAGGCGCGGCGCTCGTCCTCGTAACAAACCATCAGCAGGGCGTCCCGGGAATCGGTGTTGGTCAGCATCCTGTCCATGACCGCCGCCTCGTTACGGCGCACCCTGTCTACCTGCAGCGTAGGAAAGGGTTTCTCATCTAGCGGCTGCGTGATGTGAGACGTGTTCTTCTCCAAAGAAAAAAGTAAGAGGCCGAGCCCGAGCGCAAACTCGACAGTGTCAGCGCGGCGGTGGGCGGCGAGTTGGTCGCCAAAAAGGAAAGCGGACAGCCCGGGGTACTTGGCATGGAACTCCTCGGCGACCTTGACCAGAGCCGACTTGAAGATGTCCGCGTCGACGTAGCCCGAGTCATTCCAGACGTAGTAACGCGGCCACGTCCTGCGTGTGACGCGTGGCGCCTTCTCCATAGAGAAGTTGACGGTCGCCTAGTCGACCTCCCCAAGCCGCCCCTTCAAGATATACACACTCAGCAACACCGACCCGTTCGCAGCCACGAAGGCGTGCAGGGAGGCCACCACTTGGTGGCGCGTGGACCGTAAGTTTCCCCTTTTATTGTCAGCTCCCTCAATCCGACGTAGCACCAACTTGACGCCCTTATGCACAATCCTGGTCGCGTCATAGTTGAAAACGGCGTGGTCCGGGAACTTTCAGTGAGCCAGGAAGTCCTCCAGCTCCGTGAAAAAGTCGACGACGCCATCAAACACCTCCCGCCCCGCCCGTTTGTCCTCCAGTGCCTTACACACGCATTTTCCCAGCTGTCGACGGTAGCGGCCGACGAAGGGGCAGACCCACTGCCGGGACACTTTCACGCCATACTTGCGCTCGACCAGCTGCCGCATCTGCTCCACGCTCAGCGCCACGTTGTTCACACTGAAGGCCTGAGCCACGGAGACCAGAATGTCCTCCGGATCGGCTCTCAGCTTGAACTGCGCATTCCGCTTCTTGTGCCCGCGCCGCGAGCGGTGGTATGCCGACCGCATCGACGAAAAGGTCTGGTTTTTCTGGACCGCCGCGTACTTGAGGGCCTCCTCCAGCGTTTCAAAAGGTGTCCCCGACGTCCTCAAGGAGGGCAAGAGCGGGAGCGGGCGACTTTCTCGGCGTCATGGTGCCACGGGCCGGGAGGGATGGAGCGCTGGCCGTCGGATGCGGTGAGCGACGGGGTGCGCGCCCAAAAAATCATCCAGATCCCAATCGCCCGCCACTATCTGGGCGGTCGGCTGGGTGGCGCGAGTCTCGGATGCGATTCGAAGGGCAAATTTGCGATTCGGCGATCATCACTCAGGTGCCGAAGCAAAGTGTCCTGCCCCTGGTTCTCGGAGATCGACTATTGACCAAACGTTTATGTCATGGTCCTGGGATTGCAGTTCGTCAGCACTTCGTGCACATCAGCAATAGAATTCACTCTAGTGGTTTCCCGGTATATAATCGATGGTCACAAGTTCTCTTCACAAATGAGATGCGCGACTCGGGACTCTGGAGGAGGAAGAATGCACGTGAACACTGAAAGGATCAGGTTGAATAATCCACGATCTTCAAGCAGGTCCGCTCTGCAAAGTACGTGTCGCCACGCCTAGGTCAGAGCCAGTGTACCTGCTCTTCTGGGTTTTCAACAAAGTAGTCGCACCGGATTGGCTGCTGCTCCAAATGAGACAGCTCATTGGTCGTCACGGCAAGTGTCAGATCAGGCGTCCACATTCTCGTGCAGAACGCAACGTGGAAGGTGTCACCTGCTCTCACAAGGCTTGAGGCGAACGTCAGAACTCGTCCTTTCAAGTCCCTGGTGCCAAAATCAAGGCAGACTGGACCGGCTCCTTCTGACCTCTGCTCAGGCGTAGGGGGGAGTCGCCGACTCCCAAGAGAGGAAGAACTGGGAGCTCCCCCTGCACCAGTCCACCCAAAGGAGGTGTGACGAGCACGATTCTGCAGGAAAAATGGGGTTTGACCACTTCCTACCCGTATGCCGACGCTGTGTAGGCAGAAAAGCTCGCCAGCCAATGCCCGTGGCTTATCTTCAGTCTCGCTCGCGTTTTTGCTATTCTGCTTCCAGAATATTCAAAAGATACCCTGCAGATGCCACTGGCTCTCATAAGCGCCCAAAAGTGACAACTACGACCTTCGCCGAGAGGATTCCTCTTCGTACGTCCTCGACACGGCCGCGCCGCCAAGTGGCATGACGGTTGCATGCTGCCCAGAAACACATTTCCGGGAGCTCCCCCTGCACCACTTACAGGAACAAGAGTGTGCAGAGCACGATTCTGCTGTCAAAAGCAGTCCCTAACCACTTCATGTGCACTTCTCGGCCCCGTTAAAGAAGCCGAGTGGGCCAGAGAGTGCCCGTGCCTACATTGGGCCTCGCCGTCCTTAATGTCACTCTGCTTTGACTAAGATGTGTACAGATAGCGTTTAGGAGGGCATAGATGAAGCCTCTTGAAAGTCTTTCTGGCATGGACAGACATCCCGTCCCATCTTTATTGTTGAGAATTGTCACACGATTGAGTAACGAGAGATGATATCTCCGGCCCCACTCATGGGATTTGACTGATCTTTAGCTTTTTGTGTAGCGCTCTTTCAGAAGCACCTTGGGATACTCGTAGGAAAACAGAGTCGCTCGCGTGAATTAGATAGCTGTCAGGCTTCTGTCGGCTGACGGGTGTGTGCATTTGACAACAGCAACGCTCCACAAGCAATCGGACGGGCATGCTGAGGCACGCCCCGAGCTATGAACAGCAGACAGAGTTTTGGTGGCATGACACATCTCATGAGTGCATTTCCAATATCACAGACTCCGCCCCTATCGCATTCATCAATGAGTACTGGGTGACCGACAAAGAATCAGGCACAACTCAGGCTCTGCTGGTGCGTTTTGAACGATTTTTAGCTAGTACAGCTGGGCTCTTACACACGCACCTTGGAAGCGTCGAGAAAGCGACCGAGCGCGCGACATAAACAAGTATTCCGAGTGGTTCTGATTGTTATTGCTCGTGGAGAGTGGAGTACTGAGAGCGCCAGGAGTTGCTTCATTTATGTTTCAGCATTGCATAATGACTCGGGCCACCATACGTGCACTAACTAGCATACGGTCAGCTCGTACGATGGTGCATGGGCGTGTACAGCTCTTCTGTGCCGGGTTTTTAAGTGGGATGCATTGAGGTTTAGCGCGGGGGGGCTGAACGTAAAAAGAACATAATAGCATTCAAAGACACTCAAGGACGCATTTATTCTCTCACCGACGTGTCTGTCTGTCCCTTGAGGTGCGCACCAACGGTCGAGGCCGCCTCACTAGCACTCCTAGCCGCCCACTGCTTGCGCGTCTTCACGGCCCTGCGAGCCTCCGCGCCGCACACTGGAAATTCTGCCTTGCTCTCTCGACGCCGCTTATCTCCAAGCTTTCGTGATTTTTGCACTCCAGCCGCAGCGGGAGTGCGCTTGTGAGAGTACCACGTAAGCACATCAGGTCCCTCCTCCCGCGCCAGCGCCATTGCGCGCAAGAAAGCCGCGGCTCGCTCCAGCTCAGTCGCGCCGGGGTACTTTACAGCATTCTTCCCATAACGGCCGTGCCACGCTTCCAGTCCCTGTTCTCCGTACAACCCGATACTCCCAAATGAGTCCAAAACTTCTGGAGCGTGAAACATCAGAAGTTGTAGCTTGGGAGAGATGGAGAGCCAAGGAAAGCTTCCTTTAAGCAGAATGACCATTGCAGCAGTATCCGCCCGGAATTGAAAGGCCTCTTGGGCTGGAATGGTGCACGCGCGGTTGAGTGTCTTTCGAACACTGTTCCACAGTCTTCATGCCTGCTTGTACGCAGCGAGGTGCACGTCCAAAACTTCGCCCACGAGCGGGTCGCAGAGCACTGCGCTGTTGTCACCAATCGTGTGACAATCGCGCCCGATGAACAGGCCCCCATGGTAGGAATTCGGCCGTATTCGTGCCTTCTCTCGTAGAGCAGCTTGAAAAGCTCGAGGGCAAAGGCGGCACCCACCTGCCGCCAGACAGCAGCGACGTCAGTCGAGCTCCGGCCCACAATGACCATCTCGATCGCAAGTCGCAGTAATCGATGGGTTTTTCCTTGAGTGGCGTGCAGTGGAATTGGTACGTTTTGCCTCAGATTTGCAGCAAGCAGAGGACTTCGCACAACCGAGCACTGGTGCTCAGGTGTACCGGGCTCCCCAACCAACGGTGTGGCGCCATCGATGACCATCTGATCAGCAACATGCATCGTCTCCCGGAGGTGCAGCGGGCCCGTGATATCCTGGAGTGTGCCAAAGAGGGCGTCCAGCACCGCCTGCTTCATGCTCGGCCACCGAGTACGCTTGCAGCACAAGTAAGGCTGTTTCGTGGTTGCGCTCTCGTGCCCAACGACGTTGCACTGGGAAACGTAGTCGCACCCCAACATCAGTCGCACTGGCCGGGGCGCGCTGCGCACGACAACTCCGTCGCTCAGCAGCGCTTCGACTTGAGGTAGATGGGTCTCCAGCATGGACGCCAGCGCATCGTACTTATCCTCTTGACAGGGACACACGCCCACCAAAATGCTGTTGGATGGAGAGTTAGGGTGGGGTTGGTTGATAATTGTGGCAACAATATTGACCGTGCCCGGATCCCCTCCCTTTTCGAGCCCAAGGGTGACGTGCACATCCTGCTGGGCTACTGGGGGAGAGCTGGGGGAGACAACTACGGCCGGGGGCTCCCCCAAGTCGTTGAGCGCAGCCACAGCGTCGCGCACAGGCCGCTCGACAAAAAGGTCCGCGTCACATATGGCACTCACCCACTCTCGAAAGGCGGCAGTCGACGATGCAAGGTGGGCACCAGATCTGGTCACAATGACCTTCTTTCCCGGGATGGAGTACATCTCCCGACGCGCAGCGCGCAGTACAGGTAAGCTGGACAACCCACTTCGCCCCCCCCCGGTTGCCAAACGCCGGCGATTTAAACCCACGTGGCTCATGGAGAGTGCCGCCATCAGGCCCACCTGTTCCCGTACGGATGGCTGCACAGGATCCCGTGAGGGCGGCGTCCTACGTCCCTGCAGCCGCGCGACCACCCCACACCTGTTGGCCTCCAGTCTGCGAACGGCAACTTTGCGCTTGTTTGCTTTGCTGACTTTGACCAGGGCCTTCCTCGGCGATAACTGCCGGGAGCACACACGCACGCGCCCGTTCTTGTGCCGCTGTCGGATCTCTGGGCCCTCGCCTCCGAAAAGAACTGCGTTCGCAATGTCTTCGAGCACGGACTTGTCACGCTGCCAAGCGTACTTACCTTTCAGGAGGGCCTAGAGGAATTGCTGGCAGTCTAGGACTTGCGGCGGTCCGTTGGACAGTGATGACGTGGCCGGATTCGTCCCAACCCCCTGGTCCAGCTGCAGCGGTCGGTCCGGATCGACTCGACGAGGCTGCTGCGCGGCTTGTAGCACCGGTACGGCGGAAGTGGCGACACCGTGCCCTTGCAGTAGAGACAGCTCGGTAGAAGCTCCAGACGCGCCAGCCATGCGAGCGGGCGGAGCCGACGGCAAACACGAACTATAGCCACCGCCGATAACACGGTTGACCATCCGCTCGTTATCGGACCCAACCCCTGAAGATAGGAGAGGTGCGGAAGCAGCTTGGTCGCATCTGTCCGTCCCATTGACGCGCGCGTGCTGCACGGGGGTGCCCAGGAGGACAGCAGGGAGGGGAAGCACGGGCACGGCAGGCTGGTCCTCACAGCCAAGCTTTTGGGAGGGCAGAGGGGTAGGGGTGATGGGAGAAGTGGAGGTGCCAGCAACTCTCTCGCGCCGCTGCAATCGCTTGAGCCGGCCGTAAAACGGGTCAAACAGACCCGTGGGAGTTGATACGACGCCCGCGTCACTAGCATGAACCGCACGCCGGCACTGAACCACGGGCAGGCAGGCCACGAGAGTAGGGGGAGATGCCGGAGGCTGGGCCCTTGCCCACTCCTTCTAGGTCCCCATACCCGCCGTTGGTTTGATAAAGAAGCGCATGCATTCGACACACTGGTAGGCCCATACTCTGCCTGGAAAAGCCTGAGTGATATCCGCCGCCGACGCCCTGTTTCCATTCAAATGAAATCAAAAGCGCAGGACGGAGGGGGACGCATGGGGGGGGCGTTTGAGTGGACACGTGCCGCCATGATGGAGGGGGGAGAGGTGAGTACGCTTCTCGAGTGGTATCATGTGCCGAGAGTATCTTCTCTCCCGCCCCGTCCCCACCTGTATGGCGTCTTTTTTCACTCGCAACACGCCGAGACTTAACTTACGTCTGTCCGTCTTCAGCTACGACCATATTGTGTCCCCCCACAGAAAGACGGCGACCGCACGGTGATGACAAAGGCGTCACGGAAAGGCCTGCAGGCAACAGAATCGACGACGCTCGAGCAAGACGTGATCCGCCCCGGATCAGGAATTCGACCGCTGCTGATCCGCTCGGGTCAGGAGGGCCCCTCTCATAGAGCCTGCAGAGGCACCCGAGAATTGGGTCGCGACCTGATGCTAGCACAAACCAAGTCTGTTGAGAGCTGCTGATCCACTGTCGTCAGCAGCCCCTCTCACAGTGGCTGCAGAGGCCTCAGAAAATTGGGTTGCGACCCAATTTTCTATTGACCACTGGACACGTTGCTCTGGAGCTTTCGAAGCCATCGTGTAATGCTCAGACCCAGAAGAGCAGGCTTAACTAGGCGTGTCGCAGGGATGGCAACGATTAAATCGGTGCATTTTATCCAACGAACTAATCTGCGATTAGTCGATGATTCAAACACAGCCAGGAGCTGACAGAGGTACATTCGTCCTGCCAGTTTTTGGGGGGATAGGGCGGGGGCGCTGGTAGTTGTTGGCTTTCACGAGACAAGGGGTGGGTCCAGGGCGGCGCGACCACGCGCAACTTCTCTTCCACGCCGTGTGGGGCACTTCTCTGACTGGGACGCCTGTCTCTGTTCGGCAGGACTGCTGTTTTCTCGTGTGGTCGCTGTTACCCCAACCCCTTTTTTATCCCCTTCCTCTGTGGTTGGCTGCAAGCAGGTGCGGGCGGCGTCTGAAGGCGCCGCGGTGTCGGTATCCACATCAGAGAAGTCGACAGCTGCCCCTTGTGTACCGTCGTTCACGGGGGGCGTGCTTCTGTTGGCCAGCAAGGAAGATGGAAGATTGTCGGGAGGGAGGAACTACCAGCACGACGGGGCTCCAAGGGGACACTGGTGGTTTACCAGCCGCCCGTATCACGCGTTAGTGCGTTTGGAAGGAGGTTATGGGATGAGGGTGTGATGGTGGTGGGTGGTAGCTGGTGACGAGGACCACCTCGGCCTCAGTGGCTCCAGTCGGTGTGGGGCAACGAAAAACCCAGAACATAGGATCGATTAATTCAAAGATCATTTTTCATTAATCGGTAGATTATTCGAAATCCTCGTCAAGAATTTTGCATTTTTTCCATCCCTTCTGAATCGCGTCTCCTGCGAGCTTGTCTGGTGTGCAAACACTTTTGCTGTCATGCGGCTCCGCCCGCAACTTTGCCGGGCCTCCATCGCCTCCATCGCCTCCATCGCCTCCATCATGGCGGCGATGATAGCCGCCAGGGTTGTCCCCCTCCCCAGCCAGAGTTCCCCCCCCCCACCGGTGATCTGTACCTGTCGGCCCGCATTCAGCGCGGGTCATGCCAGAATCCGCCACCTCCCCCGCCTTTGTCCCTGTCGCCTTTGCCCGCCTCACGCGCCTGCCCCGCCGCTGTCACCGCCCGCTGCTCGGCCCCCGCTCGACGGGCGGCGCGGTGACAGCGGCGGGGCAGGCGCGTGAGGCGGGCAAAGGCGACAGGGACAAAGGCGGGGGAGGTGGCGGATT
>Ga0115030_1000482_pt1 | contig 16384 bp, 21 predicted proteins | sample SidtaG_4_FD_87174 | JGI IMG/M metagenome (GOLD analysis project Ga0115030, IMG submission 87174) | Marine algal microbial communities from Sidmouth, United Kingdom - Sidmouth_Male1 metaG | ecosystem: Host-associated > Algae > Red algae > Unclassified | place: Sidmouth, United Kingdom | collected... | reverse complement strand
GGGGGGGGGGGGGGGGGGGGGGGGGGGGGGGGGGGGGGGGGGGGGGGGGGGGGGGGGGGGGGGGGGGGGGGGGGGGGGGGGGGGGGGGGCGGGGAAGGGCGACGGGGCGGACTCATCGGAGCCAGCTACTCGTTGGGACGCCGCGAGCTCGGCCGCCGAGTCAGCAGCCACTGTCAGGCCCAGTTGATCTAGCACCGCTTGCATGGCGGTCGGTGGCGACGGAGGGAAAGCATGGGAGGGACAGAAATTGACGCGAGGGCGAGGGGGGGCGGGCGGTGGCACGGTAGGGAGACGGTGGGGAGACTTCGCGCGGAGCAGCGCGGAACAAATGGCACGCGGCGTGGCCCGATGTGAGAAAACGGAGTGGCACATAGTCCGCGCGTCAAACTGTCCCATGTCAGCTACCCAGCTGGATATTACAGTGGCGCCACTCGGGTGCTGATTCTGGCTGAATCGGCCAGATCTCGTCCAATCGGTAGTGGGGCCACCTGAGCACGATGCGCTCAGCACGCCCCAGAGTTTGGTGTCAGGGACAGTACAAATGTGGCCTCTGTGAGGAAGGCACGCCTGTGGCCTATACGAGGCACCGATGCATGTGGCCTCTGTCAGGCACTCATGCATGTGGCGTCTGTGAGACGATATGATCCCCTGGCCCTGTCACGACGCTGGCGGGGAGCCGGCAGCGTTGTGACGGGGCGAGGGGGGGCAGGGCCGGGAGTGAAGGGGCAATGCAGCGGGCAAGAGGGCGAAAGGAGCCGACCGCGAGTGACATCGGGTGGAGAGGCGCAGAACGTAATCCTGCGGTGGTGGTGCCGACGCGCACTCGGACGATGCTACAGTGAAGGGGAAAAAGCAACAAGAGCTCTTACCTGTGGCAGAGACTCCCGTCCCATCTGTAACAGTCCACGTCATATGCTTGAGCTGACGCTATAGTTGGTACATTTCGTTAGTTCCGAATGCTCAAGATCACCCTCCCTCGAAATACGTCCAGTAATAAATGGTCGGAAAGTTTCTACACTACCCATCCTCGAGCAGTGCGGAGCGTACCTGGCACAGCGCACATCACCAAGATCCGAGGACCTTACGGTTCCGGACTGTTTTCATTCACGCGACGGTACCAACATGTCTGCTTGTAAAGATAGACTAATTACGCCATCGCATTTCTGCGATAGCAGCACGCACGAAGGATTGAACCCCGCTGGAGCGCAACGCTTGCGTGACATGCAACCATATCGGCCACAGGGCCTTCGCTGAGGATGGCACATATGTCACACAGTTATGAAAACTACATTTTAGTTGGCGGTCGTCCACTTCGGCATAAGCGTGGCCAGAGTTGCGTGAGGAGCATCGCCAGCAGCGCGAACAAAACGAAGACCTCATTTACACTGCTTCCGGTGGGGGTGGCGGTCGTGTTGGAAGTGTTGCTGGTGGGTGTGGCGGCGGCCACGAGTGAGTCCCCCGGCCGCGAGTGAGCCCCCCGGCCACGAGCGAGCCCCACGCGCCCACTACAACGGCGGCCGCCCCCTCCGGGCGGCCAACGCGGCGCCAATTTCGACCACCCCCAACAAGATCGACGGCAGCAGCGCTGGTATTGGGCGATACGTCGACAGCCGCACGCTTTTCACCTGAGTGTCTTTTTCGGACGCAATGGGGCGCCACAAACCATATCACAGCCAGTCGCTTGCACACAGAACGATAGCGGTCTCACGTAAAAGAAGACCCAGGCATGTCTCACCAGACACGATCGAGTGTGGCGTATTGACATCAACTGGTGCCCCCAGACATGGTCGGGTTCCGGTTGTGAGTAATTCGGCTTGTCATACAGGCATTGTCACATCCATCCTCGATTGCCATAGCCGCTGGCATCGCCTGACATTGTAAGAAAGACGAAGGGCTCTGAATGACAAAGGTGAGCGGCATGGCGAAGGAGGCAGCGCTGTACCCACATGCCGTGCTCTTTATTGCTCCAAAACCCCCTACTTTGCATCAATTTTTTTGCACGCCGCTGCCATGAGCTCCTGAAAGAGGGAGGCGGCGAGGATAGCACCAGGCGCTGCCTGACTTCTACTCCCTTTCCGCTTTGAACTCGACTGCACGAGGTCCTTGAGCATGTTGAAGCGTGCAGCAGTGGGCACGCTAATGGTGTTGTCGGCAGCCCAGCCCAACTCTTCAGCGCCGCGGTTGACAGGGGTCAGCAGTAGCTTGCAGTCGTCTTCTTCGAAATGGACCGATTGCATGCCCTCGCAGGTAGCTTCCTCTGGCGAATTGAAGGACTGCGGAACGACGCCGTGTAGCCAACCCATTACCGTGATGTAATGTTTTTCCTTGTTCTTGATGATTCTTCATCGTTTCCATCTTGACCGAGTTGGTCGCGGTTGCCACCGCGCCCTTGGCAACCACCTAGGCTGTCCGCAGAAGCCCCTTCTCGTACAGGATGGAGCACGCAAACGAGCCGAAGATGCCCGGGTACCCCGCCGACACTTGGCACATTTTGACGCGGTTGGCCAGCTGCAAAAAGAAGGGCTCCGTGTTGAACTTCTGCGTCATCATGTTATCCGGCATACCCCAGTCGTGCACCAGGGGACACTTATCGACTTTGATGGTTGTGGGCGTGGCAGGCGCGTCTCTCCTTGTGGGCTCAGGTGACGGCTGCTGAGCGTCCACAGCACGTTTGGCTCTCTTGGCGTGCCGCTCCCCAGCTGCTGATCCCGGCCGACTCTCTGGGGGACGCGTCGCTGCGGGAACCGCCGACACGACCAGCACCGACTGTGTGCGGAGCAAAGTGCCAAACGCCGTCTCCGCCCGCGAGTTGGAGGCGGTTTGAGAGTTGGCGTGCGCGTCCAGACGGTCATAAATCTTGACCAGCATGCTCCTGACATCGGCCACTCCGGCTGCGGTGGCCATGACCTCAAACCGCTCAGCCTCCTCCTCCAACATTGCGTGCACCAGTCGGGACGCGTGCGCCAATGACGAAGGGCGGCGGCGAGACAACGACGGCGGTAACTCAGCACTGTAGCCAGTGGCTGGTGAAGCAGCAACTTCGGCGCCGGTGCGGTCTCTGGGGGTGCAACCGGGAGGGTCTTCCGAGCGAGGGGGGACACACACAGCGGAGGCGCTGGAGCGAGGGGGGTTGGCGAGAGCCACAAAGCCAAAGCGAGCGACGACCGCGCCGCGCGCTGTGGAAGGCGGTAGACGGTGGTTTGGCCGCTTCAAGGGGCATCGAGGCATCGCCCAAAGGCCAAATTTATAGAACCGTCTTACGGATACCGCTAGCCGCTGAGAGCCCCGCCGGAACATCGACCGTCTGGCAGACAGGATGAGCCACAACGGCGTCGTAGTCTGCCAGCTCCCCGCGCCGCTTCTGGGCCTCCCCGCGTACGTAGTCCATGGCCTCCAGCATACGTGCCCCCTTCATCGTGCTGGTTATCGCTTTGAAGCGGAACAGGCTTGTCTTGAGCAACTGCACCGACTCATCGGAGCCGGCAGGAAAGTTTCTCGTCGCACACAGCGCCACCAGCGTTTCCCTATCCGTCGAGGCGCTGGTCAACAGCTGTGACGGCACGGGAGAGAGATAGACCGCAGAGGGAATGTCGCGGTTGGCCCGAACGCAGCTCGCGCCGCCCTGCGTCCACGACTCCACGATAGCGTGAGCGTCCGTCTCAAATGTGCCGAGGCCACGGGTGCCGCGGAGAGGTGCCGTGGTCGCAGCTCGTCTTGTAGCCGCAAACCGACCAGCAGCTTGGCTGTGAAAGCGGCCGTAACCCAACAAGTGGTAGCGGCCAAGGCGAAGAGGCGAGTGGCCTCGGCGGACTGCTCCCGGAAGGTGTCGGCAGAGGTAAACAGCTTCAGTGGACGAGCCTGCGAAGCTGCCGGGGACGTGGCGTCCCGATCACTCGGATGGACGGGGGCCGTCGGGTGCGCGCCACCCGAACAAATGGCGACATCATCACGCGGAGCATCACAATGAAGAGGTCCAGGGGAGCCCGTATGGTACACCGGGGTGACAAGCGAAGGGGATGAGTCGAAATAGGCGACCACTGCGTTGGAAAATCCACGACCTGATCGACCGCCGCCGGGTCCATGGTGAAGGGAGGGTGTGAAGTGGGCACACCAGTTCGCCTGGCAGTGAGTCGCCATCGAGCGGCACGTGCCGGACGGCGATCAAGGCAGCTGACCGCTGCGCCCTGGAAAGCACGAGGCACAAGCCGTGACGTCCAGGCATGCTCGTTCAGTCCCAGACATTTCAATTCAAACCTTCCAAGGCCGGGCTTGGGGCCGAATCTGTCGGCTTCGCGAAAGGCATGGGCCACTTTTGTCGTTTTCAGATCAATCAGTATCGACGGGCCAATCGGAAGGCCAGTTCTCAGTGCGGCCAGACTCCGGGCTGCCGAAGTCGGAGGGCCGAACTCACCTCATCTGGGGGGGGGGCGTCCAGATTGTGAGCTACAAGTCCCATGTGCTGTCCCCGGTGGGTTGTACCAGGCAAACCGGCCCAGATTTGTGCGCTTGTAGCCTCTGCTGAAGAAGCAGGCTACAAGTGACGGGGACACGAGGAATTCGGGTGTGTCGTCGTCGTTTCTAAGCGCACCAGGGCCGGTCAGGACGGGTTGTCACACATCATTCTGTGTCACGCGTCGCTGGACCGCCAAAAGCCACCAGCATTCAGCACGTAGCATTATCCAGATTCGTTCGCTCACATCAGTCTAGGACAGGCGTCTATGGCCAGTCAGAAGCCACCAGAGTCCAGCATGTGAAAGCGACATTTCCGGGGGTCACACATCAACTTTTGTGCCACGGTCTGGTTACTGAAAGTGATCTGCGACTATGCACGTGGCTGACTCCTGACCAGGCGCAGTGCTGTCAAGAATGCTAGGGCAGCGGTCCTTTTTGACTCAGCCAGGCTTGTCCACAGTCAGGCGCGGCTGCCCCTTGCCTCGGCACCCCCTTGCCCACATCAAAGACATACATAAGGCCGGACCACGGGCGCGGGGCGCCCGACAGAGCGGCGCGCCCCGCGTTGTGAGTCGGAGGGACGCACCCCCCGCTCCTTTCCCACACCCCCCCCACTACTGCGGTTTCAGAGCCAACAGCGGCCACCAACACGCGCACCGCCGCCCACTTGGTGGCAGCCGTCCTCATGGCGGGCGCCGTCGCCGACCCGCGGCAGGGACTCTCACCAACTGTTCGCCTTTGTTGCTGGCTCGCTCATTTTTTACAGTCAGTCTTTCATGTGTTTGTCGTATTGCTGTGCTTCGCACGTCGATGTGGTCGTCTGCATACTATGAGAAAAAACTGACTGAGTGCATCTTGGAAGTTTTTGCTCTCCTCCCTCTTCTGGTTGTCCTACGCCAATTCCAATGCGAATATGCGTTCTTATTCTCTTATGCTGGCCTTGGTTTTCGTCTGCTCATGTAGGAACGGGCTGAGGCTAGGCGGGGCGTGCGAAAGAGGTGGGGGGAAGGAATGCGGGTGGGCGGCGACCGGGTTTTGGCGGCACCGGAAAGCACTCCCAGAAAAGCATTAGGGAGCCTGTGGAGGGGCGGGGGGGGGTGGGGGGGGTCAGCAGCCCCAGAAAGCGCCCCAGAGAGACGGTTGGGAGGGGGGTAGGGGCACCCCCAGAAAGCACAAGGAAGCGCAATAGAAAGCACCATTTGCCCTGCAACGCACTTGATCAGGGCGACGGCAGGTCTGCGGACGGGAGAGTGCCTCTCCGGCACTACGTGACGTTCACTGGCCAGGAAGGTCTACGTTCATGTCTGGGAAGCAGCTCTTGTCTATACTGCGACAGTGCAGCGGTGCGCCGGGCGCTAAAATAAGAATATCGTTTCTCTACTGCATTGGAACTGTTGCAATGTGAAGGGGGGTCGAAAATGGTCTAGTATACTTCTTTTTTGCCCTGTACTGGAGGCCTTTGGGGGTACTTTGAGAATTGTGGGTCCCGGCGCCAATACCAAAGACTGGCCCCTCTTTCCCGCGGATGATCTTGACTTGTTTGGAAGAATACTGGCGCCGATCTCCACGTTTTCACGCTGAGGACCGCCCTCGGCTTTCGAGAGCGGACCAAAAGATTTTGTCCATTGCAGCTGACTAACGGAGCAGTCGGTTGGCGTCGCGTGATCGGATTCTATCCCAGTGTGTCCTTTCGTCCCGCGTGGGATGGGATCGGACGTGTCCATCAGAAAAGCGTCCAGTGAGGGTCTCGCTCGCCTCCTGACCCCCAATCTGGCCACTGGAGGGCCTGTTGGTGGCGTGATGATGGATGCCTGGGGTGGTTCCATCATTTCCATGTGATCGCTTGTGGGCCGCAGGGCGTCCAACGCTGGTGCTGAGCCTCAGAGAGGGGGAGAAGAGGGGGGATGAACGAGATCTTGCGGGCGGCCTGGTCCCGCGCTCACAGATATTTGCTGGTGGCGGGCCGCCCAAAACTGTATCAGAGCCTCTGGAGGGGGGGGAGGGGATCTGACTGGATCGCGCGTTGCGCCCGGCCCGACGAGCACACAGAGACTTGCAGGTGATAGGCGGTCGGCCACTGCCCACAGGACGATTTCAGAGGGGGGGGGGGGGGCGGGGCGGCCGCCTCGGGTACTCTCCCGGCTCTCGCGCGCCGCATTCGGTGGGGCTAGTGGTCCGCCACCACCCACCGCGTCTTTTCAGACGCGGTACGGGGTCTATCCAGGACCGGGCAGTACCTGGTTGGCTCCCTCCCAGCGTTTGCGGTGCTGGTGGTGGCCCACCACTGCGCACAGTGCTTATTGAGAGGGGGGGGGAGCTCGGTCCGTCGCTTCGGTCCGCTTTGTGAGCCGCCGCACCGCACACGTACCCGACCCATCGACGTCGCGCCCAGCATTGTGACGCATGCGACCATCACCCCCATCGCAGGCCCCCTTCCACTCTGTAGCCCCGTTACTCCTCCACGACATTCCCGCTGCGGCCGCACTGTCCCTGTCATCCGTTTGAGACGCAGGATCCGCGCACCCGCCTCCTACTGTTTGCTACCCTTCTACCATCACCACTCCCGCCTGTTTCTCTCCTGCACCGCAACCTGCCCGCCCTCACCCGCAACCCCCCCGTCCGCTGTTGATGTGTACCGGGGAGGCATCGGCGTCCATGCCCGAACTTCTCGCGTCCCCGGCCACGGACCGCGGCGCCGGTCGAACTGTTCTTCCCCGGGTGGCTCCTTTTTTCGCCCACGTCGCTCACCCAAGCGCCCACGTGCATCATCATGGACGCTGACGAGACCGGGCTGTCGAGCGCAGCAGATCTGTTCGCCGAGGACGACGGCGCTGTCGTTAGCGCCGCGGTGCACTCGCACATGAGCCTCCAGATGCTGCTGCGACGGCGGGCGCGCGCCGCCCGCGCCCATCGCCGTCGCCGCTACTGCGGTTCAGCTCCTGCGCTTCGGCCGAACAAGCGGCGCGACTTTGTCTCTGGGCTGCTAAAAAATCCAGCGAGACTAGTTTATGTCAACGCGTAGGCGCCGATATTTGACAAACCTGATCTTGAGACGCGCTCTCGCGTGCCGCGCAGCGTCTTTCGACGCGATTACCTCAAAGTCAAGGACGAGCCATTATTCCAGTAGCGGGTCAACGCGACGGGTCGTCTGCAGGCGCATCCACTCCAAAAGGTCGTGGCCGCCTTCTGCGTCATTGCGTACGGCAACGTGGCCGACCGTGCCAACGAGTACGTCCGCCTCTCTCGCTCCATCATGACGGAGGCCACCAAGCTGCTGTTGGAGTTCATCGTTCAACTGTGGGGATCGACGTATTCACGTCGTCCAAACCAGTGGGAGCTGAAAAAGACGATGGAGCGCAACGCGGAGCGTGGCTTTCCGGGCTGTATGGGCTCTCTGGACTGCACCCACGGGGAATGGCATCAGTGCCCAATGGGCATGGCGGGCGCGTATCAAAGACGGAAGGGCTCGCGCGGTATGGTCGTTGAGGCCATATGCGATGAGAACCCGTGGATTTGGCACCTGCTCGTCGGCTCTCGCGGCAGCCTGAACGATATTAACGTCCTGAACCATTTGCCTCTCTACCTAGACGTCACGGCAGGGCGATTGCCGCCACCGGACGTGCCTTTTGTCGTCAATCGCAGCATTCGCACGCTACTTTACTACCTTTTCTATGGCATCTACCCACGTTATATCTTCCTAGTGTCTCCCCACCCCTTGCCGATGACCGACGAGGCCAAGACGTTTGACTTCTTGCAAGAGGCCATTCGCAAAGACCTCTAACGGCTGTTTGGTGTTCTGACCAAGCGGTTTCACATCGCATTGCACCCAGGACGGTACCGCTCCATGAAGCAGTTGCTTACCACCTACAAGGCGGTCTGTACTCTGAACAACATGTGTGCGGAGAGTCGTCGAGACGCATTTTTGAGCCGCCGCAGACGTGCACGAGGGATTAACGATGGTGAGGGTGGTAAAGATGAGGGTCCTGCAGGCGCCGCCGCCGCTGGCACGGGGAGTGAGGATAGTGCCGATGGTGGGACGGACGATAATGGCGCTGTTGCCGCCGGGGGACCTGCGCCTGGCGGCGGCGGCGGCGCCGGTGGTGACGTACCGGCTGGAGCTGGAGCTTCCGCGGACCCGTCTCCCGCATTGAATGCTATTGAGGAGGCATCCGTGGGCGGCATGGTTGCTGTCTTTGATGCGTGGGGCGAGACTCGCAACCCCACCGAGCACGAGAACCTCCATGCTGACCTGGCGGCGCATGTGTGGAGCGACCGCGGCACTTTGATGGCTTCGAATGCTATGTAGAGCGGCGGCATTGTTGCACGAAGGTAATTTTTTCCCCGTTGGGCAGGGTTCTTTTTTCCTTAACTTATCAGTCCATTGTGTGTTGCGGTAGGTCCGGAGCAGCTGCAGCGCATGCGCAGGCATGAAGAGAAAATAAGAATGGAGAAGCCTTTGCCTGCGACCGGCATGCGCAGGGAGGCGAGTGTGGCACACTGGCGCCGCCGGTCGCGCCGAGAGGCGCCCCCAGGCGGCATGGGCTGTGCCGACTGACCCCCACGTGCCGCCAACAGCCGCCAGCAATCGGCCGACTGCGGCCGTGCGGACAGGCGCAAATGGCAGCTGGGGCCACCGACTGCTGGGAGGACGCGCTTGCGTTCGCGGCTGGGGGCAGCGCGCACGACGACACGCCGCCGCTCGCCGGAGACGGCGGGCTCTGCTCTGTCGAGCTTCTGGACATGGAGGCCGACGGGCCAGCAACAGCGTGGTCTTTGAAAAAGACATGGCACCTTCGGCGGGAGGCTGCGACGCACTGGTCCTTTACAGCGAAAACGGGCGTCCATTGGCCCTACGCCATCACATTTAAGACAGTTTTCGTTAAAGCCTGAAATTACTGTGGCATGCGGCGTAATATTGGCGAATTCGCTCTCTGTTGCGCTCGAAATGCCGTTCTCGGACCACTGGGCTGAATGCTACATTTGTTCTTTAGACGAAATTTAAATGAAACACCCTGGCTGCTGTCGGTGCCGCCGTTCACAACGGTGGCCTAGAAAGAGTGGATAGGGCCACCGAGGGTTTCGCCTGGAGAGCCCGCTGCGGCCGCAGCCGTCGCGGCCGCCTTCTTGCTGCGCCACAGTGCCGCCTCCCCTAACGGCTGCTGCGGCCGCCGCCCCTCCCCGCAGGAATTAGAGGCGGGGGTGGGCGACAGCGGCGGTGGCGATGGCGGCGGGGTCGTCGGCGTCGGTGGCGCCAGCGGCGGTGACGCCGGCGGCGGCCAGCGCCAGCGGCAGTTGCGTCGGCGGTCGCGGCAGTGGAAGTAGACACCCCGAGGAGCCGCTGCGGCTGCCGCGCACGCGGTCGCCCGGCCTGACGCCCCGCCGGCATGGCAACGGCGTCTAGCGGCGACGGGCGGGTCGCGCACCCAGCCGCCATTGCCTCTGCGGCGTGCGGCGACGCAGCGTGGAGGAGGGGCCCGCCAGGCGGCGGGGGCGCGTCGGGCACCAGAGGAGGGCAGCGTAGGCCCTCACCACTGAGTCCTCCGCGCGCTGCGCCCTTCTCGGTCGCCGTGGCGGAGACTTTTGCGCGGGGCGCGCGCACGGCGGGGAGCGCGTGATTCGCTGGTGGGGAGGAGGTGGGTCGGGGGGTACAAGAGTGCAGGGTGTGAAGGGCAAACGCCACTCGGGAGGTGACCTTCTCCTGCCGCTCAGCTAGCAAGCAACGGCACTTCTGTATGAAAAAAAAAACCTGCCCTACGGGGAAAACGTTTCCTTTGCTATACTCAATATACAAACACATCATGTCGCACGCAAAGGCAACACACCACATGTGTCTCTACAAGGAGTCATCGTCGTTTTCCGTGGACTCGCTCTCGTCGTCAAAGGGGCGATTTGTGGCCGGGGTGCGCGCAAGCTGAGCCGCGGCTGCCTGCCGCTTGGTCTCCATCGAGCGGCGGCCGGCCGCAGTCTTGTATTGCTGGCACACGCGCGCAGCCGCTGACTTGGCCGCCGACGCGGCCGCCAGAGCAGATGCAGATGCCCCATCTGCGCCCTCAAGCGCTCCTGGCGCCGGCGGCGCCCGCGCTCCGGCGGCAGGGCCAGCAGCAGTCAGCGGCGTCTCCATCGGGCTGTGAACATCCAGACCGGCAACGCCGTTCCCCACACCACCGATAGAGTCATCAGTCCCCTCACTCCCCCCAAAGTCAATAATAGAAGAGCTCTCCAAACCTGCACGCTCCAGCATCTTCTGCGTGATAGCCAAGCGGTAGCGAGCCGCCTCAGGGAAATGCCGCATCAAAATTGAGTCGAGAAAGCAAAAGGCAGTGCGCTCGTGTTGTGCGTCGGTGAGCTTTTGGAGAGCATTAGTACTCGCCTCTACCTGGGCTTCCATCTGTAGGTCCTCTTGGCGTTGCATCTTTGCAGCTTTGATGCCAACTAGGCGGCCCTGGAAGCCGCCGTTGCGTCGGCTGCGGCCACTGCCGGGACCGCTCCCGCCCTCATCCTCGTCAGAGGACGAGTCACCCAGGACGTCCATGCCCGAGGCGTCGCCGCCTTTGGTGGCGCTGCTGAACTTGTCACTCTGCCGCAGTACGCGCCAACATGAGACCCACTTACAGTGTGCGACCTTCGCCTTGCGTTTGCTCGTCTTGTCGTTGACCTTTTCGTGGTTGAGGTCCGCTCAGATCGCGTCATGCACGTCCAGAGAGCAATAGCGCGCCACAGCGCCGCTGATAACGTCTTCCTCCGATTGGTTTCCAGGTGTCGGCATAGTTTTTACAGCGAGGTAGTGCGACGTGAAGGCGCTCACCCCCGCCCGGATGCGCTTGAACTGATTCTCCAGCGCGCTTGGAAGGCGCCCGAAACGCAGCGGCCCCTTTTTCCGCACGTGTTCTGCCCACACCGCGTGCACCGTCGCCCACAGGTTATCCTTTGTGCGGGCAGCTCCCCTGACCGCGTCGCTCGTCACCTCCAGGTACGCCTCACACAGCGGCACACGGTCCGTGTCCATCCACCCAAGAGCAGACCCCACCTTCTTGGGTAGCGATTGGGTCACAGCCGGTAGGTATGAGGCAGCTAGACAAGCAACGGCTGGGGCGGGCGCAGAGGTACAGGGACGAGCTCGTACGTCGGGTCGACAGAGGGTTGATTCCCCTTCACCATGTACACTGGACAGCTCAGAAGCTCGGCTGGCGTCGGCTGCCGCAACGGCTGCGACGGCGCGGGCCACCAAGTCCACGGCGCGGACGTCCTCCGTGCGGGCGTCTGCGTCAGCACCCACTGTAAGTCCTGCGTGCATCCGGGACCTCCGTACTGGTCTACCCGCCAGGGCGAGGGCGCTTCAGGCGAGCGCCACAGAGGCGCCGGTCGAGAAGGCTGCCAGATGTGGATTTGGCTGTCGCCCTGCGCCTCGTAGGAGAGCGCCCATCGCCAACCCGTAGAAGGGCCCAGCGGAGGGCGAGGAAGGGCCCACGTTCCGTCCCAGCCACCGCCTGTTGGCGAGCGCCAGTCGTCCCTTGTCGCGCCAGGCGGTGGGCACCACGGTTGTCTCGGCGGGATGCGCGGGAGGTAGTTGTCGCTGCCGCCCCTGAAGTGGGGCGGACGTCTTGGCGGGCTTGGGGGAGCACCCGGCGGCAGCGGCCGTGAAAGGCGTAGAGGGCTGCGTAAGCGGTACCCGCGACCGCGAGTAGTTGGTTGCTGCGGCATTCATGGCCGGCCGGGCGGACCACCAGCCGGCGGGCGCCGAGCGCTCCTGCCACAGTGGTTGGGAGAGACAGGCGGGCCCCTTCTCGGAAAAAGAGCGGCGCCCAAGGGCAGCCGAGGGGGGCTCGGGGTTTTCCAGCCGTCGTTTTTGTTGCCACCGCGACGCGGATCCGCACGCGCAGGGCCGGGAGGGCCGCCGTGAGGACCGCTGCTGTCCCAGTCGCCGCGGTACCGCACTTACCGCGGCTGCTGGTCACAGTCGTCGCGGTCTCCATATCGGCGGCCGCGACCGAGAAGGGAGTGCGGCCGCTTAACTAGTCGGGACCGGCCGCCCTCTGCGGCACGACAAAAGCCGGGCGGCGGGCAACGCCTACCCGGCGCCGCGTGCGGTAATGGATGAGGAGGGGGTGGAGGGGGGGGGGCGGGCATGTCGGCGTGGTCGGAAGCGTCCTCGTAGGGACTAGGAGGGGGGGGCGGGCACCGGGCACTGTTAAGATTGCGCTGCGTACGCCGCCGCCGTCAGTCGCTGGCGTCCTTCCCGTGCGTCATGCTCGGGAATGGGGACGTCGTGAAGCCCGGGGGAGACAGTCTGCGCGGGCTATAGACGCCGCGCGAGTGGGGAACGGAGGCGGGCGCCGCGGTGCCGCCGGTAGATTGCGCGCACGCAAATGGCACGGAGCCGCGCCCTGGAGACACCACAGGGTCCCCACAGTGCGTGCCTGCGACGGCGTGTGACCTCTGGCTGCCCGCCCGCGTCCGTGCACGCAGCGCGAAAAAGCGTCGGGTGCAGACTCGCCCGCGGCCCACTACCACATGCCCCCTATATGTGCCTTGGTGGGAGGGCGAAGGCCTGGGCCCCACTCTAGCTGGCCCGCAGGAGGCCCAAAGAGGCCGAGCGTCGGACCCGCGCGCTGGGACAACGCGACAGGTCCCCCGCCCACGGACCCGCGCGCGGGGACAACGCGACAGGTCTCCCCAATCGCTGTCTCGCGTGGCAGGCGATCGCCTGTCGGTACCCTCGGACTGCTCACGCAGGGAGGCGTCTCTCTGCGAACCCACGCGTTGGAGCAGCGCACGCCTGACGAACGTGCGCGTGGCGAACGCTTGTGTGGAGGCATTCCCGGGCCCGCTCGCGCCAAAAGAAAAGGCGGCGCCCGCCGGACCCGCGAAGGGAAACTGGTGGAGGTCCCCCAATGCGTTGCCTGGCGAGGCGCGGTGCACCCGCGCAAGCACGCCGGACCCCACAATGCCTGTTCATTGGACGGCCCACGATGCGCGGACTGACGACATGGCCATTGCTACCATCATCGGTGTCCGCCCACGCAACGCAATTGGTCGGCATACATGGGTGTGAGGCCCAAATCGCGATCAGGCGACGGGAAAACTCAGCCACTCATTGCTGCGTAGCGCTCTCTCCTCTCCCAACAGTGCCACGGCTGGCCGCCACATCGTCCTTTCGAGACGAGCGGCGTCCAATAAAACCCACTGGAGAACTGAAGGCGGAGCCCATCCCGATCAGATTGCCTCCAGATCGAGACAGAACATTATGATACCTGGACTGCGCGAATGACAATTCGAGGCCGGGGCACGTGTGAGAAATTTTACAGTGTCAACCAATCAAACAGCGCCTCTTCCGTCCGCTGACCGGAGAGACTGACCCGAGAGCGTCTGAGGGCAATCGATGCTAAAAGCTTTCACTCCCGAGAGATGGTCCGCAGGCGTTGCAAGCTGTTTGGAAGGACCACTCTGCGGTGCAGCCAGTGCCGTGGTCCTCTCTGGCAGGGGATTGTCCACCAGACTGGCCCAGATCTCTGCTGTGGCGCCTTGTGCAACGCGGGTCATCACCTGTGTCAGGGGTTCACATCGAATATTCTTGCGCGTGGTGCCGTGGCACTGCCAGGTGTCGTCGCATTCACCCGATGTTGTCGCGTATTGAGCCTGATTCTGGTCGGTTTGGGCTTCATTCGCATACTGTTCTTCAATTCTATGTCCCGTCGCATGCCCGAGTCCGGTTTCAAAGGAATCTGAGGACAATCTGTGCACGATCTGCAATCGGTTTCAGATACATTTGCCATTGTCAATCAGTTGATCCCACACAATACGAGGAGAGGTCACGCTGGGTCCTCTTCGGACCCACCAACGTAGACCCTATCGTTCAATCGGCCAGAGTACGTTCGATGGTCGATGTGGGAAAGTCCATCGCGACGTTTGGGATATGGGGCCTCCAGGATGGTCTTTCCATTCAGTGACCCACACGTTGCACCTCCAGATGGGGTTGAATGGAAGATGGGGCCGACGTTGCTGGGATTTCCCTTAGTGGAACAGTGAAGCCCCGTCCAGTTGTGACTTGTCCGACAGGGGGGGTAAGAGGAGCGCGCATGCGCAATCACAAACTCACGAGACAGGCGACGAGGTCCTGTGCGGCTGCAGCCGCGCCAGCTGGCGTGGGACACACCACCGCAGCTCTTGCTGAATGCGGATCATACTCTCGTTCCTCGAAAATCTGAAGAGGCACGAAGGGCATTTCCCTTGGGCAAATTCCCTGGCCTTGAGGTCACCTATTTACCAACATGATGAAGACCGCTTTTAATTTCTTTGAGAGCTAGCGCACGTTGCGGGAGTACTTGTTGAGACCGAAATACACATCCTTTTCGCTCCCTTTGCAGCCCCTGAAAGTTTCGCAACCGTTTCTTTGCGCTGGGAACATTGGTGCGGGTGGTCGGGTGCCTCGTACCAAGATGGACGCCATGGGAAGGTCTCGCTCGCGCGTACGGTTCGCGACAGTGTTCATAGCGCAAGAAGCTGGATGGAAAGGGTCGTGAGGCGGGGTGCACGGTTTACGGGGCCCTCCGGCGGTATGGCGCAGAGTAATGTAATGGTACTTTGAGACTGGCGGTCTCAGATGTCTCTGAGGACATTTATCTGCAGTCGAACGCTTGAAAGCAGGACGTTGCGAGGCGTGCGCCGTGAAGGGTGGGACTGTGGCACTGGGTGCGATGCGTGGGGCGGCGAAGATGGTGGGTGAATGACAAACTGCGGGAGAGGGGGTCAGAGGGCTCATTTGTCTGGTGTTCTCGACATGGGCGTTGTGCATGTCCTTGATGCTGTCTTCCCAATTTTGGCCGATGTGGTCGAAGTCAAGAATGGGTCTGGGTCAACTGCCCATTGGTCAATCCACTTTCTCCGGCTGACTGGATGGCTGAGACACAGTTTCACACTGTTGATCACCCCTCTTGACATCGACCAGGCCGGCCAAAATTGGGAAGACAGCAATAGAGCAAGTCAGACAGCGAAGCCAGTTCGGGCCAGGGTATTTGCACGAACGTGCCTGCAGTTGAATCGTTTGTAGCTGTGCATGACGCTGTTGTGATACGTCTTGTCCTTCGTGTTGGGTGCGCATGACAACCTCAGCCCAGGAGATGGCAAACACACGTCTCTTACTTCTATAAAGGTGAGATGCTTGATGCGCGTGTCGTGCACATCGCCTGGGAGGGTCTCGATGGCGGGTTTACCCATCCTGTAGATGTACCTTATGGCGAGGGTATTGCACGCACGTGCCTGCTCAAACAGCGATTCTGGACGACGGGGCATCCAGTTTTTTCCGAATCCATTATTGCTGTTTTATGAATTTTGACAGACTCGTGCAAAAACAGGACAAGACCAGAAAGTGATATGATTGATGCACATCTTTTTTCTGTCACGGTCATATGTGGGTCCCTACGATGGAATCTTCATTCTAACTGCGCAGTGCGAAACAAAGGTACAGTGGTTTGAATTTTGTGTATTCCAAAGTCATGTCAGCGATCGCCTTGACCGATAAGAGGGCCCTTAGTGTCCATTCTACTGCTCCCGAGGCTCAAATGAGGCTCAGATGAGGCTCAAATGAGGCTCCCTCTCATATGGCCTGGAAACGCGGCCTTTTTGGGGTGTCTGGGGCACCCCCCCCGAGTTTTCATCGTAAACAGCCGCCGAGTTGGCCCATGGGTAAGTGGACTGCGCTGAGTCCAGATCTATTCTCAGACAGAGAAGCCGAGGCTGGGAACATGGTGACAGAGAGGCATCAAAAACAGCCTCAAATGAGGGGAATCGGCTCAAATGAGGCGGCCAGTAGAATCTACTCTCTTAAAGACGCTTGTAGGCTACTTTCTCCGTCCGCGACCACCCCGGATTGCTGATCGTTCAACAGTGTCAGTTTTTCACACCCGATTCCAGCCACTGGGCCAGTGTTCACAGG
>Ga0115030_1000479_pt1 | contig 16422 bp, 22 predicted proteins | sample SidtaG_4_FD_87174 | JGI IMG/M metagenome (GOLD analysis project Ga0115030, IMG submission 87174) | Marine algal microbial communities from Sidmouth, United Kingdom - Sidmouth_Male1 metaG | ecosystem: Host-associated > Algae > Red algae > Unclassified | place: Sidmouth, United Kingdom | collected... | reverse complement strand
GGGGGGGGGGGGGGGGGGGGGGGGGGGGGGGGGCGGGGGGGGGGGGGGGGGGGGGGGGGGGGGGGGGGGGGGGGGGGGGGGGGGGGGGCGCTCTTGACCGCGCCCCCGCCGCCCGACGGGGCGCGCGCGGGCGCCCGCGGGCCGCCTGGGCGGGCCCCGCGCCGCGGCGCCGCGCGGCGGCGGGCGGGCGCGCGCGGCGGCGGTGCCACGGGGGGGGGGGGCAGGCGGGGGGGGGGGGCACCGCGGCGCGCCGGGCGCGGGTGCCACCACCCGCGGCGCGCGCCGGGGCACCCGTCGCGCGGCGGCACACGCCGGCGCAGTCGTGACTATTCAGAACATCGCCCATGCCTGCAGGTCGATTCCGCGCACCGAGGCGCATGGGCGCGACCCATAGTGGTGCCTCCAGAACTCTGCAATGGCTCTGGCGTTTGCGCTCCCCATGGGTGCATCCTGGAGCCTACTCCATCAGCTCTTGAATGACACACTTTTAGGCGGCTACGACCGTAGGCTGGTGAGATAGAGGTTTTCTATTGCATCCCACCGTTGTACGGAACGCCAGTTGGTGCATAAAGTGCCCGCTGGTGACGCTGCAGGTTGTCACTCGACGTGGCCTGGGGACAAAAGGCGTGTCATAGGTACGATGCGCATGTCGGGACCGCATTCGTGGCCGCTGGACCACATGGACGGTGGTGGTGGGGGGGCTGGTGATATGCTCGTAGCCGGCCGATGGCAAGCGGATTGCCATTTGATGCCAGATCGGATGAATACGGAGTTTGGTCGGAAAGGGGGGCTACAAGAATAGCAGTGATTCACTCTCGAGTGTCGAGAGTGGCGCCATTCTTATTGATTCGAGAGCGGAATCTCGTCCCACTCAGTCGCACATGGCGCCTTTCTTTCTTTCCGAGCCGGCCGACTGATGTCCGGCACTTCTCGCCTGGCTGGGCCAACGCACATTTCCGCGCCTCACCTGGCGGGTCACTGCCCGCCGTCAAGGCTCCCCGCGCGCGCCGTCCTGCTCGTGGTGCGGTGGCGGCCGCCCGTGGCGTGACGGCGGCCCCCGCCGCCCGAGTCGGCGCGGCGGCAGTTCGCCATAGGACTTCCACGGCGCACGTGCGCGTCCTGCGGGAGCTCAAAGAAGAGTCCTTGATTCTAATTCGCAACGTGTGGAGGCACTTTGAGCGCGAGATGGCGGGCTCGCGGCGGATTCTGTTGAAGGAGCCTGCGGAGTGCGCGGCGGTCGCAACTCGTGTGAGTCGGCGCACGGTTAAACACGAGATTGCGTCGGGCGCGGCCGAGCCCGCGCACCCCGCCGGGACCCCAGAGCGCCAGAAATCCCTGCGGCGCAATCCCCGGGAGGAGTACGCGCGCGTGCGGGGTGCCGTCAATGAGCAGTACCGAGACAAGAAGCTCCCCAGACTCGATAGCACCTTGCAACTGTTGATCAAGCGTCAGGAGGGAGCGACGGGGAGTGGCTCCGGTTGGAGCGAGCAGAGTGTCGAGGATGCGGCGATGGATGCTGGAGGGTCACGGACGAGTGCACGCCCGGAGAACGGGGAACGACCGACGACCCGGGCGCGGCGCCCGGCATGCCCTAGCGCGATTGCGGGCATCGGGAATGCTGGTGCTGGTGGCGGGGGGCGTGTAACGGTGGAAAGGGATCCTATTGGGGGTCGCGCAACAAGCTTTTCCTCTCCCTGCAAGATGTTGGTTTCGCCTTCTCAAAAAGACCTAACCAAAGTGATGTGGTACGGGAGCAGCCGTCTGTGATGCTTCATCGGAAAGACTTTAGCGATACGCTGTGGCAGTACCTGGCGAGCGGCAAGGTTATCTTTTCTGCGGAAGATTCGTGGTGGTGGGAACGTGTAGCTTGGGCGAATTGCTCACCCATGGGAAAGATTCCTGGATGAGACTGACGAATGCCCGCGCATCGACCTTAAACCGGTGCTGCTCGGCAGGCGGAATAGCAGCTGCACGGTTAAGGGTTTCCATAACACCGCGCAGCAGCGCCCTCCCGCGCTCCATCTGGTATCTCTCCCGACTCGTAGGCAGCCCGAACTTCCCTTAGGTGGGAGGAGGTTCTCGGAGGGTGAGTACGACTCAAGTCTTGCACAGTCGCAAACAGCGCGTGCAGCAATCATTGCGCGTCTTTCGGGCTCTTGGTGCCCAGGCACATAAGGCATGGCAGGAACGCGCTGTGCCCCTTGTGGCCTATGGTGTTGCATACAGATGCGTCTTCGCTATTAACCAAGACACGCACTGCCCGCCGCTGAGGCCCCACAACAACGCCAGTGAGGGCAAGTGGATGTAACTGTGCCACATGAGGAGCCAGTATGGCTGCTTCCTCAGGGTACTTGTCCTTGGACTCAAGGCACACTCCCATTGGGAGAGTATTTCCCAGTCTGTTCGGGTGTTCTTGGTTTATAAAACCCATCATAACCTTCACAGATGACGGTTGACTTCCCCTATCCAAACTAACAGAGCTATGGACATCTCTCCTGTCATCCGGAGGGCAGAAATTGCTGTACAGAGGTCTCCCAGTGCTGGGGACCTCGTAATCGCGAGTCTGTGGGATAGCCACGCCCTCTGGGTCAAACGACGCGCGCTCAACGAACAGCCCGGCGGACCACAGATCAGACAGCCGCCCTTCCACCGCACGACAGAGGTGGCTCAGGTGCTCCCCAGTGTCCAATGAGAAGACGTCATTGGCCGGCATCTTCAGAAGGGCAGATCGTGCCTGCCGTAGTGCTTGCGGGCTGGCCATCGGGCTCAAAGCCCCCCCAAAGAACACCCGAATCCGGTTGAACTTCGCGTAGCTGATTCCAACGGATGCTAAGAGCCCGACCTGCTCTGTGGCGGTCGGGCGTGCCGGGAGTCTGAGGCCGCGGCTCCCAGCGGCACTTGGAGTGTCACGACCAGCCACGGCCAAGACTTGTTGCGCTGGCTCTTACCCACATCAGGTTTTCACACGGACGGTTTCCGAGTGTAAACACTGACGCTCCCGTTCGCATGCGACACAGATAAAGCAGTTGGAACCGTCCGCGCCAAGATGGCTGCGGCTACACGATTTATTTCCAAAATGGCAGTGTCTTCGGGCGTCCGAGCCGCGCCTACAAACTCCAAAATCTAGTTGACAGTCTCTTGAGGAGTGCGGAGCGGCACGCTGGGCGCACCCGCAGCCGCTGTACCGTCCAACATCTGTCGTATAGAGGGCGGCGGCACCGCCGTGCCTCTCGCTCCGACGGTGTCACACGTGAAGGCGGGGGCGGGAGTGGTGCGGTAAGTCACAGAAGGGGAGAGGACGGCCATCGCGGTGCCTGTGCGCGCACCTGGCGAGGGCGCGCCACAGCGCGGACCGCTGGCCTGCTCGGTGTCTCAGGTAGAATCTCCTTCCATCGCTGCGACACCCGATGTGCGCGTCTTGAGCCCCCGTGACTGCGCGACCGAGTCGCCCAACGTTGCTGCGTAGCCTGTCTGGGCGGCCGGAAGTGAGTCACGGAGGGAGGGGGGGGAAAGGGCCGCGTTGGCTCAAAGCACGCCTGCCGACGCGACCATTCGAGTCTCAGCTGTCCCACCCACGGCCACGAAAGCTCCGACTGTCGGTGCCCCGGCAACAGCTGCACCGACCGAAGTGTTCAGATGTAGGGTCAGTGGGCTGTGAGAGGCACAGGCGGGGGGGGGGGGCGAAATCGTCACCCAGCCTGCCCGCCGGTGTCGAAAGCCGTGCCGGCGCCACAGCCCGCTGACGAAGGACTGCAGCAGCGTAGCACGGGGCGCAATCTCGGAGCGGAATACCGTCAGCATCTGTGTGCGAGCCGCCCTTGCTCCGTCGAAACGGCAGAGCTGCCGCCGCTCCAACGGCCGTTGCCGAATTCTCTCCGTCTACGTTCTTGATTGCCACTGATTTCCACGCGAGCGCCTCATCTGTATGTGTGAGGAAATGTCGGTGACACAGGGGAAAAAATAGACCAACATTTTATCAGAAGAAACTGCTCGGAGCTGGGCAGACGTGGGCACACTGTGGAATTGGAGAACTGAGGTCGATGGTTAGGTTTGATGCCTTCTAGAGACGAAGCCAATAGAGGTCGGATGGGTACTGTTGGCACAGCCCGAGTCTGCTTCGAGCGTCAAACACGATGACACATTAAACACAACGGCGGCAAACGACCATCCATAAAGGTACTCACAGAAACTGATATACGTACCTCAACGGTCGCGGAGGGACAGTGCGGTCCCTGCAACCGCAGAGCATCATTTCGAGGTCGCCGTACCGTGCCAGATGACTGGTCGGGGGCGAGAGTGTCCTTCTGGAACCCTGAAACGGGTGGGGCTGGGGGGTAGACAGCACGATGGCGGCACGATGATGATGAGCCCCGAGGTAGGCGATCTTGCAACCGACGGACCTGCTGTCGATGAGACGGGCCTCCCAATTGCTGTTTTCACCGTCAGCGGCCGCCACAGCCACTGAGACTATTGCAGGAATCGGGACGCTTTCACCCAATTCTTGTGATGCAACCGGAACTGTCAGGTCCAAAAGAGCCACCTTGAATAGGCGTGGGCAAGGGGTAGTGGCCCAAATGCGTTGTCCTTTGGGCGGGATTCTACTTCTGTGTGAGCACTTCACGATATGCTGACAACTGTGACATTTGGCTGTCTTTTCGTTTTGGTCTTCGCACTTTTGGGGGTTTGTTTTTTCTCTCGGCAGACGTTTCTCTTGAGGTGCATATTCGACCGGCGGCGTCTGGTGGGGTGTTCCACGCCACGAGCTTACCTATGTTCGAGCGCCCAGTCGGGATGAACTCGCACTTCGCCCGCGGCGGTTTACTCCTCCCTCTGTCGTCCGCTCTGTCGCTGCCTGTCTACACCAGATTCCTCACGGCCGCGCGCATTTTCAAAAATGACGTGGACGCCTTTAGCAGCGGGGCTGTAGTCCAGTGCGAGGACCTAAAAGGGGAGCTCTCCTCCTTCTTTGCGTCGAAAAACAAACTATCGGACATTCTGGCGATTCTCGACGCCGCCGAGGCAGAGCACCTACAGCTGTACTTGTCGACACCGTCGACCCAGTCTCGTGAGCTGGGCTGCCCACAGAGCGTCCGTGCTGGAAATGCCACCGTGACTGTGCCATTCCAGGCGCTCGTGTCGACCGACCAGTCTGGGGTGTGGGCATCGCCGGCGCCGGTAGCGCTCCGTGCGGTCGAGGTCGACCGCCTGCGCAGTATCTGGACGCCCTTGTACCAGGGTCCTTACTGATTTCTCGACCAGTTCCCCGAGGACAGAGAAGCGTTAACGACGGACTGTAGTCCAATGGCAGTCAACTCGGCGGGCGCTGACGGGAGCAGCTCTGTGGGGGCGAGCGGGGAAAGCGGGATGGCCCGTGCGGCTGCTTCATACGCTGCGGATGAGGGGCACGTGCTTCCGACGCCGCCTCAGCCTCCTCAGCTGCTCTTTGAAGGCTCCAAAGCTGCCTTCCCGCGCGATTTATTTCTACCCCCGCCCCATGCAAGCCAGGCGGCTGCCCGCCACGGGCCGAATCCCGATGCACAGCCTGAGAATCTGATGATGGCCCGCAGCATCAGTACCCCTGTCTGTTCCAATGCCAAGGAAGATGCCGACCCCTACGGCTGCGTTGAGGGCGTTATCAACACGCTCGACATGGAAGAGGGGCTTGAGAGCACGGACAAGGAGGAGGGGTTAAGAGCAAGGCCTTTCAGAATCCGGGTTTTTCAGGAGAATCTGGGATGTATCCAGATATATCCGGATATATCCGTTGGAATCTTCTCGCCATCCAATAAGAGAGAAAAACGGAGGACACTGCTGGAAAGCTCACCTCATGCTCAGGCTCTTCGTGGAAAGACTGATGAACATAAGATGTTGCTGCGAGCAGGATGCCGCTGCTTACAGAACGGTGCTTTATCCGAATAATTATTCCGAAGCCCCTGGTTCAGAGTGGTATTTGGTGGGGTGAGACCGAGAGGCGGCCCGCGTTGTGTGCGTAAACTGTTTCATCGCCATTGCAGTCTCCCGACAGAAACCCAACTGCTTTGAAGGTGCTCCAAAAGCCTTCCATTGTGCCAAATTCGGCCTCTCGGCCGATCATCAGATGTATAGACTGCACGTTTTCTGGTTCCGATTAGCCAAAATCGAGAAGTCTGCAATATACTTGGAGTGGCGTTGGCGACTGAGCTAGATGTTCTTCCGGACAAAGCATAACAGTCTGAGCTGAGATGACTCTCGGGGCGGCGTCAGCGACAAAAGAGGGGGGGGGGTCCCGAACTATGGTGGCACCGGACAGGGGGGGTGCGGGGTTCTGGTTTCCGGTCGACGGCCCTGGGGGACCAACTTGTAAACGTGCTCTGCGTGAGCATCTCGCGAACGTCAGCGTTTTGGGCTCGATGGCGCCAAACGATCACGCTTTTTCTCGTATCTCCTTCATGTACAGAATCCCCCGGTCGGTCTGTTTGGGGATAAAATTCATCGCGTGAGTGGGGTGCGACTGGAACGCAGAGCTCCTATTGGCTAGTACGTTTCTGTGCACACCGTGAACGCACCGTGCAGACAGAGCCTAACTGAGTTAAAAGCGGGCATCAACAAACAATCAGACACCACGCGGATGGAATATCTCACCGCTGTATGCTATTGAAGTCCCATGCATGGTTGCTGTCTTGGGGACCCTGTCGATCAGTCGTCAAACGTTCTGAGGCGTCTCAATATTGGATTCATGCAAGGTGCTGCGGTTGTGTCGTCCTGTCAGCAGGTGGCACATCGTCAAAAGACTATCTCGTTCTACTGAAGACCTGGTAACATGGCTATTTCTGGCTGGGTACAGCTCGGCCGCCTCAACAGGTGGCGGCCAACGGATTTCAGTTGCCAATAGATCTCACTTGACGTTCTTGTTCCAGAAATGGGAAACTGAAGTCTTTGGGAAGCGTCTTAACGTCACGCATGAACCCAGCTCGAATGTGTCATAGAGTACCTCGCAAAGACTGCAATTCGATCATCCGACCCGTGGGGCCACTTTGAAGATTTTGCGATACGTCGCGTGCGGATTTTTCATCCAAAATCTGGCTCTTCGAGTCACTCTGTGCGAGCGTGCACGCTGTTGTAGCCATCTCGTGAGCGGCCGCAGCAATGCACGGATGTCCAACAATCATGTTGGGTTCCGCAGTGCGGGGGGCTCGGATTGTCACCCCCCGCCTTGCACTGTTCTGTATTCTGTGGCCGACGCAGCGATTGAGCCTCTTCTCGCATCACGGCAGCCGGCTGGCCCCGTCCCCGCTCTTTTGGACCCTCTTGGTGCCTCTCATGCCCCTCAGCCACTCACGTTCTTTCACTTCCGTTCTTCCCCACGCGCAAGTGTGCCCCGCCGCCCCCCGCTCCCTCTCTCGATGGAGTGCGCTGGTTGTGTCTTTTTATGGGAATCTCAATTCCGAAGACGCGCGCGGGTGCGCGGAAGCTGCGCAAGCGCGTGCGCACCATGCGCCACATACAGTGGGCTAGGCTGCGGGCGTTCTTCACCTCAGAACGTGATAATGATTCCCCAGAGATGTGGAGCAGCGCCTCTGCCGCACAACCGAGGCAACTGGGCTGATCTGAGTCACGGATATCCGTGTCTTGCACCGGGAGTATGCCAGAAGTCAGCCATTGTCGACTATGCGGGAGCGCCGTGAGATTTAGCGTCGCATTGCTACCTCTGTGCTTTGGCGTGTGCTCAAGACCGTGTATGCTCAACAAGCAGAAAAAAGTGATACCACAATAGAGCTTACGTTTGTACAAAACGAGACAGGGGCGGTCTGAGGCGGCAGCCCTTCCTATACCAAGTTATCTCGGCCAACGCTTCACAGAGCGATGACGGACGTGGCGTTCAATTTCAGGCGCGGGCCAAACCATTACGATGTGGCTCCCCCAAACCGGTCCATCGTCAAGCATCGCTAAAGCTTTATCAGGAAGATGCGGGAACATCGGTCCGACGGGAGAACTATCTTCTTCACCGAAGAAACTTGAGGGAACAAGAGCATGTCCTCCTCCCTCTGTCGCATCTCAACAATATGGCAGATGTAGTGCTGCGCCGCGCGCTTGAGTTCCCGGCTCTTCACCCAGCAAAACGGGTTGGAGCTGCCGACAATCACTTTAGAGCCCTTTGCGCCGAGACCGCCCGGCCCCACCTCGCGGTTTCTTCGCCTTTGATTCGCCCTTGTTGCGGCCGGATGTTCCTGCGCGCTCCTCAGAGCCTATTTCAGTGCATCGACAGCTGTCTCCCGGCGACTGTCCAGCTCGATGGTAGCCATTCAGCCCGGAATCAGCTGTCCCACGGCGCCAGCCGATTGACCACGCGCATCTGACGTAAACGCCTCAGGATTCTGCGCAGCCTGCCTCGATGCCTCATCGCCTTGCGCGACGGCTGCCAAAGCTACCGCAGTGCGGACCGCCGCGGATTCCGACGCCCCACCCGAGCCCATTAAGTCCATGATGTCGGACTGCGCCTCATAGGTTCGCAGCCGCTTCCGAGCAGTGGGGCGCTCCTCCGCCGGCGTCCGCTTGTGGACTCGTGCGGCGTCGGCTTGCGCAAGAGCCGTCGGCGGTTGGTCCTTGATCTTGTTCTGCACGCGGGCTCGCATGGCGTCCACGTTGTGCTGAGGGCACGACAGCTTCGACGCCGATCTACCCTCCATCATCTTGTCCACGTTTCATGCCTCATGGCCCACAGCGTCGTAAACCTTGCACTCCGTTGATCGCCGCGAACATTAACCTTAACCACAAAGGCATCGCACGTTACTTTCGTGCTCGATTGGGCAGCGGTTCGATTTGCGTCCGGACACGCGGCACACACCGCACTTGCGGAAACCTTGACTTCTCAAAAATGAATGAGATACAGAGCATGCACGCCGCCGTCGCCCACTTGCGCGGCCAGCTGGGGCGCCACCGGGCGCCAGTGGCGCACCTCTTCGATGATAACGTGGAGGCTCACTTGCGGGCATCGTCCCGCTACCTCAACGCTCGGGCCAACAACGCGCCTCGAGTGCAGATCTTCACGGACATGGCGGCATTAAGCGCGGTTACACTGCAGTCGCGCGGAAAGGGCAGGAGCCACCCGTCAGGCCTACTTTTTACCACAAGCATCGTATATTGCCCCTGTCTGGAGGCGTTTGCCGACAACTTTGACGTGCAATAAGACGCCGCATTGAGCATCGCCCGAGATGACGCCCTGTTCGAGGTCTCTACCATATATGGCGGGCATTGCGTCATCTCGTTGCCTCTGGGGGACCTCGTGCACAGGAACAGCCGCCGGGCGGGTGGCAATCCCGCCAAGGTGGCTCGCATGAGCAGCCGTAACAGCCCCAAGGAGCTCATCCGGCGTGGACTGCGGGCACAACAGAACACCATCGTCATGTGCGTGTGCGGGGACATGACGGGGGAGTTGCCGAGCGCGGTGGCCGAGAAAGACAAGGTCGCCTATTATCGACGCAAAGCAGCTGCTGAGGTGAAGGAAACCAAGCGGAATGCCGCCCTGTGTCGAGCAGTGCAGCATCTAATGGACAAGGCCGGACGCACAGCTGCAGCCGGTGGCAAGCGGAATGCGCATGGAAATGAGAGGCTACGCAACGTGCGGACCGCCGTCGCTGACGATGCGGCACCTGAACCAGGTGTACATGGGCGAATGCATTGGCGCACCGTCGTGGGCGAGCCCATCTTGGCGATGGGTACTCGTGGAAGCGAGGCGGCTGGGACCGCTTCAGGGTCTACCGCGATGGCGGTGGACGGTGCGGCGGCGGACGTTGAGGGCGGCGCAGCCACGGTCGCGGGGGATGCACTGCACGATTCTGAAGAAGAGGACGGGGAAGCGGATGATGAGGCGGACGATTGCACGGCCACGCGCAAGGACTGCCACTTGCTGTCGCTGTCCAAGCTCGGCAAGTATATGCCGCCTGACGACATTGCATCGCTTGTCTTCTCGTCGGACGGGGATCTGACGGATTGTCAGCGCGCCATCCCTCCAACAGTAGAGGCCAAGTTGCTTGACCATCTCGCCATGCTCCAACTGTTCCGGCTGCGTCTATGCACCGAGCCATTTGCTCTCTGGTTGGTGAAGTCCAAGACAGACCATGTAGATGTACACAAGGCAACGTACCACCTCATAGAGAGGCTGCACAGAGCATTGCAAGCGGTGGGTGAATGTATGTAAAACGTCTGTTGTTGTCGCACGACGCCTGCCATAAACACAGACCGCCTCTCAGCACAGGTCCTCAGTCTCGCCCCCGAACAGGAATGCCTTCGCGCGGCTTGATCGTCGTACATATCCGCCCGCCATCCGCCTTTTGTAACGGCCAGGCTGTGTTGGGTAGAGGTGAAGGCGGGGTGCCGATAGATGCCGCGAGCCCTTCCCGAAAGCGGTTGACAACCTGGCGGGTCTTCACCTAACGGCCGCGTGTCGCCTGCGTAAGAATCTGGGGATGTCTGTTTGAGGGCCTTCTCTAATACTACGAGCGGAATGCTACCGCCAATGATACTTTAATGGGGTGCCGCTTTGCATTTCTTTTATTTTTGTGCGGGGCACGCACGTGAAGCGCCCCGTTCGTGGCCATCTCTATTGCCAGTGGTATTCACAAGTGCGACATTCCAGGCGTCGGTGCTGGTCGATTCTCCTCTCCATGAAGCGCGTCCAGCGCACGCGCGTGCTGCTTCTGCATCAAACAGACACGCGTTTGCTGCTTGTGCAGCACGCCACGCACAGAACAACTTGGTTTTCTACTCTCCGGGGCCCGCCTTGGTGAGCATAATTACACATGGACCGGCATTCATGTCCTCGCCTAGCCGTACAATCCTCCTCAAAGGCCGTCGGCAGAGCATCGGGTCGGACTTTGTGCACCAAAAGTGCGATCGGACGGATCAATACCACCCCGCCAGACCCAAAACTTTTGCCCCGTGAGGAACAGCGATTTGGACCCACTGTTCAGGGAGTGGGGCCTCCATACCATGCACATATTTGCGTCCGGATACCGAGAACGATTGCTGTCCAATCGTTAGCGAACCGGTGCACGTGACTTTCGCTGACAATAGGCTATCGTCGCCTGTTGCTCTGCGCTCCGGACGATCACAGCCTATCGTTAGCCAAGTCACGTGCGCGCCGGACCGTTCTCAGCCGCACAAAGTAACCGCTTCCGTCATAGCATGAAGTATTTCAGGGCCCGTCCGTTTTCAAGCCATCTTCAGCTCATTTTCTGCAACCTTTTCAAATTTCTCTGCGTTGCTCTTAGATAAGGTTCCGTCACCGACGCTCTTCGTTTCCTAAGCGCATCCGGGGCACCCAATCCAAATTTTGTCCTCTGCACGTGACAGTCTTTGACCGCCCAGCCTTCCCAGCATTGCGTCTGAGTCTATTTGAGCGCCCCCTCCTTGCAGTTTTGCGGCTGGACCGTACCTTCTGAGGCCGTCGACGAAAAGCATCGCCTGCTCGTTTCCCAGCTATATATACATCAAACACCCGCTTCATATGGTTTCTTTCCGTGCAATGCAGAGCTCCCGTGATGTGCACAAAAGAAAGGCTGCGAGTATCCCCGCAATGCTCTGTTTTCCGGTATCCACGGTAGAAGATGCTTTCTGTTGTCCTTTACTGTGTCACTGTGTTTTGGCCACTCTCCCACATCTGGTATCTACCGCTCGTCAACAGGACACACTTGCGCTCCAAGCACTCGTTTTTCGAACGTACAGCCTCCCATGTAGGACCCGCGTTGCGCCAGTCTGGTGAGCAGCTTTGATCAGAATCGGCTCGTTCAACAAGATCCTTACCAAAAGACAAGTCCAAACGAAAGTAGAAAATCCAACGTTCCAAATGGGCTACATGATACAGTTCGCACTTCAATTACCCTTCTTTCTTGGTCGAGGGTCCTGACTGTCTGGGACGAACCGTCCGGGATAAGGTTGGTTGTTACCGAACGTTGCGATTGCGGATATCGCGTCCAGATCGGTGAACCGATTTACTGATTTTGTATGGGGATCTCGGTATCTTAACTTTCACATTATTTCCGATAGTGTGGGATGTGTGGTCGGAGTTGCGCTCCCATTTTCACCCTGTGTCACGCTGGAATGGCCACAGCTGGACCCGGACCGTACCCAAGGCTCGCCTTGGCACCACAGCCGAACAGCTCCATGACCACGACAGTGCCTGTCCCGTGCTAGCTTGTACATATCCTTTCGCCTCCGCGTCAAAGCTTCTCTCACGTGCGAAGGCATGCTATGCACTAGACGACCCAGTAGTTCTATAAACGGCGGCCGCGCCTTGGAAAGGGTCAGCTCGACTGGGGGCCGAGTGATTCTCTGCATGGAATGGGCTTCTGGCGCCCCATTCCACAAAGCGACGCTAGATAGCTGAAGGTGGCAAGAAGGTACGGCACCGCTACGGAGCGAGCTGACCTTTTGGTATGAGGGTGTAGTCTCTGGACGCGAGTGCCTGCGGTTTCGGCGAATGTCTGGAGGCCGGCCGACTCATGAAGGTCCGTATTCTAGGTGCGGGCACCGGGCCAGCTGATCTGGAGCGGGATGGTCCGCATGCGATACATGGGTGCCTTGTGCCATCCGTAACGTACTCTACTTGCTTGCCTGTCTGCCTGGACGGAGACTAAAGAAAAGCGCATTTGACGAGCAGTGCGTGCGGCATCGGTGCGGCTAGCGCATGCTGGAGAGCTCGGACAAATACAATACCGACGATTCCCAATCGAAAAGTAAATAGTCAATATCGATTATCGAAGGAATATCGATTCCTACCGAATTCGTTTATCCAGAAACCTTATCAATCTGCAATCAGTGCAGTGCACCGGTTGATCCAGCGCACTTGATTCCATAAGACTAGTACAAACTACAGAAAACAAGTTGATTCGTTTTTGACAGAAACCCTTGTGAAGTGATCAATTTCAATATGTCCGTGCTAACGAAAGTATCAATGAATCTGACTCATGAAAGACGGCTCTAAAGAAACACTGGACAGGGTCAGCCCAATCTTCATGCGCACCATTGAGAACAACTCCAGTGTGGCAATATATATCCGCACGTATTATGCAGGGTGGTTCACGTTCCTCTTCAGAGGCTCGTCTCCTGAGAAACGAGGTCAACCGACACTTTTTGGTAGCCCTACTTTCAGACGTCCCAGTGCCAAATTCTCAATCTTCCACCTGCCCGTGAGAGGTTCTCAGAGCATCCTTTTTATATTTTAAATGAAAAAGCCGGATACAAACAGTGGGCCCCTACTTGCCCTTCTCCTGCATTCAAAAGCCGAAACGAGGCATGTGCACAGTATGGGGGCCGGGAGTGCGGGAAGAAAGCGTTTGGGAGGAGCTGAGGGACGTCCGTCGAGGCACAGTGCTTGCACTTTAATGCCACGCGCAACCCTTTCTGGCCCTGCCAGAGTCGTTGCGCAGCCTTGCACGGCCGAGCGGTGCGAGCCAATCAGCTGTCGACTTGCGTTACAAGACTGCCGGCGATCCGCACACGGCACGCCTAGTTACAGCTGCTCTTCTGGGTCTGAGCATTACACTGCGTGAATGAAAGCTAAAAAGCAACGTGCTGAAATTCTAGTGGTCGACAGAAACTTGGGTCGCGACCCCATTACGGACCCCCTGCCAGAGGCCTGTCTGAGGGGGGTCGCCGTCACCGCAGGATCAGCAGCGGTCAGAAGCGATCCGCGGCGGATCAAGTCCTGCCCGCGCATCGTCTGGCGGGCGATTCGAGTTTTGCTTTTCTCTGCCAACGCTGCGGGGGTTGCCTTGTTTTTGAGGTGGGGCGTAACATGACGGCTGACAACGAAGAGCGGATGTGCGTTTAGTCGCTACTTGGCGAGTGTCGCAAGCTCCGGTTTAAGGGGGGGGACGGGAAATGTACGCGGAAACTGGTGCCCACAGTGAAGAGATTCCAGAGATTCACCCATCCCCCGTCGCCGCGTTCTCTTTGCCCACCATACTCGTCACACCCCACCATCGCTCGTGCGTCGTTTGCGTATTCATCTGTACAGGTCAACCACCGTAACCATTCTTCAGGCATTCAACGGAAAAGTATGGGCGTACAGGAGCGTCCACTGCGACCGCCTGCTACTTAGGCCGAAGACGGGCATGGCAGTGTGGCAGGAGTGGGCCACATTGCAGCCTCCTGGTTCTCCCCCGGCCGTTTTTTCCTGCCTTCCGGTGGTCACATGCCGGCGGGTCGCGGAGGCAGGTGCCATGGACGACGCAACCCTTCCCCTTGGTACCTGTGACCCATGCCATTTCCGGCTACAGAGAGAGTCGCGGCGCCAGAGGACTGTCGAGCCCCCAGCCCCCTCTGCCCTCTCCCCCCCCACACCTGGGCATTTCTGCGCCCAGCCCACGCTGGCAGTGTGCATGGAAACCCGCTCCGCGGCTAAGGCTCCGCTCCACCACACCCCCACTCTAGCGTTGGGCGACGCGACCACACCATCAGGTGCTGCGTCCACGCCGCGTCGCACCACCGTCTGCGGTCTTCAGAAACCTCCCTGCGTGAATGAACCCGGCTGTCAAGCTTGTTGCGCATCGGCGATGGCCGCCCGCCTGGCTATCGAGCGGGAGGCCGCCGCTCAGCTGCAGCTTCTGAAGAAGGGCGGCCTCGCTGCCACGCCCTCTTCTCTCGGTACAGCAGCAGAGCCGCAGCAGCACCCCTTAGACGCCAACCTTCGGCTGATCGCTACAGGTGGTGTTGCAGCCGCTCTCGCCGATGCCGGCGACCGTGCCACGGGCAGTGCCTAGTTGCCAGCAATTTCTCGACGGCCTTATGGCGGGGAATTACGATTGTGACGCTGACAAGTCGGTGCTGGAGGCATTTTCCAATGCAATTCTTCTCCGTGGCGAACGCCAAGAGATCCGCCTACGGCACAAGAACGGGCGGGTGCGCATCTACACGAAGCAGCTGATGCCGAGAAAGTCGCACGTCAAAACCAGCCAGATCAACAAGCGCCGTGTCGCTGCAAGTCGGTTTAACCGGAGCGGGGGGAGTGGAGCGCTCACGGCACAGCGCGGTCAGACGCGGCCCGCGCGTGGCCTCGTGCGTCTCTCTGCGGCCGAGCAGGTGGGCCTCATCGCGGCTCTGTCAACGAGCCATATCGGTTTCAATCGCTGGCGAAGGGCGCTACGGGGTTCCCGCAGCGGCCTCGCTCGCAGGGCTACCCTGCCCGCACATGGCTGGGAGCTGGCCTCGCTCCCAGGCAAACAGGTCATTGTGACGGGCTCGGGGGCGCACCTCGTCTCTCTGACTGCAGCGATTCAAGAGAGGGTGTCCGCCCTGTGCGACGCGGGCCTGTTCGTTGAGCGGCGCGCGAATGACGGCGTGGCCGCGGCCAACGCGTCGCCCGCCGAGGCTGGCGCGTCCCCGACGATGCCGTTGCCAGGCTCGCCCCCAACCTCTGAGCCTGACGTGCAGATCACTCTTGGACTGGACAAAGGCGGCGACCCCGAAACTGTGAAAATTGTCCCGTCACGTATCAGCCAAGCACACCCAAACAGCCCGTCGAACACTATCCTGGTCGGCGTGTGCCCGTGCGACAACGACAAGTACGACAAGTTGTTAGCCATGATGGAGACGCATCTGCCTCAGATTGACGCGCTAGTACGGGATGGCGTCACGGTGCACGGCGCGCGCCGGCCGGTGCTGTTGATTTTTGGGAGCGACTACGCGGCACCATGCTGCCTCCTCGGCCACCAGGGTGCATCGGCAACACGGCCATGCCTGATGTGCAAGCGGACTCGGTGGCAAAGTGTCAAGCAGGCAGCGCTCGATCGTCGGCGGTTCTGCCATCGTGCTTATTTGGCGACTTCGAAGCGATTCCGGCGCGACACAGTGTGGTACCTCATCGGAATCGCAGTGTACAACGTGAAATGGCAGATCGGGGGATCTGGCGACACAAGTTTTCTGTTGGGTTGGCATGTCCCACCGCTAAGACAACGAGAATCAAGCACACATGGCCAAGTCCACGTGCGGTTCTCGCTGTAATCAAGAAATTTGATAAATTCAGGAGGGGCCACGCCGCCAGCGCACTCGGGCATGATCACTGCAAGCATGCAATGATCAGAAAAGCAGCAGCCAGTGCACGGTATCCGATTTTGGGTGAGATGCAAGGCCTTATGCCGATCGCGGGCATTCTTGCGACGCAAATCGATCGCTGATTGGCTCTCGCCATCCGTCATTACAGAGCTGCGCGACCAAGCCAGTAGGAATCTGACCGAGCCAGAGAGGGCCAGAGATGGATGCCTGTGGCTTTAAAGTGTGCCAACTGTGCCTTGCCTGACGCCTGTCAGCTTCACAAAAACGCTCTTTTCCCCCTTTCCCCGACCTTCGTCCCCCCCTCCCTTACGCACCGCCGCCATCGATGCCCCCCGCGCCCCACCCCCCGACTTTTCCCTCCCGGCTGCTGACCCTGCGGCCGCTTCCCCC
>Ga0115030_1000478_pt1 | contig 16437 bp, 17 predicted proteins | sample SidtaG_4_FD_87174 | JGI IMG/M metagenome (GOLD analysis project Ga0115030, IMG submission 87174) | Marine algal microbial communities from Sidmouth, United Kingdom - Sidmouth_Male1 metaG | ecosystem: Host-associated > Algae > Red algae > Unclassified | place: Sidmouth, United Kingdom | collected... | reverse complement strand
GGGGGGGGGGGGGGGCGGGGGGCGGCCCGCGGGGGCGGGGGGCGGCGCCCCCCCCCCCCCCCCCCCCCCACCTCTGCGAGGCGCCGCTTCTCCGCCTCCGCCGCGTGGCCGAGCGCCGCCGCCTCCAGGGCGACTAGCAGCGCCACCACGTCCGCCACCGCCGGCGCGTAGCAACCGAGCGTCGCCCCCGTCGCCGCCGAGGCCGCCGCGGGGAGCGCCGCCAGCCCCACCGCCACTTCGGCGAGCAGCATGCGGTGGGGGGAGAGGCGGGGAGGGGGGGGGGGGGGGCCCCCCCCCCCCCCCGGGCCCCCCCCCGGGGGGGGGGGGGGGGGGGGGGGGGGGGGGGGGGGGGGGGGGGGGGGGGGGGGCGCCCCCCGCCGCCGGCGCACCGCCAGCGGGGCGGGCGGCGGGTGCGGCGGCGGCGGCGGCGGCGACCCCGGCGTGCACGTCGCCGCCTGCAAGCGGTCGTGCCGCGCCCACCGGCCGAGGGAGTGGTTGCCCTGTAGGGCGGGGGCACTGCTGAGGAGCGCCACCTTGGAGCGGAGCGGCGCCACAAAAGCGCCAATGGCAACCGCGTAGTAGCGGTCGGCGCCCGGCCGCCGCGGCGGCGGCCGCCCGTCGACGGCGGCGTCGCCACTGCCGCCGCCGCCGCGCCACCCCCCGCACCCGCACGCCCACCGCCGCCGCGCCTGTCGCCAATGGCAACGCCCACCCCGCCACTGCCGTCCGCCCGGATCACTCGCCGCCGGCGCGCTTTCGGTTGCTGCCCCCGTACGGTGGCGGTGGCAGAGGTGGATGGGGGTGTCGGGCAACCTTTGTGTTCTGTTTTTTCTTGCGCACGTTTTCCCACTTTCTTTCCCGTGTCCATCCCGCACACAAGCAAAGCCTCTCGCAGCGGTCAATAACGGTAATAAACTATAGGCGGGCCCCTTATAAAAAAACAGAATCCACGCCCGCTCACCGCGGATGCGGCGAGCAAGCTGGATGTCCTTCGACATGACAGTGACGCGCTTGGCGTGGACAGCACGCAGTTGAGCGTCCTGAAAGAGCCCGACGAGGTACGCCTCGGCCGCCTCCTGCAGCGCGAGAACATCGGACGCCTGAAAGCGTGGCGCGTTTGTATACTCTTGCGCGACTTGGCGCACAAGTCTCTGAAAGGGGAGCTTGCTAATCAGCAGCTCCCCCGAACGCTGAAACTTGCGAGTGTCGCGCAAGGCGACCGTACCAGGCCGGTAGCGGCGCTTGACTGCGGCCTTGCAACCGGCCTTGATCGCCCGCCGAGCGGCAGCCCGCGCCAGACCAGCCGGCGCCTTGAGGCCAGTAGAACGCCGTGCCGTCTGCTTCGTCCGCGCCATTGCGGCGGGAAAGAGGTGTAGTTGCGGGAGCACAAGGGGGGGGATTGGGGTGCACACGAGGAGGGGAGTGGGGAGTGCGGTGCGGTGGGCAGTAGAAGATTTGGTCCTTCATTGCCGAGTGAAGTCACAATCTTGGTGCAGGTATTTTCTTCGTCTTCGACCATGCTGTGTCGCAGCGCGGATCGACTTGCTTCTTTCTCGCCAACATCTGCCGGGACGGCCACGTCTAGGCTTGCCACTCGCTACATCTTGCGCCTGGCAGCACCAGCTCACGCTGTTTCCTCTTCGGGGCCTCTGCTGATGACGTCAGTTTCGTGGACTTGTTCCGATGCCACTGACTGCATGCGCTGTATGGTTGCTCGTAACTGTCAACGACAGAACCCAGGGGAGATCCGAGACGCGCTGGCGAGCCCAGAGCACGACGTCTCCGTTCAACCCACCCCTCGCTCATACGGAGTTGATTGCCGTCTCAATTTTCTTCCTTTGGCCGTGTGCAGGACTGTAGGTCGCTCTTCTCCCCTCTCCCCGCACCTCTTTAGGTTCCCCAGCGACATGGCCTCTCTGGTATCTAAGCTTCCCTCTTGGCGGCGCTCGCTGACGACCGTGCACCTACCCCCAACCTCGACAACATCGGCCGCTGTAGGCTGGCCGTGTCCCTCTTCCCTGTTATCCTGTGGTGCTTGTGTGAAACGTATGTTTTCACCGTCTGCTAGAGTATCAGTTGGAGGTACCATCTATGGTGCATGCCTTCACCGCCTCGCCGGCTGGCACCACCTGTTGTATTGTTCTCACCCACGCCGTTGCGCTGTGGGCACTCGCGTCTTGTTTACGAGGCGTCTCCGCGGCTGTTGTGCCCATGCTAACACAATGCTCTGTGTCGGCATGTCTTTTGTGCTCCTTGTATTACTCTGTCGACTGCCTGATTTTCTTCTGGGCTCCACTGGTGTGTAGCAGGTCATGGAGCATGAAGAATCGCACCGCCATGCTGGCACGTGCTGGAAGTGTTGGTACTGTACTAGTGTCTTCATGCCGCAGACTAGGCCCTTTCATGAGTACCACGTTTTGTCCTGAGTGAAGTATCTGGCCCTGTTCTACTTCACAAGTTCGGGTAGGGAGCCAGATGCTTTTTAATCTCGGGTGCCGAGTACTTCTTTCTGCGCCCGAGTACAAGCATTTGACACACTCAGATTTTCGAGTGCACAGAGTTGGCATCTCGGTCGAGTATCGGATGGTGATATGAAATTTTCTGGACGAACGTATCCGGAACATATCGAATGGTTGAATCATCTTCGCTATCGCTCACAGTCCGGTCGGCCACGTGCGCCATTCAAACGCGAGCATCCAGTGGGCTGACTGAGGCTGTCGCGGGTTCCGACCGCGCTTGCTGTCGTCGGTGCGGCAATCTTCGTCTCAATTGTGAGGTCCGCCTCTCTGTCCCAGGTAGCACGGGCGCCTCACGCATCTGAGCGCCAGCTCATCACCTTGCTCCCAGGTCCACGCCTCCTCTTTTAGGACTGCCCACCATATCTCTGCTCTCTGTGCTCGGCTGCGCCCTGAGAAGCTGCCGCTGCCCCCTTCCCCCCCTCGCTCCGCCCCGCTGCTCGCCCCCTTCCCCCTCAACCCCCTTGTTGCAAAAATAGTGGGGCGTTGTTACTGGTGGTGAGACGCAAACAACCTTTGTGCGAAGGGCCTTCCGGCCCAAACACAGTGCGCCTCCGAACAGCTCTGCACGCTTGACGAGAACCACCGCGCAGCTGACGTAACGTGTTGCTGCGACGACAGTGCTTGGCGCCCCTCCTCCTCTGTCTGTGGGACCTGGAGATGGAAATGCTCTCAGCCACTCATCGGGTGCCACAAAACTCTTACTTTTTCTCTGGTATGGGTATGAGGGTGAGGCGGTCGTGCCAATGAGTTTGGGTCGGATGGATCTGATAAATTGCATGAGTGCAAGTACGCCCGGACTCAAACCCGAAAAAATGCTTACTGACGCGATACTCATGAAAAGGCCTGCCGCAGACGACCCGTATGCACCACATGAATCGTCTGCATCCTCAAAGGAACCGACTCGCACCACCACGTGGGTTTGTGGAGCTCCATCACCGAGCCGAGGCCGCCCGCCCTGTCGCATCCGGGCTTTTCCCGGCGCTTGTCGTGGCCCTGTCTATCACACCGACCCCCGTCGATGAACGCGAGTCCGCCGGAGCTACCAAAGCTGATCATTCCGTCGCTACTGGGCTCGGCGTCGTACGCGTGCCCGTGGACAGCTACGCGCGCGGGACACTGGCTGTTCCACGGCGCCGGAATGTGTGTCAAACGTCGACGGCCGCCCGGATTAGAGCATATTATGAGGCCAAGCCGGAGGCGAGCAAGACACGGCGCCTCGTGCCCCCCTCGGCTGGCCAAAGGCCGTCGCGGTTCATCACGCGCCTTCTACGAGAGGCACTTAAGGTTGCCTCGTGCGCCGGTGGTCCCGGACTGTCCAAGTCTGACCAAATGTGGTACGTCTCTGTGTTCCTGATGGTGGAGAGAGGAGGCGGTGCTCAGGGACACGGCGCCGGTTGCCACGGGGGAGTGGGTGGGCGCAAACGCCGTCTACCTGGAGCGGACGACAATAGCGCGGAGGAGGTTTCCAGTGGCCGCTGAGAAGACCCTGTGGCTGAGGTGGTGCGGGAAGTGGACAGCTCGGATGACATGCAGAGGGAGCGTGGTAGAGAGTCTCCTTCCAGGAGTGCTTTCGCAGCCGCAGTGCGGGAAGAGCAGCGCCGCGTACTGTCGAAGCTCCTCTGGGACGAGACGCCGATTGAAGTCGAGGGGATGACGTATCTCTTCTACTCTAGGGACTTGCTTCTGGTTGCTTTGGACCTGTTGCAGAATGCTGGACACGTGCAGCTCTGGGGCGAGGAGCTTGGTCTGGGGTCTGATGGTTCGAGGTTACGATCGGACATACTTGACAGTGACCTGTTTCTGACGGAGGAGCTGAACGTGCGCCGCGTTCATGGGTCTCTTTCGTTTGTGTTGGCCGTGCAGCACGTCATCGACGAGGCCGTCGTGACATGGTCCGGGGCACATTATGTGTACCCGATTCGGGCACGTGTGCCGAACGTACGCGACAGTAGTTTTCAGTGGGTGACTGTCGGGTACGTCCCCCACGTTGGTAAGCATGCGGCTCGCACGGCGGCCGCTCGTCTCCGTGCAAGCAAATCACGAAACGGTTTGCCGCAGCGGTGTCTCGCAGTCCTCCTGCGCGGGCTCGTCGGCGCAAGCCAAACTGGCGTCACGGTGGAGTTTCCTGGAAAGCAGCCGCTGACAGCTGGGCCGCGGTTGCTCGGCATTGTGGCCGATCAACTCGCCGAACGGTCGATCGCGTGCTTGATGGGCTGCTCCTGTGAATTCTTCTGCTCACACTGCACGGTCCAACGCAATGTGGCGGGTGGACCTGCGGGCGTCGGTGCGCCGGCTCGCGACGTGACCGCCGTACTGGACGCCCAGCTGGATGGTGCGCTCCCCCGCGACCGGGACCCACGGCCGTATTTGCGCGACCAACTCAGGATGGAGCACAGTGCCCTCGCGTTCGTGCCGGCTATTGGTGCCGTGTGGGGCCTGGCAACTGACAACAGGCAGCTTTACAATTCTATCTCCTTCAACTTGTTGCACGTGTGGAATCTTGGGGTCGTGCGCATGGTGGCGCAGCGCTTCCCCTCTTTCCTTCGTGTCGCGTGTGACGGCCAAGAAGCTCGCCTCGGTCCTGTCACAGCGACGCTTGATGTGCTCTACTTGCGAGCCTGGGAGATGAAACATCTCAACGTGCCTGGCCCAGCACCACCCGGGTACGTTAGCGGACCTCTTGATGTGAAACGTACCCCTCTTGTCGTTTTGCTTATATACTTGAAGTCGTTGTTCTGTGTTTCGTTAACTTGACAGCACAATGACGATAGCACGCGCCTGTGTTTCGCTAACTGGACAGCACACTGAGGATAGCAAGCGCCTGCTCATAATCCAGGGCGTCTCGCGCCCCCCCCCTGGCCTGTTTTGACTTTTATGAACAGCTTCTTTGCTCCACCCATCGTGAAACACCTGCAGATGACGGGGCGCTTGTGGCAGCACGGGTTGGCGATAATGCCTCATATGATGGCTGGCGATGGTGGGACGGCTGAAGAGCGCCGTGTGCGGCACGCAGACGCTGCACCGGCGCCGGTCTTTGCTGCCGCTGGGCATCGGTCGACCTGTGACATGGAGGAGATTGACGATGGACACGGCCCAGACGATGCCGTGCTCGAGGCAGCAGACGATGTACTACCTGACCCGGTGGTCCCTGACTTTGTGTCATCTGTAACGTACCGGAGGGTCTACGGTAATCTTCCCCTGCACAGGGCGGTGCTGGACGTGTACTGCCGCATGGCTGTACCGGGCGGCAAGCTGATGGGCGACAACTTTGCTGACACGACACGCATGACGGAGCGGGAGATGCGCGCACTCGCGGACGAGGCGCAAGAGTTCATCATCGACCACGTGGACATCCTCTTCGGCCCCGCACATACATCGAAGTCCGACCGGCTTGCCAACCACCTGCTTGCCGCGTTGCTCGCAAATGGCAACCTCTGAGAGGGGGATACCAGCGAGAACGAGGCCTTGCACGGTCCGTGCAAGCGAATGTAATCCCGGACCAACAAGCGCTGCCCTATCATAGTCTTGCAGATGATGAGAGCCGCTGAGGCGCAGAAAGAGGTGCTGCGCGAGAGTTCTGTATCGGGAGAGGATGACGACAAGGACGGAGATGGTCTGTTTGGCCTTTTGGAGGAAGTCGTCGACAAAGACGATGTGCCGACAGTTCCAATCGAGACGTTGGCTCGGTCCCATCGGGGGCGGCGCGTCACCATTGCGGACTTGGAGCAGATGCCGGGTATGGCCATGCTTGGTGTGGTGCTTAACAAGGGTGTTGCCTGCACCTTCGTGACGTCACCTTCCTTTGGTTTCCATAGCACTTTCGAGTGGGGCGCTGCGTCGGTCGTGCAGACAGTTTGTGCAAGCCCCAGCCGCCCTGCGCAGCCACGGCACGACTACCTGTGGTACACCGACGACAGTGGGCGACGGCAGCTGGGATGGGCTCAACTGGTGGTGCGGATGCTCGATGGAGTAGTGGACGACTTCTTCGTCGTGCGACGACTCCGAAAGGTACCCTCTATCCCCGAATGTTCGATCTCACGCTCGGGTTGCAAGCGGATGGCCTGGGACCTTGGTGTTTCTACCTGTCAGTGGCCGGTGCTTGTTCGTGTGCCTCTTACCTACGTACTGCGCATTGAGCACGTCTTGTTCGACTTCTTGGACTTGGGGGACCGGCACGGCCTACAGGCGATGCCATAAAACGTTCGGGACACGGCGACCGAGCGCCGCGCCCAGCGCTTCTTCATCAACCACTTCTTCACGTTCACGTCTCGTGTGCTCAACCCGAGCAGCTAGGCCGGTAAAGCCTCAGGCTCTGTGATGTAGAGAATGGGGGTGGGACGTCGGATGTGTCGCACGGGGGGTGGTGACTCGGCGAGGTGGGACGCGCGTTAGATGATTGTGGAGTTTGTGGGATGGTGAGGCGGGCAAGGCGCGAGGAGGAGGTGGGGTGAACGTCGGCGCCAGTGTCGGGAAGCTCGGTGTGCGGTCAGGACCAAGGGTAAGTGCCCAAATAGACTTTCCAGCCATTGCTCGTCATGGGGTGCTTTCTCAGTGAAAGAGTCCCCGGAGGGAACTCAAAGTCGGTGCTAGTGCTTCTCTAGGGAAGCCCAAGGCATCCAGATACGTTTAGTACGTCCTGAATTTGCGGAACGAGCCGTGAAGCGCGAGATAGCTTTGCCCGTGCCAGGATCCCCCACGAGAGAGTGCAACAGCGGCGCCCAACGGAATGACGCTCTGTTCAGGGTCTGTTGCCCGAACAGATGGGCCAACAGATGCGCGTTTGTTTGCCTGTTGCCAAACAGGCAGTTCTGTTTAGCGGTGTGCTGGGCTGCGTCGTCCAGCGACGATGTGGCCGTCCAAGCGCATGCGCGCGTGAGATATACCCCGCTGGGCGGCTCTGAGTCGGCGGGAGGCTCAACGGAAATCGGGTCCAGCCCCGCTGGAGGTGCCTGTGGCAGCGGCCATCCAACGGTCGCGGACAGAGATCCTCGGGTCCACCAGTAGGAAAAAAGATCGGCAGCAAGGAAGAACATGAAATTTGTCTATTACGAACTGAAATTGGCAGGTCACTGTTGTGATGGTCTGAGTGTGATTTTCGAGAGAAGGGGAGACTGTCCCGTGCAGAGATAGTCCAAGAAAAGTGCATACATGGCCATTTGAGTGAGAGCGAACGCCTGCGGGGGTTGCCAGTCACTGTCCGCTGAGGAGTGAGGGCGCCACCCGCGCGTCCGTGTGGAATATGGCGTGCGGGTGCCTGTGGAGGAGGCGGTGGCCGGAACGCGAGACCGTAAAAGAAGCCCGTACGGATGGCGGTCTGCTTCCGCGGCCGCAACACAGTGCGCAGCCCGTCGCTGCCGTGCCCACCGATTGTCCTCAGGCGCTGCGCCTACGGGCTGTGTGCGACCCCCGCAACTTCCTCGAGCGGGTGTCCCTTCCGCCGCCCGACCGAGTGTCGCAGAGATGTGCTGCGCCGCATGACTTTGTCCGCTGTGAAGGTTTCAGCAGTGCTCTCTGCGGTGGGCGTGGCGAAATGGCCCCGCCGTCGTGGCCATCCCAGGAGCCCGCTCTAGCCTGCCTAAATCCATGCGACGCGACAAGATGACGGCGCGTCAGTACGCGGGCGTGCACACGCGCAAGCCTGGGTCGCTACTGAGCGCCAAGGTGGGCACAACGGCGGCTGGCGCCGGTGGGGCGGGCATTTCGAACGGCAGCGACAAATTCGCGGCTGCCTAGACGGCTGCTGGGCCACATGCGCCGGCCATTCAGCTGCGCCGCTGCGACCATCCGGGGGCGGTGGTGTTGCGGGAGAGTTCACGGTGTGGTTCTCGTGGCGAGATCACCACGAAGCGCCACTTTTTTGATCGGCTGTTATCGGAGGCGGTCGTCCACAGCAGACCGGGGCTGCGCCTGCCAGCCGAGGCAGTGAGCGATATGCAAGAGGCGGCTGAGGCGTACCTCTTCTAGTTTTTCGAGGACGCTGTGCCATGCGCTGCGCACGCTGAGCGTGTGAAGATGATGGTCGAGGATCTGGAGTTTGCGCGCCGCGTCCTCGGCGAGCGGGGGTAGGTGGGCGCCGCGGGGCAGGCACTGGCAAGTGATGGCGGGCGTCGCCCACCAGCGGACGGCACAGAGGGGGGCCACCCAGGCGCGGGAAGGGGACGCCACTGGCGCGCGTGGGGATGTCGCAGGCCCGGAGGGTGGGCGCCGCAGCTCCTGAACGGATTGCCTGTTGTCCCAAACAAGGTATGGTCACCTCGCATTTCTGCCTGTATTCTGCCGTTTATTTCGTTGTTTGTGCCTCATTTGAAAAAAAAGGGTGAAGAAAGTGGGGCCACTGTCAAAACGTTGAACATCTGCACAGGAGAGGTGGTCCAGAACTCAACCAAAAGAAAATCATTGAGGTCCAGGTGCCTCGTAAGTTCTCAAAAACGGTCACAGGAGTGGTGTAATGCTGTTCTGGGGAGCACTTTTAGAACTGCTTTGGTGCCGGAGGACCCAGAAAGACAGAGCAGCCCCAGCGTGGTTTTGAGATTTCCTGATCGCCGCAAGACACGCAGAAGCAGGCGCTCTTTGAAAATACAGATCAGCCCGCTGCGCAGCGGCTTGAGGAAGCGGTTATGGAACGGCCGCTCTGTCCCTCTACAGTTTGTGAGTTGGAGGAGCTTGATGATGAAGTTCCCTATGGATGGTATTTAATCTATAGACATGCGCACGAACGATATTGCTGATCCTGAGGCAGTCCGAGTTGCGTGGCTTGACACAGGCTCGGAGTGAACAGGCGCTTCCAAGATGGGCACGCTGTGCAAGGCCCTTCCTCGTGCACAGAAAGCGCATCGTGTCGAGCTGCCAGCAGATCCGAGGCTTGATCAGACTGATGGGCTTACAGCCGGGTGAGCATTCCATCGCCATTCTTTTGTGTCAGCCACTCGTGCCAGAAGGTGCAGCACTTGTGGTCTTGTTTCTTGGCATCACACGAAGATTGCTCCGCTGTCATTCATGGATCGCGCGCTGTGATTGGCCCAGTTGATGACAAGTTCACTCAGACCACTGTGCAGTTGGTGTCAGAAGGCAGTTCTGGGTCAGTCTCGCCGGGTCGGTTGACACTCCTGGCCGCAAGTTCTCATGCCAAGTCCAAGGAGACACCGTTTGTCCCGGAATGACGCTTGCTCATAGAGCGCAGCCGAAACTGATAGGGCCAGTGGATGTGACAGGTAAGCGGACCACTTCCAGAAGGTCGAGGGGGGGCTGTCAAATCATTAGGACAGGACTCTTCGGACACTCTTCAGACAAGGCTGTGACATTTTCCTGCTGTCTTCGTCATACGTGTCGCAGAAGCAGTTCTCGAAGAAGTTCGTCCGTTGCTGCGACTCTCAAAATCGTGGGATCAGCTATAGCGAACTCTTTCGGCGATATGAAAATTGCATTTGGCGCACCGATAGACGTTCTCTCACCCCCCGCCCGGGCGTCACCGTAGAGGGACAAAACTGCCCCGTCGGCAACGCGTCCATCCCGCCTCCCACACGAACACGCACCACGAATGTCAATCTCCGACATTGTCACACCTGCAAACGGCCCAGAGCAGTTCTCCTCAAAGCGTTCGAGCATACCAGCAGCAGATCGGCACGTTTTGGGCTCAAAAAACGTGTTGGTATTCCTCTTACAGCACCACGTGGCCCGATTTTCAGTACAAGTGGTTTGCAAAGAGGTTTGCGCGGATCGCACTTGTAATTTTGGTATCACACGTAGCATCTTGCGGCTGTGTCGACCGAGAGTGCAAGAGACAACGATTTACTGCTGCAGAATTGCGCTTCAAAGTGTGCCCACAACCGTACGTGTCGAACCCTGCAGGACTCCTGCGATGAGGGCCCGCCATTCGCTTTGGGTCAACCCTCTGGAGCACTGAGAGAAGACCGTGAGATGCCGGCCCAATCCTCCCGTGAGGCCAATCTAGTGTCTTTTCTACCGGGGGACTCAATTGATCCTTTTCCGCTCCTTTGATCCTCATTTTCAGCGTCTGTTTTCGAGCGTTTTCCGTTGTCTGCTGCCCATTCTGACGCCAGGAATGAGCTCAGCGTGGTCTGTTTAGCCCTGAGGGAGCTGGGGTACATTCTACAAAGCGAAAAAGTCACTTTGGGGCGCCATTTTTGGGGCTCCCTGGGGCGGTTCCCGCCACTCCGAGGGACCTCAAGTGCCGCCCTCTGTCCGCGCTGTGCTCTGTTCTGGGTGCGCGCGCGCGCAATATCATCCACCAATGCGCCTTCCCGACACGTGGGCACGCCTGGGCGCCCCCCACGGCGCCAACCTGCTAGTGTCTATTGTACGAGGGGGCTCATTTGACCCAGAAAGGACCGCTTGATGCTGCTGTTGGCAGGGCTGTCCTGAGGAACCCATATAGCGAACGGCGGCTCTGACTGCATGAATGAGCTCAGCGATGCCATTTTGGCCTTGGGACACCCGCTCGAGCTTCAACTCTTGGCCAATGTACCTCGAGAGGTACTGAAGCATCAACTCTTGAAGTTCCCGAGAGGTCCGTGTTGGGGGAAAGGTAGACTACTGCTACGACGCAGTCTGTCGCTATGAAACACCCCAGAGAGCAGTAATTCATCAAGGACAGGATCTTGTACAAAGCAGCATGCCCTGGTGGACCTATTTCCTTCAACTTCGCGCGCTTCTTGACGTCTTTTCGCCTGTCTGAGATGACAGAACCTGGGCACGAAGAAGGTGAAAAAGTCGGCACGGAGGGCATGCAAGCGCGATGTCGTCATGATAGGATGGGTCTGAAAGAGTTTTCGGGTGGTGGACGAAAGGGGCGCGTCGGGCCGGGCCGGTCCGGGCGGATTAAGGAGGACCTACGGTGGCCACCACCCGCTGTTTCTCGAACACTCGTAGCGCCCACTCGTCGGGGCTCCACCGGGGCCGCGCTTTCTCCGGCTCCGCTCGGTGCTGCGTTTTCTGCGGCGCGAGCCCCGGCTGCCCCGGCCCGAGGGGGCCATGAGTGGGGCGCTGGGGGCTCTGGGCGGGCGCTGCCTGCGGGCCTGCGGGTGCGGGAGGCGCGCGTTTTTTGGCGCCGCGCGCCGCGGCTGCACCGGTCGGCAGGATCCCTGGGTGGGCGCTGCTCTCGGGGCTGAGGCGGGGCATGGGCCGCGCGCTTTCCGCCGCCGCTCGCTGCCGCGCTTTCGGCGCCGCGCGACGCAGGTGCGCCGGCCGGCGGGGCCCCTGAGTGGGGCGCTGGGGGCGCTGGGCGGGCTCTGCCTGCGTGCCTGCGGGTGCAGGGGGCGCGCGTTCTCTGCGCGGCGCGCCGCGGCCGCCACGGTCAGCAGGGGCCCTGGGTGCGCACTGCTCGCGGGCCTGGGGTGGTGCAGGGGCCGCGCTTTCTCCGGCCCCGCTCGGTGCTGCGATTTCTGCGCCGCGAGCCCCGGCTGCCCCGGCCCGCAGGGGCCCTGAAAGGGGCGCTGGGCGCGCTTGGTGGGCGCTCCCTGCGTGCGTGCTGGTTCTGGGGGCGCGCGCGTTTTGCGACGCCGCTCGGTGCCGCGTTTTCTGCGCCGCGCGCCGCGGCCGCCCCGGCCAAAGGGGGCCCTGGGTGGCGCGCCGGGAGCGCTGGGCTCGCCCTGCCTGCGGGCCTGCGATTGCGGGGGGCCCGCGTTTTCTGCGCCGCGCGCCGCGGCCGCCCCGGCCGGCGGGGGCCTTGAATGGGGCGCTGGGGGGGCTGGGCGGGCGCTGCCGGCGGGCCTGCGCTTGCGCGGGGCGCGCGTTTTTTGGCGCCGGGCGCCGCGGCTGCCCCGGTCGGCAGGTTCCCTGGGTGGGCGCTGCTCGCGGGGCTGGGGCGGGGCATGGGCCGCGCGTTTTCCGCCGTCGCTCGCTGCCGCGTTTTTGGCGCCGCGCATCGCGGGTGCGCCGGCCGGCGGGGGCCTTGAATGGGGCACTGGGGGCGCTGGGCGGGCGCTCCTGGCGGGCCTGCGGGTGCGGGGGGCGCGCGTTTTTTGGTGGCGCGCGCCGCGGCTGCCCCGGTCGGCAGGATCCCTGGGTGGGCGCTGCTCGCGGGGCTGGGCAGGGGCATGGGCCGCGCGTTTTCCGCCGCCGCTCGCTGCCGCGCTTTTGGCGCCGCGCGTCGCGGCTGCCCCGGCCCGCGGGGGCCGTGAGTGGGGCGCTGGGCGCGCCTGGTGGGCGCTCCCTGCGGGCGTGCCGGTTCCGGAGGCGCGCGCGTTTTGCGACGCCGCTCGGTGCCGCGCTTTCTGCGCCGCGCGCCGCGGCCGCCCCGGCCGGCGGGGGCCCCGAATCGGGCGCTGGGGGCGCTGGGCGGGCGCTGCCAGCGGGCCTGCGGGTGCGGGTGGCGCGCGTTTTTTGGCGCCGCGCGCCGCGGCTGGCCCGATCGGCAGGATCCCGGCGTGGGGCGCTGGAGGCTCTGGGAGGGCGCTACGCGCGCGCCTGCGGGTGCGAGGAGCGCGCGTTTTTGGCGCCGCGCGCCGTGGCTGCCCCGGTCGGCAGGGTCCCTGGGTGGACACTTCTCGTGTTGCCGCTCGCTGCTTCGTTTTCTGGCGCAGCGTCGTGCGGGTGCTCTGGCATTTGGGGGGCTTCGGGAGATGCTATTGCGGTGCATTCTGGGATGGGTGGGCGGCACGTTTTGGGTCCTCGCGGTGCTATTTCGCCGCCAGCGCGTTTGCGAAGTAGCGCTTTGCATGGCTGCCATTATTGCGCTCACGTGCTACCGCCCCGTGCGCGGGCAGTGGTCGCGCTGCAGCGTTCTCGCCGCACGATGGTTTGTGGGCGGACGCCACTGTGTGACCACTCAGCCTCGCAGGGTCGTTGGCTTCTGCTTAAATGCGTTGGTGCTGGCCGTGGTCTGCTCTGCTGTGTCCTCTCAGCATCCACAGTCACGGCACCGTCGTTCCCACCTCGCCCTTCTCCCCATTCTATTTCTGCGTCCTCCTCCCCCTTCCACTTCTGCCTCCTCCGGCCCGCACTTCTCCCTTCTTCCTTGCCCCCTTTTTCCAATATCTGGCCCTCGCCACCGTCCCGTATCTGGCCCTCGGCGCCGTCCACGGCACCGCGTTTGTCTCCCCCTACCCGTTCCATCTTTCGTGGCACCTCCGGGGTGTTATGGCGATAGCAAAGACGTCTCCGATGGCTGCAGACGCTAAGACGGCCGCGACCTCAGGTGCTGCGGCTGCCGACGCGGTCGCCTCGCCCTCGTCGGCAGCGATGGTGGCGTCTTCCGTGGCACCTGCCGCGATGACGGCGGGGGCAACGCCCAGGGGCACCACGACGGCCACTACCGCCGCCGTTGTGACGGACGGGGCGGTAACGCCTGCTGCGACAACCGCGAAGGCCGCGGCGTCGGCGGTGGCGACGGCCGCGGAAAGGCCAGCGGGAAACACGACGGACATCAGCTCCGCCGATATGACGGACGGGGCGGTGGCGCCGGCTACGGCACCGGTGACGGCGAAGGCCGTGGCGCCGGCGGCGGAGGCGGCCACGACAATGCCCGCTGGCACCGCGACGGCGCTCACCGCTGCCGCTGTGAATGGGCGGGGCAGTGGCTGCGGTTGCGGCACCGGCGACGGCGACAGCCGTGGCAGTGCCAGCGGCAGTGACGGCGACAGTAGCCGCGGCATCACTTGTTGCTGCCTCTATGGCCATGGACACCGCCGGCGCGGCGCGCGGCGCGGATGTCACAACCGTCTGTGTGGCGGGCGCGGTCGCGCCGACACCGGCGCCTGCGGGCGTGTCGTATGCCCCAGCTGTAGCGGCTGTATCCACGCCTGCAGGTGGGACGGCCGCTTTTGCAGCACTGCAGGAGGCTGACGGCGCGGTTGCGCTCGCTCGCGCGCGCGCCGCCAGCGGCGCGAAGTCGCTCGCCATGCAGCGGTTTGGGAGATATCTCAACTCCGTCAATGGCCGCAGTGTGTAGGCCAGGACCCTGCAGGCGGCAGCGGAGATGGTGGCCAAGGCCTCGGCGTTGGAAGACGGGAACGAGCACCGTCAGGTCGTCATCCATTTGTCGGGCGTATCGGCGGGCGGGGACTTGGGCTGGGCAAGCTTTTACGGATAGGGGACATACGTCGACCCCGATGTGCTGCGCGTGTTGGGGTAGGCGCAACAGTTTCTTCGCGGCAGGGACGCGCTGTCGCGCAACCCCCTCGCCGCTCCACCGCGGCTAGTCGGCACCCTCCACGATGGCGGCGATGTTGCCCCCCCCCCAAGCTCTCCCGCCCCCCTTCCCGTATCTGCAGAGGAGGACGAGCACCTGGAGGTCTTCACCTCCCCCGCTGACTCCTGTCTACCCCCCCCGTTTTGTATCCAACGACTTGCCGGACAAGTCGCCCGTGCCCGCTCGGCGTCGCGCTCGGAGAGCTCCCTGGACGCCGGCTTCGCGGGTGGTGGCAATGGGAGTGCCGCAACGCTATATTAGACAGACGCGCTCGAAAGGGAGGCACGTAGCGACAACAGCATCGGCTCGGAGGGGGTGGTGCCGCTGTTGCCCTATGTGCTGGAGTGCATGAGCGCGCCTGACGTGGAAACACCGCACCAGTCGGCGCTGCCGTTTTTGACGGACTTGTTTCTCAACGGCCGCGCGCCCATGCAGCTGCTGCGCGCGACGCTGCGGGCAGTCGTCACCTTCTTCGCCATGCACTTCGGGCTGGCCCCGCGCAACATTCAAGAAGGCTTCTCGCGCTGGTGGGCGCACCGGATCGTCGCCGACCAGACGAGCGACGGCACATTGGTGGCGCCGCGATGGCCAATGGGGGTCAAGGTTCCTACGCGCTTCCTCCCCTCAAAGATGGTCAAGTCTGCGTGCAATTTGGGCCAGGACCGGCCCGCCGAGGAGCCGCTGGATGAGGGCGCTGCCGATGTGTTCACGGACCAGACGCGGCTCACGAAGGAGCTCGTTACGATCTTTCTCGACGCCATTCCTTCCAGCGAGCACCGCTGCAAGCACGAGGAGGCGGTGGCGGCGCTGCTGGTGCTGTGGTGCAAGGAGCCGCGATGCCACTCCGTAATGAAGCACGAGGTCTTCAAGGAAGACCACGCGGCGCTGCGGCGCGAGGCTGCACACAAGCGCAAGTCGCTCAGCAGAGCCGCCGTTCCGGTAGACGGCGTCGCGGCGGGCTTGGCTGCCATGCCGACGGAGGCCGCCGGTTGTGTTGCCGGTACATCAGCTGCTTGGAGCCTCGCGCGGCCGCGCACTTGGCCCCTGGTGCTGCGGCACCTTCCACGACGCGGGGACAGCACGTACAAGTGCTCACTGCCCGCCGCGAGCGCATTGAGGAGGCACGCCCGGTGGAGGAGGCCACCCTCATCGAGGAGGCCTCGGGGAGCACAGCCGCGGAGGAGAGAGAGGCCGTCACGCCGCGCTTGGCCAAGCGTAGCCGCCGGGGCGAATAGATGTTGTATTTTCCTGTTGTTGTCTTTTCCTATTGTTTAAGTGGTTGGGGCACGTTCATAAGCATCTTGTAGCTGGCTGTAGAAGCCGCGTTTTGTCTTTCGGTCACCCTTTGTCTGTAATTCTCGACTCCCGTTCCACGGCACTTTCTAGCGAGGCACCGGACACACCGACATGGCCTGATACGCGGGCCGCGCAGGGAGAGGGAGAGTAGTGGTAGGGGCACCAGCTGTGTCGGAGCGGGAGCGTCTCTCTGACCGTTGCCTGTCCTGGCGAACTGTCGTCAACGCTGTGCGCGTCGGGGGGGTGCGTCGCCAGGAAGAGTGACGGTGCGGCATCTATTGGGTTGTGCGCTGTAGCCGTCGGGGGGTCCCGCGGCTGGAAGGGGCGCGGCCCCTCAGCTGTGGACAGCATACCCCCGGGGCGGCCCCAAAATATCCCGATCCGGGCCAGCAAGGGAATGACCTGTCCGAATCTCAGGGAGATCGGATCTGGTCGGGGGCGGGGTTTTTCCCTCGTGGTTTTCCCAACCCCCCT
>Ga0115030_1000471_pt1 | contig 16544 bp, 13 predicted proteins | sample SidtaG_4_FD_87174 | JGI IMG/M metagenome (GOLD analysis project Ga0115030, IMG submission 87174) | Marine algal microbial communities from Sidmouth, United Kingdom - Sidmouth_Male1 metaG | ecosystem: Host-associated > Algae > Red algae > Unclassified | place: Sidmouth, United Kingdom | collected... | reverse complement strand
GGGGAAGAGCGCGCCATGGCGATGGGAAGGGGGGTGGGGGGGTGGGGGGCAAGGGCGGAAACGGCGGAAACGGCGGCAGACGCGCAGCGCGTGCGGCGGCGCACGGCGGAAACGCGGCGAACAAGACGACGGCCGTGCGGTCTCACGTGCTCTCCAACCGAATTGTTCCCGCGCTCCCACAAAGTTCGGGATAGTAATTCTTCTCCCGGCAACGGAATCTCCTACTTCTTTCTGGCCATGTGGAAGCTCAATTCCGCCTCGCGATGACCCCCCCGGCCGGGGGGGTCACCGCGGCCGCGGCCGCGGTCCGTGGCCAAGCCTCGGCCGCGCATGCCTCACGTTGCGGCGAGCGCAGCCGCACGTTACAGCAATCTGTGACGCAGAGGCGGACGTCTTGGCCCGCCGGACCGGGGGGTCGGCTCGCCCCGTTGGGCTCACGCCAGAGGCTTTCAGCGATTTGTGATTGGCCGCGCGCGCTCTCGACCCGTCGGGCCAGGCGGCTTGGAGCCACGGTGGCCCCCCCACGCATCCCCCCCGGGCGCCGCACGCGGGGCGAGCCCGGCTCTGGGCGACCCGTTACACGGTTTTGTGATGGCCCGGCATGCATGACGGCTCATTGGCGATAGCGGTCGATTTCCAACTACCAATGAGGTGCTGCTGCCAAACGGTTGGGCCCTCCGCCATGAGCGGAGGCGGACAGGGAGAGGCTTGGGATCTGAGAGCCAGCGGCATTCAGGGAATGTATACTCGATTGACTATAGTCGAATGAGAACGTTTGATCAGTTCACAGATAAGAATAGATTGCAAACCAATTTCCCATAAATAGTATATATTTTACTCATCATATCATAACTGTACTCTGGTGTTACTTTGTGGGGCCGAGGTGGACTGAGGGGAACTCCGAGGTCCAGATAGCTGTATGAAGGAGACGGACTGGATACCGCAGTTGAAGGGCCGCTAGGAGAGCGAGCTGCTGCCCGGGAGAGCCCACGAGAGGGGATCACGCACACATGAACTCCAAAGAGGGTGCTGTGTCTCTTCCTACACATGTGTACGTTGGATAGTGTTCAAGTTTCCGAGAGTCGCACAGCGTATGACTACGCAGCAGCCGGCATCAAGGCCTCCACAAGCGAAACACGCCTCGCTCAGTCTTCGTGAGTGCAATTTAGGCAAGGTGCGGTGGGCGTGCGAAGAACCTCTTGTACGAAAAGTTCACTCTGTGCAACGGACGCTACAAACTACCACACAGAAGCCAGGAAAAAATCAGCCGCATTCGGTGGGTACGGGATAAGAGTCCATCGCAGTTCTGGATGTCACTGGGCTCTTGTATGTGGTGACGGCGTTGACCTCATGGTGGCAGCGCAGAAGGATCTGATCCGTTTTGTGTGCCAGCGCTGTGCCGCCGTGGCTGGCCTTCATGAGATCATCGAGGCAGGGATCTCGTTGGCGCGGGGCCGCGCTGGGCAGTGAAGATATGGAAAACAGTATAATGGGCCTCCATGTTGCCTTGCCCGCGTATTGCGTGACCAGTTGTCGCACTTTGCCAGCATTGCCCTGGTCCAGAGAGCTTTCTACACTGACTGGGTCAGGGAGTTGTATTCCGAGTAAATATAGCTTCGCAGAAATACGGCTTCTTCACAGAAAGCGGCTTGGCATGGATGTTTAATAACCGAAAAGTTTTATCGGCCATTCTGTAAAATCGCTCGATTGTTCACCCCTACTGGATCCCGCATCTTCCAGAGGCCCCTCAGCGAGTCCCCTCTTCTGCCGCATCAGCGAGCGGATCCACCCCCACCCACAGTCTGTGTCCCGCAGGCAGCGGCGCCAGGAGCTCCCGCCGCCGCCGCTGGGCCCGCCGCCGCCAACGGCGGTCGGGACACTGCGCGCGCGGCCGGGGGCCCCTGGCTACGGCGCTCCCTGTCGCTCACGCACACGGCGGCGGGCGCACGTCTACCCCCCCCCCCCCACCACGGCCACCGGCAGCCCCACTTTTTTTTGGTTTCCGATGCCTGTTCACTCGCCTGCGCGGCGCGTCGTGTCGGGTGGCGGCGGCGGCCGCCGCCGCCGCTGCCGCGGGCCCGCTGCCGGCGGCGGCCCGGCGGCGCCCGCCGCGCCCGCCGGCCGCCGGCGGGGCGCGCCGCCCGCCCCGTCAGCCCGCCCGCCCCGTGGCATCCCCTGCGTCGGGGGCAACGTCAGGCATCAAAAGGCGCACGTGTTCCGCCAGCCCTCTGGCCCTGTATGTAGGCGCCTGCGGTCCTCCCGAGCGTCTCTGCTCTCTCCGACCCGCCCCCCCTGCCCCGCCCCATCCTGCGCCAGCAGGCTGTGACTGGGTGCGCCACCCCCCGCAGGACGGCTGCGTGTGGGCAGCGGCAGCAGCAGCGGCGCGGCTCGGCGGTGCGGGCCGCCTGGCCAGTCGCTGGCTGGCGCCCGGGCTACAAGACCGGCCAGAGCCATCTGCTGAGCCACCATCACGCCGTTCCCGGCACGGTGGTGTCTCCCTCTCCTGCCTGCCTCTCACCCGCCCTGCCCCTTTCCCTCAGCTCTGCTGTGGGCGACGCGGTGGGCCAGTCACCCCCGCAACCATGTGTGGCATCATTGCCATTTTTGACCGGGAGGGCTCCCCCCTCCTGGTTGAGTCCACCGTCAAGACCCTGTCGCAGCGCATGACGACCCGAGGCCCCGACCACTCGGCCGTCTACTGCCAGCCGACGTACGCGCTCGCCCACGAGCGGCTGAGCATCATGGACCCGACGCCGACGGCCAACCAGCCGCTCGTCGGCTCTGCCCTCCACACGACCTTTGGTGGCCTGTCGGCAGTCGTCAATGGGGAGATTTACAACTTTAAGGAGCTGCTCGGTGACCCCATGGTCGCCGCCCTAGGCGTCCCGCCAAGCACGGGCAGCGACAGCGAGGTGGTGTTGCACCTGGCCCGCGCCTACGGGCCCGACCCGGCGGCGTGGGTGCCCCGCCTGCATGGCATGTTTGCCCTCGTCCTCGTTGACGAGGCCACGGGTGAGTACGTGGCTGCCCGTGACAGCGTCGGCATCAAGCCGCTGTACTTTGGGACGACCAAAAGCGGGCGGCAGATGTTTGCGAGCGAGCTCAAGGCCATCCACGACCACTGCGACAGCGTGCAGCTCTTCCCGCCAGGCCACTACTACACAAAGGCGACGGGCTTTGTCAAATTCTACTCGCCGCGGTGGGACGCAGACGACGCGGACCTGCCGCCAGTGACTGACGACGAGGTGCGGGGCGGGCTGATTGAGGCCGTCCGCCAGCGCATGATGAGCGATGTGCCTTATGGGGCGCTGTTGAGCGGTGGACTGGACAGCTGCATCACGTGCAGGTACGTGAGGTGGGGAAGAGGGTGTGGGCGGGCAAACGGACGCGTGTCGTGCGTGAGAGCTGCTCTCGAGGGCCGGGATGGTGTCTCGATGACGACTCCTTTGTGCCGCTCGCTATGGGTCTGTGGAACCATGCCTCCTTGCTCGCACCTGGTATTGACCCGCGCGTCTTGTTATCTCTCGTTGACGCTCTTCTGTGGCGTTGGGTCTTGCTCTTCTGTGGCGTTGGGTCTCGTCCCCAAATCACTTCCGACCTGATGTTGCAACTCACAGCGTGATGAAGAAGCTGGCCGAGGAGCAAGGCCTTGACTTCCACTCGACGGATGTGCCGAAGGGCAAGCTCTTCCACACGTTCACGGTCGGCATGGGCAACTCGCCCGACATTATGGCCGCGCGGGCCATGGCGAAGGTGCTCGGCACGGAGCACCACGAGCGCATTTTCACGGCTGAGGAGGCGCTGGCGCTCATTCCCACCATCGTGTACCGCTCCGAGACGTATGAGCCGGAGCTGCTGCGGTCGTGCATTCCCAACTACTTCCTGGCGGAGCTGGCCTCCAAGTACGTCAAGATGGTGCTCACCGGCGAGGGCGCTGACGAGCTCTTCTCGGGCTACCAATACTTCTTTGACGCCCCATCGGATGATGGCGGCAAGGCGTTGCAGAAAGAGAATCGTCGCATTTTCAGCCACCTCCACCAGGCCAACCTGCTCCGCGCGGACCGGATGACGATGAGCCACGGGCTTGAGGCGCGTGTCCCGTTCTTGGACACGACGTTTGTCGATATTGTACGTTGTTCCTGGCGCTGCCGCTGTCTCCCTTGCTTGTGTCGGCTTGTGATCGGGCAAGTAGCGTGTGGTGTGGTGAACCGAACAGTCACATGTGCTGACGCTGTTTGCCTCGCTCTTCTTTCCATGGTGTTTTCTGTCATCTGGTGTCTCTGTGCTGTTGTCTGCCTCGTCACTTGGTGCGTGCGCTCCTTTCTGGCTGTTGACCCCGGCAGGCCATGCGGATAGACCCAGACCGCAAGGTCATCAAGGACGGGCGTATCGAGAAGCAGATGCTGCGGGACCTCTTCTCCTCTGCCGAGTATGGCCTGCCGAGTGCGCTGCTGTACCGGACAAAGGCCATGCAATGCGAGGGCGTCGGCAGCAACTGGGTGGAGGCCATTCAGAGCCACTGTGAGTCGCTGGTCAGCGACGAGGAGTTTGAGGCGGCACAGGCCAAGACCAACCCGCCCGCCACCAAGGAAGAGGCGTACTACCGGGGCATTTTCGACGAGATGTACCCGCGCATGGACCACTTTGTGCACGTCTGGGAGGGCGGCTGCCGCTCGGGGGGGGCGGCGTGGGCGTCCAAGGCGTACACGCGGGCGGGGCTGGTCGACCCCAACAGCGTCAACCACGAGCTGCAGGCGCCGCTGTGAGGTTGGCACGGCCGGCAGGTCGGACACGTCTGCCTCTGCGCGTCTGTGGGTGCACGTGACAAGCTGTTGCTTCTCCTCCCACTTTCTCTTTTTTTTTGTGTCGTGTGTGTATTGGCGCACGTTTGTTGAGGGCTGCGAGCGCGGTCCGTCGTTCTTGTTGTGTGATGTGGTGCTGGGCACAACCCTGTCGATTCTGTTGTGAGTGGTGCTTTGGCTCGCTTTAAGTCGGGCTCTTGGCTGGCAGTTGCTGGCCATCACCACCACAGCAGCGTCGTGTTTGGCTTGGCCGCGCCCCGCTGCCGACGGTTTTGGGCGGTTGCCAAGAGGGTGGCCACCCCCCCTCGTGCCGCCTCTACTCCATTGGTGCTCGAGAGTCGGCCCGGAAGCCGCTGGGATTGCAGTCATTGTGAGACGACAGCGCATGCGAGCTCTCTGCTTGTGAGAACGTGTTTGTTGCAGCCCCTCTTTGCTGCAGCTGCAAAACTGCTGGGGTGCTGTGTGTGTCCAGTGCGGAACGGTCCGAGATGTGGGAGTGGTTTTTGAGATACTGCCGAAGCTCGGCAACACGTACACTCAAGACGAAAGAGAGCGTTTTTGCAGGGAGGGAACATACCAGCGCTGAAAGCAGTGCCATGCACCTTTACAGCCTGGTGGCTTGGCACGAACAACCTGACAACGAGCCCGAGGAAGGAGAGGGGAAGGCGGAGACCAGCAGCGAGAAAGTAACTTGCAGTCAAACGGTTGCACAACAAATAACGAGCCGCGCCGAGCATGTGGTCGGCTCACCGCCAGTCCCTCCGTGACACAACTCTACTCGGGACAGCCGCCGAGATGCGACCAGGTCAAGTGCCACTGACCTCCAGCACCAGGCGCCAGCACCACGCATCCGCTGCAACTCATCCTGCCATCCCGCGGCTCACCCACATTCACTCCCCAGGGTCATCATTTCCGGTGGCCACGCTACGGCTTGGCTGCCTCCGCCCGCTTGTCGGTGTGCTTGCTGTAGGTCGAAACTTGCACAAACACGTCAGCGGCAACCTCGGCAATGAGCTGCTTCACCCCTGCCCGGTCGCGCAGCAGCGCCGCATTCGCAGCGGCAGCCTCGGCCTTGCGCGCGGCCACCGCCTTGGCAGCCGGCGTCTTGGCATTGGCGACCGCTGCGGCGGCGGTCGCCGCGACGGCCTCGGCCTCGTCAGCCGCCCGCGCCGCCCGTGCCGCGTCGGCCGAGCGGGCGACCATCGTGGCCTTGGCCGCCTCAACAGCCTTGGCGGCCACCTTGGCGTCCCGCCGGGGGTCCGCCGGCGGCGGCTCGAGGAGCTTGTACGTCAGCTTGCGAATGACTTCGGCCGTCGCGCGGATATCTTCGGCGACCGCGCGGGTGCCTTCGGCCATGCCGCGGACGCCCTCAGCGACGCCGCGCTGTGATTCGGCAACGCCCCGGCCCGCTTCGGCGAGCGCCCGGAGGATGGCGGCGGCGGCGCGCCGCATTTCCGCTTCCGCCCGCGCGATTTCCGCCGCCGCCCGCTGCTGCTCAGCGTTTGCCGTCTTGGACGTCACTGCCGCACTCTCCTGGATGAGCATGAGCACCGCGTTGGCCTCCGCGTCGATCGCCGCATAGTCGGGCGACCCGTCGGGCAGCAGGTACTTTGTCAAACTGCGGGTTGGGGTCTTGGTCTCGACCGAAGCGGTCTTGACCGCCGTGTCGGCAAGCTCCTCCGTCACCACCGCCAGCGCGCGGGTGCGCTCCGCCTTGGCGCGCATCGCCTCCATGCGCGCGCGATCCTGCTCAGCGACCGCGCGGGTCGTTTCGGCCATGGCGCGACCAATCTCGTTCTTTGCGCGACCAATCTCGTCCAGGGCGCGCCGAATCTCGGCGTCGGCACGACGGATTTCCGCCTGTGCCCGCGCCATCTCCTTGGCCTCGTGCGAGCGGGACGGCAAAGGGGACGGGCGGGGCCTGGATGCGGGTTTAGCGGGTGCGGGCTTGGGCGCGGGTGTCTTGGGTGCGGGCTTGGCAACCGGCTTGGGCGCGGGCTTGGCAGCCGGCTTGGCCGCCGGCTTGGCAGTCGGCTTGGTCACGGGCTTGGAAGCCGGCTTGGTCACGGGCTGGGCAGCCGGCTTGGCCGCCGGCTTGGTAGCCGGCTTGGCCGCCGGCTTGGCCGCCGGCTTGGCAGCCGGCTTGGCAGCCGGCTTGGCAGCCGGCTTGGTCACGGGCTTGGAAGCCGGCTTGGTCACGGGCTTGGAAGCCGGCTTGGTTACGGGCTTGGCAGCCGGCTTGGCCGCCGGCTTGGCAGCCGGCTTGGCAGCCGGCTTGGTCACGGGCTTGGCAGCCGGCTTGGCCGCCGGCTTGGTAGCCGGCTTGGCCGCCGGCTTGGCCGCCGGCTTGGCCGCCGGCTTGGCCGCCGGTTTGGCTGCCGGCTTGGCCGCCGGCTTGGCCGCCGGCTTGGCCGCCGGCTTGGCCGCCGGCTTGGCCGCCGGTTTGGCCGCCGGCTTGGCCGCCGGTTTGGCCGCCGGCTTGGCCGCCGGCTTGGCCGCCGGCGCGCCGTATGTCCGCTGTGCGGCGGCCCCCGGCATCGATGCCGTCTGCTTCCTCACCGCCGCACGGGCGGCGGCATCCAGGCCCGGCATGGCGGCAGCCGCGGCGGCGATGGCGGCGACCAGCGCGACAGCTGCGGCGGCGGCGGCGGCGACGGTGGCCAGCCGACGACCGGCCCGTCTCGACGGCGACGCCATGGTGTGGGGACCGGCGACAGCGGGGGATGGTGCGCGGGGCGAGTGTGGGAAGGGGGGATGAAAGGTGGCGTGGGGAATAGAGAGAGGGGATGCTTGGGGATGGGAGGGGGGGGTGGGTGGGGAGAAGATCGCTGACAAATAGGGGATGGGCGTGCGCCCCCGCAATGGGGACGGGCGGGCGGGATGGGCCACGCGCAGTGGATTGCGGAGCAGCGTCTCGACGCCCAGACGCCCAGACGTCGAGGCGATCCACAGTTCACCAAGCAGCTGGGGTGACCGCGGCGCACATCCGCCGCCCCGCAGTGGCAGACGCACGCGACAGTGCCCAGCGGGCGTTGGCGTGAGTCGACCGCTGCGGGTGGCCACGGCACTCGCCGTGCGCGCCGCGGCAGCCGCAACGGCCGCCGCCGTGCCGCGCAGCGGCCGCTGCCGGCACCGCCGACGCGCCCCCACGCCAGTGCATCCGGGCCCGCGGCGGGGCGGCGCACGTGTGCGCAGCGGGCGGCGGAGCGTACCGCCGATGCATGCACGGCCGCAGCGCCCCGTCTGCCCGCGTCTGGCTGCGGCCATCTGGTGGCGTGGGGGGGGACGGGGCGAGTACAGTACGGGGGGGGGCACCCGACGTCAGAGAGCACCCCACCCGCCCGGCGGGGCGCGTCCACCCGTGCCGCGGCGTCCAGTGTGGGGGGAGCGCCACGCCACCCACACTGGGCCACGGTGGCGGTGGCAGTGTGCCGCTGCCGCTGCCAGTCGCCGCGTGACGGCTTTGGAAGCGGAACGAGGGCGGGCCCCGACGCAGATTCCTCACTCGTGTGCGCTGCGGCTGGCCGCTGGGTGGCGGCCGTCGCTGCAGCTGTCAGGGCGGCAGTCGAGAGACGGGGTGCGACACCTGTCGGGAGGCACGCAACGACGCGGACTCGTCCACGGCACCCAATCTCCCCAGCCAAATCTGAGTGCGGGGCGGGGCTGTGCGTCGATCGAGGCCGCGCTTCGGCCATGATCGGTCGATCATGGCAGGTGCGATCTTGCTGGAGGGATTGTCATTGAACACCTGAACGGTGGGTCACCCACGAGTGTGGTGGAGCTGACGCCACGAGCACAGAGCCGGATGCAACCGCAACCGCCGATGGATGGCGATTCCATCGGCTGCGCCCAGACGGCCGTCTGCCAGGGGCCGCCAACGAGCCGCCCCTGGACTGGTTGCATTATTGTCTGCCCGCTGCCGCGGCGCCTTCTCGTCGGTCGCGCTTCCGGCCGCACGGTCCGCGCTGTTGCGTCAGTTTGTTCAGTGGCCTTCCCACTGACGGGATCGCGGTCCACGCGCGCCCATTCGTGCCGGGCGGGCGGGGCTCGCGCCCCCCCTTGCCACGCCGGCCGCCCGACTCACAGCCGTGACGCGTGTCACTAACCCCTTGCCGCTGCCGCAGGCAGTCGCAGGTGGCGACGGTTGGGGCCCGCGGAAGTTCCCCCGCCACCCCACCCCCCCCCAGCGGCCGTCCGGTGCGTCGGCCGGCGCCCAGCGCCCGGCGCCTCACTCGGGGAGGCGTCGGCGGGGGGCACGCTGGTGACTGCACCGTGGGTTGTGGGGCAGTGCGCCGACCGCCACGGTCGTTGCGGAGTGTCAATCGCCGCGACGCGCGCAAAGCCCGGCGCGAGGGGGGGTGGCGGACGGATGGCTTGTACAGCGCCACGACGCGTGGTGGAGTGGGGGCGGCGGACGAGCGGGGGTTACTGCTGGCAGCGTCACCGGCGACCGCCGCGCCCGCGCAGGACACGCAGCGCTATTCTGCTGCTGCCACACCGAAGTAGGGTCCCTCGTGAAAGCTACGGCGGACGCACAAGGAAAACAGTCACGCGGGTGGAACGCAACACACTCAGTTGTTGGCAAGGAGGCTGGTACAGACGAGTTCCTCGGCTGGGAAGATGCAGGCACTTGGTCATCTACAGTTTCGCGTTTCTCGCAGCGCTATTTTCTTTGTGAGCAGCACTCCTGTGCAACTGTACACAAGAAGGCATGTCTGTGTCGGACGGACACATGAGCTGAGCTCAGAGCGTCTCTGTAGTGAAAATGTGGCCACTCATCTCGCGCAGCCTGCCCCTTTGCTTTCGCAAGCATGCGAAGAAGACAGCAGGGCACCGTCTCTTTCAGGCGTGAATACCATGGGAGAGGCTCTCTTTTGCCGTGCTTGCTCTGCGTTTGACGCGGTATGAGGCACGTGGTTACTTGCGTCTCGTGCATTGCCGTTCACCTCGTTGAAAGAAGCAGGTCTGGTCGTCTGACAAAAAAAGAGCACGTGAAGTACTACAGTCGGCCTCTCAAGAATCCGAGTAGTTCGTTCCATATCTGAGAGAACGGCTGTGTACGGAATCGAGAGAGGCTCCCACCCCCCCCCTCAGACTCTGGTCCTCCCCCCATTCCGCCGCACTTCATGGTGCTGGAAAATCGCAGACGTGCCAAGAGAATGCATGCGAGATATCGCGGCACAGCTCGATGACATGTTGCCTGTTGACACCGTTGCACATGGTGGAACGTAACGGCAGGACTCCGGCTCTGCGAGCCCGGCGGGGCTGGCACTCGTCAGTTCAGAAAACGAAGTCAGACTCCTTCGTCATCAGGCCGACAATGGGACACCCCGCAGCCCAATGTACGCTTGCCAAGTGCTGACTCCACTCAAGAACAAAAAGCAATGGTAAAGTCAAGGACGACTTAAAAGCACAGCCCTGCCGACAAAAGGACAACAACAACAAAAAAGTGCGGCCCACGACCTACACTCACGCGTTATCTACAAGAGGCACAACAAAAAGACTCCTGGTGCGCCCCGCCCGCTCAACCAGTCATGTGGACGACCAGTCATGTGAAGAATGGGGCGCGCATCTCAAGGTCATCCAGCTCCCCGCCGTCCAGCTCCCCGACAGCTTCACCCTCCTGCGCCTCCTTTGCTGCAGCCCGCCGCAGGGAGGCGCCACTGACCGCCAAAGACACCGACACTTGCGCCTTGAGCGCGGCGTTCTCCACCCGCACCTCTTCAACGGTGGCCTGCAGCGCGGCAATCGTCGCGTCGGCCTCCCGCAGCGACACCTCCAAGGCGGCCATGTACGCCCGCCGGTGGATGCGGCTCGCCGCCGCCGAGTTGCGGTTCATCTGCAGGCGTCGCGTGTACTTGGCCGCGTTGGACACGTCGCCGGGGTCCTCCCCCCCGCGGCTACTCGCGCCGCTCGACGTGCCGCCCGCCTTGGCCGCCCCCGTCGCCGCGCAGCCGGCGGTGGCAGAGCCGGCGCTACCGCCCACCGTCACGGCCGCGGCTTCCGCGACCGTCTTGGCCTTGAAGGCGAGGCGGGCGGCTTCGGCCACGGCCTCGGCGCGTTGTAGGGAGCCGTCGGAGCGACCGCGGCGTTTCTTGACGGCGCCCTCAGCCACCCCAGGCACCATCTTGCGGGCCGACGTCGCCGCGGCAGACGACATGGCGATGTTGGACGCCGACGTGGCGGCGCACGGCGCTTTTCGACGCAGTGTATGGGTCGCAGCCGCCGCGAAGGGGGGAGCGACCGACACGGCGGGCGGAGCGGGCGAGGCGGGCGGGGAGTCGGCGGCGACAGCGGCGGCGGCGGCGACGGCAACAGCGCTGGCCGACCAGTCGGTCGGACCGACCGCCGCCCAGACGGGCACCCGCGCGGGCGGCAGCAACGGCGACGGCGGCGGCGCCGTCGCCGCAACGCCCGGCGGGAGCGCGCCGTCATCGTCAACGGGCGCGCCTTGCAGGAACGTGTCGACCAGCGACGGCGGTTGTGCAAAGTGCAGCAGACCTGCCACAGCAGTACCGTCGTCGCCATTGTCGTCGGCGGAATCGACCAGGGGCGCTGAGCCGACGGGGCCAAACGGGTCTGGCCACGGGGACGACATGGCAGCGGTGGGGTGAGGACGGCTTGAGCACGACGGCGGGAGGGCAGGGGGGTGGGGAGAGCGGGGGGTGGGAGGGGGACGACAGGGGTGCGCGCTTGCACGCTCGTACGACGAGGACGGGAGGGACCAGCAGGGAGGAGGGGGTGCCCAACACACGCGACGTAGGGCGGCGGCGGGGTGCACCAAGCAAGGACAATGTGGTGCGGGGGCGCGCGCGCGCGTCCGTCTCGGGCCGTGTACCAGGGTCGTCGAAGGGGCAGAGACAGCAAGGCGGCGGAGCGGAGGTGGAAACGAGGGGCAATGGGGGGGCCTCTGTGCGGGTTGGCAGTCGAGGTGCGTCGTTGTGTTGGGCTCAACGCCTCTCGGGGCCCCCGGCGACACCACTCTTCTAGCCGACCGCAGCGTTTCGGGCCCCTGCCCCGTGGAGGGCCTGCGCCCGGCCGGCCGGCGGCACCGGGCGGGCCTCGGCGCCGACGGCGCGACGCCCGCAGACGCAGCGGTCGGCGACCGCCACACCCCAGCCGCCGCCGAGAGGGCTGGGTGACAAGGACACAAAAAGGCCCTTGAAGGGGTCAAAAACAAGGGGGGGGCTGTCCCATCCTGGATTGCCACCGTGCTTCGGCCGGCGTGCCGACGCGCACGACGTCCTATTTTTCGCGCTTGGGTCCGGGACCCTCGCCCAATGGGCGTGCCCCAAATGTGTCTGGGCCGTCACGGTCTCGCGCAGCTGATTGGCTGCCCGTTTTGTATGGCGGCGGCTGCGCCGAACCGGCGTTTTTCACAGAGAGAAGACCACCCCGCACGGGGGCGCTGGCGCGGGATCTGGATCGCTCGGCGGTCGCGCCCGCGGCGCGCGCCCGGGCGCGGCCAATCAAGCGCTCTGCGCGGCGCGTCCAGGCGGCCACCGTCGGTTGCACGAGCCACCACTGGCTGCACGGGGTGGGGTCGACACTGCGCAAGAGGCGTGTGGGGGGGGTGGTCGACACCGAGCACCCGCGGTGGTGGCGGGCTCGGGTGGATGCGCCGTGCTCAACGACATTGCCGGCGCATCCTGTTTGACCCCAACCTCCGCGGCGGCATTGGCGGCAACCCCACCGTGTGGTACATACCGCCCTCCGAAGGGTGGCACGGTGCTCGTCCGACACCCTGCAAGAACGGCGGCACTTGGATCGATTGGCACCCCCTGGTCATGACACCATTGTCTGCCTCGGCCTCCAATGTTGCCCGCTCCACAGATTTTGCGACGTTACCGTCCCCTGCCGCTCCCCCGACCGTGTGTCGCCAACCCGCGGTTGCCCAACCCCCCCGCACGCGGCGCGCGTTGCCGGCCGCGCCCCCCCCGCCCTCAAGGCACGTCGCCCGCCCCTCCCCCCACCCCACACGCGAGGCACCCCCCCCGCCGCGGCGGCGCGCCCGGCACCGCCGCGCGCTTCCACTTCAACCCCCCCGCCGTTTTCAGCAGCGCCGCCACCGCCGGCGGGTCGTCCGTCACCACCCCCCCCGACGCGGGCACGACAATGCCCCGCTGCAAGTAGCCGACCGCCTCCTCAAACGGGCGCCCCGTCAGGCGGGGTGCCGCCAACAGCAGCGCCGCCGCCGCGGCGCGCGTCAGCGGCTTGGGCGTGCCCCGCAGCAGCACCGCGTCCCACACGCGGAGCACCACCGACGGGGGCCAGGTGTAGGTCAACCCCGACAGCAGCCACTTGTCGGCAACCATCTCGAGGGGCACCCCCTCCGCCGCGAGGCCGTCGAGCAACGCCGCGCCGCCGGCACCCGCCCGCGTCGCCGTGTCCACGTCCCCGAGCCACCGGCCAATGGCGGGGAAGCCCGGCGCAAACAGCTCGGCAAAGCCGTACCCGTCCATGAGGGTGCGGAACATGGCGGCGGCGGCCGCCTCGGAGGGGGCCTGCGAGAGCACCACCGACGCCATGTCACCCATGCCTTGGCAGTACCCCACCGACGGCGCGTGGCCGGCGTACGCGTGGAGCACCCGCCGCAGCGCGTCTTGCGTGAGCGGCGTCGGCGCGGGGGCGCCCGCCGCGGGCGCCGCGCCGCCATTTGCGGCGGCGGCGGGGGCCCCCGCCGCCGTCGCCGTCGCCGTCGCCGCCGTCACGGTGGCGGCGGCGCTCCCCACGCGGACCGCAACGTAGCCGGCCGCCCCCGGCACTGCCCGCCGCACGTCCGCCTCGACCGTGTGCGTCGCGTCCGCGTCGAGCGCGGCGGCGCCCGCCGCCACGAGCGCCGCGTAGCTGCGCTTCTCCCGCCCGCCGCCGGGCGTGCCGCCGCGCACCTCGCCCGTTGGTCGCGACACCGCGCCGGGGGGAAGGGCGGCGAGCAGCAACGCCCACACGGACGGTCGGAGGGACGGCGGGAGCGGGGTGGCGGCGAACCGCCGGTAGCCGGCGACGCGCCCAGAGGCGCGGCGGGGGAAGCCGCTGGTCAACGCCGCCGACCACACCTTGACCGCCGCGGGGTCATCGCGGGGGGGCGCCGCTCTTGGCACGGGGGGGGCCGCCGGCATCGTGTGGCCCCAGCGGGGGGGGGGAGGCCGGCGGTGGGCGGGCGCCAGAAAAAGAGAGCGGCGGGTGGGCGGCAGGGGCGGGGGGCAGGCGCCCTGGGGGGGTTGGCCACTGCCGCGGCTGAGGCGGCGGCAGTGGCGGTTGGGGTCAAGGCGCGACGCGGGCGGCGGGGCCACCCAGCATGACCGCGCCCCGGTGGAAGACGCGGCTGGCGGGGGGCACCGCGCCGGTGGGGCGCTGCGGCGAGGGGCGGCTCGGTGGTGGCGCCGGGACTGCGCCAAAACGTGCATTCGTTGGGGAAGGCGGCACGCAACGTGACGGGAGCCTACAGTGCTGCCCCGACGGCACACGCATCGTGGCACACGTGCACTTCAGTGACTGGACGGCGGTTTGGGCAGGTCCAACTGCCGATCAAGTACCACAATCCAGTTGGGAAGTCGGCTGTACTGGTCAACATAGCGAAAATGAAACTGTGGGTCCTACTTTTCAAGCGATGAGCGGGGTCTTTTCGAGTCTGATGTCTCTTGAATCGTTTGAAAATATATTTTTATGTTGAAACAGGCAGGGTATTGTATCTTCGCGAGAGCGTCTTTAGTATGATATGAAAACTGTTGCAATTCTGTCGAGGACACACACTGATTCCAACGAATTTGGCACTGGGCAGTCGGCACTAGCACTCATTGCTGGGCACGTACACCGTCAGCCCGTGCAGCGCGACTCGCTGACGGTCCGCGCCGTGTACCCCCGCGGGTTGCTCGTACGTTTGTACGAAAAGCACCGCGGCTCTGCCAGTGTCGTAGGCACCTCTACTCCATTGCTTCCTTTCCGTGCAGCTTGTCTCTTCTGGTTTCTCTGCTGTGTTGCCGTGCGGTGCTGTTCTGGCGGCCACCATGAAGCCGTCGGGGGTATGTCGTCGCACCGTCGGCTGTAGTGGCGAGCAGAGTGCTGCCATGAGGAGACCAGTGAGCTGTCTCTGATGCCGTATCGGCTATGGGATGTGTGGCCTCCATATGCGGTGTGCGCTTGCCGTGTGCTTTGAAGCGAAACTGAGCAATCGTCGCGCGCTGCATGCGCTGCGCGGCTGCCTTGCTTGATAGTTCCTAACGTCTCCCCACCCCTGTCAAACATTTTCTTTTTCCTGCATTCATTCTCTTTCTGCTTCTATCTGCATCTCCATGTTCTGGCTGGTATTCCCTTCACGTTCGTGCTCCGCACCCCCACCGGGGACGTACGTCGCTTGGTAGAACATGGTGTCCCAGCCGCTGGTCAAGGCGGTGGTCATTGTCAACACCAAGGGCGGCCGCGTGTGCTCACGCTTCTGCGACAAGGTCATGTGGCCGGACCTGGAGACGGAGCGCGCGTTTGAGGCCACGCTGTTGAAGAAGGTGCAGGCGCTTGGGGAGATTTCTCACGGTACGTTGTCCCCGTCCACTGGGCTGTTGTGATACCAAGGTTGGGAGGGGTGCGTCGGCTCCGAGTGGTGAGCCCTGTGCTCGTGCATGTTATGGTCCGTGGAGTGTATGCGCCTCTCTTGTTTCCGTGTCTCGTCATGTCTGGCTCGATATGCACACCGAGCGGGAGTCAGTATTGACAACAGTGCGTGGTTGCTTGTCTTGTGTTTGCGTTGGTTTGTGTTGCCTTTTTGTTTGTGCGCCTCTTCGGTGACAGGCGTCGACATCATGGAGTTTGGCGGGCACATCGTGGCGTACACCCAATGCGACGACCTGCTCATGTTCGTGACAGGGTTGGCGTCGGAGAACGAGCTCATCCTCGCGGAGGTACTGGGCTCCCTCGACGAGTCGCTCAACATTCTGCTGCGAGGTCTAGTGTACGAGGAAAACGTGCTCCTCCACTTGCAGGGCGTGCTGCTGGTCATTGACGAGCTCGTGGACCAAGAGGGGGTCGTCATGGAGTCGGACCCGGTGGAGCTGGTGTCACGCGCTGGCGCTCAGTCAAGCTCGTTCATCGACAATGTGCCGATGGGGGAGCAAACGCTTTCGCAGGCGCTGCAGATTGCAAAGGACCAAATTGCGCGGACTATCCTGCAGGGATAGACTTCAACTGTACTATTGTTTCCTGCTTCCGTTGGTACGCAGCTTGTACACCACTGCGCCCATCAACTTTTTACGGAAGTAAATGAGCTTGCGGGGACCAGTTGCACGGACAACCGCTCAAGAACAAGCGGTTACCCACCACACGTCCGAGATGGTTGTCGTCCTGGACGATAGTCGTGCCACAAGCATGCACACAAGTAGCCAAGCTGAACGCACCCAATCCCAGCCGCGTACCTGACAACCGCCAGAACGGTCAATGCCCACCGCTCGAGAAGAAGCGCATCACCGCGCTCATGAACACGACTTGGAGAGGCACACAAGAACGGGCCAAACGGCATCTTGTACGGCTATGTCGAAGAGTACATGAAACAAACAAGACTATCCATGCCGACACAAAACACCCATCACCGAGGCAGCCCCGGGCCCAGATTACAGTCCACCACGGAGGCGCAGCACCAAGTGCAGCGTCGACTCCTTCTGGATGTTGTAGTCCGACAGCGTCCGCCCGTCCTCCAGCTGCTTGCCCGCAAAGATGAGGCGCTGCTGGTCAGGCGGGATACCCTCCTTGTCC
>Ga0115030_1000468_pt1 | contig 16554 bp, 22 predicted proteins | sample SidtaG_4_FD_87174 | JGI IMG/M metagenome (GOLD analysis project Ga0115030, IMG submission 87174) | Marine algal microbial communities from Sidmouth, United Kingdom - Sidmouth_Male1 metaG | ecosystem: Host-associated > Algae > Red algae > Unclassified | place: Sidmouth, United Kingdom | collected... | reverse complement strand
TGAGATGTCCGTGGGAGGCGGGCTCGTATCCGCAGCCATATCCGCCTCCTTACAGATCGTATATCCGGTGGTCGATCCCACAAACGGCCCACAAACGTCCCACGGCGATCCGGCAAAAAGTCTTTAATACGTATTTGATTTGATGTCAAGCCGTGCTCTCGTTGTCGGTGCGGCTGCAAGAACACACCTGTGTCGGCAGACCCGTGCAGTCGACCATTTGACTTGGCAAGAAACCGGCACCTCCACCTGCCTGCCCTCCATCCTCCCTTTCCCCTCCCTCCCAGCCATTCTGGATCAAGGAGAACAACTAGGACGAAAGAAAAAACAGCATCATTCTTCCTCGAGGTCCGACGGGTCCTCGTTAACCTCACTCTCGTCGCTCTCCTCACTCTCCTCACTCCCCTCACTTCCGTACGAGGTGACTGACGCGCTCGAGGCGTCACTATCAGACGAGTCCTCGCTCTCCTCACCCCCTCCCCCATCAACCTCCTTGTCGTTGCACCCCGCTCTCTCGACAAAATTAATCTCGTCCGCCGTAGCGGCCAGCACACCCTCATCTTCCTCCATCGAAAGCCAGTCTTGCACAGCCATCTCCCTCACGGGTGTCGGGGTGTCGATAAATGCCTCCTGTCCAGACCGACAGTCGCCCAACAGTGACACGACGGTATTGACACCATCTCCGAGCTCACGAGAGGATGAACGGTACTCTCCGTGCAAGGAGGTCACCTCGGTGGCAAGCGTGTGAGGCAAAACTGTCGACTTGACCCAACAATGTGCGATTGTGGAAGGCTCGACCGCCTCCCATTCCTCCATCACAATCTCGGACGCGTCTTGGAGGTGGGCCCCAGCACCGTCCCGAACACCGTGGATATTGGCCCGTGGAATGCGCACTCGTGCTCGGCGACGTCGATCCGGCCGCGAATCTGGGGAGGCGGGCCAGTCTGACGGAAAGCCCCAGATGCCCGGGCCGCCCACCGCCGCAGACGGATTGCTTCCGTCTTCTGAAGCGACGGCTGCCTATCAAGCGCCGCCCCCTCCTAGGCTGTGAGCCGCATCTCGGGCGTTCCGAGCCGCCCGCCGCACCTCAATTCGCGCTGCGCGCCGTGCGGAGCTGCGTGCTGCCCGCCGCACAACGACTCGCGCAGCGCGCCTCTCTGCGCTGCGCACCGCCCGCCGCACAGCGAGCCGTGCCCCTCGAAGCTCCACGCAAAGCGCCGCCGTAGCCGCTGCGCTTGAGGGCACAGGTGGTCGGTCGTCAATTTCTGGCCACAAACCGTCCCGGACAAGCCACCGGCGCACGCACGAGGCGCTGGCAGGCCCCGCTGCACGTGGCGTCCCCCCCGTGTCGCCAACAATCGCACCTTCCCCTGTGCTGCCAGCAGTGGGAAATGCGGCCGACGCTCCGCCAACGTCCACCGCCCGTTCGCGCCCGCCCGCAGCAGCGGCGTTACGAGCGGCACCAGCGGCACCAGCAGCACCAGTGACACTAACTGGCCCGCGATTGCTCGGGGTTGCTTCAAATGCACCCACGACTAGGTCCAACAGCCGCCGCTTGTAGCGTCTTTTCAGACACGCAAAAATCCCCAGGTCCAATGGTTGGTAGATGGACGTACAGTTCGGAGGAAGCGCAAAGAACTTGACTTGATCGCTCTCGAGGTCGCCATGTGCCCCGCAATTGTCCGACACCAGGGCGACTGATTGCGTCGTGCAGGCCCGAACCGCGACGAGAAAGACCGTCTCAAACCAGGACTTGAAGTGGTCACCGTCCATCCACGCGTTCGTCTGGGAAAAGTAGGGGAGCGGGCACGGCCGACGGGGATACTTAAAACACAGCGGTTGCTTCGCCTTGCCAATGATGGCTACCGGGATCTTGTGGGTGCCGGTATCGTTGCACGCCAAAACGAGGGTAATGCAGTCTTTAGCTTTCATAGCGTTCGTACCCCGCGCCTGCCGCCGTTGGCCAGCCTGGACGTAGGCCCGATTGGGGATGCACCGCTAGAAGAGGCCCGTCTCGTCCATATTATGGATCCGCTCCACTGGATAAGCCTCGAGGGCCGCCCGAATCTCGGAGATGCGCTCCGCGGCACCCACAACGTCTGCCGAGCCTGCTTCTACCCATAGCGCCACGTTCCTAAGACCGTGACGGTTCGCCCAATTCTGGATGAAATGGGGGGACCCCTTAAAGCCGGCGACCCCTTGTTCCGCCGCAATCCGCCGTGAACGGTCCTCCAGGAGGCCGCCAGACACTTGGAGGCGCCGTTCGCTCACGCGCTGCAAGTCCTTGTACCAATCCCACAGGGACTGAGAGATACTGTCAAAGTAGGATCGACGAAGGCGCGGAGCCAACAGGTCCTCCGCCGCTGCCGCCCGTCGCTTGTACTCGTCCTTGTTCCGGTAAATGTTCCGCGCAGCCGACGTGCTGATGTGCAGACGGAACACGTCCAGGGTTTGCGCCCACGTGTAGCCGGCGTCCTTGATGTCGATTGAGGCAATCTTATCACCTAAGGGTATGGAAGTTCGGGGCTTGCGCCCCTCCCTTGACTTCGGGCGCCCAATACCTCCCCTGGCCACGCCGGCTCCCCGACCCGCACCGCCCCGCCCAATACGCCCAGAACCACGCCCGCGCGCCCCCACGACGCCCTGGCCTTGTCCAATCGCGCGCCGACCACGTCAGCTTGGCTGGCTTGCCGCCGTTCCCGCAGAGCTTGTGCCTGCCCCTTCCCCGTCCAGAGATGGAGGTGGCCACCATGGTGCTGTTGACAGCTCCAATGGTTCATCACGGAGGGCTGAAGCTGTTGCTGCTGTCGCCGCGCGTGCTGCAATCTGGATGACTTGCACGGTTTGAGGTGACGGGCTTGGACACACCTCCTCTGCGGCCGCGGCAGCCGCCGCGGCGGCGACGTTGCTGACGCGTCGCGATGAGCCTGAAACGTCCTGGGGGGGGGAAGCAACTGAAGCGATAACTACAACACTGGAACAAAGACTAGCACACGCACAGAGAAGAACAAGCTCAAACACCAGCACAACAAAACCAGATCCCCCATTCGTAGCGCAACAAAAGGAAAACAAGGAAACCACAAAAGGAAATGACCAGACCTCAAACCCCCGCCGGCCTGTACTCTAAATCACACGGAACCACCGGAGCACCCGCAGGGTCGGTCGCGAGCTGAACACGCTGTCATCCACAGCCCCTGTCTCGGGGTTCCAGTAATGTGGACCAAGCAACAAGCGGTCGGGCAATGTACAAGGAGCAGTTAACGAGGGGCCGACAGACGCGGGGCAGACAATGGCGGTACCGACGACGACGGTGGGGCCGCTGACGATGGTGGGGTGGGTCCTGGACGGTGGGTCCTGCCTGGATGGTGGGTCCTGGACGGTCGGGTCCATACCCCCTGAATCCTGGAATGCAATTCCATTCCTGCCCACCAGACTGTATGCCACAGAACGATCGGATGGTCCATCGACGCTGCAGAGGAGATTGTCGATCGAGAATCTCCCACTTATTGTGCTTCTCACAAAAACTGGATCCGCATCATCCGCTTCATCGGCATGCACCGCCCTCTGAGCCAATGAGACAGCGATTTTGCATCAGATGCTGATGCATCAGGGTCCAGTTTTTGTGGGAAGCACAATATATGACATGTCATTTAACTGGAGCGCATACAAGCGGATATTGACTGTAGTGCCAGGGTTGGATCCAACCCTTAGGCGGATCCAACCCTTCATCCGCGATTCTTACTAGATGATAGATCGACTTACAGCATGTGTTTGGAACTGTTGATCCTTACATTACTGTTCCGAACAGCCCCGGATGTGAACATGCGTGAGAAGGTTGCCGGGGCGCCCCGCGGCTTGTGGGCCGTGGGGCGGTGGCGTTTATACTAGTCGGAGATATCACGCGAGCTAAATCAATCAGGCGGATAATGATGCGGGTAATTCATGCGAGAGATAATCAATGACGACACCGGAGGGGATTGAGGGGGGGCCCCTCCCTAGCTAGGGAAGGCCCGCAAACGGCTACCCTCCCAGATAGGTTTCTGGGCTACGCTCCCAGATGGGCTCCTGGCTGCCCCCCCATTTCAGAAAGCAAGACATACACGTCATGGTCTGTCATGGCTGCCACGTGGGAACAACATGGTTCCACTGCCCAGAGAGCTGCTCCTAGACGGCTTCCCGTACGGCAGTTGGCTGGTCCCGTGTGCCCCCCGTAGACACTGTCGTGAGCAGGTCTCAACAACAGCTATAGAACAAAAGGGCGTAGGTGCTACGTACAGATTTATAGCAGCGCATAGGCTTTAACGGCCGAGCGGCTGTCTGGATGCTGCGGCGTGGTGAAGGTTCTGGCAGCGGCAGGGGGGGGGAGCGGGGGGGCTGGGGGGCAACGTCTGAGAGCCTGGCAATTTCAGGGTGGGTCAACGCTGATGATAGGCCCGTACTGTTGAAGATGGGCAACAGCGGCTTCAGCGCCGCGCTGCAGCCGCAGCCCAGCCGCCACCGCCGCCACCGCACTGTCGCCCGCCCCACCCCCCCGGCTTGTAGCCGCGCCGCGTCCTGCCACCCGCACATCAGCCCTCCCTTGCCGCCGCCGCTCGTCTCCATCTCCGGCCCCCGCCGGCAACGGCGCTACCTCCAGGCCTCTGGCTGCGCCGGCTGCCTGGCGTTGCCGACAGCGCCCCCACACCCCCTCCGACACTCCGCAGACGGCTTCAGCCGCCCCCCCCTCCGGCCGAGTGCCGCCGCCTGGTTTCCACCCCTCCGCCAGGGATCTATTTACAGCCGCTGGCCGGCTGTCGCTGTTGTCAGGTTGCCGCCGCTGGTACCGCGCTCACCCCCCCCGTCCCTGGCTGCTGTTGCTGCCGCCTGGTTTCAGCCGCACCTGACTGGTCGTAACCCTTCAGCTAGGATTCTCGCTACGCTCCCGTGGCGGTTGGAGGCGGCAGTAGCCGATGGCGGGCGGCGGGCGGCGGAGGTGGCGACATCAGTCGCGTTACATGATGGCGAGGCTGGAGGGAAGCTTGTGCTCTAAATTTTCATGCTGTAGCAGTCAGATACGGTGTATAGGGGCTGCATAGACAAGTTACTAGTGGCTAGCGGGTGGAACACGGCCTGGGGGAGGTTGATGTGAGTTGCAGCATTGGTCAAGATGAGGGGCAGAAAAGGACATGATGCAGTCATTTATACGCTTAGCGACGTATACCACCGTTCACAGCGTAGTCGATAGGCCCAGGAACGACCGGGAAAAAAATGGCGTCACTTATTATTCGGGACGAAGTGTCGTACTCCCCCATCTGGACGGCAAATTGGGGCCATGGAAGAGCGATCGGAACGGAGCGACACTGGCGCGCACGATGTATCATTGTGACATAGGGACGTCCCATGATTTCTTCTCAGTTCCGTCTGGGCTGTTTGAGGGTGCTGCGAACATTGGTGCTACTTGCCAAGCTCGCAGACTCTCCCTTCGGCTTCTTTCTGCACACTAAAAAGCACCACTCTGGAAGTCACAGAGCGCCCATCCGGTAGCGGCAGCAGACGACAGCGACAGGCAGTGGTAATCAGAAAGACAGGGGTGGCCGTGCGTCAAAAGCTACATGGATGAGAGGCAGCTGGGGGGGATGGAGGAGGCGCCAGGCGCGGGGGGAGACGGGACGGGCGCGCTGCAGCGGACAGGCGGTGGATGCGGTGGCCGCGGCTGGGGTGGGGAAGGAAACACCCAGGGGTGCCCGCCGGTAATGGCGACAACCATCAGCTGGAGAACATTGCGGCAGCAGGCGGCGGCCGGGAAGTGGTGGTGGAGTGGGGCACGGAGGGCAGAACCTGCAGCAAGCCGCGGCGGCGACAGCGACAGCGACCGCGCAGCGGCTTGAGGGGGGAGGCGCGGTGGTGGAAGCGCATAATTCGTGGAAACGGCCGCGGTGGGAGGGGTGGGGGCTGGTGGCAACGGCGGCAGCGGGCAGGCGGCAGCGGCGGGCAGGCGGCGGCAGTGGAGCGGGGGGGCGGGGGGCGGTGGCGAGCGGGTGGCGGGGGCAGGCGGGGAGTAGCTGTGGCGGGGGAGGGGGGGGGAGAACAGCTAAAGTGAGCAGGCAGGCCCAGGGGAGGCGAGGGCAGCGGACTTGAGGCGGTGGGGGCGGGCGGCAGCCAGGGGGGGGGCCGCCGGCCGCGGCAGATGTAGCTGCAGGGGGGTGCAGTGGGGCGAAGAAAGCCAGCCAGAGTAGAACAACAACCAGCGGGGGTGGCCGGGATCTGGAAGACACTGAAGGGGGGCAAGAAGGGGGAGCTCGGGTGATGGAGCAGCCATCTGCCTGCAGGGGAGAGAAGAAGCGTCCCAGGGGCGCAGTACCTGCCACGGCGGCGGGGCATCACTCTGATTGGCTACTGAACGCCCCCCACAGCGTGCGCAGACGCACTTCTCGCACCAACCTCGAACCTGCTGACACCTGCGTTGCATTTCCTACATAGCTTAGTTAATGCCGATCCTACCCTTACTAATGGATCCTACCCATACTAATGTGGATCCAACCCTGGCAATACCCACACTCCATGGATCGTTGATGAAGCGACTCAGGCCCTTTCGCAGTGGCCGTACCATGACGTGTGACGACGGTATATATTGCTGATCCCCGAATTTTGTCCTGGTGGACCGAGACTGACTTGCGGACCGACTCTCTCCACCAATCGGATGCGCCCCTACGACTGACTTGGAGCATCTGATTGCTCACATGTGCCCCTATGGCCTGGAAATCGACATCAGCTCCCCTGTTTTTCCGCACTTCTGGCAAGGAAACACTAGACAATATCAAGATCAAACCTGGGAAGCTTGCTCCGTGCAAAGAAAGGCGGATCCAGCGGCAGCAAACAGCGAGTTCTGCTGGATGCAAGGTCCTGGTACCAAATGCGGGCATTCTATTGGCTTGTATGCCCTCTTACTGTCATTTTTGACCCATAGAATGCTCTTATTCACTGTCAGTCTCTGTGTCTGTCCGCCAGGACAAAATTTGGGGATAAGCAATATCTGCGAAAGAACTGCGTTGCACGGTTGCGTAGGGTATGTTAAATATATATTTGATGTGCTGGGACTGACGAAGTCTGTCGTAATCATAAAATATGGACATCTTCGGGAAGCGCTCCTAAGACGCAGCGACTCTCTGCCGACGACGACACCGGCTCGTGCAATATGGATCCCTCACCTAGCTTGCGCGCCGGCGCGTATGTGACGTCTGTAGCTGGTGCAGTGCATTCCCACTCTGGTATTTCTTCTTTCTCTACACCTTATACACTCAATCGTTTTTCTTTTTTTGACGTGCGGGCCCGCTACGGAGCCCGCTTCGAGGGCGCGATGCGCATGTCTGACGACGCGCTCAATGGCCTCGTCAGTGTGTTACGCCCTCGCTTGCCTCGACGTGGCTTGTGTGCGGAGGCGCGCACGGCGATAGCCTTGCGCTACCTGGGTGGTGGCAGCTACATAGATATCTGTGCTGCTTTTTTGGTCCACACCGCTACCGTTTACCGTTCCCTGTGGGACGTTGTGGATGTGGTCAACTCCTCGCCTGCTTTGGCGTTGGACTTGCAACTGGCGGACAGGGACGGATTTGGGGTGGTCGAATTATCACTGGGAGGTCCGTCACACACCACCCCGTTCGAACGGCATCCGTGCTGAAGCACCTCCTTGCTGCCATAAACTGGCAGCCCTCGGCGCTGCAGCTCCGCTCTCATCTGCCTCACGGTTACCCTTGAAGCCATGTTGGCTGGGCACGGTGGCGCATGCCGCGAGGAGGACAAGAAATGTTCTGTGGCTGGCAAAGAGACGGGCGGAAAGTGCGAACACGATCGGCACCGTGCAGAGTCGCATGTGTCGAGTGGCCCGCACGTGGTCAGGCAGCTGTTGATGGCGAGGGCGAGTGTCGTGACCAGCCGGAGACTGTGAAAGAGCGCGGTTCGGAGTTTGAGAACGTATATTCACGGTTAATTCTCACCACAAAGCTTGTCAACTCTCGGACATTGGAACGGTACACCACGGTATAGACATACGCGGGGATCTCGCGTATGTCTATACCGGTATACCGTCACATGACAGGCTCGACCAATCAAAATATGATGACACGGTATACCGTCAGGAGCTTTACAACTGCGAATGTGCCTCAGATCGGGCCTGAGGGGAGCCCGATCGCCACATTCTCTGTCACCATCTGGCTCGGTGCCTACGGTCGATCGTATCGGAAGAGCTCCAATTATGGATGTGATCCGATAACAAACAGCGTCTCGTGTTCTCTGCTGATCGCACCCACCACGAAGTGAAGGCACCACCGTTCCGGCATCCATCGACTTCACTGGGGACGTGCACCTCTCACCCCCAACACCACTCAGCCCGAGTCCAGATCTGCCCCTCTCCCTGCAACACTTGTAGAGGCCCGAATATATATAGAGAACTCTCCTGTGCACATCTTTTTGGACTGAGCTTGTTGCGGTCTTCGGCGGATGACACAGTTCACGACACAAGAAAAAATCAATCTTCTTCAAGGTCTGACTGACCATCACTCCCCTCAGCATCTGAGTCGCCGCTTCGCGATGAGTCATCACTCCCCTCGCCGTCAGTGTCCACGCTGTCCGACCGCTCGTCCTCCCCCTCACAGTGAGCGCCTACTGTCGAACGATAGGCCCACATTCCCATCGCATCCATTTTACCGCATTGTCGTCCTGTTAATATTTCGCCCGAATCTCCCGCCTGATCTCACTTTACCTTATAAACCGCCACCGCCGCCGGAACACCACCGTCCGCGGCGGGCAACCTTCTTTGAAATCTTCACATGGAAGCAACCACGTGCGCCGCTGCTGAGGTTCACCGCACCACGCCCTCTGCCCTGGCCCGGCTCCTCTACGCCGTCGCTCCCGCTCCGGCCCGGATGTACTACGCCCCGGCCCCCCGATCGCCACCTACCGCCGCCACCCCCACCCCCCTCGCTCCCGCCCGACCAGGCCCTCCTCCCCCGCCCCGTCCGGCGCCTCCACCCCCTCCGCCTCTGCCACTTCATCCTTCCTTTCCTCCATGCCGGACGACCTCGCCTCTTAAGATGTTCCCCTAGGCCGCCTCCAATCCCTCGACGCCACCGTCACACCCGCCTGGACCATCGCCGACGTCAACCTGGCCTCCACGATGGCCATCGGAGACTTCGACCTCGACTCGCTCACCCGCCGCCAGCTCACGGCCGTCTCCATCGCAATACACGACGTCTGGCCCCCATACCCATCCCTCAACCTCCACCGGACCACGGGCGGCCTCACCCGCCTCAGCCTCCTGCAGCTCTACCTCGACGGCGAACACGACCAGATCCTTGCCTTCGGCACCCGCCCAGCCCCACTTCCCTCCACGCCGCCCGCCGCCGCTCCCTCGCAGCGGCCCCCGCGCCCGCTCACCCCTGCCCCCGCCCCCGCCGCCCCCAAGACGCCTTCGTCCCGCTTTGCCGCCGCAGCGCCCCCTCACATTGCCGCCCGCCCCGCCGCCGCCCCTATCCTACACGTCCGGCGCCGTGCGCGCCGTCGCCCAGTACTGCACCCCCGACCGCCAATACGGCGGCCTCGACGACGAGTCCCTGCCCCGCGCCCGCACCACCTTTACCAGCGTCTGCCAGGCCTTCTCGGTCCCCTCCACGCTCCGCGCCGTCTGCCTTCCGTTCTCACTCCGCCTCACCGCGCACAACCTCCCTGCACTTGTTGAGGACAACTGCGGCCTCCCCGAGGATGACCTCTTGGATGTCATCCACTCCCGCGTATACTCAACCGCACGCACCCTCCGCATACGCGAGCACTGGCAGTACACCACTTACCGCACTGAGCCCGCGCAACCCAACGATACCACCGTCTCTCGCTTTGACTGCATGATTGCCTGCCTGTCTCTCCTCAGATCCCAACTCCCACCCCGCTACCACACCACTGCCATGCTCGACGACAAGATTCTGGGCACAGTACGTGGCGACTGGTTCGCCGCCCCGCTCCTCTCCGGCGCTTCCCACTCCAATCCACACGAGCTCGCCGCCCACACCAAGCTGCTCCTCGCCACCGGCCTCCCCTGCATCCGCTCCTACGCGTCCCTGTATGCCCCGCGCGCCCCCGACGCCCCGGCCGCCATCGCTTTCCTGACCTCCCCGCCACCCGCCCCTCCCGCGCCGCCTTCCACCGAAACTTGGACAGTCGACACGATGATCCCCGACGACAAAGTCCCCAGAGAGGTCTTCTACGTCCTCCGCCGTTTCCGTGGGCGCGCCGACCGTCCCTGCCGCACCGAAGCCTCGCCCGCGCGCCCCTACCGCGACCCAGGCCCCGCCAACCCCTGCCGCATCTGCCGCGGAACGGACCACTTCGCCCGCACCTGCCCGTCCAACCATCCCGCCAAACCTGCGGCCCCGACTGCCGCCCTCCTCGCCCCCCCCACGACCACCGGCGACGTTCTCTCCCACCCCCCCTCCCCACCGCCCGTCGCCCCCGCCCCCGGTCCGCCCGCCGCCGACCCAGGTGACTAAGACAACGTTTGGCTCCTCCCCGTGCACCATATCTGCGCCGCCTACTCCGCCCCCGAAGCCGACATCGCTACCGCCATCGCCGACATCGGCACCCCGGGCGACAATGTCGGCGACTCCTGGCTCCGCCGCCACCCCCAAGTCTCCACCTCCCCCTTCAAGCCCGCCAACACTCGCTATGCCCTGGGCCACGACGTGCCCCCCTCCATCGGCAGCCTGTACCTCTGCATCACCACCTCCGACACGGCCGGTCGCTCCCTCTTTTTTGACCTCCTGAACGTCCACGTCCTCCGACACGCCGCCGTCCCCCTGCCCCTCGGCCTCAAGACACACCAACGACTCAGCATGATCGTCGACGCCGCCCGCAACACCATTCTGCTTGGCCGCGCCCGCCGCCCCGTCCTGTGCGACGTGAAACGCGGCCACCTGACCGTGCCCCCGCCCCCGGCCCCGCCCGCCTCGTCCCTCTACTACACCCGTTCGGATCCCGCCCTCGCCCATCGCCAATTTGGACACGCCAGCGTCGATGCCCTCCTCCGCGCCTTCCCGCCCACGACATTCACGCCAACCGACGTCGCCACCATCCGCGAGGTCACCCGCTCCTGTGCCCCCTGCCAACGCTTAGCCCACCTCCCTCGGAGCCCGCGCCACGCCCTCCCCCCTCGTGCTCTCACGTTTAACCGCATCATTGCGCTCGATACGCTCCAACTCCGCGCCTATCTGCCCAAGGTGCTCGACATCACCTGCCTGCACACCGACTTTGGCCAAGGCCGCTTCGTCCTCTCCATGCACGGCTCCCACACGTTTTCTCGGCTCTACCTAACCTGGCTGTCCGTCTGGGGCTGCCCCGACACCGTACTAACCGACCGCGGCACCGAAGCCGAAAAAACGCCTACATTAACGCCCTCCACTACATAGGCGCCCACTGGCGCCCCATTCCGACTGAGGCCCCTTGAGGCATCGGCCGTAACTGACAGCACCATGGCCCCATCCGCGACGCCTACATCCGCGTCGCCGCCGAGACGCCCGACCTCTCCCCGGACCTCGCCCTCGCCATGGCCTACAAGACCCGCAACGACAGCTCTCGCGCCCACAGTTCCTCGCCAACCGCCGCCGTCACCCGGGAGGCCCCCCGCATCCTTATCGGCGACAAATGTTTTGACACCGCCATCGCCGCCCGCAACCGCGCCATGCAAACCGCCCGCGCCAGCACGGAATCCTGCAGCGCCGCCGACCGCCTCTGCGGCGCCCTCCCCCACCCGGACACCACCTTCCCATTCGTTGAGATCGGACAGGCCGTCTGGTTTCTCCGCGACCGCCAAGGGTGCCTCCGCGGCACTCTACACTCCTTCGACGGAAAGACAGTCTACATCCGCCTCAACGGTCGCCTCTTTTCCTCCCACAAGTCCCGCACCAGGCCTTTCGTCTCCCAGCGCACGCCCCCGTCCCCTGCCCCGCTCGCCCGCCCCGCCTCTATCTCGCCCGCCCCCATCCGCACGCATACGCCGGCCCCACCCGCCCCCGCGGCGCTCCCCGACCACTCCCGCGCCTACCTCGCCCCCGCCTCCGACCCCGCCCCCCCCTCCCACCCCCGCTGGGACTCTGCCAAGGCCACCGAACTCCCCGTCTTTATCTCCATCCACTGCAAAAACGCCCTGCCTGTGGTATTAATGAAGTTGGTTAAATAACCGGTAAATAGCGACCGACCGTAGACGCACGATAAAGCGAACACTATCGCCTTAGAGGCGAGGAAGAAGAACCTTCGTTCGGGCAACATCCGATAAGGAGCCGGGGGTGCCGACGACGGCGAACCCCGGTGCCATGGTGCTTTTATTATCAGACGGTAAAGGGGCGGGGTCGATCGACAGAGCGATCTTAAAGATCGAATAACCACCAAAATAGAGACCATAAAAAGAAAGGACAGATATTCAAGACGGAAGTAACCTCCCAAAGGGCGAGCCACAAGTCAGTTCAACCCTCCACATGAATACTGACCAGTCAGGGGGGCTACCGGGCCCAATATCCAAATATTACGGAGATATGCTACATACCCCTGTAATGAGATTCGAGCCGTCCCGGCGAGTGGGTGCAGATCGACTCATCCGCCACCACGAACGCCACTTGTGGCAACCAATCAGGGTGCTGCGTAACGAAGCGTGAAGGGGCGTGTGGGCGTTACGCCCTGGCCGGCGCCTGCAAAGGGGGTCGGGGAGACCCCTGACACCCTCGCGCGAGGCGGGGTGAGGAAGCCCGCGGCCGGAACGGTCGCAAGCGGCCCAGAGTGGCCGATGCGTGCCGAGGGGCGTGGACGGGCAGCCTCTGGGCACCCACCGGGCGGCACCGGCCGCGCAGGCATCAGATCGGCCCCTACAGGGGTGGGTGGGCTTGTGCCCGCGTGCCGCAGGGGGCACAGCAGGGGGCAGCTTGGCGGGCCTTTGCGCTCGCCCCTTGGTATATATACCGGGGGTTGGGGGACGGCGAGGGCCTGTCCGGTTCCCCATGCCATCAGGCGTCCGGGTTGAGTAGCCCAGTTGGGCAGGTTGCGGTGGCCTGCGCTTGCGCATTTGTTGACCTCTGGGTCCTTCGTCCGCCGTGCTCCGTTCGTCGTGAGGCGAGGCTGTCACGGTCTTGCCCTCGGCGGGGGGGGGTCGTTGCGCCTTAGCGCACACGGTGGCCGGGGGAACGGGGTCGGGCTCATAGCCACTGAGGATTCGGGTGCGCGGCTTGTGTCCAGCCGGTTGACCTTAGGTCGTGAGGGGAGAGCGTGGGCTTGTTGTCGGGAGAGGGGGGGGGAGAGAGAGAGAGGGCGCGGCATTGGCCAAGGTCTTCTGCCCGACGCGGCGTGCCGGCGGCAAGCTCAAGGCCAAGATGGCGGGCGGCGGCAGCGACGTCCAGATGGCCGACGCGGCCGGCACGGCTGGTAGTGGTGCCAATGGCGCGGGCAGCCCAGCGGGGCGGGCCGGGTCGGAGGCGAGCGTCCGCTCGGGGTCGCGGAGAGACGGGTCGTCCGCCGACCATGGGCGTGACATGCACGGAGGCGACTACCCCGATGGGGCGGAAGACCAAGAGGCCGAGCCGCCGCTCATCGAGGGGGCTTGGCCATCGCCTTTCAGGCGGACGTATTTCAGCCCTCCGTCCCTTGGGACCCGCGACGGCGTCCCCGTCATGAGTGACGACGTTCTTATGGACGCGGCGACAAACAACCGCCGCGTGGCTTTGGTTCTTATTGAACAAGGCCATTGGGGCGTCCCGCGGGGGTTCGTTGACATCCTCAACGGGGTTCCCGACGACCATGTCGACGCCGTCGAGGCGGAGGTGCACGGCAACGCAAACTATGGCAACCAAGGCGAGGCGCGGCAGGCCTATGAGGCTCTGGCATATGCCAACGAGTTGGTCCGATACGGACGCCCGTTTCATGACTTCCACACGCGTCTTTACGCTTGGGCCCTCTTGTTCCCCGTCAATCAGATGGGGACATTTGAGGTCGCCGCCAACAACTTCGGGCGTCTGCGTCGGGCTTGGCCGGAGGCCGTCTTCCTGTCGCGCCGTATGGCCACGGAGTTGTCGGTGCCTTTTGCCCAGGAGGCGGGCATGGAGGAGTACCTCGATGAGCTCATCGAGGCAGCTCGCGAGGCGGAACACGCCGTGGAGGAGAAGTTTGGCGCCCGCACATTGGCGTTGACTTCCCCCTTTCAGGCGCCGAGTTACGCCCCCGCCCATCGGCGTGCTCAAGACGCGGCTCGCATCACGAGCCGCGGGCTGCTTCCCACCGCTTGGTGTTCTGGTGTTATCCGGGAGCCCCGTCATTTCGACTTGTCGTGGTGGTTTCCCCGCTACCCCCGCTGGTGGTTAAACCGCGGGGTGTGGATGGAGATGCCTTACGCACTGTCGTATATGGCTCACAAACTGGTTGACGAGTTCAGTGCCGTCTGGCACGTCGTCCACGCGGAGTAACACTACTTTCTCGCGGCCGGGTGGGTGCATACCCTGTTGACGGAAAAGGTCTTCGCCTGGCTCGATGCCAAGGCAATTAAGCGGATGTCCAAGTCTGACCTGCACCGTATGGCCAGTGGGTCGGGTGGCCAGGCGATGTTGGACACGTTACACAAGATGAACAATGCCACGGAAGTCTTCCCGTGGACCATTGTGGTCAAGGACGTCATTCGACGGGACACGCAGACGCGTGCGGCGCGGCAAGTGCACGTCCATTTGGTCTCGTTGGCCGAATACGGGTTCATGCTGAACCACCCTTGTCGGGGCTTTGCGTCTCTTCCCGTTGGTGGCGGGGGGTCGGACGACGATGGCGATACGCCCGCGGCGGCAGCCGAAGGCAACGGCGGTTTTGTCCGCAAAGGGACGCGGGCGGCCGGTGGGCCTTCGCGTCGGGCTGCTTCGCCTAGCCGTCGGTCGCTTTCGCCGGTGCGCGAGACGCGCGGTACCGCCGCGTCCGGCGGACATGCGCGTCCGAAGCAGGAGGACGTTTGGACTTCGCCGGAGGCGTTTCAGGCGGCGGTGGCCTTGTTTGGCGACGGGCCGAGTCGTCGTATGGACGGGCAGCGCGTGCCTCGTGGCGTCGGGGCGGCCGCTCTGGCTTCGGCGTGGAATCACCAGACGGAGGCGTTGCGCCGGGCCGTGCGCGACGCCCACGGCTATGTCCTTGAGGACGCCATGCCGGTGTTGGCTCGGGCCATGAGCGTGGCTGCAGACTCGTCGGCTGCCTTCGACCTGTTCGCTCAGGAGGTCGGACGTCTGCGCCAAGTGGCGGCGGTGCCTCCCTCGCCTGTGCGTTTTGACCCGGGTGACATCCTCGGCCGGCGTCTCAGCCGCGACGACGAGGACGAGGAGGAGTCCCCGCGCAATATGCGCCGTCGCAGTTCGTCGGTGGACGGGGGCAGCCGGGGGCACTTCCGCAACTAAGGCGGGTAGTCCAAGACCGGTGTGGGCTCGACTTGCGCTTTGTTTTGTTTGGCTTGTTCTACTGCGAATGCCCGTCGGCAGGTGATGCTGTGGCGGTGATATATACACCTTTCCCGCTCATGCGTTGCTGTCATTTGGACAGAGAGGGTTTGGCTTGTGTAGCGTTGTTGGTCTTCCTGTTACAGTGAAAGGCAACAAGTGCCCATGTGGTCATGTCATTATGGTCTTTTGACGCGTGGGGGAGTATTGCTGATCCCCAAATTCTGTCCTGGTGCACCGAGACTGAGTTGCGGACAGACTCCCTCCACCAATCAGATGCGCCCCTGGGACTGACTTGGAGCTTCTGATTGCTTACATATGCCCATACGGCCTGGAAATCGACATCAGCTCCTCTTTTATTCTGCACTTCTGGCAAGGAAACTGTAGAAAAGCTCAAGATCTCGCCTGGGCAGCTTGCTCCGTGCCAAGAAAAGCGGATCAAGCGGCAACAAACAGTGAGTTCTGCTGGATGCAAGGTCCTGGCACCGAATGTGGGCATTCTATTGGCGTCAATGCCCTCTTACTGTCGTTTTAGACCAATAGAATGCTCTTATTCACAGTCAGTCTCTGTCTCTGTCCCCCAGGACAAAATTCTGGGATCAGCAATACCTCGTGCGATGCACAAGCCGCTTTGGCATCGGCGTACCAGGGGGCGCTCTCCCATCTGGGGGCTATAAGCGTCGCCTCTGTACTTTGGTACATCAGGTCCTCCACCGTTGTGGTTAGGTCATGGACCGAAGGCAGCAGCAGCCCGTTAGGCTCGGATCCAACCCCTTGGGTAACAGGCGTGGGTGGCGCGTCATTGTCCTGTAAGGACGGGGGGCAGGGCCACACGTAGGTGTACGGCCCATGCCACTCAAAAAGCTCGGCCAAACGCCAAAGAGCCAACCAGGGGTCGTGGGAGATAATACGCGTCCGTTCGGGTAATGTCAGTCGAACCCAACAAATCGGTACAGTCTTCTGAACTGAATTCGATTGGTTAATCTTAACCCAGTTCAGTGTGATTCGAATTTCGCCATGGGAATTCGAAAACACTCCAAGAATGGTCGGGGACCACTTTGGTTCTTGGCGTTGGGGGGTTACTACCAAC
>Ga0115030_1000465_pt1 | contig 16583 bp, 24 predicted proteins | sample SidtaG_4_FD_87174 | JGI IMG/M metagenome (GOLD analysis project Ga0115030, IMG submission 87174) | Marine algal microbial communities from Sidmouth, United Kingdom - Sidmouth_Male1 metaG | ecosystem: Host-associated > Algae > Red algae > Unclassified | place: Sidmouth, United Kingdom | collected... | reverse complement strand
GGGGGGGGGGGGGGGGGGGGGGGGGGGGGGGGGGGGGGGGGGGGGGGGGGGGGGGGGGGGGGGGGGGGGGGGGGGGGGGGGGGGGGGGGGGGGGGGTGGGCCAGGGCGTCCCTCGCTCGGGCAGCCGCCGGCCGAAGAGACCGGCGCCTGGTGGCCCCCGGGGGAAGAGAAAGGTCGGTCATCGCGGGTCCCGTCGCTAGCGCAGGAACCGAGGGCGGCCAGGGTACCGCCTGCGTCGGGGTCTGCCGGGCATAAGGCGGCGGCCGGGGGGGACATGGACGCCCGTCGGGCCTCGGCAGCCGCTGCCGCCGCAGCCGCCACCGTAGCGCGCGTGCGAGGTCGGGGGAGGTCGCCCGCCGTGATCAGCGGCCGCGGGCGCAGTCTGGCAGCCTCCCGATCGCGGAGCGGCCGAAAAATCATCTCTCCCCCTGGAAGTAGAACGGCCGCCGCCAGCGCGGTGTCGGCAAGGAGCTCGTGCGGTGGCCGTTTGGGCGGGGGTGGCAGGGGGGGGAACGGACCGCGTGCCCCTACCCCAAAACAGACGGGCGGCGGCCGACCCCTTGGCAGGGAGGCCTCCGCAACCGTAGCCCGAAGGCTATTTCCTCGTCGACGAGCGGCACGGGTGGCCGAGGGGGTGTAGGGCGGCGCCACGAGGGCGCAGGCGGGGGGGCCTTGGAGCGCCGGCGACCGGGGCACCGTCTCGCCGCCAGCGGAGGAGCTAGGTGCCACGGCCACGCGCCCAGCGGCACCTGTGCGGCCACCCAGCACTGGCACGGCCGTCAGCAGGTCCGTTACAGCGCGGGGGAGGGAAAGCGGTGCCGGCGCACCGCCTCCACCGCGCTGGCGCGGTGCGTCGGCGACGGCCGCGGGCCGGGGCGCACTCGGCGAGCGGCCGCGGCCGGACGGGGGATACGCTCCGTCGGAGCGCAACACCGGCGCCGCGGCCACCGCGGGGGCAGCCGCGAGTAGTAGTTGCCGCAGCAGCGGGCGAGATCCACCGAGGTTGGAAACTTCCGCGGGCGGCGCCCCGCCCGCGCGGCGCGGGCCGCGGGGGGAAGGGCGCGGAGGTGCGGGCTCGGCCGCCCCACCAGAGGCGGGTGCGGGGGGCAGGGCGCAGTGTACAGGCCCCGGACACGCCGCCATCTGAGCGCCAACATGCAGCCGAAGCGCCTCGCGAAGGTGGGGGGGCATCGCCACGCGCATCGAGAGCTTGTCCAATTTGGCCAGGAGGCGGCGGCGGCACATCGCCGCCGCCTCAGAGGCGGCAGCAGGCACCGACAGCTGGGCTCGCCGCCGGCCTCCAAAAAGTACCGGCGACCACGGAGCCGCCCCCAAAATCTCCCACAGCGCCCCACCGTGCGCCGGGGACGTCAGACCGGTACGAAACGCGTCAGTGGCCGTCGCTTGAAGCGTCACGGCCGCCGTCGACCCGAATCGGTCGACGTCGACGCCCGAAAGAGAGGGAAGGCCGACGGCATCGGCGCCCAGAGCACGCAGGCAGTATGAGCGGGTATCGCGGGAGTTGCCCGCTATTTACACCGTCGTCAGCGGCGGGGAAGGAGTGTCGCCGCGTCCGCCGTGCGTCAAGGCCGCATCCGCATCCGCGGCGCGCTGTGGCGGGGGGGGCGGCCCCGCCACCGACGGGGGACGCACCCCAGCCCCTGGGAGCACAGGAGCGAGGGTCGGGGCGTCGGCCCCGCGCCGGGGGACGGCCCCCACGCCGGCCACGGGCGTGGGCGAGGGAGTCTGGGACGCCGCTGGCGCCGCGCGCCTACGTCGGCGGCACCGGCGCAGGACGAGCGTCCAGGGAGCGTCAGCAGCGCCGTCGGCCACGACCGGGTCTGCGGCGATCGAGGGAATGCCGCCCGGCAGAGCGGGGGCCGGGTCGCCGCCGGGGCGAGAAGAGATGGCCCGCGTGTCGCGGCGGAGAAGAGCAGGCCATGCCGCGAAAGGGGGGAGGGGGGAGACGCGCCCCCGCGGGGGGGGGGAGGGGGGGGCGGCGTCCACGCCGCCCGTGGGCCCACCGTGCGGTTGCACAGCGGCAACCGAGACACCCCCCAGCGTGCGCTCTTCCCCGGAATCGACGCCGCCGGCCCGCGCGGAAGCAGGGACAGGGGGGGGGGGGATGGAAAGCGCGACAGCAACCGGATCGTCCGCCCCCGCGACCGTCAGGCGCCGCGGCGGAGGGGGGACAGCGGCGGGGGGCAGCGCAAAGGATGCCGGAGAGCAAGACGGGCGGGCGGATTGTCCGGCCGACGGCGTCTGCACGCCGGCGGACCGAAATTCTCCCTTACAGCGGGCAAATGAAGCGCGCCCATTGGACCGCACAACATGGACCGCCGATTCGAACAGAAAGCAAGGGTCCTCAACCGGAAATTCAACAAGAAACGCGTTCGCCGCGGCGCCAACGACGCCCGCCAAGAGCGTCGCCGTCTCTCCTCCCCCGAGCGCTCCCCCCATGGCGAAAAAATGGAGGGGGGGGGGGGGGGGCGGGCGCCCCCCCCCCGCGGGGGCCCCCCCCGGGGGGAAAAAGGGGGGGGGGGGGGGGGGGGGAGGTGTCCCCCCTCCCGGCACGGCAGACAACAAAAAAAAAAACGTACGAGAGACCCGTGAACGGTCATAAGGACGGTTCTGTGGCGTGCAACGCTGCTGCGCGGGGCCCCTCGCGCGGCACGGAAGACTGGGGGCGGTGGCCTGGTGCGGTTCGCCGCCATCCCAAGTATGGCAAACTATTGCAAACTATTGCAAACTATTGCACCTGTTTGTGGCTCCAGCGATGCCGCCGGGGCTCTGGACGCCGCGCTATCATGCGGGAATATGTGTTTGGTATGCACGGATGCGTTTTCAGCGGTCGAGCGCCGCGCTGGAGCAAGTTGCTTCAGTCGCTCACTTTCGAATGAGATCAGGATCCCGTCCACAAAGCCGGCCTTGGGATCCACGACCACGTACAATCATTCCTTTGACGAGAGTAGCGCTATGTCGCCGAGCCTGAGGATCTCCTGCGCGAAGCACCGGCGACTCCGGTTGTGATAGATCTGCTTCTTGACAATATTCGTGCCATCTTGGCCAATACGCCAGAATATGTGGCGATCCAACACGGCCACGGAGGTGAGCTCGTCGGGGCGGAAGACTCGATCGTGAGGATGCTCGTTGGTGACAGAATGCATGCCAGACTTTACCGAACTCTTGGAATGCGTGGCGGTCAGCTATTCGTTTCCGTCCGTACGGAGCTGGTGTTTCCGGACAGATTCACGAGATTAGAGGGCACACGGCGCCCAGGTGCGGTAGTTGTACAGGCCTGGTTTGGCCCACAGCCCCACCGCCTCTATGATGAGGGTGTAACAGGCGTGAGAGCGCGTCGTGTCGTTGATACTGCTCTGCTCCACGGGTAGGGCGGAACTCCACGACGGCGCAGCCTCCAGAGCCCTGTTTTACGCACAATTCGCCACGGGCTTGTTCTGGAGCAGAAAGGTATCACACTTGATTCTTTCCCAGACAACTACAAGGAACGACGAGCTATTGAACACGCGGTAGTCTTCCAACACAAACCAGGAGCAGGATGTGGAACCTCCGCCATAGACCGCCGCTGGTAGGGCCATTGTTGATGCAAAGGGGGCCAGCGCAGACGTAGTGGACGCGGACGAAATGGCGGTGGCGAGGGCAGGAGGGGTCGTCGCGGGGAGGAGAGGTGGTCGCGTGAGCCGGGAGCGGATTGGTGCTGGGTGCCACACGCCTTTCGCAGTGGGGGTGGCTGCAGGGACAGAAGTTGCGGCAGGTGGTGGCGGTCGTCAACGGGCAACAGGCGCGTGCTCTTCGACAGGCCGAGAGGCTGGACTTGGCGAGAGGCACTCCCATCAGCAGATGTTGCTTGCTCATTCCTACGACCAGTACGTACCGTGCGCGACGGTTCCCATCACAGAGAGAAGGCCCTAATGCCAGACGCTAGCGCGGCGGTGGGGGCCCTTGCAGGATCGTCATGGCAACGCCTGCTTTCACCTGCAATATCCCTCCTCTCCAAAATCCCGCGCCCATACTGTCGCGGGTTTGAGTCTGCCATTGCCAAGTGCAAGACATTCTCGGCGGAACTATTTTTTATATATAATAATATGTAGTGTAATGTTTAGAGATCATCGGGAAAGTGGGGCACCTGCTTTTTCTCTGTACTGGCGCCGGGACCCACAATTTTCAAATTGCCTCCGAAGACCTCCAGTACAGAGCAGGGGCTTACGTGAATTAATAGCACTCTGATAAAGTGCATAGATATACTCGGATATACTCAGATTCCGGAAAAACAAGCCCGATTATGCATACTCTTATCTAAATGGCACCGTTACATTAATGGCTCTGAAGCGGATACACGAAAGTACAACGACTTACTAGTCGTCAAACGAAGGCATCCCACTACCTCAAGTAACTTGACACGCCAGGCGGCCTGAAACGCTCGAAGCTGGCACGAGACACGCAGTAATATGATAGACACATACTGGATAGCAGTGAGGAAACTCAGAGCACATCGTCGACGGCAAAAGTGATCGGCAAACTGGGCGATTTTTCTTCTTCTGTCGCGCGCGGCAGCTGACGGGCGGCCTGAAAGACTCAGAACACTTCTCAACCGTGAAGGTTCACCAAGGTTGCGAAATGGGCAATTATTCTTGCGCATCTTGCCTGGCAATCTCGGCCGGGCGCGTGTCATGGGCCCCCATAGGTCGCGTTCACACGTTCCACGACAACCCGCTCCTCGGTATTTCGTAGCAATCAGAATCGCAAGTACTACTTATCCGACGTAGTTGTTGTAGAATCTGATATATTCTGAATAGAATCCTCAGTCTTATTCATATCCTGCATGTTTTCTGTTTCGGATGTACATCCTATCCGTACTCAAGAAAGTGCGTCAAAATTCTTATCTGATTCAAAAAAATACCAATGTTGAGTACATCAGTGTGTACCGACAATCGGCAGGTTCATAAGCCCCTGGTACAGAGTAAAAAGCCGTGTACTTGACCGCATTCGACCGCCCTTCAGACTGAAGGATTTCCAATGCAGTATAGGAGAGATACTCGCATTTTGGGCTCGGCGCACCTTTGCGCGCTCCCCCACTCTCGCAGTACAAACAGGAGCTGCGTCCTAGACATGAAGCGTAGACCTCATCAGCCAACAAAACGTCACGAAGTGCACCGAGAAGCACTCTCCCGGCCGCAGACCTGCCGTCCACGTCACGCTGCCCTGATCCATTGCGTTGCAGGAAAAACGGTGCTCTGTATTGCGCCTCCTGGTGCTTCGTGGAGGTGCCTTTTACCTTCTTCCGCGGATCCCTGCTGCGCTTTCTCGGGCTTCCCAGACACCCTGCCCGCACCTGCCCTCCCACCGGCTCTCCAATGCTCACTTGGGGGCGCTTCCCGGGGCTGACATGGATCGCCCGCTGCCCACCCGCCCGGCCTCCCCCACCTTCTGCGCAATCCCCGCTTGCCCCCTGCCCGTAACTACAGGAGAAGGAAATGGCCAAGGCCAGCACAAGAAAAAAGAGCACAATCGCACGAAACTCAGCGTAGGAGAACCAGATCCGGAAGTCAAGCAAAAGCATCCAAGACGCACCCAGTCAGTGCTTGATCATGGTATGAAGATAACCACTTTGTCTAATAAAGCAGCAAGAATACGAAAAAACCTAGAAAAAACGAGGTTACCAAGAAAAGTCGAGGAAGCCGCGAAAGAGAACAGTTGTTCAGAGGCGCTGGCGTTGGGGTCGGCGACGGCGCAAGTCGTGGGTACGGCGGCCACCAGTTGAGCAGCGGTGCGTGTATTGGTGGTCCCTGCTGGAGAAGAAGCCGTCGTAGCTGGGGGTAGGGGGGGAGGGGGTACGTCCCGCCGATACACAACGCGGGGCGCACCACCCAGGTGGGCGCCCCGCGCCCGTGGTCGGGCAGCATTTCTTTCTGTGATGTTGGAAAGGGGGTGCCGGAGGAAAGGGGCGACCGTGTCTGACCGTCAACAGGCCTGACTTAGTCAAATAGTGACGGCTGCCCCGGCCTGCTTGACAGCACTGAGCCTGGGCCGGAACGAGCCAGGTGAGTAGTCGTAGAGCCCTTGGGCCACCATACAGCGGCACAAGAAGTGACATGTGACCTTCTGAGCTGTGCAGTTGACGTACTGAACGCTGGCGGGTTCTGGCAGTCCCGGGACATCCGCTCTAGAATGATGTGTGACAACGCATCTAAAGATTGCTACGTGCTGAACGCTGGTGGCTTATGGTAGTCCAGGACGCCAGACCTAGAGGGATAGGTGAAAACCCGTCTTGTTCGGCCCAGACACGCTCCGAAAAGACGTTGACACAGCCCATTCCTTGTGCGCGGTAACTTGTAGCCTGCTTCCGCAGGGGCTACAAGCGCACAAATCTGGCCCGGTTCGCCTGGTGCACCCCTCCGGGGACAGCACAGGGGACTTGAAGCCCACGTGCCGGACCCCCCCCCGTCAGATGACGTGCGTTCGGCCCGCCGCGCTCGGCCTCAGACCCAGCTTACCTCCGAAGTAATGCAAGTACGGAAATCGGGCGCTCAGTACACGAAAATGGGTCTATAAAAAGTCTTAGTACAAAACTAAGATGTGCCCTACTTTCCGGACGATAGGCTGTACTGAGAATGGATGGAATGGACCATATGAATGCATTATAATGTTTTGATCTATTGAGAGTTTAATAAAGGAGTTAAGCAAAGACCATCCTGTGCACTTTATTGATGTTTTGAATTGTACCTGCACCCAGTGAAGCTCGTGGCCTCGTTGGGAAGATTGGACAAGCACCAGGCGCGGTGGCGCTGCGCCTCCCGCCCTTCCCTCTGTTCGGTGACGCTGGTCGCTCCCCCCCTCGACTGATGTGCCTCTGTCGGCCGCGTGTGGGCGGAGAAAATTGTCGGCAGCCACGAACGGATGCGGGGCCGCGGGCGGCCACCGAAAGCAACGACGTCAGTAGTCTGTTGTCGCGGCGCAGAGCTTCCCCAACAGCCCGCGCAGCCTCGTCCGCCTCCGCCAGTGGACGTGGCGGCGGTGGTTGCTTCCAGAGAAGTGTTGATAGAGAGGCGCCCGACGAGAGTTGGGGGCGGATGAGGGCGGTGGTAGATATCTCACGCCGAATGGGAGGGGGGGGGGGCCCATCCGACACCGTTTTGAAAACAAAAACCACGAAGAGGCGGCGTCCGAATCCGGACGGCGATGCCCTCGTGCACTTCTCGAGCAAAAAAATGCAAAAAGGGCCAGATTAATGTAGAAGTATTCATTTTATCGATTAGTAAATGGATTAATCAAAAGGCGCTGGACGGATCATTGAATTTTGGCCATCCCTGGTTCTGCCCGTCGAGTCGCATCCGAGACTCGCGCCACTCAGCCGACCGACCAGATTTTGGCCTGCGATCAGTCACTGTGATCGGGATCTGGATGACGTATTGGGCGCGCACCCCGTCGCTCACCGCATTCGACGGCCCGCGCTCCGGCCCCCCCCGCACGTGGCACCATGACGCCAAAGGAGTCGGCCGCTCCCGCTCATGCCCCCCTTGAGGACGTCGAGGACACCTTCGACACGCTGTAGGAGGCCCTCAAGTACATGGAGGCCCAGACGAATAGGACCTTTTCGTCGACGCGGTCGCCGTGCCACCGCTCGCGGAGCTGGCACAAGAAATGGCATGTGCAGCTCAAGCTGAGCACCGAGCAGGAGGACTATACGGTCTCCGTGAATTAGGCCTTCAGTGTCAACAACGTGGCCCTGGGCGTGGAGCAGATGAGGCAGCTGGTCGAGCGCAAGTATGGCTTCAAGGTGTCCCGGCAGTGGGTCTGCCGTTTCGTCGGCCTCCATCGTCGACAGCTGAGCAAGCGCACGTGTAAGGTACTGGCGGACAAACGGGCGCGGCGGGTGGTATTTGTTGACGTCGTCGACGTGTGCACAAAGCTGGAGGCCTTCATGGCTCACTAAAAGCTCCCGCAAGACGCCATCGTCAGCTATGACGAGGCCAGGGTTGTGCAGAAGGGCTACAAGCTGTTTCTGCGTCGGATTGAGGCAGTTAGCAAGGAACGGGACAACGTACGGTCCACCCGGCACCAGGTGGTGGTCTCCCTGCTCACCTTCGTGGCTGCGGACGGACCGGTGTTGCTGAGTGTGTACATCTTGAAGGGGTGGTTTGGGGAAGGCGGCCAGGCGACCGTGAACGTTTCTTTGGAGAAGGCTTTACGCGTCACACGCGGGCCGTGGCCGCGTTACTTCGTCTGGAATGACTCGGGCTACCTCGACGCGGACATCTTCAAGTCGGTTGTGGTAAGGGTCGCCGATGGCTTCCATGCCATGTACCCAGGGCTGTCCTCCCTCCTTTCAGGATACCACGTCGCCCCCCAGCGCCGCGCTGACACTTTCTAGTTTGCGTTCGGGCTCAGCCTGTTCCTTTCCTCCTTGGAAAATCACATGTCTCATATCACGCAGCCGCGCGATGAGGCACCCTTTGCTACGCTGCAGATAGACAGGATGCGCCGTAACGAGGCGGCGGTCATGGACGGGATGCTGACCAACAAGGATTCCCGGGACTCCCTGCTGATGGTCTGTTACGAGGCCGAGCTCCGCGCCGTCTTTCGCCACATCATTCCCGGCGCCGTCCGTCGGCGGGGACTCTCGCCCTTCAACACGGAACTGATGACAGCCAACGTCCGTGCCAATTTGTGAGTGGTCGCGACTGACAAGACGGCCGTCGATGTCGCGCGTCACGCGGCGTCTGAGGTCATTCAGGCAGCGCAGGCGCGGGTCAAAGCGGCCAAGGTCGGGTCTGCGGGTGGAAAGGCGACCGTCAAGCGGGGTGTCATCCACTCCCCCTTCCTACTCTTGCATCAGCAGCGAAAGGCCGACTAGGAGGCGGCCACGGAGGAGGCGGCCAAGGTCGTTCGCCGCGAGGGGCGCGAGAGGAAGAAAGAGGACAACGAGACAGATCCGACATTTGGCTCAGCCCAGCGCCAAACCCCTGCCGCAGACTGTTGTACTTGGCGTCCCTGAGGCAAATGGCTGGAAACAGCCCAGGGGACTCTGCCGCAGGTAGGAGAAGGCAGGGAGAGCGCGATAATAGGGTGCGGTGGACAGCGAGCGCCGAGGATGTGGGGCCCGACGCACCCAGGCGACGCACGACCGCCTGCCGCCGGTTCTGCTTTCTGGGCTCTACCACCCGCTTGCGGGACCTCGGGTGTCGTACGTACGTACTGACACATCCGTTCCCGTTCTTGACCGTAAATGTGGAGGGAAGAGTCCTTGCCAAGATAGCAGATACCACAGCGTCGACACCCAAACCTGCCAACTCGGTAGCCGACCGAGCCGCTCGAACAAAATCCAGAAAACGATGCGCCTTGGATATCCGCAGCTTCTATGCCGCGACGGCGGTGGTGGACGATAGGATTACACCCGGCCCAACCCTCCGCAACGCGAGTGGCTGCCCCCCACCAGCCGACACGATCGGGGCAGGGGGGGGGGGCGGGGCCATCGTCTGGTTCCAGTTGCCCGCCCGCCTCAACGCCACCCGACAGCGTGGGCCCAGAGCCGGTAACAACGGGATTTGCCTCCAAAACTGGAGATCCGAGCAGCAGGGTGCGCTCATTGACTTCGTGGCCATCAGCCGTCACGAGGATGATGGCCGACTGCTTCTGATGGCGATGCGAGCCGGACGCCTTCGTCCGGCGGTTGACCGACAAAGCATCTCCCGCGCCTGCCCGTCCGCCGTCCCTTAGGCCCATCTCGTTGCTCTTGGAAGCCAAGGCGGGTGCCGTGGGTCGAACAGAAGAGGGCCCACGAGATCTAGCGGGTGTGTCAGTTGCGCCGGAGGGACTACGTCGTTCTTACCGGTCCGTGATCCAGAAAGGGGGAATACGTGGGTGGTGTGCACGACGCCTGCGTCCCAAGACGCGCGGTCGCCCAATCCCACCACGACGCGGGGCGCGTGGCGAGTGGTTAGGGGAGGTTTCCCTCGCATTGTCTCACACAACAGCCACAGGCACAATGTGGAGCCGCGGAGAGGGGGGTGGGGGTAAAGGTACTCCATAGATGGCCTCCAAAGAGGGTGTGGGACAGGGTGATGTCGGTTACGCAACACTGGAAGAGGGTTTGGTTTGACGATGCAGGGTGGGGTTGAGACGGCCACGTGTCTGCGACAGCGGGGGCCTCTGCGGCAGTTCCATCTCGGTGTGAATCGTCGCTCGTCACCACTCCACAGACGGGCAATTTGTCCGACAAATCTTCGGTTTTCAAGCGACTGCTAAAAGCACATGTATCCGAGTGCGTATCGCTAAAGAGAGGTGCGGGAACCGCACTGGGTGTGGCAGGAGTCGGCCGAGCACTTCTGCGATGCCAGGGCTGTACACCAGCGGGTCTGGGGAGATCGCCATGTCGCAGCGTCCAAACCGGGCGGCACGCACGCCGCGGCCGCCCCCCTGTGCGTCACCCTGCAGCCGCCCGAGAAATGCAGCCACCAACCGCCCGAGATGATCCACCACGGTCGACTCATGGACGGTCGCGGCTTCGTCTGAGGCAGCGGCCCAGGCCAACGGCGATGGCTCATCGCCGGCGAGCATCCATGCGGTCAGCACGTAGCTGTCGAGGTCGACCATCTCCACCCCGAGTGTGAGACCCGCCAAGGCACGTGGCGAATCAAACGTACTCTGAAGAGGCAAAGGTTGACGGGGAAGGCCCCGTCTATAACGATGGGGGAGACGACGGAGGGCACTAGGGATGTCGATGGGTGTGACGACTGTGGAAAAGGTCGGGAGGGGTCATAAGGGAATTGGTTGTCTTTGGAACCGAGAATGCCACTCTCGATTCCCCCAGAGGACCTCGGTTCTCTTGAAGAAACGGAGAGCGACTGGCGTGTGCCGCGAACACGCGGCTCCACACGGGCCAAAAACGAGGGGAGACGGGCGTGTGCCGCCAGAACGCGGCACCAAATGGCTCCGAAACGCAGGTAGAGGAGTGTGGAGAAGCAGGCGGCTTTCGACACGAAAGCCGAGAACAGAGGGCACCGCGGTCGTAGTAACCGATGCTACAGGACGCTGACAATGATATCGGGGCCCTATAGACCTACGCCAATGACACCAACTCCCATTGGTGCACTTGCGCTGACGCCGAAATATCCGGAGGCAGACGCCGCATCATGAGGAGTCAGCGGCGTGCTGGATGGCCTTACGCCGGATCAGTTCGATCGGCGTGTCCGTAGCTTCCACTAAAAAGATGAAGGCCGTTGTAGCGGATGTTGGACGCGTACAGCGAGTCACGAACGAAGCGTGCCACGTGGAAAGTGATGTTTAAACTTGGTGATATGTTGAAAGTAGGTTTCCACGTGGCATGAACGGCCAGACGTCTTACGCCTCCCCCCCGTTAAGCCTCGGACTGAAGGAACGCGGACCGAACGCCTTGGGCGTGCTTGAGATCGGCAGAATATTGCCAAGTGCTCTCACTCACATCGTGACCGCGCCACTTGACCAATTACTAGGGTCGACCACGACGCTTGCGAGACCTCAGGACGCTCTGGCCTTCGTACTCAACTGTGCCGTCCGGGAAGTCGATCGGGGGCGGAGCCGGAGGAAGTTGGTCATAGGGGTCGGAGCGGTACGGCTTGAGGAGACTCGCGTGGAAGGCGTTGTGGACCTTGCGATCCAAAACGGCTTGGGGAAGATCTAAGGGATACGTGATTTTGTTGATACCCTCCGTGACACAATAGGGACCGGAGTACTGAGGCATCAGCTTCCCGGTGCATTGATAGGCTTCCGGTAGCAGGTGCTTGGTGCTGAGCAGTCACGTACGGCGATGGTACACGGCCGGCGACGACGATGAGCGTAGAGCGCTTGCGCTTCGTTGGCCATTCAAATGCCTTTCGTCGCATGAGTTTGGGCTTTTTCTAAGCCCTGGAGCCACTCCCAGACGGACGCGACGTCAGTCGCCGTTGAGCAGTGTATGTCGGCCGGGACCGTGGAAGGCTCGTATCCGTAGACCAAGAAGAACGGAGAGTAGGTGGTGACCGCGCTTGGAGATCGGCTGTACGCGACTGCAACGTCGACCAAGTACAGATGCCAGTCGTTCTCGTTGTGGTTGACCACGTAGCGTAGCATTTCTTGGAACTCTTTGTTCATAATTTCCTTCTGCCCATCCGTTTGGGGATGATATGCAGACGTCGCACGGATCTTGGCCTTGAGGATGTCCGTGAGGGCTTTCCAAAACTTCTAGAAAAAGACGCGGTCTCGGTCGCGCACCATATCCTTGGGAAGGCCGTGATTCCGGTGCACGTGGTCGTGGAAGAGAAGGGAAACGGCAGCAGCCGTACAGTCTGGTTCTGTCTCCGCCAGGCGAATCCTCTTCGTGAGGCGATCCACGACGACATAGATGCCTTTGTGGCCGCGGGACGACTGAGGTAGAGGTGAAATGAAGTCCATGGAGACGCTTGACCATCGTTGGGTTGGTGGATATAGAGGTCTGAGATGCCCCAGAGGTGAGTGAGTGCCGGCTTTGTTGCGTTGGCACTGATCACATGCTTGTACGTCACTTTGGATGTCCGTGCGCATGGTCTTTCAGTGGTACTTGGTAGCCAGCGCCTTGGTGGTCTGTCTGACGCCCATATGCCCTTGGCTAGGAGCATCGTGGTAGTCGTGGAGTATCTTTGTGCGACGTGTACCAGCGGGGATGCACGTACGGTCACATTGCTTCAACAACCCCATGTCTTGGGTAAATGGTGCTACGGGTTCTTGGGGTAGGGTGGCAAACTCAGGGTCCACGTGGTACTCTTCTCGTAGCGTGGAAAGTTCGTGTTCACTCAGGTGCGTGGTCACGAGGATGTTGATCTCAGATTTCTTGGGGTGATAGCCAATGGTCTTAGCTATAACGCAGCTAAGCAGGTCTTGGTTGGGAATGTCCTTGTCGGGGAATCTTGTAGGGTGACGCGACAAGGCGTCTGCAAAGGCGTTAGCCGTGCCATTGACCGGCGAAATCTTGAACTGGTACTGGTCGAGCAGCTCCAACCAGCGTACTTGCCTGTCGTTCAGCTTCTCTTGGGTCCTCAGGTACCTAAGGGACTCGTGATCGGAGTGGACAACGAAGGTGTGTCCGTACAGGTAGCAGCGCCATTAGCGAACTGATTAAACAACAGCCAGCAGCTGGCGCTCCCGGATGGAGTAGCGTTGCTTGTGAATATTCAAAACCTGGGAAAAGTCGGCCATTGGTCTTCTCCCTTGATCATCGTCTTGCTCCAGTACAGCACGGATGGAGTACCCGCCTTGCGTCGGTAGGCAAATAGATGGGATGGCGCACGTCGAAGCCGCGTAGTACTGGTGCACTTACTAACAGCATCTTTAAGCTTTGAAGAGACGCTTCCGTGTCTGTGGTCCACTCGAAGTCGACGTTGCCGGTAAGCCGAGTCAGGGGTTCTGCGACTTCTTCTATGTTGATGATGAAGTGTCGATAAAAGTTGACCATTCCGAGAAAGGACTGCACATCATTCTTGGATTGAGGAGTGGTCTACGTTCGGATGGCATTGAAATTTTTATATTCCATGGAGAAGCCGTGGGCTGAGATGACATGCCCGAGACAGTCCACGGTTGTCTCCGCAAACTGGTACTTGCTCCGCTTAGCTTAAAGCTTATGTGCTCGCAACGTGACCAGCATCAGCCTTAGATGTCGCAAATGGTCTTCCAGGTTCTCGCTGTACACGAGGACGTCATCTAGATAGACCCAAATGAATTTGTCGAGGTATTCTTGGAAGGCATCGTTCATCAAAATAATGATAACGGCAGGAGCGTTGGTGAGGCCGAGCGGGACCACGGTAAACTCATAGAAGCCGTACTTGGTGTGGAAAGCCGTCAGAGGTCTTGATGCGGTCTCCAGCCGGATTTGGTGGTACCCGGAGCGAAGGTCGATCTTGGTAAAATACTTGGCGTGCCGTAATTGGTCAAAGATATGGTCGATTCGTGGCAGAGCATTGGCGCTCTTGATAGCAGCCTTGTTCAGTGCTCGGTAGTCTATACACAATCGCCAGCCACCATCCTTGTTGCCTGAAAAGATAAAGGAACAGCCCCATGGTGACAAGCTGGGGTGTATGAAGCCTTTTTTTATCAGGCCGGCGATTTGAGACTTGAGCTCCGCTAACTCGGACTCGGAGAGGCGGTACATGCCGCTCCGGTGCGGCATTGCGCCTTCTTCGAGCTCGATGTGTAACTCCCGACTGCGCTCGGGTGGTAGTCCGGCTATAACATCCGTGGGGAACACGTCTTCGTACTCGAATAGCAGGTGCTGGACCCCTGAGGGGTCCGCTTCCGCTCCAACGCCGATGGGGTTGACGTCAACGTGGCTCCCGGACCCAGCACCGTGGACGAATACGGCAAAAATACGGGTCCGATGCTTGAGTTCGCGAACAAGGCGCTGCCGGCTGAGGTTGTTGCTTGTTTCTAGGGTAGCCTTGATAGTGATAGACTTACCCTTGCGATTGATGGTAATCGTATTGTTCTTGTAGTTGATGCGGGCGCCTTTGTCCTCGCGCCAGCGCATGCCGATCATGACGTCGTAGCTACTCAGATCGCTAACTGCAAAGAGAAGCCGCTCCCGATATCCGCCCATCTCGACATCGAGGGCATCTGTGGCGTCCAGTACATGGGAGTGGCTTTCAGGCATCCCGGCTGCGAAGTAGGTCTTCTTGGTATTGGTACGAAGCGAACTCACGAGGCGCCAGGACAAGAAGTTGATAGGAGACCCGTCGTCAAACAGAACCCGCAGAACTTTGCCAGTTATTGAAGCAGTTGACAGCAACAACTTGCGGGAAGGGCCGATAAAAGGATACGAGGTACATGGCGGACCCAAAAGGGCCTGGGCGTCGCGTGGAGACTGCCAAGGCAGCTTCAGTTCCGTTGACATTTTCGGCAGTGCTCAGCAAGATGGCCCTTTTCGCGGAACAGGAGACAGAGCCCCTCGCGCATGCAACGCTGACGCTGTTCAGGTGTCAGCTTAGATGCCTTGATGGTGGACAGGACCATGGGCGCCACGCCGGAGTCGGCCAGGGCGGCCGTGTGGCTCGCACTACAGCCAGGAGACCGGAACGTCCCGGCTTTGGCAGCTTCAATGCGGAGCGCGTCTGTCATGAGCGACTCGAGATTGTCGTAAGTTTGGATCCACAGAGGTTCCCAGATCGCTCGCTTCAGCCCATGGTTGCAACGGTCGATTTTTTCCGACTCCGTGACATCTGGCATATCCATCACGATGCTGAGAAACTTCTTGTTGAAGCTTCCGACGTCGTTGAGCTGAGGACAGCTGTGCAGCTTTTTGCGCGCCGCTTGAACCTTGTTCAGGGTGTTGAAGCGGCGGATGAGGCAGGTGCGGAGCGTGTCCCAATCGGGGACGCTAGTCGCAGCGTTGTACGACTGCCAGCAGGTGAGCGCTTCACCATAGAGGTAGGTACACGCGTTGCGGCACGCCTCATCGGTCTCGCTGCCCGACACATGGGCGTCCATGTGCGAGCACCACGCCTCAATCGTGCCAGACTTGGCAAAAAACAGCAAAAGCTTATTAGGCTTAGCCGCGCTGTCCTTAGTTGCCAGGAAACCTTTTTGTCCGAGTGAACTCGACCTTGGTCCTCTCGAGATCGTCGCCGAGTTGCTGCACAAACGCCAAAAGCTGCGTCCAATCAGCGACCGACGGCGGAGCCACAAAACCGCTGGGGTCAGTCGTGATGTCAAGTGGATTTGGTTGCAACGAATCTGGGATCGACCGGAGCGATTTGACAATCACCGAGATCAAGAGATTTGCAACGACAAACACCGGCGTTGTCCGCTAGTTGAACTCCAGTCGAATGATGAGAATCTTGATTTTGCAATTTAACGACGGGTGCAACGATGCCCACAATCGGGGACACGAATCAACCGAACAACCGACCCATCGCAGAGCGATGTCGCGATATCGCTTGCAACGGGCCACGACACGCGCATGCGCACGGCCGCGCTGGTGGCGGGCCTGGTCAGAAGTTGTCACGAACAACCGACCGCAGGGCGTGCAGCGCGGGAACTCTGTCGGGCTGTTGATTGTGAAATTGTGTCGGCGGGACTCCTTTTGGTGGCGCAGCACTGCACTAGGCAGGCTCACGAACGCAATCAGCTACACAGCGTTTTGTCCCCGATTCCTTAAAACTGAGAGCTGCCAGATTCGAACACGCCCACCGACGGTTCGCAGAACTGTCACACATTGATCATGGGATCAATTTATGCCCACTTTTTGTTGATCGTGGAGACAGAGCCCGCAGTGGAGTTCAGAAGAGCTCCAATTCTGTGTGCACCGATATTCAGTGGGAATCATGTTCACACCAGCACTTACAGATTCGGCAATTGTCCGAGGAAGTTGCTGCCAAATGCTCATGACGGATCATTCCGACTCGCTGGTTCTGATCCTTCTGCGTATCGTGCTGAGAACTGTCCTGAAGCCGGAGTAAGATCATCCTGGGGATCGTGCTCAGGACTGTCCTGGCGTCGGAGTACAATCATCCTGGGGATCGTCGTCATAGATTGAGTGAACGAGTGCGCAAGATTGATGTAGATTCCTGCCTCAAGGACTC
>Ga0115030_1000458_pt1 | contig 16777 bp, 9 predicted proteins | sample SidtaG_4_FD_87174 | JGI IMG/M metagenome (GOLD analysis project Ga0115030, IMG submission 87174) | Marine algal microbial communities from Sidmouth, United Kingdom - Sidmouth_Male1 metaG | ecosystem: Host-associated > Algae > Red algae > Unclassified | place: Sidmouth, United Kingdom | collected... | reverse complement strand
GTGGTTAACAAGGCGGTTGAGAAGTGTGTTACCGGAGTAGATCACGATGCAAGCGGCTGGGAAAACAAACGACGGGAGGTGAGGGCGGCCTTGAGAAGGGGCCTGCGTACTCGTTGCAACCGAAACCGTAACTCTGCGCGACTTTTGGCTTACCGTACCTTGGGAGTTTACATGGATGGTGACGTCAGTGAGGCCTCTTTGGAGCGTGTGGTTGTGGCGACTGATCCAGTGAATGTCATGATTGCGGACGCTGCGGTTGCCGTACCTGGGACCTCGAGCACTGGGTACAGACTGAAGATCAAAGACGGAGATCGCGAAATGGAGAGAGCACTGGACTTGAACGGCGCTGCGGCCTCTATTATTGCTGAGCTCCTGTTGTTGGAACCGATTCAGGTTTGGACATCTGTGCGAGAGGCATGCGCGGCTTGCTTGAAAAAGTATGTGGATGCGACGGAGTACCCCAAGTTCTTGCGCCCAGAGAGCCCCGAGGCCCGCAAAGGCGTGGTCCGCTGCATGCTTGACGAGCTAAGGAATCTTGAGGCGGGTGACATTGACTTTTGGGATGAGGCAGCCGACTAGATCCCACACGCGACACGTAATGATACCCCCGCGGTGCATGCTGCGCGTCCAGCATCATGGCTCGGCGCCCACACGGCCTGGAGCCAGCGTGACAGATCATGCGAACGTGCAGCTGCCACCGATTTATGTCCAGTATCTGTCGATACTCATTTTGTCTGTTAGCATCCTCCTCTTTGCTGGTATTTTCTTGTCCATTTTTTTTCTGCTCTTTTCTCTTTTTCTTTCGTTTTATTTTTCTCGTGGGTTTTTATCATAGACGAGAGCAGACCAAAAAACGTACGTCGCTTTCAGGATTATCGTGCGCGATCATCACGGACAATATGAGTGGAAGTGCTCCTCGGATCATTTCTAATACTGTTCTCTTGTTCATTTCTCGGCAGTCCCTCAATATGAGATACTCCCAGAATCAAAGAGAGAGAGTGAGGGCCGCTCCACGAACCATCTAGCCGATCGTTCCTCTGACCAGCGCGGTGATTGCAGTGTGGATATCCTCTGACATAGGCTCTGTGATGAACTCACATGTGGTCTATTGTATGGTCCCTATTACCATCATACAGATGAAGTGCAGTACATGATTGGACACCATGCCTGGAAAAAGGAGACGGATAAATCACAATTTAGTATCTGGAACTGTCTGTGTGGACGCGTAGGGACAACGTAGACAAACGTATCTTTCAGACTGCAGAACGAACGTGCCAACATAATGCTGGTCATCGAGTCTGTGGAATAGTCCCGCATACGTTTTGCAGGATCAGATGCCGTCTTGTTTGGCAAACGGTCCTGGACACAGTTCCTGAACTGATCGCAGGATCATGACCATCCTCGGGAAAACGCTGAAACAATCCCATGATCAAATCACGGCAATTCCGACTGTCATTTGTGGAACTATCCTACCAGGCTGCCAGAATAATCCGGATCCCACAACCATCGACGACCTTATCCCCAGGATCATCCATCGAAGAGTCCGGCGGCATATCCCAATTCAGTCTCCTTATTTATATTGGCGAAACATATCTCAATACATCCTGTGAATTTAATACCTGCACGCAGTGTGGACCTTGATCGTCCCCGGAATGAAATGTGGACGACCATCCACGTCTGTTATTTTTTACTTTTGCTGAGCGTAGGAGGTGGGACCGCGCGCACACCCCTCCCCCCCCTCGCAAATGCACACCGACGAACAAGAGTGCTTGCACTTCGTCAGCAACAGGCACGATCGAGCGTATGGCGAGGTAGGCGGAACAATCGCAAGAACGACTCCCGCCCGTACCACGGGTACAGTACTCTTTCAGGGTGCTTACAATGTTGGGGTGCTCGTCTGCTTGCTCTTGTATTTCCGATTCTTCTTTACAATCATGGCCAGGTTCCCTTCCCCCCACTATGCTCCCGTTCAGAAGCTCTCCGAGTCCGCAAATGGCCGCGCCTGCTCCCGCAACACGTCCCCGTCCTCGGCTGGCATCGAAGCAGCGGCCAGTCGCCGCCGGCGCCGGATGACTCCCCCAACGACTGCACCGACCAGCACCAAGCTGACAACAACGACACCCAGGCCCGTGCCAACGACGCGCCAAAAGTTGGACGCAAAACCCGCCGCCGCGCACAGGCAGCTGGCGCCCGCGCAAGACGGGTAGGGCACCGAGGCGGCAAGACCGCCCGAGTCTCCCCCCGCCGCGCCCGGCCGCAACCCGCACTCCTTGTTTGTATAATGCCATGCGCAACCACGGAGCGAGGCGCACGCACGGCAGCCGCCGTCTTCGCCGGCGGCCCTGCACTTGGCCGCAGACGCGACCGGTGCGCGCGGGGCAGCCTCTGGTGATGACGAGTCCACGCCAGATGCCTGTGCGTCGGGCGCGGAGGTCGAGGTGGACTTGTCGCCCTTCGCGTCGTCAGCGACGGCACTGCTGACGCAGTCCCCCTTGGAGAGAGCAAAGCCGAGCTTCTTGGCCTTGCGGTCGTAGATGGTGATGTATTTCTCCATAACGACGTTGCCGCCAATCCAGTCGATGCCCCCAGACATGCTGTCCAGCGCCATAAAGCCGACGCAGCGGGACGACTTCGACGGGTAGTCGACCATGTACTCGCGGCCGGTCAGCTCAATGACGAAGTCGTTCTCCAGCGGGAAGCGCAGCGTCGGCAACTTGTCCAGCTCCTCGTCCGAGATGCTTACGCAGTGGGCGGGGCGGAACCAGCTCTTCTTCTCACACAGACCGGGCAGGTCGTCACAGTAGTACTTCTGCATGTGCGCCACAAATTTGTTCCAGTAGTGTTGGGAGAAGACAATGAGCGTCGTGCCCGAATCCATGATGCCCTTGCGAAGGCGCGGCAGCTCGTCCGCATCCCGGTCGCCGATACGCAGCGGACCAGTCACCTTGAAGGGGTAGTAGCTCGGCGGGGAGCCGAGGGCCATCGGCACCCACACCGGGTCGGCCTTAGCCATTGTGGTGTCGTGGCCGCCGAGAACAAGCTGCCCGCCCGTGCCCGTGATGCACATCGAAAAGACGTCGTCAATCTTGAGGTGGCGGACCATGGCGTCAAAAGTCGGCTCGACGCACGACGGGTTGCACGCAAGTTTGGGCCACGCCATCCCGAGGATGCCGTCCACTGTCGACCGCTCGAAGTCTGGCGAGTCCTTGAGGATGCCCCCAAAAACCACCGGGAAGGTAATGTTGTTGCCCCACGTCAGGTTGTCAAGGACCAGCTCCCCCGACGCACCGGAGCCGTCACCAAAACTCAGGTGGAAGCCGCAGTTCTCCTTGTTAATCTTAGAGCAACACGCGTTGGTCGCTGAGCACTTCCCGCAGGAAAAGGGGGAACACATGTTGGGCGTGCACTCATCCCCGTCGCACGGCACCGGCCGGCCGACGGAACCAGTGCTCTTGGCCAGTGAGTACCGCATATCTCCGTGGCGGCACGTCTCACACTCCTCCATCGGCACCGCGAGCGTCGTGCTGCCCGTGTCAATCTGGACGCGCACGGTTTGGCCGCCCAGCTGCACCTCCGCATAATACTCCCCGACGGCGACGATGCCGCCCTTGAGCTCCACCATGTCGAGGCGGGACGTCCATCGGGCGGCTGTGCCGGGCAGCGCGTCGGCGTCAACCTTTGTCGGTGCCACCCGCTCGTGGATGCGCACAACTGACGGGAAACCGCGGTGGAAGCCGGGTCGCGCCTTGCGCGGCGCGTTGGCGCCGAGCGCCACGACCAGCGGCGCAGCCGGAGGCGGGCGTCCAGCTGCCGCAGCCTCGGCCAGCCGCACAGCCGGGACTGGCAAGCGAGCGGGGGCGGGCAAGCCGCCAACCGTACACGCCCCGTCAGCCCCGCCGCCTGCTAATGCACACGCGGATGCCGGGCGCCCCCCAGACGACTCGACGGCGCCGCAACACAAGGTTGCCAGCGCCGACAGTCCTGCGGCCGACGCCGCGGCCACGAGCGGCAGCAACGGCCGGCGTACCCGGCATGACCGCGCAGCTTGGGTCGCCCAGCCCAACTCAGTAGGCATTCGTTGCGACCGCGTCCACCGCCTGGCGCCTCCACACAGCACGTCAGCGGGGTCGGCTACCCTAGAGAGTGCCATGACCAGCGCCCACGTAGCAGACGCGGCCGACGGCGTGCGTAGCAGACGCGGCCGACGGCGTGCGTAGCAGACGCGGCCGACGGCATGCGACCGGAACCGCCGATGCAAGAACAAACGCAGCGATGGTAGTGATGTTTGGTCGTGATCGTGATGGATGGCACAGGTGTCCCGCGAACTGCCGGTCCCACCTGGCCGACCCCAGTTGTCGGTGGTGGTGGTCGGTCGCGCACCTGGTGCCGGTGCGGCGTGCACAAGCAGCGTCAGCAAAGCTGTCAGCGTAAACACGCCTTGGGAACCAATCACAGGACGGTGTGGCTGAAGAACTTGGTCGGTCTCAATGAAAGTGGCCCTCAATAAGTCGCCAGCACATGATATGACGAGGATGCCAGTGCTCCACCCACTCGACAGCAATTGCGGAATAGGGAGGCTGCCATCGTGGCTACAAACGTCTTCCCCAGCTGCTTCCCTTCATTCCTGAGGATCTGAACAGTACAGTTGATGGCTAGCACACACTATGTACCCGTCGAATGGCAACGCCAGCGGCAGGCCCACGCGCACTAGACACTTTCGGGTTGGACAGGGACGGTGTCCTCCAGGGCGCATGGGAAGAGAGCGACGCTGGTTGAACAAGGAAGCGTCGTCGAAGGGTGTGTGAGGGCAGTTGAGCTGCGGCAGCCGATCAACTGGTGTCCGGCCAGCGCGACGCTCATCCCCGTGCAACTTGCGCTTGCAAGCCCCGACGCCGCCGCTCTCGCCTCTGACTCTCTCATCGCCAGGCCGTGGCCGCTGGCCGCCACCGTCGGCCGGTAGCAGCTGCACCCGCCAAGGAAGCGATCATCGGAACAATGCAGGCCTCCTGTGGGGGCTGTTGCGGGCTCTGGGGCTCATGTGGGTCTCTCGAAGTCGTGTTCTGGGGAAACTCTCTCAGCTCAATCCCCAGGCAACCCCGAGAAGCCGGTGCAGCGCGACTGTGGTTCATTCGGGCTCGCCTCAGGTGGCTGACTGCAAGCAACTGCGCGAGATGGTGTCGTGTTCACGTCGCAGCGCTGGACGTGACATAGCCATGACAGGTAGATGGAAAAAAGACGCCGATGAGTACAAAAAACACTCACAAGAAAAAATACTATGCTGTGTTCGCCGCGTTCGACTTGACCGTCTGCTTGACAAGCGAGCCAACCGTGCGGAAGAGCAGCTTGACGTCCTCTACGGGGTTGACAGTCGTTACTGTCTTGTAGAGGTAGCTGTCGAAGGTCACACGCTGCACGTACTCGTCGTCGCAAAGCTCCACGAACGACTCCTTCGTCTTGTCGTTCTTGTAGAAGACAGACTGCAGAATGTCCAGCGCCTTGTAGGTGGCCCAGTACTTCCGGTCAAAGTCCTTGATGTACGAGTTCTTGATGTCAGCCTCGGTCGGGGTGCGCTCGCCCTTGTTGCTGAGGGCAACCAGGGCCTCACCGGCCATCCGCCCGCTCTTGGCTGCAAAGTAGATGCCCTCACCCGACGCCTTGGTGACGTAACCAGCGGCGTCGCCCACGAGGGACACGCGGCCGACGCAGCGACGCGGCCGCGGGTGCTCGGGGATGGGGTGGGCCTCAATCTTAATGATCTTGCCGCCGGCCAGCTTGTCAGCAGCCCGTGTCCGGATCGCCTGCTGATACTTCTTGATGCTCGGGCGGTCAATGACGGTGCCCGTGCCGACGCCAACGTGGTCGTACTTGGGAAACACCCACGCGTAGAAGTCGGGGCTGACGTCGTCCCCGACATACATCTCAGCGAGCTCCTCATAGTACTCCATTTGCGCAGCGGGCAGCTTGATGCGCTCTTGGAAGGCAATGGCGTACTGGTAGTCACCGGCGTCAATGGCCTTGGCGACACGCGAGTTGGCGCCGTCCGCGCCAATGATGTAGTCGACCTCTAGGGTCTTGCCCTGAGCGCCACCCTTGGTGCTCTCCGCGTAATCCGAGTACGAAATCACGTAGGGCTCCGACGAGTTAACGTCCGACGGGATCTTGATGTCCGTCACGAGGCCATTGATCGGCTTGGCACCGAGCGAGATGGCGCGGTCCCGCAGGTACCCATCCAGGATCTCGCGGCGGGTCATGCCAATGTACTCGTGTGGCTTGAGCGTCGCACCAATCTGCGACACCTTGTTGGAGGGGGAGATCATGGCCATCTTGCGCACCTTGCGGTCAATGATCTCCTCGGGCAGGGAAAACTCGTCAACCATGCACAGGGGGATGGCGCCACCGCAAGGCTTGGCATTGTCCATCTTCCGCTCAAAGAGGTGCACGTCAATGCCCGCCTTGGCCAGCTCCTCGGCACAGCATGAGCCGGCGGGGCCACCGCCGACGACCGCTACCCTCAGCTTCATCGACAGCACCGGCGACTGGGCCTTCGGCGCGGGCGACGTTTGCGCCACCGAGGCGCCAAAGAAGGACGCCCGACGGGACGAGGTGACGGGGGCGGCCATCGCCGCCGGCCGCACTGCCGCCGTCGACCGCACCGTCTGGCGCTGGCTGACACGCGGCATGGCCGCCGTACCCGCCACAAAGGCCATGGTGCCGGGGGAGGGAGGCCGGGGAGACAGGGAGAGCGCGATGGGCGAGAGGGAGACAACGGTGGTGAGGGGGAGCGTAGTCGGGAAGCGGTGGGGGTGGGTAGGGGACGGGTGCTGCGGCCGACTGCGAAGCGATCGCTAACGAGCACGGCCGGGAGTAATGTACCAGGTCTCACCCCCCTCCAGGGCACCCCCTGACGCAGAAGGCGGAATGGGAGCTGGGATCTGGTGCCCCCCGGCCAGCGAATGGGTCCCCACGCCGCGCACCCCCACTGCCCGACCAGGGTCACGCATCCGCAACGCCCGCCATGTGGGGTCGCCCTGAGGGCTGTCTCCACAAGGCCCCCTCCAATGCTCCAGCAAACGCCCTGGAAGGGAAAAAAACGCAGGTCCACGTCCCGCCCGCACCAACGACCTCGGCGCGGGCCACCAAACCCGCTGCCAGACCGGGCGGCCGGCGGGAGACGGCCTCGAGCTCCGAGGTCGCGTTCTCCTACGCTGCTGATTGGACAGTTTCTGGGGCAGTTAACGTCGACGAGATATTTTCTCAAACCGTGGCCAGGCCGCCCGCGACAGATCCATCGTACCCAGCTCGCTCCACATGTGCACAGAACACTGCAGCCTGCTCCATTTTGCCGGTCGGACTCGGAACGAAACGCAATCAGGACGGAATCCTATTGGCCAGCAGCACGTATCCGGCTGAAAGAATGCCCGAGAGTATCTCCTGACTGCGCGTTCTGTTCCCGCCAGCAGAACTGAGCAGACTGCAATAGAGAATAAATATAATAATAACTGGCGCTTTTTGGGAGCAGACGAGTTGACGAGGGTCTACCAGCGACCACAGTGTCCTATTGTCGTTCCGCCAAAAAGTGGAGAGTCCAGGCCTGTCGAAGAGCCGCTTTTGAGCGTTTGATTGGCCCAAACGTCGATCCGCCTGTCTGGGACTGTCCAGCTTTTGGCGCAACGACCATAGCTAGTTCTGCTGTCTTCTCACATTTGGCCGATGTGGTCGAAGTCAAGGCAGGGTATGGGTCAACTGCCCATTGGTCGATCCACTGTGTCCGGATGAATGAATGGCTGAGACACAGTTTCGCACTGTTGATCACCCTGATAAAGCGTAGTACATCCCTATAGCCACCAAGCTGGACCAATCCTTTTTGAAACGCTCAGAATGTAAACGGGATTCTGTTTTGAATCGATCCAACGACCAATGATCATCAAGGGTGGACTGGTGATTAAAAGTGGCACACCGAGCATCGTGTTCGATCTCCGCCGCACTTGGTCATCGGGTTTTCCTCCAGCCTGTTTCAAACGCAATGCTCGTGCATTTGCCAACAGAACGATTCAAATCTTGCTCAGATACTTGCAGCCTTCTCGTCGGAGGCGCCGCCGCACCCAGCCCATCGCCGTGGCCGATTCTGCGCCGAGGTCGCCGCGAGAGACACCCAGAACAGCATCCGCCTCCCGCCACCCTCCCACGTCTAGTTAAGGGCGGACATGGTGTATTCGTGCTACATGTAGCCCCCGTTCCGACGCTCTCCCAGGGCGGTCTGTGTCAGCTAAAGAATATTCATTCTTGCCGACACCTGTGCATATTACCAATGGGATCTCTTACAGGTCTGCCAGAGAAAACTGAAGCCAACCAGAAAGCTAGAAACACCATGTCCGCTTTTGGGGGGTCTTAACTCTATGTGCTCCCCGCCGTGGTTTTGACCTCCCCTCGGCTGGCAGTCCCGGCGATCGGAGCGCGTCAGATTCGTGCCTGTGCCATCGACGTGGCCGTCCTGGCTTTGTCCGACCCTGCCTGGCCAGCCGAAGCAGCTGCCCAACCGTGGTTTACCGGTCAGCCCGCCGGCTCGCCGGCTCACCTTGCCGGCCGTCGTGCGAGCTTCTGCCGCCCACGCCCGCCGCTTGGGTTGTGACTGTCCTGCATGCTGCTGCCTTGGCCTGCTGATCCTTGGCATCCTCCAGACGGCTCGTTGCGGCCCCCACCTGGCCCTGTCTACACCCCTTGGTTTCACCCCCCGGCGCGAGCAACATGCACCTGCGGGGCTCCCCCCCCATCGCTTCCGTCTCCCCTCCCCGACTCACGCGCCCTGGGTTCCACGTCCCCCCCCCCTTGGCGTCTGCCGTTGCCGCTGTCCTGTCGGCCCTGACCGCCCCCACCTTAGTGCCCCCTGGTGGTGGCCCTTCCGCTGCCGCCGCCACCGCCGCGGCGGCGGGTGTGGCGACCCGCCGTCACCTTCTCACGCTTGCCGCCTCATCAGTCGCCGCCGCGGCGCTGCTGCCTGCGCCGCCCGCGTTGGCGGTGGAGTCTTTCTCGCTGCCCGGCTCGGCCAAGGGCACCAAACGCGACGGCGGCTACCGTCGGTGTCTGAGCGGCTGTCTCGCTCGGTGTATGGCGCCGCCCAGGGATGGGGGGGGGGCCAAGGAGCGCTCCGTGTGCGTCATTGAGTGCAAGGACGAGTGCGCCGAGACGGAGGAGCAGCTGTGAAGGGCAGGGGCGAGCGAGGCGACGGATACCGAGCGACGGTTTTTTGAGTTGACGGGGACTATTGCATGTGTCGCGACGATCCTGGTTTGTTTTGTCGGCCATGGGCCGCTGGGGACTCGCGTACGTCTGGCTGCTGGAGCGCCATTTATGCCAAGCAGATTGAGTACAGCACGGCGCAACATTCTTGAAGGAAAAAAATGAAAGGATCACCCAAGCATGACACATGCAAATAGACCGGCATGCACAGGCTTTGTCCCTAACCCAAAGGGAGCACCCGCAACTGCCGGTGCCCCCTGGTGACCAAGAAAATGACAGCCGGGTGGCCCTCAACCGCAACAAAAAAGGGCCCACACGATAACAGACACAATGGAAGCAGCAGCGACGCCAGCACCTCACGGGGGCGTCGGCGGGGGCCTCAAAAAGAGACGACAGACCACGTGCGTTGGCAGCGGTGGTACCAACCCTTCAACGGCAGTCAATAGTTCTTCCACGTCGAGTACTTGCGCGGCGCGTCTTCCGGCAGCGGCAGCAGGTAGCTGGGGAGCGGGTTCACCTTCTCCTGTGCCTCAGCTGCGGACAAGACGGCCTTCTCAATCTTGAGGGCCTTGGCCTTGAGCTGCGCGGCGGTAGCACCCTTGCGGGCCTCGATGGCGGCCTTCTTCAGCGCTTCAATGCCACCAATCTTCTCGGCCGCGTTGGCATCGTCCGAGAAAGACGAGACCCCCAGAGTCGACTGCTTGGCCTTCTCGTAAGCCGAGTACTTGTACCTAAGAGTAGCGGACCAGTCGGCCATAGAGCAGGTGGACCCGCCAGCGGCCAAGAGGGTAAGATGTGTTCAAACGAATCAGCACAATAGACACACCGGCCACCACAAGAAGGGTTAGCAGGCCGACGTCAAAAAACCACTCGAGTCGACCCTGGCCACTTCAGGGAGGACACATATGGACGTGGATCGTCCCATCCGGCGCACGTGATCCCCCTGCAGCAGCACCTCCCACCCAGGAGCCGCGCCCGCAATTGTGCCATGCGCGGCATGGTCGTGGGCTTCGCCATCTTCGATCCACCCCGCGCGCACCACATCCCAAGGCTGCTGACCCCGCAGGGGTCGATGCATCTAATCTCGCTGGGACCGTGTGCGCACGCAACTGACGCGCCCAGTATCCCCCACCCGACTTGCCTGCACGCCCGCTTCAACATACCCTGGCTCACCGTAGGTCGGCGCCGCGACCTGAACCTGGTCTTGGCGCCCGATGCCCGCCCTCTCTGGCGCCGACTTGAGCAGATCCTCCCTCAATAGACCGAGCCCCCGGGCAGCCGGCTTCTTGGCCGCATTGAGCACGTCGTCCACCGCATCCTCCACCGCGTCCGCTGCCTTACCCGCCGCCTTCTTCACGTTGGTCGGCGCCGCCCCCTTGACGGCCTTGCCCGCGCCCTTCGCGGCCGACTTCGCAGCATCGCCCATATCCGAAACCGCGCTCTGAAAGCTCGACGCGGTGCTCTTGGCCTTCGGCTCCACGTACCCCGCGTCGCCCGGCTGCAGCTGCATGAAGGTCTCCTCGGCAGCGTTCTCAATCTTGCCGGCCACGTTCTTAGTGGCCGTCGCGGCCTTCGAAACGGTCGTGCCGGCCTTGCTCGACGCCTCTGCCGCAAATTGGTTGACAGCCGTTTTGGCCTTGGGCGCCGCGGCCTTGGCCTTGGCGGCGCCCTTGTTGCCCCCAAAGCTCGGCAGCTTGAGGCCAAACGGCAGGCCGCCACCCTCCTTCTTATCGGCCATCATCCGGGGGGCCACCACCACCGCCGTGCGCCGCGGAGGGGTGACTGACAAGGCTGCCACGCCGGCGGTCCGCCGCAGGGGCAGGGCGGGGCCGGCCACGAAGGCCGAAGGGAGCGCCATGGCGGGGCAACGGCGGGGGGCGGATGAGTGCGGGGAAGAACCGATACCGTGTGGCTGTGCGGCGGGAAGTGGGGGGGTCCAAAAGCGGCGGTAAGAGTCGGTGGCGGGGACGGGGGTGGGCGGCGGGACGGGTCGGGGGACGGGCGGCGGTGGCGGGAAGATGGGCGGTCAGGTTCATCCCGACGCCCAGTTGGGGGGCGACCACTGGAGGTAGGGCGGCGGGACCGAGGGCAGGCAGCCCGCGGAACAGGGGGCCACTGGGCCCACTCAGAGGCGTTCGCTCCAGGTGTGAGGCTGGGCTATGGCCCACAGGTGATCTCGCGCTGACCTCAGATAACTACGGTATTTGTTAAACATAAACATAATTTTCATTCAAACGGATTTGTTTCTCCCTCTTCTTCGTCACTGTAAGTGTCTGTACGCCCTCATCTCCTCATGCTTCTGCAGACCACTCAGGCAGGCACACGCGCCCCCACCTCTGGCCACGCAAGCGCCGTCTGTCACGGCGGACAGCGTGGCCGCCAGTATACGGCCACCGCGCCTGCACGCCAGCTCATGCTGGATCAGCACGTGCGGCGGGCCAGCTGGCCTGCGGCAGGCCGCTTGCGGACGCCGTACCGTAGCAACGGCGCAGGTAGGCGTGGGTGGGGTGGAAGCCTGTGGACCCCGCCCGCCGCCCGGCTCAAAGCGGCGTGCTGTCGCCGCTTGTGTGCCGGCGTCACTTGCGTGCGCGGCGCCCAGCCGTGGCGCGCGGCTCCGCGGCGGGTCGACCCGCCCGATGCGGGCAGCGTCGGGCAGGCAGACACCTGTCGGGCTGTGACTGGGGCTTTTGATGTCGGACGGGGGACGGCCGCGACACGGATCCGCCGTCGCCATCGCCATTGTCGTCGTTTCCCCGCACGTGCGGGGCTGCCTCTTGAGGGGGCAACCTACCGGCGGGGGCTGGGGCCGCCAACAAGGGCCCGCCCCAGGCACCCTGTCGCCCGTCCTGGTGGGGTCGTTCGATATCTACCGAGGCCAAGTCGGGCGGTGGGTTCAGTAGTGGCGGAGGGGGAGAGTCGGGGGAGGCGCAACGGCATCTGTAGAGCAGCCAAGGTGCAGCTGTGCCGTCGGCCTTTCTCTATCGACGGCTGCTCACCTTGGTGAAGCCGTCGGGGGTGGAGGGCAAGCAGAATCGGTGAGCCGTGCAACCCGTGCGAACTCCCTCGTTGCTCCGCATCCTGTTTGCTGTCGCAGCCTGTTGCTGTCGCCGTTGATCACATCGTTGCCGTTTCGAACGGCGGTACTTTGCGGCGGTCGCTGTCGCTGCCGGTGGCGGAGCGGCCATGACGGCCAAAGCGGCGGGCGGGGCCAAGGCCCCGTCGACGGGCCGGGCGGGTGGCGGTGCTGCCATGCCGGGTGGTTACGCATGTCCGACGACAGGCTGCGTCTTTCGGGCGGCGCGGCGGTACAACTTGTCCGTCCATATGCGGCTGCATACGGGGGAGTAGGTTGCTGCAGTACAACATGGAGGTTAGAAGGGAGTGAACGCTGTGGGGGGGGGGGGGGAGCTGACGGTGGGACCACGAGCTGCACGGCAGGTTGGTGGGGTATGAGAGCGTTACGTACAGTTCTCTTGGTTTACGTTGGCTTCTCAGCGACGGTTGCCCGGTCACCAGTACGCAGTTTCCTTGTCCTTGGCTGTGAACGTGTGAACTACTTTCTGACGTTTTCTTTTCGTGCATCTCCTCTCTCGTTTTTTTTTTCTTTCTGGTGTCGTATCCCTTGCTCTCTGCGGGCTCTGCGCTCGCCCACAGGAAGCCGTACAAATGCGACGCTGCCGCCGGCTGCACCGCGACGTTTGCTTGGCGTTCTTCCATGCTCCACCATCTGCGGACCCACCACGCGGTGACGAGCTCCGCTGGCCGCCGCGTCGTCATCAACAACCGGCCGACCAAGCGGGAGGCAGGCGGCGTACGTGGTGCTCGTGGGGGGCGGGGTGCGGCAAGCAACAGCAGCGGTGTCAGTAGCGGCAGCGGCAGTAGCAGCCAGTCGGTGCCGAGGGCGCCCGCGACGCCGTCGGTTATCGGACCCACACCGACGATTGCACCAGCGGTGGAGGACAGCCATTGCGACGGGGCTCCCTCTGCTCTCACTGGAGAGGATGCACAGACGGCATCCACCGTCGCTGTCGACGGTGCCACTGCCACCGACAGTGAGGCGCTATCGTCCGTGGCGGCCGTCTGCAAGCACTCGTCTGCCGAGGCGGTGGCGGTGCCATGCGCCGTTGCCTCCCCGGTAGCCGTGAGTCTCCCCGAGAGCGCACCGTCGCCCTCTTCCATGGCAGTGGAGATCGTCCCACCACCTGTTCCGCCGGTGACGCCCGGTGGCGCCCTTGCCGTCATGCCGACCCCGGTGCCGGATGCCGTGGCGACAGTATCCCTGCCGCCCGCGCTTGCCGTGCTCGTGCCAGCGCCGGTGGCGTCTGACAGCAAGTGGGCGGCGTCCCCCTCTGTCGACCGCACGGATCCAGCGCTGGCCGCCGCAGTAGCAGCAGTTGCGTGCAGCGGCCGCTCACGAGTGGCGGCGCGTGCTGCCACCACGGGAGTTCTTTCTGCTGCTGACACTGGTCGAAAGGGCCCCCCACCGCCCCTGTTACTCGGCCTGCCGTCGACAGAGAGCGACGGAGGCGTGTCGCTCCTACCTCTGTCGCCCCTCACACCCGCAGAGCAGTCGGGTCGGGGCGACTGGCCAGCGTCGCCATCGTCGAGCCATTGTGCGATTCCGGGGACCAACCCCACCGCCCCCAGCGTTGCCGCAGCGGCCGTAGCGGCGTGGAACGCGCCGCCCACGACTGACGCCGTCGGCACGCTGGTGCCACCGTCCGTCGGTCTCGCTTCCAAGTCAGGCGCGGCCGCCGCTGTGGCGGCAGCCGCTGCCGACGTGACTCCCTGTTTCACTGGGGTGGGAGGCAGTGGTGGCATTAGCGGCGCCCCCCCCGCCAGCACCGACTGGCTGTTGCCCGGAATGGACTTGGAGCTGTTTGATGACAACATGGATGAAGTCGTCGGCGCCGCGAGTCTAGGCACCCTCCCAACGCCGAGCGCGTCCGTATCGGACCTGTGTATGGGCTCCCTCGGCATTGTGCTACCGGTGCCGCCGGGTGGTGGCAGGGAGCGTGTCGCCGCGGGGGTGGGAGGTGCGTCACTTCCGCCACTTCCGCAACCAACGGTCGACGGTGAGAGGTCGGCGGTGCTGCATGATACCCGTGGTGCCGTCGCCTCCACCGGCATTGACGGGGTCGTTGCTGGTGGCGAGGGCAGCACCACCGGTGCGCACGCGCTGAGCGGTGACCTCTTCCGCACTTCGTCTGGGAGTATGCCCCCGTTTGACCGCGCCGTCGCGGTGCTGCTGTCGCAGGCGCCGGAGGAGGAGGAGGCCGCGCCGCCCTTCTTTGTCCCGGGCGCGCTCTTAACGTAGCTTACGGCGTGGGGGAGGAAGATACGGGGTGAGGGGGGGGGGGCGGGGGGGGATGTTGAAGAGCGCCAGGGAAGGGGGGGCGCGTGATGGCGTGGAGCGCGCCTGTCCCAGTGCGGGGTGTGGACCACCCTTGCCCGACCATGCTTGGCTGGCCGCCGCCGTGGGCGCCACGGCCGGTGCGTCGGTATGTACAGTGAACAGAACAAGATAATGTACATTACACATGCGGCATTCGACATATGACTAGCGGCATCGGCTCACACAAACGGCTGTCGGCATGCGGCGGTGCTCTTGGCCGGCAACGTGCTGTCTCTCCGACAGACCAACTCCAGGGTGAGATACGTGCCTGCACATGCGAGTCAGCGGGGAGCGCGGCGCGACGTTGGGTCGTCCCACCCCACATGCGGCTCGCCCTGCCATGGCGACGGGTCTCGAGAATGGCATGAGTGCGGCCGCTTGTGTCCCTGCTGAAGGAGCACCCATGAGACCTGCGCGCACCTGCCAGACAGAAGTGAGAAACCAAAGCCCCTTGTGCGTATGGTCGACGACGCAAGGACGGCGACGCCCACAACCAAAAGCGTCTCAACGCGTACAGTGCCTCCCAGGCAGTCCCTTCTACTCATACGTATCACACAAGCACCTTTGGGTCCGAGCCCACTTTCTGTTGACACAGCCCCGCGCTCGGCGACCGGGGCGTCCCCCGCCCGCGCTGTGAGCACACGGTCAAGAGAGTACCGGCAAGAAAAGCGGGCAAGACACCCACCCCACGAGTGCGCAACTGCATAGTGAGCTGCGCAAACCGCTGGCCACGGTGAGAGGGACCACCGACGGTGGGCGGTGGCACCACCAGTGCCGCCTGCCCCGCACCACTGACGGGGACGCCCATTCCGTGGTGGCGGTTGCGGACGTTGGCGGTCAAATTTGAAGGGCAAAAATGGATGCCGTCCACGCGGGCGCCGCGTTTGGTGCCGCAGTGTCCAGCGTCACGGCCAACGCCATGGCATGCCGGCAGCCCCGTGTCCGCTGCCCACCCGTCCACCCGACAATGGCGAGCGAGGTGGCTGCCTGCGCGCTTTGATGGGGTCGGGCGAATGCGGCGGCTGGTTGCCGCCCGCCCCGCTCCGCGCCCTCCCCTCCGTCGACCCGGCCCGACCGACCGCATGCCGACCGTTGCATGTCCTTCCTTTCCCTTCCCACCGCATGTTGCTTTCGCCTTTACCTCCCCTCCTGGCTCGTCTCCCACTCCCCTAACGACCCCTGTCACGCCATGGGTGGCGCCCCCCCCCACCGGCAGCGGCGGCGGCGCGCCCCCCCCGGCCCTCCCCCGCCCCTGCGGCGGGGGGTGCTGGTGGCGGCGGTCGCCGTCGCAGCTGTAGCGGCGGTGAGCACCCCACTGGCAGCCGTCGCGGGGGTGGCCTACCACGCTGCCGCCGCCGCCGCCGCGCGCGACGCGGCGGCCACCCCGTCGGGGGTGCACCTGCGCTTGGGCGCGCGCGCGACGCGCTGTTTCACCGACGAGATGCCCACGGGCCGCCCCATGACCGCCCTCCTCCGTGTGACGGCGCCGCACGGGCGGCACGGCGGCGGCGGTGCCGCCGACCGCCACGACGGGGGCGGCGACGGCGTGCGGGTGGCGGTGCACACGCTCGACGGGGGCACCCTCTACGCGTCCCCCCGCGGGGGGGACGGCGCCGCACCGGGCGGCGGGGGCCCCTTTTCGTGGACCAACCCCCCGCTGTGGCGCGCCTCCCACTCGGGCGTCGACGAGGAGGCGGGCCTCCCCGCGGGCGCCACCGTTGCCGAACACGCCGACACGTACGAGGTGTGCGTCACGGCGGGGGAGCACCCCGTCGCGGTCGCGCTGTGGTGGGCGGCGGCGCGCCCGCCGTGGGCGCCCCCGCCCGCCCTCGGCGGCGGCGGCGGCGGCGGCGGCGGCGGCGGCGGCGGCGGCCGCGCCCGCGGCGCGGCCGGCGGCGGCGGCAGCCGCGGCGGCGGCGGCGGCGCGGCGGGCGCCCCCACCGCCGCCGCCACGGCGGAGCTGCTGACCGCCGCGGCGGCGGCCGAGGTCGCCGGCCTCGCCGCCGTTGCCGGGGCGGTGCGGGCGGCGGCCGAGGCGGAGCGCGCGGCGGCGGCGGCGCACGTGGCGGCGCTCGCGCCGGTCCTCCGCGCCGTCCACGTCGGCGCGGGGGTGGCGCTGGCGGCGCTGGCGGCCGAGGTGGGGGT
>Ga0115030_1000456_pt1 | contig 16816 bp, 3 predicted proteins | sample SidtaG_4_FD_87174 | JGI IMG/M metagenome (GOLD analysis project Ga0115030, IMG submission 87174) | Marine algal microbial communities from Sidmouth, United Kingdom - Sidmouth_Male1 metaG | ecosystem: Host-associated > Algae > Red algae > Unclassified | place: Sidmouth, United Kingdom | collected... | reverse complement strand
GGGCGCGGGGCGCGGGGGCGGCGGGGGGGCGGGGGGGGGGGGGGGGGGGGGGGGGGGGGGGGGGAAAAGGCGCCCCCCCCCCCCCCCCCCCCCCCCCCCCCCCCCCCCCGTACCAGACGGTCCCCCCGCGCGCCGCGGGGCGCGCCCGTGGCGCACGCGCGGCGCCGCCCGCGGCGCACGTCGTGCGGCGCCGCGCGCGGCGCGCGTCGCACGGCGCCGCCCCGAGCGCCGGCGGCGGTGGCGCCGGCGGTGGGGGCGCCGCGCAGGGCGGCGGGCGCGCCGACGCCCGCCGACGCGGGGGGCGGCCGCGGGGGGTGGGCGCCCCGGCGTGGGCCCACGGCGTACGGCGGGCGGGCCGCCCCGCGGGTGGCCGCCAGTATTTGGCAGACGGGTGACGACGGCAGCGGCGGCGGCGGCGGCGGCGGCGGCGGCGGAGGGGGCGGCGGCGGCGGCGGGCCCGCGCGGCTCCTGCGTCTCTGGCACGCGGCGGCGCGGCGATGTTGGCCAACCCGCCGGCGGGCCCGACGCCCGCCACGCCCGACGGTGGGCGCGGGGCGGCAGCGGCCGGCGGCGGCGGCGGCGGCGGCGACTCCCGCCGGGGTGTGCGCGCGCGGCGGAGAGCGGCGGCGGGCGGCAGGGCGGTGGCCGCCGGGTGGCGTGGCGGCGCCCCGGCGCCGCCCCGCGACGGCGCCGGCCGGGACGGTGGCGGCAGCGGCCGCGGCGGCGGCGGCGGCCCCCACTGCCGGACGTCCCCCCCCGCGCGGTGGCAGGCGGGGGGCGGCGCCATGATGGCGGGCGGCCCCGCGCACGCGGGCGCGCGGGCGTGGGCGGTCGGCAGCCGCCGCGTAGGGGCACCTCTCGCGCCGGCGGCCGGCCGGCAGCCGGCCGCGCGTCGGCGGCGGCGGCGCGCGCGCAGCGTGCCGCCGCCCGCCGCAGGGGGCAGCCCCCGCAGGGGGGAAACGCAGGCGCCCGGGCGCCCGCAGCAGCCGCGGCGGGCGGGGAGCGGGTCGCGGCGGGGGCGTCCACGCAGGCCGCTTCCAGGCGAGAGCCTGGCAAACAGACACCGGCGCGCCAGCCGAGCATCGTGGGCTGTCGGCGCCGCCAGGGAGGTGCGCCTCTGGCAGTCATGCTTTCACCTTTTTCAACTCAGGATTCCTTTTGAAAAGGGCATGCATCGCTGTGCTCCACGACCGCGTCTATTCCGGAACAGTTCGCCTGGGCAGACTCGGTTTTCTCTGAGCTGTTTTGGCTGTGGTCTGAAAAGTTCTGTTTATTTTGTCACTGTTCTGACACTTTGGCGTGATCGGCTCGGGGTGGCTCTCCCTTCGGTGCCCTCCTCCCTCGAAAGTTGTGTTTCCCCGGTAACCGCAATCGCATGTCCGATTGGGGCCCCTCTTCGAGCTCCCGTCCGTCTCCTGGGCCCTCGTCGGGCTCACCCTCGCTGCCACTCACTACCCAGTTGACTTCGCTCCCACTGTTCCTTCGCCATAGGCCTTTCCCAAGTGCCAGTCATTTGCATTTGTCACCGTTGTCGACCTGCAGCCCGCCATCGCTCCTCCTGAACTATCGTGTGTCGTTCTGTCGCGCCTCCATCTATTGAGAACACAGCGGATTTGCTGCTGTTGCTGACACATTGCTGTCTGATGCACCGGATAGTACTTCTTCCCTCTTGTTGGTGGTGTCTTCTTATCTTCACTGCTTTTTGTACGTATCATGTGCCCGGGAACGCATGGTTTATTGTACAACAACAATAGTACCTGCCAAGCGAACATTTATCGTGCGGACAGCGGACCTGTCCTGTTCACAGTTGGAGCCCAGATTGAAGAGTGTGATCTGGACTCAGATTTTCCTAGACCAAGATTCGATTGATACAGTCAAGAAAGAGCGAAAAGTAGGAAGCTTTCTGGAAGCGAGTGGCTCCCATGTTTGTGTGTTCAAGTGTTAGAAGAGTTTCGCAAGGAAAGTGTGGTCAGATGATACGACCATGTTTGCATCACTGAAAGTCCCGAGCCAAAGAGCGTAGTCGAGTGTCTTCCACTTGCTCGAGACATACACCACGAGATGCGAAAAAGACCCGACAACCCCCCCTCAGAAAGGCCTTCTGGAGGACCCCACTGATCCCGCGCTGTCGTCAGCGTGGTCAACGGTCCCTCCAACCAATGCAAGCTCTGGCTGCCGAGCTTCTGTCGGTCTGGCGATTTGGGTTTCCGCGCCACTTTGGCGGTCGAGGCGGGGCTCGCGTCGCCTCGGGCAGACACGCGCGGACCAGTGAGCGCCTCGCAGACAGCGTCGGCCAGGCCTGCACGGTGGAGGGGCCTTGATTACAGCTCGTCCAGGTCCGTGGCTCGACAGCTGAACGAAAACGGCGACCGTGGGCGAGCAAACGGGGGCGTTTGGGGGGCGTCATCAGCAATCCCGGTGCCTGGGAGTAGTAGCCCCACCCCCTCCGACGTACACCGAGCCACTGTTTCGTCGCGTCCACGGTCTGCACGAGGCGTGCACGTGGCGCGGCCCGCCACCCAAGACACTGGCAGTTTTGCCCTCGCCGCACGACGTGCGTGACGCTTGCCGCCGCGGCGGTCCCCCCCCGCGCCCAGACGGCAAGGTGTGCCTGCAGCGGTAGCAGCTGCTCCCGCTGCAGCTACCACCTGCGCCCCCGTGCGGCACAGACGCGCGCGGAGGGCGGGGACCTCCAGTCGCTGTGCAGCCGCCGCGCGCGGCTTCTGTCGGTTACCGTGGCGGGCGGGGCTGACGCGCCTACGGCCAACGCCTCCTCTGCACGCGGGCCCCCGTTGGCGCGTAATTTTTCGTGTTTGTCTCTTGGTGTGCGGGTGACGGGGGTTGCCCCGCCCCGCTCGCCCACGCGGCCGCCCCCCTGCCCCAACCCCCCCCCCCCTCTATCCATTGTTGGCAGCGGGGCGGACTGTGTCGGCAACGGGGGGTGGGAGTTGCCACGCTGCGGCACTAGGAGTGCGCGCGGCGCCCCGTGGCCGTGTGAGCGCGCCATCCCCGCGCCCCGGCAACCGCACCGCGCGGCCCTGGGGGCGGCACGCGTACCACGCGCGGGCTTGTGTGCAGCAGCGACGGGTGAGCGTCGTAGTGTCGGGGCTGCCCAACCGTGCGGTGGGGACGCCACCGCCGCCGGCCGCCGAGTGTGTTGTCTGCCAACAACGCGAGGGGCGTGGAGTGCCGGCACGCGCCGACCGACCGTCTCGCCCGCCACCACCTCCGCCCGCACTCACCCCGCCTTGTTCCTGCGTGTAGCGCCCGCTCCAGTTAGGTCCGGTCTTGAGTGAGAACGAGAGGACGAGGGGCGGGCCGCGACATCACCCTCGCGTGGGCCCCGCCTACTGGCCGCGAGCGCACCTGGCACCATGATGGCATCGGAGCTGCCCCCCGTGGAGCAACCCGAAGGTGGAACGGAGGGCGCCACGTCCCTGGATCTGGGGGAGCTTGAGGTTGTCCCCCTGCGGCCCGTGGCGGCCGATAACGTCCCCGCCGCTGCCCCAGTAGCCGCTACATCTGCCGTACCCACAGCGCCCGCGGGTACTTTTGTGCTCGCTGACGATGCGGAGGATGGGAGCCTCGCTGGGCCCAAGCAGCTTTCGGTACCCGTGATGGTCGCAGCGGTGAACGCCGCGTCGGGGGGACCGGCGACGTCACCGACGGACGTGGGCTACACGATGGTCGCCACCCAAACGTCTACGGAGGATGAGGACAGCTACGTCGTCGACGATGTTTCTGAGGGCCACGACTCGGTGCTCAAGGAGCTGCAAAAGGTCGACGACGGCACCGGTGGGACCCGGGGGAAGAAGCGGTACGCAACGTCCTCCTATCTGATCGGCAGCAAGCTACTGTCCAATGCCAAGAAGAAGGCTGAGGACATTGCATTTGGTGTCGTCTCCGTCACGTCGGATATCGGTGAGCTTGGCGGCAAGGTCGGCGGCGCAGCCGTGTCTGGCGCCGGCGCCATTGGTGACAGCCTCACTGCGGGCTTTGAGGGCGGGCCGGGTGCGGACGAGCTAGCCCCGCTCGTCGCGCGCGAGGTGGACACGCTGCGGGAGGTCGACGTGCCGGGCACCGTCATCAATGACCTCAGCCGGCAGATCGAGGAGCAGCAGGCGGTCGGCGCTAACACTACCGACTCGCCGCTCAACCAGCCGTTTGTGCTGCTCATTGCGCCTATTGCGCCGCTGTCCATTATGTACGGGTGGACGGTCTTTGACATGATTGCACCGCCTCTGTGGAACGCGGCGGTGGCGGTTTGGACATTTTTTGGATGGCGGTTTTGGTACTGCCTCGCCGTCGGTGCGGTCGTTGGCATCGTGGCGGGCTGGGGCACCATCAAGCACATTGAGGCGCTACGGCCCATTACGATGCAGGTGGAGGTCCAACTCGTCCAGGCCATGCGTTCGTACCGCATCCAGCGGGCGCGGCAGTTGCCCAAGGTCTACAAGGCCGTCGACCGCATTCTCCCCCCGATGCGGGCAGCTGTGTACGACCTGGACAAGACCGTGTTGACGCCACGCCTAGGCTACTCGCCGCTTCTGGCTCTGCGAGCCAAGGTGTATGGTTGGGTGTACGACGCGCGGATCTCGTCATTTTCCCATCATGACGGTGACGCGCGGATCACAATATCCACCCCGGACGGCGTCAGCACTACCCGCACGGGGCCGGCGCAATTCCGGGCGGCGGGTGGTGGAGGCGACGCGGCGGATGCCGCGGCTGCTGCCGCGGCTGGGCCGGAGACGGTCGACCCACGGATCCACCCCGAGGCTGGCGGCATTGGTCTGTCAGCGGATGGCGCGGCGTCGGCAGGTGTCCCCTCGCCAACAAACAGGGAGGGGGCGGCGCCACCCAAGGCGCACAATGCGGCAGGCGATGCCGCGGACGACGCAGTCGAGGCGGCTGCTGCTGACGCGCGGGCGGCGCGGATACTCGAGCTGGCGCGCGCGCGCCCCGGGGCGGTCATCCCCGAGGCATACGAGAAGTTCTTTTCGGTAACTCTAACTCTAGTCAACGTTGGCGAGCTCCACCGCAAGTACCAGTCGGTGTGGCTCGAGTGGCACCAGGATGGCATGGTGATTGACCGGTCGGTGGTGGTGGATGTCAACGACTACACACCGGGTGAGTCGACGTGGCTCAAGGGTCCTGGCGCAGACTTCAAGCAATCGACGCTCTCCCACGAGGTGCGGTTGACGTACGACCCTAAGCGCGACGTGGGCGGCGCGTCAGTCAAGCATGCCCACGGGGATTACCCCATCATGCTCGTGCTCAAGGGCCGCGACGGCATGCCGTTGTATTCCAACGACGGCGCGCGGAGGTATCAGCGGCAGCACACGGCGACGGTGCGGATTGCTGAGATATGCCTGTCGGCCAAGAGTGCGGGCGTCGGCCACGTCAATGACGGACGGGTCGAGTCAGACCTGTGCATCCCAATGCACGCGCGCGGGGTGGAGCGCTACCGGTCGGCGGTGCTTGTCGCGCGGGCTACCATCGACACGGTCAATGCGAGCTCCTACTCATATCGGCAGAATTTGTCGCCGCTGCCGGCCGGCGAGTGGACCGTGCGGGCGACCGTGCACGAGCTCCGCAACCTGCGCGGCGTCGACCTGTCGGGCTCCTCCGACCCGTACGTGAGCATCACGGCGCTTGACAGCACCAAGTCTACCGACACACAGCGCAGGACGCTGACGTGTGTCGTCGACCAGCTGCTCTTCTTCTCCAAGGTGCTCACGGGCGTGCAGATGGAGCAGCAGCGGGTGAAGGTAGAGGTGATGGACTGGAATCGGTTCACCGCGTCAGTGGTCATTGGCACCTATACGCTTGACGCACGCAAGATCCTGGACGCGCCGGGTGGGGAAATTGCCGCGAAGTGGTTTGCGCTGAGCAACCCGATGGGCGGCAAGAGGCCAGCCGGCTTCATCAAACTTTCCGTCGCCGTGCAGCCACCCGGCGGGGAGCTGCCCGCGCACGACGGCGGGGAGGAACCTGACGAGCGCACCAACGCGTCACTGCTGAAGAATGCGCTTATCACCCCCCCTGTGATGGAGTACAAGACGTTTGCGGTGCACATTTGCGTCGGGTGGGCGGACATGCTGCCGCGGATGACCGACTCGGGCCGCGCGGGGGCATTGGCGAGCGCTGACGTCATCCGGGGATACATGGTGTTTGAGTACACTGGCTTCGCGCCCTCGCAGAGCCGCACCTTCCTGTGCGAGGCGCGTGATGTGACGGACCCCAACGTCGGCAGCGCGTGCCTTGTCGAGCCGCAGCGACGGCTGATTTGGAACGAGGAGTTCGTCCTGCCGCTCACGGTCGTCAATGGGCAGGTCTCCCAAGAGGGCGTAGTTGTCAAGCTCTTCCACGCGGACTCGGGCAGTACGAGCAAGTTCATCGGACAGGTGACTCTCTCATTTGCCGAGCTGTTTGCCAACCGTGGATCGGCCATTGTTCGCGGCCAGGCGGCGGACGGGGAGAAGCCAGGCGACCGCGTTACGGAGGCAGCCATGCTTCGGCCCCGGTACTACAACTTTTACGGCGTGCCGGAGGGCGCCGCTGATCGGTCGGACAAAGGCGTCGCCTTCCGGGGGCGGGTGCTGATGGGCGCCGCTGCGAAGGCGTGTGACTGGCCCGCCCCCGTGCTGCGCACCTGCCCGGCGCCGCCGCGACCCAAGCTCGAGTTTTACAGCCTGGACTTGGCCGTGCTGCGCGCGACGGAGCTGCCCCTGTCCGACGGTTGGCTGGTCACTGTCCATGGTCGGCTGGGATTGTTCACCTTTGGCCATACCATTCCGCCGGTCTCTGTGCGCAACACGTGCGCGACCTGGGATGGCTCGTCGGCGGTGCGCATTCCGAACATCCAATTCCCCGAGGACGTGGAGCAGATTCCGGACCTATTTATTACCCTTTGGGCGTGCAAGCCGAAGACTGTTGAACTGCTGGAGGACCAGTCCACGACGGACAACGCGCAGCTGGCGGCCACATCTACAACGAACAACACGCTCGAGCTCGACCCCAACCATCTGGACGCGGTTGGCGTCGTCGACGCCGACAGTAAGCCAGAAGACACCACCGCCTCGGTGGTGGTCGAGCCCGCCTCTGCTGAGCGCGCGTCAGACGGGAGCGATGTGGGGGGGGGCGCCGGTGCGAGCGGCAAGGTCGACAGCACGTATGAGTCGTCGTGGAACCCCTTTGCGTTCGTTCGCCTGTCGGCCAAGCACCTTGTGCTGACGCAGCCATCGCCCAAGTGGATGTTCATGGACTACCCCGGGAACGACGTGCTCACCGACAGCGTCAAGGTGCCCGGCTCGCTCCTGGCTATGGCGTCGCTGCGTCGCTTTGACCCTATGGATGCCGTGCCGTCGCTGGCGCCGGCGACCGTGAGCGGCACTGACCCGTCGGTGCTGGCACCCGCGCATGTCATCAGCGAGCCTGCTGCCGTGCCAGGGGAGCTCGAGGGCAAGCCGGAGAAGGACGCGGCGGCGGGCGAGGAGGCGACCGTATCCGCCCCGCCGACGGTGGGCCCGACCGGCGCTGTGCCGGCAGGCGCCACTCGCATCCCGCAGGAGCCCCTTGGTACCAATGACGCGGTCATCCAGCCCGTCGAGCCAGGCTCGGACGCTGTCAATGGGGATGGGGCGGGTCAACCGGAGATTGCCCCAGCATCGGCGACGCACCCGCGAGTGATGGCACCGACAACGACGGCGTCGGCGGCGGTGGGTGGTACCTTTTCGCTGCCCCATGGTATGGAGCGTGTGTACGAGTTGCGGGCGCTCATTTTGCAGGGCCGTGACCTGCCCGCGGCAGATGAAACGGGCCTGTCGGATCCGTTTGTGCACGTCTCGATGGGCGACCAGTTCAAGAAGGGCACCATCACCCGCTGCGACACAGTGGCGCCCCTGTGGGAGGAGCTCATTGAGCTGCCGGGCGTTACCATTCGCGATGGGGAGCGGCGTCCGAACGTCAACGTACTCGTGTATGATTGGGATGTAGTCGGCTCGTTCGACTACCTTGGCCGTGCCATCATCCCCTCTGCAGAGCTCGACGACATTGAGCCGTCGGTTGCGCATGCCAAGTGGTACCCGGTCTTCTCGGTCAACCCTGACGTCAAGGTCGGTGAGATCTTGGCGGACTTCCAGCTCATCGAGCAACACATGGCGCTGTCGCGCCCCATTACGGCGCCTGTGCCGGTGCGCACGCAGTCGGCTCTGCGGGTGTCGTTGCTCGGCCTGCGGGACGTGCACTTCTATGACTTTGCGTCTGGGCACCTGTTCGTCGAGTGCTCCGTGTCATCGTATGAGGTCAAGCCCATCCGATCCAAGCGCGGTGCCATCCTGCAGCAGCGCAACTACGAGGGAAACTGCAACATCCTGGACGTACTCGTGTTGGACATCGGCATCCCTGAGGACCTGCGTCTGGCCCCAGCGCTGAACGTGTACGTGTACACCGAGTTGGCGCACAAGTCAGGCTCGCAGCTGCTTGCCACGACGTGCATCCCGCTGCAGGGCTGGCTCAGTGCCCACGAGCGTAAGCTGCTCTCGGGCGTCGCTCTTATCGACGACTCGTTTGGCCTGGACGCGCCCATCCCCGAGTCCCTCGCCCACAAGTACCGCTTTCGGCGGCACACACACGTCATCAATGCCAAGGTCGGGACGGTCATGTCTCTGCACGAGATGCAGCTTGCGGACATCCCTGGCCAGGACGTGGTGCCGTACGCTCCGTCGTCGGAGCGGCCGGTGGACACGGAGGAGGAGGACAACAACATTGACGAAGACGGCACACGGCATCTGCGAATTGGCTTCCCCGAGCCGCCGCCGGAGCCGTCGGCGGCGGCCAAGGCGGCCGCTGCGGCAGCGGAGAAGGCGCAGGCTGCAGTCGGCGCGCTGGCTATGATCCCAAAGGTGCTGCGTGGCATTAAGTACACCGTCACCAATGCGGTTGCGAACATCATGCCGGACGTCGCCCTCGCTCTGGGTATTGATGCGGAGGAGGAAGTGCCTCTGGTCGTCGCGCGCCCTGGTCATGACAACGAGAGGGACACCCCGTACGACGGCACGGCCGTCTTCAAGGAGGCCCGCGGTTTTTGCGAGAACGAGCTGGAGGAAGACTTCAACGCCCCCTCCTACACCGAGTTCCCGCTCTTCCGTGGGGACAGCCGCTCGTTGGGGGCTGGTGGTGCTGCCCTGTCTAGGAACGTGCAGAATAATGCAGGCGGGCTTGGTGGTGTCGGTGGCGTCGCGTCGGACTGGTTCAAGCGGCTCATCCCGGTAGACGAGGTGAGCTCGGCGTCGACGCTCAAGGAGAAGGAGTCCACGCGGGCGGCTTTGGCGGGCACGCGGCCGCCGGTAGGACAAGTTAAGGCCCGTCTCGACCTGGTGGAGGTCGATACGGAGGACGAGACGGAGCTGCAGAAGACACGCCTCACTTCGCTTCGCTCCTTTGGCCGCGTCTTTGTGCCAACCGAGGTGCTGGTGCGGGTGTACGTGCTGCGCGGCTGCCATCTGCAGCAGGTGGGCTCCACGTGCAACCCGTATCTGACGGCGCGCTTTTTTGGCGGCTACCCCGACTTCTTCTCCCGCAAGCAGTCGCCAGTCCATGACACGGAGAACCCTGACTTCTATGACATGTTTGAGGCGCGCGTCAAGATGCCCGGTGGCAGCGTACGGATCCAGGTCAAGGACCGAGTTCTCCCCGAGCTCAACCTCCCCATCGCCATCCCCGACCGCCGGGACGAGGGCGGCTGGATCCCCGCCCTTCGCCACAGCGAGCTGCCCATCAATGCCGGCAAACTGGGATTGGGCTGGAGCGAGGACATCGGCGAGACAACCATTGACCTCGACTCGCGGTGGTACAATGCGGGGTGGCGGGCACTCGACAAGTCGCCCGTTGAGTCGCGGTCACTTTACAAGGAGGGCTCCCTCAACGCGCGTGGCTCGGTGGAGCTGTGGGTTGACATCTTTGACGCCAAAGAGGTGGACAAGCGGCCCCGGCTGTACCGGCCAATCCCCGTTGCGCCGCCAGTCACTCGCAAGTACTATTTGCGGTTGGTCATCTTCAAGGTCGCGGATGTCATGCTGCCGTACAAGCTGGCCAACTATGACCCCAACAAGCTGGCGGCGCTCAAGGTGGAAGCCCGCTTGGGCAACCGGGTGGTCGACCAGCGTCAGACGGACACGTGCAAGTACGTCGGTGACGGTATCGGGCCGTACAACTGGCGGATGCAGTGGGAGCTCAACCTCCCGTCGGTGGAAATCAAGCCCCGCCTCAAGCTGCAGGTTTTCGACGGCACCACACTGTGTGGCGTCGGGGACGTCAAGCTTCGGACAATGTTTGACGACATGATTGCCAACCCCCGGACGATCATTAAGAACAAGCAGTACGTCATGCTGTACCACCCCAACCACCCCGAGGTGGAAGTGCGCGCGCAGATTGCGCTCGAGTTTCTGCCCGCGGACGAGGCGGCTAAGAAGAAATGCAAGCTCGGCAAGCTGGCGTGGAGCCCACGTGGTCAGCATATCGACTACGTGCTGCCCGAGCCGTTCCGGCCAGCGGCCTTCTCCCTCTTCAACCCCGTGCCCTTCTTCACCTACATGATCTTCTCGACGCTGCAAAACATTGTGTGGCAGGTGGTGTACGTGCTGCTGCTCTTCCCCTTCATCCCGTTTGCTATGCAGATGGCAGCCTACACACCATGGCAGTGGTACCTGGCGGCTGGCATGTGCGGGCTAGTCGTCTTCATCCGCGTCATGCTCGTGCAGGCCGCGCGGACCGCGCGGTTGACGCAAGACAGAGACGAGGAGGAGTACGAGCGGGAGCAGTACTTGCTCATCGAGCGGCAAACGAGGCTGCCGCTTGGTGATGATGCTCGGTCAGTCGGGGCGGTGCCGCCACCCGGGCAGCGGCCAAACTAGACCGGCGCAGCAGCTGCCGCCGCGGCGCGCTATCGGTCGGCTTTCGCTTCTGTTGTCCTATGTGTGTGTGCCTTGCACGCAGCTGTCTAGTTTTTATTCTTTTTATTTCTTCTTGTTTGGTGTTGTAACGTTTATTGCCTGCGTCGCCTCATCTCGTCCACACGTTGCCGCACACCTGCATACCCTGAGCCAAACCGGCACCACAGTACCTCAACACCGCTGGTGCTGCGGAGACAACGTCGTCGCCACACAGCGGTAGAGGAAGACAAAATACCCAGCAATTGCGTTGCTTGCCCACAAGACGGGTTCAGGCGAGCGCCCTTCCGCCACCACCTGGTACGTACACGCACGTTGCAGAGCACCTAGGTCACCTTCTCCCCATCGGGCCCGGCCTGCCCGCCAGCTGATGGGGCGACGCCCGAGCGCCCCCCTCCCCGCCCGAAGCGCCCTCCCCCTCGCCGCCTCCGCGCCGATCGCGGCACCGCCGACGTCAAGCGCGCGAGCGCCGCTTGCACCAACGCCGGGTCGTCGTACGCGCGCCGCCGAGGGCGCGCCAGGTGGTAGGTTAGGAACGCGGTGCCGCCTGCCAGGCACAACAGCCCGACAACGACGTACGTGACACCCAAAAAGACATTGCGGCCGCCAAACCAGGTTGTGTTGGCCACAAATACGCTTTTCGTGCCGCCAAAGGGTGCAACGGGAAAGTGCGAGCCGACCCCTACGTAGTAGGTGCCGGCGGGCAGGTCCGACCGGATGATGCCGTACAGTTTGTCAAAGTCGGCAAACGCGGACAAGCGCATCCAGACCATGAATCGCTCAGAAGTGATGCGCCTGTTGATGGTAGGTGTCCATGGGGGGGCCACGGGCACACGGGGGCGGAAGGCGACCTCCGTGTCGGCGTCCCACGCGATGCCGTCGGTCGACAAGAGGATGGGGGAAGCACACCTCCTGTCGGCGCACAGCATAAGGGTGTCGTTGAATTCGCTGGCGGCAGTCAGGCCGCACGGTACGAGCACCTGCCGTTGAGACCGGCTGCCACCGCCGGCCGCCACCGCCGCGGGTGTCGCACTGGTGTTGGACACCGACGTCGCGTCCTCGTCGAGCTCTTCTTCATCCACGACCGATCCACCGTTCACGAGCGTGTCGCCGACGTACGTCAACGGGGCGCACTGACGCAGCTCATCCGCGTTTAGCGGCCACTCCCCGCGAAGCTGCTTGTGGGAGCGGGACTTGACGTACCGCCGCGCGTTCTGTTGCATCCCCGTCACGCGATAGTAAAAGTATGAGGGCGCCGTGATACGGGAGTGCACGACTAGTGGCTGCACACAACGGGTGCTAGCGCCCACCGCCGCCGCTTCCTCGGCTGTGACGGATACGTTGGATGGGCAGAGTGTGTCGTAACGGAGGGTGTCTGACCGCCCAATGCGAGCCGAACCGACGAGCACCGCGATGCCAATAGGCACAAACAGCAGGCCGAGGCCATAGTAGAGGAACACCATTGTCCGCACGGAAAGCGTCGGAGTGAAGGACGGCAGCGTCTGTTGGCGCACCCGCCGCAGGGATGTGGCGACCGACGGCGGGCGACGCCGCCGAGCACGGGTGGCCGTCATCTCATCACCGTCTCTGCTTCCGCCGCCGCCACCGTCCGTGCGGCTGCTCTCCGGGTCCATGTCGGACGTAGTGGGCGTTACTGACGCCGCCGTGCCGGCCCCGCCAACACCACCGTTAGCGGCGGCGGCAGAGAAAGTGCGAACCGGGGGGGAGGCCGCGAGGCCACGAGGCGGGACGTCCATGGCATGGACCCCCACGGACGGGCTACAGCGACGGGACAGGCAGGGCGAGACGAGGGGCGGGGGGAGACTACGGGCAAGCAAGAGCAGAGAAAAGAGACAAGGAAGGAAAGACTAGAAACAAGGTGGGGGGGGAAGGCGGCTCCACCGCAACTGCCACCCAGTCCAACTGGCACCGACGCGACCGACCCGCACAACCGAGGTGGAGCGCGCGGCGGCAGCAGCCACCAAGGCCGTCGCGCTCCAAGCTGCCACCCCCAGCAAGCTGCCGCGGCTGCCCGTCGCGAACACTCGCTCCACTGCCTCGTCTGGCACGAACGGCCCGACACGGCCCTGGATGAGAGTCACAGGGTCTTTGGCATGGCTTGACGAGCGAGTCAATCGGTGGTTAAGACCAACTTGCCTTCCGCATGGTGGTATTTGCGTCTCTTTTGGCAGGCATTTTCGGTCTTCTCGTTTGAATACGTCATGTAGGACCCTGAATTTATCAACATATTAAATGGGGTGAAAGATTAAGTTTAATATAGAAATATTCGCACTGAGTGATGGCTTGGAGCAGGGATGGCCAAAATTAAATATATCCGTCCAGGCGCTTTTGATTAATCAATAGATTAATCAATAAAATGTGTACTTTATTCATTAATCTCACGTTTTTATGCAATTTTTGGTCGACCAATGCACGAGGGCACCGCCGTCCGGATGCCGACGCCGCTTCGTCGTGTTTCTTGACTGTCACACGGCGTCGGATGGGCAGCCCCCCCCTCCCATTCGGCGTGAGATACTTACCACTGCCCTCTTCCGCCCCCAACTCTCCCCGAGCGCCTCTGTGTCAACACTTCTCTGCTCCGTCGCGGCGCTAGGTCGGCCTTCAGCTGACTGCGACACAGCACCATGTCAACCGATGGGGGCAGCCCTCCGCCAGGCTCTGGAAGGCCAATCCACTACGAGACTGCGGCTGGGCAGGCCTCAAGCCGTGGCCGTGGGACCGCGCGTGTGTGCGAGTGGCGAGGGAGGAAAGGCTGCACCCCGCAGGCGGCGCGCAGACAACGACATGGAAAATAGGGTACGCGCTTGTCCGATGCACAGGCGGGGGGACCCGCCACCGCCATGGTACCAGGGGGGGGGCGGGGGGACAGCCGACTCGTTTCTGGTGGGCCCCACAAAAGCGCGCCGCCGTCTGTACCCCCGGCAGCACGAGTGGACGAGGTAGCCTTGGACGTTGGACGTGGCGCCGCAACCACCGACGCCACGTCCAACGGCGGCGGCAGACGAGGCCGCGCGGGCTGTTGGGGCCGCGCGGCGCCGCGACGATAAACTGGAGACACCGTCGCGTACGGTCGAAGCCCGCGGCACCTCATCCGTCCATGGCCGCTGCCCCCTTTCTCCGCCAACATGCGGCCGACAAAGGCACTGCAGTCGTGGGGGGGAGCAACCAGAATCACCGACTAGAGGGAGGGGAGGGAGGCACAGCACCACCGTGCCTGGTGCTTGACCAACCTGGCCAACGAGGCCACCAGCTTCACCGGGTGAAGGTACCATAAAAAACACCAATAAAGTGCACAGGATTGTCTTTAATCAAAATAATTAAATTGTTCGTTAATTATATCATTATACTGCATTCATTTCATCCATGCCAACCATGGCTTGGAGACTTGTTGAAGAAGTGAACTTAAAACCATGAACCCTTTCCATGAGCTTGACAGTCAGAATCTTGTCTTGAGACCAAGGCGGCCAAAGCTTTCTTCCACGAAAAACACGTGAAAAACCTCTGATTGGTTGACCAGACCGGCGCAGGCGCGCCCCCGCTCGGAGCTTGTCGTCGCTCGTCTGGCGTCTCATTCGCCGCCAGCCCGGCAACCCCGCGCGCGTCTGCGGACCTCCTTCCTTCCCACCCCGGACCTCAGTATCTCCCCCCCCAACCAAGTTGGTTGCCATCTACCGCACCTACACGCCCGTCATGGTGCGCTGCAAGGTGGCGGTGGCAGCGGCGGCGGCGGCGCTTGTCCCCGTCGCCGTCGCCGTTGCGGTCACTGCGGTGGATCCGGCAGCGGGGGCGTCGGCGGCGGTCGACCCCACCGCCGGTGCCCCCCTGGTCGTCCCAGTGACCGTGACGGCAGCGGCGGATGTCAGCGGCGGCACGCTCATCGCCGAGTCGTCTGAGGAGGCGGGCACGCTCCTGTCGGCGCTTCCCCGGTGGGCGCTGTGGTCCCTCGCGGCCGCGTGCCTCGTCCTCGCCGCCACCGCGGCGGGCTTGACGCTCGGCCTCATGTCGCTCGACACGGTGGGGCTGGACATTATGGCCGCCTCGACGGTGCCCGCGGAAGCCAAAGCCGCCCGCGCCATCCAGCCGGTCCGGCGGCAGGGCCACCGGCTGCTCGTCACCCTCCTCCTGACCATGACGCTCGTCACGGAGCTGCTGCCGCTTGTCCTTGAAACGCTCTACCCGGGCGGCCTCTTTGCGCTCGCCGTGTCGGTGGTCGCGCTGCTGCTGTTTGGGGAGATCCTCCCGCAGGCCGTATGCTCCCGCCACGCCCTGTCGGTCGGTGCCGCGCTCATTGGCGTCGTCAAGGCGCTCATGTTTGTGACGGCGCCGCTGGCCATCCCGCTCGCCGCCGGCCTCGACTGGCTGCTCGGGTCGGACCACACCCAAACGTACGACCGGCACGGGCTCGGCGCGCTCATTGACGTGCACACGCGGCCCGAAGTTGCGGGGCCAACGGGCGCGCTGTCTGGGGAGGAGGCGCGCGCTCTCAAGGGCGCCCTGGAGCTGTGCACCAAGACGGCCGGGGACATTATGACGCCCGCCGAAGACGTCTTTTCGCTGTCCATGGACGCGGTGCTCGACCGGCGGACGATGAAGGAGTGCCTCCGGCGGGGCCACTCGCGGGTACCCGTCTATGGGGCGGGGGGGGTGGCCGACGTGGTCGGCCTGCTGCTGCTCAAGCAGCTCATCCTCCTCGACCCGGACGACGCGGTGCCCGTGCGGGTGCTCGTCGAGGACGCTGCAACGGGGCCGTTGCCCATGGGGCGCCGCCTGCGCGTCACGCCGCCGCTGATGGTCGCCGTCGACGCGACGCTCGAGGATTTGCTCCACGCCTTTCGGGACGGGCGCGTGCACATGGCGGTTGTCTACGAGGCGCTCGACGGGGTGCCCCCCGCGGAGCGGGTGCTCGCCGGCGTCGTGTGCCTCGAAGACGTGATTGAGGAGCTCCTCGACGATGAGATTGTCGACGAAACGGACGTGACGACGGACAATGTGACCAAGGCGCCCGCCACGACCGCGCGTGCGGCGTCTGCCGCCGCCGCCGCCGCCGCCGCCGCTGCCAGCCGACGGGAGGGCAAGCGCGACGCTGCTGCTGCTGCCGCTGCCGCCGCCGCCGCCGACGCGGCGCTCGAGGCGGCCGCCGCGGGGCGCCCCGCGCCGGCCCCGCGCCCGCGCCTGGTGCTCCGCGAAATCGACGTGGCGCGCCTCCGCTCGCCGCTCGCCGCGCAGGTGGCCGGCGCGCTCGCCGCGGCCCGCCCCGACGGCGTCGCCGCGTCGATGCGCCGCGTCGCCACCGCCCCGCCGGCGGGCGTCTTGTCCCGCGCGGCCGCCGCCGCGGGTGGCGCCGCCGGCGCCCCCGCCGGCGCGCCTGCCGCCGCGGCGGCGCCCGACTCGGACGCGGAGGGGGGGGAGGGGGCGCCCGAGGTGTGGCACCTCGGCACCAAGCCCGTGCGTCGGTCGTCGGCGCGCGCGGCGCGCGGCGCGCGGGGCGGCCGCACCGTGCGCGGCGCGCCGGGCGGCGCGCCGGGCGGCGCGCCGGGCGCGTCGGCCGACGAGGTGGCGCCGACGGGCGGCGCGGCGGCGGCGGCCGCCGCCGCCACCGCCGCCGCCGCCGCGTCCGTCTCGTTTGCGCTGCCCGCGGACGGGGGCGGCGGGGGGTCGGCGCCGCCGCCGGGCGGGCGGCGGCACCGGCGCGTCGACTCGGACCTCGACGACGATGCGGTTGGGGAGGAGCGCGGGTGGGACGAGCTGTGCCGCCCCAACCGGCTGACCCAATCGTCGATCAATGTCGCGCACGCGTGGGATACGGACGAGGGGGGGCGGGGGGAGCGGCCGCCGGGGGGGGGGGG
>Ga0115030_1000453_pt1 | contig 16849 bp, 30 predicted proteins | sample SidtaG_4_FD_87174 | JGI IMG/M metagenome (GOLD analysis project Ga0115030, IMG submission 87174) | Marine algal microbial communities from Sidmouth, United Kingdom - Sidmouth_Male1 metaG | ecosystem: Host-associated > Algae > Red algae > Unclassified | place: Sidmouth, United Kingdom | collected... | reverse complement strand
TGCTCAGCCTGCTCCATCCTTGCTGCCAGCCAGTTCCACGCGTTCCCTACCGTCTGTGCTCCCACTCCATCTGCCTTCAGCGCCCCTTCCCCCCTTCTGTGGCAGACCCCCCCCCCCGAGCTATAGGGTGAGACAGGGACCCTTGCAATCACGCCCTCCAGGATACACCATTGCTTGCCGCGCGCCCCCCACCCCCCCACCCTCGGTCAGCTATACTGGGTTGAAGCTGACGACGGCAGAATGGACGTACTGCATCCCCTCACTCTTCACGTCGAACACAGTCGCGATGGTCGGCGAAAGAACTGAAGTATTTGAACTTCCCTTCTCCGGAGCGCTTCCGGGACGCGAGACGGCGAGATCGCTGGCTTCGAAAGCGACGTTGCTCATAGACGTGTCTCGTCGACATTGGTCGAGGGGTGGAAAGCAACCACCGGGCCACATGAAAACGTCACTAGTCCTGTTATTCGAAGTGACCTTCCGATTTCAAACGGCATGTTTCCGCCATACAACTCCGCCAAACGTTGGGATGGCGTAGATCTCACTCCATACCATCGGATTATAGCGTCGGATCTCTGCCATCCCAACGTTTGGCGTGGATTTCGCGCCATAAATCTGACCGCTGGGCACCCCTTTCCGCCATAAATTGGCGTTAGCGGAGATTCTCCGCCATAATCGGAACCGCTCGGCTTGCTCTAACGCTCCCATAAGAGCGGTGCCCGCCAACGCCATAGTATAGCGTTTTCGACTCGATTCGTGGCGCCTTGTGAGTGGCCTCTCCAAATTATGGAGAGGCCGATGGTCGGTGTGTTCCAGCGGTTCGGGCGCCAGAGTATAGCGGAAAATCCGAATTCTTTCCTGCTCGCGGAGCGCCCGCTGCAGCTGTGTCCCCTTCAGTACCCCCTCCCCCCTCTGTTTGCAGATCGCCCCCCCGCCCAGCCCCCCCCCCACAGGAGCTGGAGGGCGTTTTTCGGGGGCCCTGGCCATCACACCCTTCAGGAATAATGAATGCGTTCAGCGCCACGCCCCCCCCCGACCCTCGGCCAGCTGGAACAAACCGAAGTTGACGACAAAGAAGCAGACGTATTAGATCGCTTCTCTTTCTATGCAGAGCATAGTGGCCGTGACTGGCTAAAAGACCTCAGCATTTGAATCGTCCCTGTTGCACAGTGCTTCTGGGAGGCGGGAATGTATGGTCGCTGGCTTCGAGAGTGACGTTGCAGCTGGACGTGTCTTGTGGTCATTGGTCAGGCGATTGAACGAAACCACCGGGCCACTTCGAAGTGTCACCTGTCCTCATATTCGAGATGACCTTTCGATTTCCAGCGGCATGTTTCCGCCATACGGCTCCGCCAAACGTTGGGATGGCGTAGATCTCGCGCCATACCACCGGAATAGAGCGTCGGATCTCCGCCATCCTGACATTTGGCGTGGATTCCGTGCCGTAAATCTGACCGCTGGGCACCCCTCTCCGCTATAAATTGGCGTTAGCGGAGATTCTCCGCCATAATCCGAACCGCTGGGCTTGCTTTAAGAAGCACCCCGGGCGTTGCGCACACCTCTATTCCTATGTGCCCGAAGAGAAAGAAGAGAGAAGCAACGCGGTCGCGTCCCACCGGCAGAGAGCGTCCCTCGACTAGAAACGAGAAGCCAAACACAACACATGGACACCTCAAGCAAAGAACCCCTCGAGCTACGTCCGGAATAGTCATCCTACCCGTCCTCACCGGCCCTGGCGCCGGCCCCCGAGCCAGAACCCGAGCCCGCGTCTGCTCCCGAGGTTACCCCCATTCGTGAGCGCGTGCCCGAGCGCGTGCCCGAGCGCGCGTCTGGGCGCACGCCCGGACCAACCTCATCAGGGTCATCGTCCACAAGGTCGATGAGCCCATAGCTAGAAATGGCCGCCGACGAGCACACAGCCGCCACGAGGCTGAAGAACGTCTGGTCCCAAGAGTGGCGTGGCCAAAACACCAGACGCCCGGCACCGATGTAGGGGTGCGACGACCCGGGAACGGAACTGTACCCCGGACCGACGCTCGTCGCCTCGTCGTAGTCCGCCGCTCCGATCACTGGCCCGTTGGACGAGCTGGCCGACCTGCGCGGTGCCCTCCGAGGGAGGCGGTTGAACAGGCGGTCGGCCGGCTGTTGACCGTAGTTCACGAGCATATCGTAAACGACAAGGCCGGTCGGGTGCTGCACCACAAGTGTTAGATTCAGGAGACGTGGCCTGCATCCCAACTGCTGTGCGCATCGGGTCCTCGCCCACGCGTCACAAGCGCATTGAGCGGTGCGTCCGACGCAACGGCACGTGGACACCGTCCGAACAGCACGCACGCGAAAGCATTCCCCCTGCCCACAAACCACCGACCCTCACCAATCTCTCGCGGCGCCTGCGTTCGGGGGCAGCCCACATGCGAGGCGGGTACCCCCACTCTGTCAGGCACCGAGCGTCGACCACGGCCTCTCCTGGGGGCGGCCGACCGACAGAAATCAGGGTCGCCGCTCTGCAGCGGACGGTACGATGCGCAGTGACTGTGGGAAGGCCGCCTCGGGTGACACGCGGCGCGCTCTACACACCCCACTCCGCAACGACCCCCCCTTGAAGAGGCCCGCAGCAGCGATTCGCTCGTGAACAGACCAGCATCAGTCAAATATTCAAGAGCATGCCTCTCAAAGCTTCTCAGAGCATGTTCTTCTCAAGTACGCTGAACTGCTTCTGTCGAGTGCAGCAGGAACCGTCGTTTCCAGCCTGTAGAACGCACTCGACCGCGTTTTCGACCCCGTTGAGCGCGATCCGTAGCTGGAAACCATACAAACGTCCCTGAAAGACAACGTGGACACTTGCTCGAAAAAATAAAGACATGAGCGACATTGCCCAAGGCTTGCGGACATGTTCATATCAAGAACGTACAGCACAACGTCCTGTGTCGTTGTCACGGTCCCGTTTTACGTGCACAGCTTCTCGTTCTCAAGTACTCCCGCAACGTGCACTGGCCGCAGAAAAAATTAAAAGGGGCTCTGGGGTGTGGGTTGTTTGCCAATGTTGAGTGGTACCCTGAACTAAAGTCCGGGGAATTGACTGCGGGCGCGTTCGCGAAGATACCCTGGCCTAAGTTTGCTCAAGTCTGTGACACGGAGACTTGCGAACATGATGACTAAATCACTGTGTGGGCAACACAACGAGCGCAGACGCAACTCGAATACGGGCGCTCCGCGAAAGTGTCACGCTCCCGCCCGCGAAGGAGGACGACGAATAGGACGACGACGGGCGGTAAGAGTCGGTCGACGTGGCGGCTCGAGGGGCGGTCGGCCGGCGGCGGCGGTATGCGAGCAGCCGGAGGATGATTTGAAGGCATCGCCACGGGCACGCAGGTCGCCGCGCGGCGGCGGCGGGCGCCCGACCTCCCGCCGCGCCGTAGAGCAGCGCTTCGCCGGCGGACAGTGGAGCGTGCCCCTCGCCACGGCATCACCGGTGCCGGCGCCGCCAGTAGCGGCGGAGGCGGGGGCACCCGTGGCGACGCCACCACCCCCACCGCGCGGCGGCAGCACGGCACCGAGTCCCCCACCAACACCCCCCCATAGGCGGCGGGCGGCAAACGGCCCCTCCCTCCACCGCCGCCGCGGCAGCGGCGCGGCCGTGGTGCTCCTCCACCCCCACATGGGGGTGCTAGCTTCCCAAGTCCGCGTTGGCGGGCGCCCCTGCGCGTCGCGTGCCGCCGTCTGCCTCGTAACGGCCGCCGCGCCCGGAACAGCCCACCGCCCCGCCTCTGCGGGTGTGTCGCTCGCACGCGCCGCGTCAGCGGGCGTCGGGATGGCCGCTGACGCGGCCGCGGCGCGTGCGTTCCCCACAGCGGTGCGGCCGCCGCCCATGGCCCGCCGCGCCGACGCGGGGGTGGCCACGAGCCGCCTCGTCGACGAGATGAAGGCGGCCGGGTCGAGCTTCCCGGCGGTCGTGCCGCCCGGTGGTGGTAGTCGCGCCGGCATGGATCCCGTCGTGGGCGTAGTGGGTGGCGGTGGTGACAGCGGCGGCGGCGGCGGCGGTGGCGGCGGCGGCAGCGGCAACGTCCGCCGCGCCGCCCGTACGCACACCGTCCACCCCGGCGGGGCGTACGTGGATGCCATTGTGGCATCGGGGGAGGTGGGGAGACCGACAACGCGTCGCGGGCGCGCCGGCGGATGCCGCCGGGGTTCGCACGGCGGGCGCCGGCGCAACAGGTGGTGGCAATGGGTGCCTCGGTGCGCGCCGCCGCCCACACCCCCCGGTGGTGCCGCTGCGCGCGCCGCCGCCGAGGCCCTTCCGTGGTGGCACCGGCGGCGCGGCTTGTGGCGTCTGCCCGCGCCCGCTGCATGCGCTGGTGGAGGCGGCACCGCCGGCACCCATGCCTCCCGCGGGAAGTGCCTCCGGTCGCGGCGCGGGGGGGCAGCGTGACGGTGGGCGGTTCCCCGAGGGGCGAAGCGCCCACCAAGTGGTGGGAGGCGCCGCCGAGGCCGCTGGCGTGCTCACACCGTCCGAGTACGGGGCTCCGCTAGAGGTGGCGGCGGCGTCTCGCCGGCTGCGTCTCGCAAACGAGAGCAACAGAGCATCCGATTTGTGGTGGATCCTGTCCTCAAAGCTGATGGGGTATAGCCCCGTCGGAAAGCCCAGCACGGGATGCGGAGCGAAACACAGGAGAAACAACACGAACGCCTGGATCAGCGGGCGCGAAGCGCACCAGAACGAAGGTAGTATCGCAAACGCAACGCTGATTTATTCGAATACGCACGATGACCCCAAAGCATACACTCATATACCCTCAGAAACAAGACGCAGGACGTGCACAATCCCGACCCCCGGGCGCCACAATGGTGGGATCGGTGCCCAACGGGCCACGGTCTCAGGCCCGGGCCTCTAATGGCCCTTGCCCAGCATCCTCGATTGCCCTTCCACTGGAAGAGGACCCCCGCCCGTCTCGGGCGGAAGCAGGAAAGTCACCAAGACTTCCTAGATCTCAGGAATTACCCAGAATCAGTACCTCGGTACTTATCCCAAGATTTTTCAATTTTCCCGGATAGAATTTCGGTGGGATTTTATCCCTGGGCGAGCCAGATCTCGGTCCGGCTTACGCTCGAGTTGCGGAAGCTTCCACAAGCTTCGCGGTCCCTCGAGAGGGCCCGGATTCCGGAAGACGTGTGTCTCCCTCGGCTGAGTCAGATCCCTCCAGAGGGGCCCGATCGGGTGCTCATCACCCCACGCCCCTCTAGAGGGGTCGTTTCGTGTGTGGCCTTCGGGCTCCCGGGACGCCCGCCCAAGGCGGGTTGTCCCACGCTACCCCCCTAGGAGGGTGTTACGTGAGTGGTCACGACCCGTCCCCTGCTCATGCCGGGGGCCGTGTCACCCCTGACAAGGGATTTCCCCCACACCATCGTGGTGGGGTGGTGCGTGGGCAGCGTCACAGCAGCGCAGGATGCGGGGGGGGGCGGGGCTCGCGGGCGCTGTCGTGCCTGTGGCAACAAAGAAGGCGCGAGGAAATACCCTGCAGCAACACCGACATTACAGAAGAGAAAGACCCAAAGGGTCGACCTCCCGAGAGGACCTAGACGGCGCAAAGGCGCGCAAAGGCTAGGACCCGAGAGGGACGCCAAGATTTAGATGGAGAGCAAGACGAGGCGGCGCGGGCCGTGGCCGGCGCCAGCATAACAAGACGAAAACAGACAAAAAAGAAGGACGAAATAGTATCCCCGGGTCCGAGTAGGGGGGGGGGGGGCAACTTAGGGAGGGCAAGCCGTCCCAGAGCCCGCAATCCGAAGTACGGAGGGACGGGTGCAACTCCCGGCGGGGGCATGAGTACTGGACTTAGCCCCGGTCAATCGCAACAGCGCCGACGCACGCGCGCACGCGGCCGCCCAGAGTTGCTCCTAGGTGCCCAGCGCTGCATTGCTACCACTATTGCTTTTTGACCTGCGCGGGTGCCCTGCTCTGTGCGTAGGCTGTTCGCCCATCGTGGAACACTGCCACCGCCACCTCCACGCCATAAGAGAGACCGTCCTAGACCCGCGTGGTATCCTCGCAGCCATCGACCCACCTCGACAAGACGCGGTGCCGTGAGCGTGGCCGGCCCCACCGGGCTTTGCGCTGCTGTCGACCGACCTCGGCGCGACGCGGTGCGGTGAGCGCAGCCGGTACCTCTGGGACTTGGAGCCCTACGTCGACACCCCCCTTCGCGCTTCTGCCTCCAGTCCTTTCGTTGTGTAGCACAAGTGCGTTGCTCTTTGATTCTCATGCCCCTGTCCGTCCTCCCCATTCCCTTTTCTTTGCTGTCATCGAGGAGCGAGTTGCCTTTTCTACGGGGACATGAACGGCACGTTCCGCGAAGTTAACGAGAAGATAGCGACGCTAAAGGAGAACGGCTTCCGCTCCGTCGCGTAACAGTGTAGCCGCTGCAGACGCCCACCGTTGTGCGACGCGAGGGCGGTCAGCGCAAAAGGAGGCAACTCCTCCCGCTCCGGCCGGCCACGTCGTCCTCTGCTGTATCTCGGAAACAGGGCGCAGCCATGACGAGAGCGGCGACTCCGACGAAGAGGGGCGTTCTCCTCACCGTCGCCGATGCAGGCACGTCGAGCACCCGAAGACTGGCAAGAGAGTATGTCCATGGAAACAGGCCACCAGCTCCGCAAGATGCTTCTGTTGGAAAACCTGCTCCAACAGCCCGCGGCCGTGTGGACGAAGCGAAACTGCCTCGCACGGGTTCAGGCCGGCACTTGCATCCCGCGGTGTAGCTACAGACGCACCCAAAGCCAAAAACTGCTGGGTCTACACAGATATTACTCCCGGAATCGTATCTCTTACCCAATGGGCGAGAGATCCTGAGTCGTCTGCAGAGGGGACAAAGTTGTTGCTGCTCGCTCGCCAATCCACAACCTCCGCTCCGCGCAAATAGCACCAATGGAGAACCGACGCTACCGTGCGTCAGGCAATCGGTGACGAACGCACGCAATGCGCATCGGGCAGCAGTTCGCGAACGACGGCACTGGCTGCTTGACGGCGACCGCCCGACATTTTCCACCTCCTCTCTGTGAGCCTCACACGAGTGGGCTGTCGGAATCCCGACCCCCCCTAGCACGCTTGCCGCAACCCCCGCACTACCGTCGCTGATTGTGGCGCGACTCCTCGTCTCCGACTGTGTTGTCGCCTTGTCTATGCCCTCATATCGCCGCTATTCGGTTCCCTACTACCGACGCCCTCCTTCGCTTCCGACGGCATTGCGCGGCCCTATTGACACCTGACAACCTCCGAGCTCTCCCAGAGTCCTCTCGGGCACAATCGGCAGCGCGGCTCAAGTACCTGCGTTGGTGCTGTACCTCCGGTCTCTTGACGGCAGCGGGACCACAACGGCCACCTGGTGGCTACTTCCTTCTCCCACGGCAGTGCCTTCCTCCAGTCTTCTCCATGGCACCGCGCCACCGGTGTCCGCACAAGAATTGTAGCAGGACATTTCGGTGGAAGGCCGGCCTCGGTCGCCATGCTCAAGTGCAGCACGCAGATCTGATGGGCGTCGCGCAGACTCTGCTGGCCGGTGCGGACGACTCGCAGACCGCCAATGTCTTTGGCAGCACGGCAGCCCATGGCAGAGATATCTCCTCCGGCGCCGGCGTTGCGGTGGCAGCACCAAGTGCTGACGCAGATGCAGACAACACCAACGAAGGTGCAGTGAGCGACGTCGAGGCTGACGGCCACAGCGCCGAAATACTGCGCACCAACTCCTGGACGGGGTCAGATGGAGACGTTCTCAGGACCAGCAGCAGCAGGTCGCAGAGCAGCTCCAGCGTCGCATCGTCCAGCAGCGCAAGCACCTCGACCGACGTTGATCCTACAAGTAGCACCTCGGACGACTACTCATCTGCCGATGAGGTTCTTCCTGCTGCTGACGGCGCCGGGGAAGAGCGGCCAGGCTTGAGCAACCTGCTCGTCGAATCATTGCGGGACCAAACGCCGGTTGCGATGCTCGGGTAAGTGGAGTACGGCTCGACGATAAGTGGGCGCGTCATGCGGTGGTTCCATGAGATGAGGGATGCTGGACATGTCCGCGCTCGTTTTCTCCGGCGACGGGGACATTGCCGACACGGCCCGTTTCGACACACCGGCAATGAAGCGCATATTCTCCGAGTTTTTCACTGCCTTCGGCGCAGGCATGAGCAGCAACGAAGCCAGAAACCTCTACGTCATCCTGCGAGCGGTGAAGACGGCGGATGGTCCGTATGGAGAAGTCGGCGGCCACTTCCCCATCAAGACAGCTTTCTGGAAGGCCATCCGCAACGAGAAGAGGCGGACGCTGGAAGCCTTGGGCTGGCGGACGGTTCCACTCGTGATCACCGGAAAGACGTACCATCTTCTCTACCGCAATGCAATTTACGTGGCTCAGGAGCTTGTGCGCAAAGTGCGGGTCGACCAGCTGCAATGGGACGCCACTGTGCCGGACGACGCCGACAGCAATGAGGACCAAGTCTGGACGGGTCCTTTCGACAGCGCCGGCTTCTTCGAGAACGAAAAAGACGTCAGGGAGAAGATGTCGGCTGGCGCCAAGGTTCTCGATCTCTATGTATACTCTGACAGCACCATCCTGAAGAGCAGCGGTCGTATGTTTACTGCTCTTGAGTCACATGAAGGGGAAGCCTGCATCACTTTTGTCCGTAACCTTGTGAGCGTTGTTCCACTGCAGGGGCGTGGTACCGCATTGCTGATCTCTACCAGTTACTGACTCTTGGATGCCACCGACCAATATCACCCCGATTGCCTGCCTCAGCCGTCTCCGCGTACCCTGTCCGACTGTGTGTCATGAACATAAAGACCAAGCGCATGCACTGGGTAACAGTCGGGTACATACCAATGGTGCTGCACAATTACGAGGGCGGTGCCAAAGAGAAGACGTCAGCCTCGACGGCGAAGTTGCTGCAGCGGTCGTTGTATCTCATGCTGGGCCGTTGCATGGAGGCGTCTCACACGGGCTGCCTCATCACCCTCCAGGATGGTACGACAAAGACTGCGTCCCCTTGCGTACTTCTCTACTTTTGCGACTACCCCGAGGAGCGCAACCTGCTGTCCCTCAAACAACACGGCAGAAAGCACGACTGCACGCTGTGCCTCGCCGACCCCCAGTCGTTTTCCGGGAGACCAGGACTCAACCAGCGGAAGCGGGACGTCATCGAGACGGTGACAGCTCAACTGAGGGGCGCGTGTTTCCAAAAGGAGCACGGCAGGTGCGCCGAGGTGAAGACCATTGAGAAGTCAATGGGTATACATTGCCGTGTCCTCAGCTTGGCGGGGTGGTCAGGGCTGGGATCGGGTTCCAAGCACCTCTACCAGGTCACCGGTTTTGACCGTCTTCACGTACGCGCAATGGTGTCGCCCCGTTGCTTGCCATTGTGGTCTTTCTGTTTGATAGCTGACATACGTCCGTGAGCTCCTCAGTAGCATCCAGCACGCGTCAAATGCCACCCTGTATAAATGCCCGCTGCTTTGTGTTTTCTATTCGCGGTCGGTTCCCACCTATCGGCAACAGGTGGTCGATGTGGGTCTCTGCCGTCGCCTTTCAAAAGAGGTCCACACTTATGCGGAGCTGGTGGAGGACGAGTTTGGGCTCGCTGAGGGAGCCTCGGCCGCGTCGCTGCGCAGCGCTAGCAGGCGCTTTGTGCACGCATGCCGAACTAACCCAAAGCCCCACACCAATCCAGGGTACGCATTGCAACGGATTTCAAACGCGCTTGCGGGCACAGGGGGGACGACCTGAGAGGGGGGGGGAGCCGGCGACACACCTTGTGTGAGAGTCCTTGAAGAATTGTGTCTGCCTTCTGTTGCTGGATACTGATTCTTGCTCATGGACATGTCCCGAGCGCTCTCATTGTGACCACGCCTGCTCTCTGTCATTTCCATTTGTCCTCCTCTCGCTGTGTGCAGCTACTTCGTGTCGCCTTCAGAGAAGCAGGCCACATTGCGCGGTGCCGAGCACCAGCGCGCGCTCCACTTTCTTCCTTTTTCTGTGCCTGCCATTCGGGGAGCCGCCGGAAGCAAGTGGAACCACTCCGTCCCTACACAGGCCATGTGTGAGCTCGCGGCTCTGATGCGGGACAAATTTGGCCCTGCCTGCCTCGGAAAAGGCGTCAAGGTGAACCGCGCGCGGGAGCTGACTGCCCGTTTGGCCACTTGTGTGCACAGGGACTTCCAGGGACTCTTCGGCCCGCTTCACACACCCATGCTAAACCGCCGCCTCGCCCATGTGCTCGACGAGCTCCGCATGCGCGGCTCCCTCTTTATAGGCGACACGGGTATTAATGAGATCAAGCACAAGGAGGTCAAGAAGGCCTACGCACGCACCAACCGGGGCCGCACGAAGCACGCGCTGCAGATGCTCATGGCGGAGCATGTCGCTGACGTTGTGTCCTGGGAGGCCGCTGACTGGGACGAAGACGATGACGTGGACGTGGCGAACAACGACGACCTCGCCGCGGGCGACGGCGCGAACTTCGCGCCTCCCCCCCCGGCTGCTTCCGTACACGCAGGAACATAGACGCATTTTGAAGGATCAGCAACCCCCCGTGGCGCCCGAGTGGGGGCGAGACCGGTCGTATCAGCGGCAGTGGCAGATCATGCGGCCGCTCGTGGTCCTTGTGCCGCACCTGCCTTCGATGAACCATCCATGAGCAGCCCGCCACGACAGCCCCGCCACGGCGTGCCGGTGCGTGTTGGTGTCATCGCCGCTGAGCGTTCAATTGAGGGCCTCGCGGATTGCCTGGAGCTGAAAAACAGCTACGTGCTCACCGTTCCCGTCGGGACTAATTTGGCGCATGGGACGGCTCTGCGCCGCGGGAGGCAGCGGCGCCAGATCTTCAGGGCGTCTATGGATTACCTCAGCGGCCCATGGCTCGACTGGGTGGAATAAAAGTCGGCGGATGGCGGGTACCGCGTCGGCCGCGCACGCGTTGTGATAACACGGATCGGTAAGCGCCCCGTCCGGCTGCTGGTAGTCGAGCGCGCTCGAAGAATACCGGCCGACAACGGGTGCCCCTTTGCGACGTACAAATGCACGCGCCTTGGATTAGACATGAAGGCGTCGGGCGTGACGCCTCCAATTAAGTGTGTGCCTGTCAACCGTGTCAAGCGTGTGCTCTGCGTGGAACACGACTGCGTGAATTGGGTGACTTTCTACGGCTTGGAGGTCATGCCGGTGGCAGTGGCGACGACCAGGCATGAGATGGCTCGGGCCCGCTTCGTTGTCAATGCTTCTATAAATTTGTAGGCGAACCACGGTCTTTACGGTTCAACCGACGCAAAAATAGTCCCAGCTGGCGTTGAGCCCGCCGTTTTGGCTGCAGTGACCGCCACCGTCGGCGATGGCACTGTACGTGGTGCCGTGCGTGCCTCGACCCACAGTACGTGCACGCAAATATACCTGTGACCCATCAGAGAACAACGAAGCAGGGTGCGTGGCCAAGGAATAGACAAAGGGCTTACGTGAACAAATTGCACGCTGATATACTGGATAGATATACTCTGAAGTACTCAGATTCCAGAAAAACAAGCCCGATTATGCGTTTTCTCATCTGAATGGCACCGCGATTTTAATGACGCTGAAGCGGATAAAAGAAAGTACAACGACTTACCAGTCGTCGAACGAAGGCATCCCACTACCTCAGGTAACTTGACTCTCCCGGCGGCTCCGAACGCTCGAAGCCGGCACGAGACACGCAGAATTATGCTAGACACATACGGGATAGCAGTGAGCCAACTCAGGGCACATCGTTGACAGCGAAGGTGATTGGTAAACTGGGCGATTTCTCGCCTTTTGCCGGGCGTGGCAGCTGACGGGCGGCATATACGACTCAGAACACTTCTCATCCATTAACGTCAACCAAGGTAGCGAGATGGGCAACGATGCTTGCGCATCGTGCCTGGCAATCGCTGTCGCGAGCGGGTCATGGTCACGCATAGGTCGCGTTCACATGCTCCACCACAAATCGCTCCTCGTGTTTTCTGGGCAATCAGCATCGCAAGTACTTCCTATCTGACGTAGTTGTTGCAGAATCTGATATCTTCTGAATAGAATCCCGATTCTTATTCATATCCTGCCTTTTTTAGTTTCGGAGACATATCCTATCCGTACTCTGGAAATTGCGTCAAAACTCTTATCTGATTCAAAAACATGCCAATGTTGAGTATATCGGAGTGGGCCGAAAATCGGCGGATTCTTAAGCCCCTGGAATAGACCCGATGTACTCTGGTACATGAATACCTGATGAAAGTTTGTAGAACGCACCGCAGCTTGCCTGGCCCACATACTCGGGACGACACGACATAGTAACATTGGACGTTGACCTCGGTGTTGTGTGCGTCCAAGTGGACAAATGATGGGCCGCTCGAATCGGGGATCGGAGTGGGCGGTCTTGGTGGGTGGTGGATCGGGTGCGCGCAGTCGTGAGTCGATGCCGACGGACGGGCGCATGGAGAAGTGGTGCGACACCAATTTATCGGCCATTGTCGCCGCCGCGCCCGACCCATGACAGATGACAAGGCGAGCCCCCCCGTGCGCAATCATCCCCAGTCGCGCCCTATCGTGGATCCTACGGCTGGCCTTTCCCCAACGATGTCGACCCTCCACCTTGAGGGGGACCGCGAACTCAGAGCGACGGCGTCAGACGGCTCACGGTGACTGCTCATATGGACCGTCTCGCTGCGCTACCACACACGACAACGATCGTGCAGGTGCGCTGCATCTCTCTGGGTGCCTGCGGTCTGTGCCCTCTAAGTTTCTCTGAGGCTGCGGTGGCGCTGCGCCTCTGCGCTTCCGCCGCCCCCCCTGGCTGGATGCGTCCCCCTCCGCTTGCTTGCGCGCCCCTGCCCCAATCTGCCGCCTGTGTGGACAGGGGCGGCATCAGGCGGCCCCACACAATCCTCCGGTCGGGCTCCTGCGACGGCGCGCCGCCCCACACTGCCCCCCCATGGTCCACCCCCGGTCCACGGGACCAACATCGTCTGTGGAGGCGGCGCACCGCTGTGTGTGTCGGCAGTAATCGGCGCGCCGCTGACACACTGGCCATAGTCGGCCGCGGTGCGATGCCCTCCTTCGGGATCGTGCGGCTCCAGCGCACGGGCGATGACTGCTGCTCGTTGCTTGCCTGCCATTAGTCCTGGGTGCATCCTGCTGGGAGGGTGCCAGTGGCGCGCCGCTTCGAGCCAGTTGCAGGTTGGAGCCTCGTCAGTACTGCGCTTCGTTAAAAGTGTGGCACGGGCGCTTTTCTGGGTTTTGTCTGGTCTTTAAAAGCCTCACAATTTCTTTCCTACTGCCTGGATGTGGTGCTGTGATTGTGTCTTCGCCGCTCCCCCCCCCTACGCATCCGACACTCTGACCTGACTCCCGTCCCCCTCTCTTCCGCCTGCCCTACAACCTGCCCTACTCAGACGTCATGCATTCTTCATTCTTCGACACCACTCTATCAGCGTCGACCCTATCGACTGCCCAGGCTCACCGGTGGTCGAGAGGGGCGTTCCACGTTGGCGGCAGCCGAGACGGCCTGGGACAGCTGGCCACTTACACGATCAAGGCTAGATTCGGGTCGCCACCGTCTTCAGAGAGTGGGGCGGCGGCCTCGTCTCCTCGCCACCCCGTGGGCGCAAGTACCCGGCGGCTCCAGTGACCGCCGCCGCTAACGCCGCCGCCGCCACCGCCACCTCCCTCCTGGCATGGGCTCCTCCTCCCTCCGAAGCCCCATAAACGCGCTTTCTGCGCACATGCTCAAGAGCAGGAGACCTCGCCGATGGCCACACCTCGCGAGCGGCCGCAATTTCCGCCGCTCCCTCCCTTACCGTCATTCACGGCGCCGCCGCCGCCGCCACCGCCGCCACCGGTGCCGCAATTGCCCCTGCCTCCGCCTCCCCTGCCGCCGCCGCCGCCGCTGCCGCTTTCTGCCGTGGCTGTCCCCGCCGCCGCCGCCACAAAGGACGCCGCCTTCTCCTCTGCCGGTTTCGTGTCTGCGGTCTGTCCAGTGGCCCCTGTGGGGTAGATAGCGCCGCGTGCGCGATCAACGGGCTAGGAGCAGTGGCACGTAGCAGAGGAGGCCAGGAAGGCGGCCAAGCGGCGCCTGCACCAGACGGCGTCGGCGTTGCAGCTGCTGGCGGTCGAGCGCAATGCGGCGGTCAAGCGCCTTGACCGCCGGCACCTGGCCGCCGAGACGGCGCACAAGGATGACAAGCGTCCCCTCAACCGCGCTGTGGCTGCTACGAAGTCGTTGTCTGAGGTATTATTCGACGTGGAAGACTAGCTGTCTGACTGCTGTTGAGGGGGGAGAACTGAATATGGTGACGTAAACGACTCGGGGACTAGCCCCGTTGCGGGCGGCATTATCATCGCCAGCCTTCATTTCAGAACCTCCGTCGCCCACGCTCCCTCCCCCTCCACCGCCAGATGCATGGACGTCAATTGTGCCCGCTGCGACCGCCCCCGCCCAGTCGGACACCGACGCCTGAACTGTGAGTCGGGCACGTTCTGTGGCGCCAGCCGCCAGCGCTTCTTCGGCGACCGACGCGGCTTACCTCGTGGCCCCCGAGTGGTGGCTGGCGCTTCAGCGTGGACGGTTGCTTCGGGAGGTGGGTGTGGTTGGGATGCGGGAAAGAGACAGGTGGGACTTGACGCTGGTGCGCCGTGTGCCCTTTCTGCTAGCACGAGCGTCGCGCGACTAACCGAGGGAACGGCACCGAGCACCCCAACAATCCTCCCACCTCCGCGCCCACTCCCACCACTTCGCCAAGCCCCACAGCCCTACGGAGCCCAACCGCCTGCCAAGCGCGTCGGCTTTTGGGCGCGGGACGTGTTTCGGCTGCGGTCGCCCAAGATAGCGCGCCTCGAGTCGCGGCGCGACGCGGCGGTGGCGACCCAGGGCCAAGCCGCCGCCCTGGGGGGGGCCCCCGTCGCCGCTTTTTCGGCCGCCATCTGCCCGCCGCACCCGGCCCAGGCGGGGCTCCGCGTGTTTCCCTCCGCATTTTTCTCCTCCGCCTCGCCATGTTGCTACTGTCGCCGAGCGGGGGGGCGCCGCCGCCGTGGGGCGGCCGCAGCGGCGTCGGCGGCGTCGGCGGCGATGGCGGCGGCGGCGGCGGCGGAGGCGGGGGCGGGGGTGGGCCCCCGCTGCCCGCCGTGGATGCGGCGGAAGCTGCCCTGTCGACGGCCGCCGCCGCCGCCGCGTCGCCGGTTAAACCAGGACAAAGCGCTGCTAGCACAAGCTTGTCAACGCGCCCGCGGCTGTGCGGCTTGCCGTGATGCTCCACACCAGCCCCAGCGGGGCGGGCCCGGGAGGGCCGGTCCGCCCGCCGTGACGGGCTTGCGAGTCCCTGCGAGCTTGGTGCTGACGCCCCACCCGCACCTGACGGGCGCGCTCTGATACCCGAAACAAGGGTTGGGGGGGCTGGCGAAGCGCCGCCACAAGGTGGGGGGAGAGTGGCTCGTCCGCGAACTTTCCGGGGCGGGGGGGGCGCCGGCCGGCCCCGTGCCTGTGGCGGGGGCGGCGGCCGCGGCGGCGGCGGCGGTGGCCCGGCCGCTGTCAGGCGGATCGCGCGCGCCGCTGCTGGCAGCGGAGCCGGAGGCGCCGTAAGCGGTGAGGGGCGGTGCGTGTGCACCCCTTCCAGACGCGGGGGTGCCGCCGACGTCTGCCGGCGCGCTCCTCGGGGCGGGATGGGGGGCGGCGCCGAGGGGGATGACGGCCCCCGGTGACGGCCCTATGGCCACGACGGCGTCAACCGCCGCCCCCGCCGACGGGGACGCCACCGACAACGCGGCGATGCCGGCCACGCTCGCGGCGGCCACGGCCTCGGCCATCGCCGTGGCACCCGCTCCGGCACGGGCTTGAGCGGGGGCCTCCCTCCCCGCCTCGCCCTCCTAAGCTCCCCGTCTACGTGGCGCGGGGGTTTCCCCCCCGGGGTGCTCCTCTGCGCCATCCGCGGGCTGTCGCTCGCCGTCTTGCTCCTCGCGGGCGCCGCCTTGTTGGCGCTCGGCATTGGCACGGCTGGCAAGCTGCGCGAATCGCGCACACTCCCCGGCGGGACGCGTCTGTGGGGCGTTCTCCGCCGCGTCGTCCTAGTCGCGTCGGTCGTTGGCGGGTACTGTCTCGCGCTCGCCCTCGTCGGTGCTGCCGCGTCCGAGCGGCGGCTGTGGTGAGGGATGCTCCTGCGGCTCGCGTCCGAGCTCCGGGAGGGGTGCTCCTCGCCGCCCTTGCGAATTCGGTGCGGGGGGGGCGGAGCGCCGACGCCCTAGTCGGCGCGCTGCAGGGGGGGACGACGAGCGCGGCGGCGGGGGAGGTCGACGCCCCGCCCGCAGTCGCCTCGTGTGAGCTCGAGGCGGCGCTCTTGTTTCGGGGCGTGAGCGCGGGGAATTGTGCGGCCAACGTGAGGGACGCAGACCCGATCGTGTGTGTGGCGTTCCTGGCGGCGGCGGAGGCTTACGCGGCGGCGGCTGCGGCGGTCAGCGCAGCCGGGGCGGCTGTAGAGTTTTCAGCAGTGTCCTACCAGCTTCGCGCCGCGCGCGGCGCGATCGGCGCTAGTCGTGTCGCGTCAGCGCCGTGCCCACCCGCGGCCGCGGCCGCGACGCCAGCAACCCGCGCCCCCACCACCTCCCCCACCCCACTTACCGGCCCCCCTCCCCCGTCACCCCCACCCCCCCCCACTATGGACGCCATCCCCGAACAATACCCCGTCGACATCGACACCTTCCGCTGCGTCACGCACGGCCACTTGCCCGTCCCCCCCCCCCCCCCCCCCCCCCCCCCCCCCCCCCCCCCCCCCCCCCCCCCCCCCCCCCCCCCCCCCCCCCCCCCCCCCCCCCCCCCCCCCCCCCCC
>Ga0115030_1000451_pt1 | contig 16854 bp, 19 predicted proteins | sample SidtaG_4_FD_87174 | JGI IMG/M metagenome (GOLD analysis project Ga0115030, IMG submission 87174) | Marine algal microbial communities from Sidmouth, United Kingdom - Sidmouth_Male1 metaG | ecosystem: Host-associated > Algae > Red algae > Unclassified | place: Sidmouth, United Kingdom | collected... | reverse complement strand
GGGGGGGGGGGGGGGGGGGGGGGGGGGGGGGGGGGGGGGGGGGGGGGGGGGGGGGTTGGACGCCCCGCAGGCGCAATAGGCAGGGCCCGCCAAGTGAAGACCACACCGCGCTCGACTAGCGGGTCGGCAGAGAGCCGACGCGTTGATGTGTGCCAATCGATTGCCGTAATATTTGACGTGTTGCCATCAGATCTGCTCATCAGCTGCTAGACCGATTGCAACCACCTTCAGCTAAAAATAGCCGGAACAGCATCGGTCAAATTCGTTCCAAGTCACTGCTCGTGTTTGTGGGGGTCTTGTAGATGCACATCGTGCATGATGCAAACTTGTCAGTTAGAGACCACGGGTTGACGCGGACACGGTCAATGTCGCGTCGCGATGGCGCGGGCTCAACGCTCTCATGCAAGGTCTATAAAACGTAGATTGAACAGTGTCTGGAGCCCCCAGTTGCCACTGCGGAACTCCGTGACAAACTGTGTCGAGGAGGCTCGAGCGGAGACTGTCTTGAGATCGAAGCTGTAGGCGCACCCCATGAGCGTAGTCACAAGATTGGACGTCTCCAGAGACTCAGCGATAAGCGCTTGACCGTAAAAGTGATGAGGCGTGCAAAAAAGCATTCAGCGTATCCCTCATTTGCGACGCAAGGCCAGCGTCAGAGATGTGAGTAAACTTCAGCCCATCCGTGCGGAGCTGGGCATCGAAGCGAACATAGTAGGGGTTCTCGGACCCATTTATCTCAACGTTGGCTCCCGTGTGCCGCGCGTGCACGCCAACTGTCCGAAACACGTCACTCATGCTCTTTGGCTTAGCTGGGTGTAGAACTACGGGACGCCGTCGTCGAAGGTGGCGCGGCCGGCGGAGCACCAGGGGTGCGGCGGACGCCGGGGGGTCGGCGGCGCCGACGACGTCGGGCACGAACGGACCGGGGGCGCGGGCGCGGGGACGGCGGGCCCGCCTGTGAGCGCAGGTGCGAGCCCGCGAAGGGGCGCGCCGGGCCGAGACGCCCGCCGCGGGGTCCGGGTGGCCGCGGGCGGAGGGCGCGGCAAGCGACAACCGACCGAGCGCCAGGCGGCGGCTGCAGTGCGTCGCGCGCGGAACAGTCACTCCCCCTCGTCTGTAATGATCGCTTCGGGGGACTTTATATGCATGGAGGGAATTATCTGCATTGGTTGGTGACTGCCCGGGTCATTTCCCTATCGGGGAAGCGGGCGCGCGCGACGATTTTTGCCCTTTTAGGACGAAGGGCGACGACTGTGGGAGGCACCGTCGTCGCCGGCAAATAAACCGTCTCTTCCTGTCTTGGCGTTTCGATCGGCCCGACTTCCTGGACCTCGAGTCCCATAGCGGGTGTCGCGCGAGCGGCCCAGACGGCCGTTACATCCCTCCTCCTGAGGTAACCCCCCTGATCGTGGTACTACACTGGGGTATACTTGGGTTGCTGCATCGATTGAAAGGTGCGGTCCAGGTTGGCCAAAGCAGCCGCTCGCGCCTCCTTCAGGTTGTTGGCGCTGCCACCGGTACGTACGACGCCGGGCGCGGGCACCGCGCGATTGCCATGGCGCACTCGGTCGGCCGCAAGAGCTCCGGCAAGGCGAGCAGCGCCGACGGCCGCACCGACGTCCCGAGCGGCATCCATCGCCAAGTCTGCGTCTCGCGCCCGCGGCTGGGTCGCTGCCCCGCCCAACCCCGCGTCGTATACGATCGCGGATCTGGCGACGTGGGCAGCCTGATGCGACCTGCTTTCCGAGCCGGAGGTCGTAACAGCCATGGCATTCTTGGCCCGAGCGCGCTTCTCCTTCAATTGGCGTGGCTTAAGCGCCCGTGCATAGAAGTTCACTCGAATCCAAGCGTGCATTGCGGCCATATCTAGCTTGTCGCACACAAAACTGGCGGCCCGCCCTTGGAGGGCTACACAGGTCAGCATGTCGTCCGTGTGCCACACAATCTTGCATGTCATACACGCCAGGGAGCACACGGTGCCGGTCGAAAGGCCACACCGAGTGACACAGAGATATTTGGGGTCTTTCGCGAGCAGGGCGGTCGACAAAATGTGGCAGTTCATCCTGAAAGCACTGTACCATCTGAGCCGCGTTGCTGGGAGACCCGCTACACGATACCGGTCGGACAGCTTGGTAGGTAGCAATTTTTGTCGCGGTGGGCGTCGTTGTTAGATACGAAACTGGAAAAGTACGGGTCCAGTTCAGCACTCGTGACAGCCACATGCTGCTCAAGCCTCCTGGCCCCTCCCTTGTGCACACGTTAAAGAGCAGTACACGCACAAGGCTGTGAGGGCATGCTGGCGTCTTGGTCAGCCGGCTGGCCCGCTGCACCAAAACTCGCCACCGGCCATCTTGAACAAGCGCGACCAGAACTACTTCGACGAGATGACCCGGAAAGAGGCACTGAACGAAGACAGTGATCGCCCCAACGACAATGACGGCCGTCGCGACGACGACGACGGCTGCTGTGACGCCCGTCACTTGAGGACGACGGCCGCGGCCACTGTGGCACCTCCACAGCAGCAAATTTCCACAATTGGAGTTACACAGCAACTCCTGCACTATGGTCAATTTGAATGGAACTATTGCTCGAGCAAGCCCTAAACATTCCTATCAAAATATTCGTTTTCAGCTAGCACTCAGTCCTAATCTCTGGCCTCCAAGACAGAATTGGGGCGTCAGCAGTACCATCTTGGTGCCAGGGGGCGACACTACAAGATACCGTCCAAGCCACGGGTCTGCCTGAACGAGCTGACGCTTGTTGGAGCAGCTGTCCTTTCCCCTGGCACCCAGACCGAGATCCAAGTGGTGAACCGGTCTACGGGGAGTTGTTTTGGCACGGGATGGGGCCAGTTTCCGGCAAAGCACGGTTTCCACTTGGCCGACGGGCATCAGAAGAAGGTGCGCCGGAACGAGCCCCTCTGCATCCTCCTGGTAAACATGGGTCGCAAGACCAAGAAGTTTCCAAGGGCACCCGTGTAGGGGTCGCAGAGCCTGACACGAGCGAGGCGCAACCCCTCTTCCAGCGGCCCCTTCTGGAAGTCCAACAGAAGCTGGCGGCGCCGCGAGAGCTCGAAAAGGAGGCAGCCATGGCGAAGGCGGAGGGCCCGCCGGATCCACCGGTTGTTCCTCCCATCAAAGAGCCGGAGACGCCAGAGGTGAACTGGGCAGGCGTACCCAAGGTCCTTCATGGCATGATGCATGGCCTCCTGGATCAGTTCAAGGGCATGTGGTCGGGGAATCCGAGTGAGCTCAAGGCATCCACAGATCACATCCAGCTTAAGACAGGCACCAAGCCCGTGTACTCGGCTCCGTACCGCGCTGCACCTCACCGTCACCAAGAAGTTGAGAAGCAGGCACAGAGAATGGTCGACCTGGGTGTCATCAAGAACTTGGGCGCCGAGTGCTCTTTCCCGGTGGCCGTCGTGCCGAAGCCAGGTGGGCACATCCGGTTTTTCGTGGACCGCAGCCGGCTGAACGAGCGCACTGTCAAGGACGTCTACCCTATCCCGAGGATGGAATTCTGCCTGGACTCGCTCGGTGCCGCCACCGTGTTCTCTAATCCGAATTGTAACGCCGGGTACTAGCCGATCCCTCTGGCCACCGAGGACAGAGACAAGACGACGTTAACGTCCCACACGGGCTTGCTCCCGATTCTCCGGCTCCCGTTTCGCTTGGTGAACTCCCCGGCCTCCTTCCAACGTGCGCTAGACGTGCTCCCCTCCGTCATTCGCTAGCAGCCCTGCCTGTTGTACCAATACGACGTGATTGTGCTCTTCCGGGCCGTGGAAGAGCACATTAGGCACCTTCGGGACGTAATATTCCTGCTCCAAAAAGCCGTTTTCTCACTCAAGCCAGCCGCGTTATAGTACACCCATTAGCGATCACCTCGTAGAGAAGGGAATTAAAGTCCGTCCTAGCCGCTCGCGCGACACCCGCTATGGAACTCGAGGTCCAGAAAGTCAGGCCAATCGAAATTCCAAGAGAAACACGCACGATTTACTTTCCGGCGACGACGGTACCTCACACGGTCGTCGCCCCTTGTTCTTACAGGGCGGAAACTGCTGCGCGGGGACCGGGGCCACTAGCTGGCCAGGCCCCGCGCTGCAACATACGTACGATGCAGATAATTCCCTCCAGTGCCTGACAAACCCAATTCCAATTGACTCGCCCCCCTGCCAGCACCCGAAAACCCCTACACGCTGACCGAGCGCCCGAGCCAGAGGCGTTCACAAGGATCGGCAGAGCGCCGGAAATCCGACCAGGGACAGACACCGCGGCGTCGACGGACACTAGCCGATCACTGCCGAGTACGACGCCAAATGCGTGGTACTATATCTCCACCATCTGAGATTGCGGCGTCCTGGCCTCACAACTGGAGTAGCCCGTTCTTGCCGCCGCCGCCGCCGCCCGCCAGTGGTGGCGCGCCCCCAAGCCGAGGGCACTGCGGCCCCCGACTTTCACCCACGCCAGAGGCGAAGTGCGCCTCGCGGAGCCCGTGACGCCGTCTTCTAATTGTGAATCGGCCGACGCGAAGACCCCCCCCCACCGGCCTCGCCGCTCTCGCCGACGACGACGGCGAAAGGCTAAGAAGCGCGTCCGGTGGCATATGAAAAACATGGTAGGCAAACGTTGACGTCGGGAACCGACCATGGGTTCACCGTGTCTTGTGGAAATGATGACGGCTCCACTAAATCTCGTACGCACGAGGCACGGACTCCCCGGACGCATGCCAGGGCGCCCCGCATCGGCAACGCCCCTCCCCCGCCTCAATGTCGCCAACCGTCGCGACCGCGCCGCACCCAGCACGCATCGCGCCGATCCGTCCCCATCCTCTCCAGGGCAGGGCGCTGTAAGACAATCATCGCCCGCTCCCCAGAGGGCCGGTTCTTCGCCATGCGTGCCGGCGGTGCCGGGACCTTCGGCTCGATCTCGGGTCGGGAGAAGAGGAAGGCGATGCCGACCACCGCCATTCATGCCGCCAAATCTGATCCCTTCCGCGACGCCCTTGAAGCGTCGCCGTCACGGCCTTCGTCGTCGACGCCGCTGACGTCCCGTCTCCGTCTCTGACGAGCGTCTTCCCTCCGGGATGCCCCGCGCTACCAATACCCGTGAATCCCTGTCATTGGAAGAACCGGTCTCCGGGTCCCTGCGCGCGCCGACGTCCCACGGGGCGCGGATGGGCTGGCTGCATGCGTCAACGCCGGGCCCGTGCGATTCCCCTTCCCCTTCTCGGAGTTTCCTTCATTCGCGGCCCGGCCGCCACCAGCACGCTCGGTCCTGAGCCGTCCACTCCCCCCCCGGGCCGGGGCGCTGCCAGCCAATCGACGCCCGTCCCTGAAGGGCAGCTCGACACCGACCGCGCCATCGTGTCCGCGTCTCCGGGCCCCTTCCCAGAATAGGAACGACAAATTCGACGACGGTGGCGTTCCAATTGACGCGCAATCCTACCGCATCGACACTTCCCTCGACCAGTCATTGTAGCCGCCCATATCGTAGAGGCCGGTGACACCCCGTTGCTGTCACCGGCGACCTGCCGCCATCAGGAAAATCGAAAGTAGCGAAGTCGCCGCCATCGCTGTCAGGGGTTTTCTTGATCCTCCTCTCTTCTTCCTCGATCTCAAGCGTTGCGCGACGTCTGTCACGTCTTATCGCACTGAGTCCTTTCGGCAACGTCAAAACACCTCCATCGTTGACTTACTACCCCGCGTGTGGCCGGATGTTTTCCGATGGCCCATAAAGGGTTTCATCAACGGGGTGGGCTCTCACGAGCAAAGCCCGACCCAGAATACTGGCGAAACCGGGCCGTCCTAGCCGCTCTCGCGTCACCCGCCATAGGACTCGAGGTCCAGAAAGTCAGGCCCATCGAAATGCCAAGACAAACAGGGACGGTTTACTTGCCAGCGACGACGGTACCTCCCACGGTCGTCGCCCTTTGTCCATAAACGGCGGAAACCGCTGCGCGGGGACCGGGGCCACTAGTTGGCACGGCCCTGCGCTGCCAAATACCTACGATGCAGATAATTCCCTCCAGTGCCTGACACATCCAACTCGAATTGACGCGCCCCGCTGCCAGCATCGACCCCGAGTGTCTGACCAAGCACCCGAGCCAGAGGCGCTCACAAGCATCGGCAGAGTGCCGGAAAGCCGACAAGGGACAGACACCGCGGCGTCGACGGACCCCAGCCAATCACCACTGTGACAACACGCCCAGCTAACCCCACCTAGTCGGGGGGAAAGTGAGCCAGGCCGTGTCGCCGGGTAGGCATGTTGGGGAATACCCGCCCCGGAAGGGAACCCGGAAGAGCACACACGCAAGGCGTCGACCGGGGGAAGACGCCCCGAGAGACGAACTCGAGTTGTGTGACCGGAAGTTTACTTGAGCGCGTTGAAGGCCTTGAGGCAACACTCACGCCTCACCCTCCTATCCCCTCCACAACCCTTTCGCCCCCCTCCAACCCTCAGAAAACACCCCCTCGGACACCCTCAGTGGTCCCTCAAAAACCTTCCCGTCCGGGCCTTTGCGTTGAGGCCGGGAAAGCGTGCTGCGTGACACCCTCGCGGCGCCTCGGTGTCAGGCGCGTGGTGTAAAGCTGGTCATTGGTCCAAGCTGGGTTTACACAAAAGTTGGCTCATAACTGGGTGCCTGTCCTGCGAGTTACTAGTCCCAGAGAAGTCTCGCGATCGGGGTTGTGGTTGGTGAGCCACGGGGTGATCACAACTGGATCGTTACCGGGACAATTCGAAATATGCGTTAGTAGGACATACTCCCCTCGCGAGAGCCCGGGGCCCTTTCGGACGGTCTGGATCCGACCGCCCATGACGCGAATCCACGTGTCTTCTCTTGACTGGGAGGGATCTGGTTCCCCGAATGTGGGGGCCAGGTGTCCGGCCGTCACAACCACCGAGTACAACACCAATGGCGTAGTACTACAGAAATGCCACCTGTTCCACGAAACCTTCGAGTACCTGAGGCAATTCTTCCGCCGCTGGCAGCTGATGGTGAACCAAAAGAAATTCAAGAGCCTGGCTCAATCGCTTCCCTCGGGCAACCTGACGGAGCTCAAGAGCTTCTTAGGCCTGTGTAACGTGTACCGGCGTTTCATCAAGGACTACGCGCACATCGCCAAGCCCCTGAGCAAACTCACGAGCACAAAACTCCCGCACGTGGTCCCGACGCTGGACACCGCTCGGCTGGTGGCCTTGACGTACCTGAACGAGCGCCTGACGTCAACCCCGATCCTGGCGCTCCCCCGACGCGAGAGTCTCTTCATCCTGGATACCGACGCATGCGCCTTCCACTTCGGCTGCAACCTCCTGCATCAGAAACCGGACAAGAGCAGCCTCCCCGTTAGTTTCTACAGTCGGGGGCTCATCCCAGCCGAGCAAGACTACTCGACAACTGACAGAGAGTGCCTGGGCGTGGTCTGGGCCTGCTTTATCCTGCTTTCTTACCTTGAGGGGCAAGAGTTCCTGACCAGGACGGACCACTCCAGTTTACGCTGGCTGCTAAAAAGGGAAAGCGCGCAAGGACGGGTCGATCGCTGGCGCCTCAGCTCGACGGCAGTTCTGTACAGGGTGTGCACGAGACTGGGAAGAGAGCACCACTGTGCCGACGCCATGTCGCGTCTCCCGACGCTGGCTCCGGACCGGTCTGTCATCCCGAAAGAAAATCCCTCCCTCCTTCTGGCTGACGCTTCCCGTGGCCTGGTTGCGCCCAACTACAGGGATCCGGGCAAAGAACCAACGGTCATGCTCGCGCGCATGCTCGCCGTGCAAAAGAAGGACAAGCGGTGCCTAGATTGGCGGGATAAGATAGACCAGAACGAGTACTCGCGCTTTTCAGAGACCAAGGAGGGGCTCCTCGTGCGTGGCGCCTCTCTGGACGGTGCTACCCAAAATTACGTCCCGATCACCCTGCGTCGGGACCTCCTCCAGTTGGAACATGACGTCGTGCGCGCCGGTCATCCTGGGGTCAACCGGATGTAAGCCTCCATTCGGCGCCACTACTACTGGGAGTCCTTAGCTGCGGACGTGCACGACGCCGCTCATTGCATCTTCATTTTCAAGCGCTCCGTGCTGGCCGTGGGACGACCGGCCACAAATGGGGTCACACGAAAAGCGCTATTGCGACTGTTGAATGCCGTCGGCTGCATACACATAGATACTGTTATCCCGATCGTGGTTCCAAACGCTCTCTTCAGCGCCTACGTGATACTCTCTGCCTCTCAATCACGACGGCCATTTGACAGGATTCCGGATCATCCAGTAGAGCATACTCGTGTGGCGTCATTTTATGAGTGCTCGGTAGCATACGTACATGTGCGCACACAAATTTTCATGCCACACACCTTTTGCACACTTTGCGAAAAGAAGTGAGGAGTAGATGAGTGATCGCTGTCCGATCTCTGTCTCACTCGTCGAGCATGGCTGAAGTGATTTTCAACGAGAGCTTGTACAACCCGACGGACACTTAACGAGGTCCGTCATGTCTCCAAAATTGTCAGAAGCATAGACTTCTGCCTCCGAACACGACCGCCTTGCTCAGACCCGCGAATGGCAACAGGTCCGAGGCGCAGTCTCGACGCCTCATCAGAACCCTCGCGCCTGGTACCGGGTGTCAGAATAAAATGAGGACGCTGTGTGTCTGGCACCACAACAACGCGTGCTGCTCGGTGGCCACAAAAAAGGTTTATTTGAATGCGCATGGCGTTTCCAGTTGTACCGAGTTTCAGAAGAGGTGCCCGAACCGCCGTGTCACCAAAGATGGACGCACTATCCGATAGCACTTCGACTGGGGACTTTGGCTCTGCTATTGAAGATGTCACCAAGACGGGTGATTGGTCTAGTGGTATGATTCGCGCTTCGGGTGCGCGAGGTCCCGAGTTCGATAAATGCCTTGGAGGTATCAGTCTAACGTCTCGGATCACCCCACATACTGTTTTGTATGATGTATGTTTGTCCAGTCCGAGCATGTCGTACGAAGGTGTGCGAAAGTACCGGTAAAAGTGTTATCATTGCAACCACTTCTAGCCGATGCGGACCAATTTAGAACTGGGTGAAAATAGGAGGGCCGCACATGGAACAGTCTGCTTCATTCGGGGGAGTGAGTGGCTGATCAAGTTCATTTCAGAGAGAACATCGGTGGCCCGCAAATTGTGTTTAAAGCACCAACTTGTCGAGGTCACCGTGGTGGGACTTAGAAAAACTCGGCACGAGAATAGCTGAACCACTTCCGAAACTTTGTAGAAAACTATCTGTAAGCATCCTGCGGCAGTGAAGCTTACCTCGCGGGTACCTGTAATTTCTCATGAGATTAACAACTTTCTTCAGATTTCTTGAGATCCTGATGTGCGTTTCCAGTCCGCAGAGCTGCATTGGGAGGCTCTGTAAGGAACTCTGATGATTACTAGCCTTTCCATTGGTCCACGCACGCTGTTGAATGACAGCGACCACTGTGCAACCGCCATGTTTAGGAGGTCAGCAATAACAGAATCCAACTCCGTGGGAACTAATGTCAGTGTGCTCCCAAACCAGAGTTTGCTTCATGCTAATAAACGGCGAGGGCACCCCGAGCATCCAGTCTTCTACTGTGAATCCGGTGCGTATTCCAATCCGGTTGACTCCACCAAGAATCATAATCCCACCTTCCGTTCGGAATAGGGGTTTATAACGGTAGCACTTTTGGATTGGCGCATCACTGTTCAGATCGATATTTGTGCAGTAAATGTGCACAACTGGCTCTGAATGTCTAGAGAAGCGAATGGACATATTTTCTGTTAGTGAGTGTACGTGTCCAGCGTCCGTACGCATGAGAACGAAACGATTGCGCACTCCCAGTATTGTTGGACAAAGCGTATCTGAATCCTCGTCCTGTGGTTCTACCCTCACTCATCGACTACACTTTTTGGTGATTGACAAGGGATGGGTGGGCAGATTTCTGTTGGTGTGTCGCATCTCTCACAATGGCCCTGGCAGGATGGTTCGAAGAACCCACTCACCGGAATGCCACCGACACAGCAATTCGAAATTGTGTGCTTCAAATATCTCGCTGCGATGGATGGACAGCCCATCTATCAACTGGGCAGCAATGGTCACCACGTCAACACCGCCGTAAATGACCCGCGCGACCACTTGAGGTGCTGTATCTGTGAATTCGTGTCCTTTAGGGGGGGTGGCGGGATGACGTGTATCTGTTGAAAAGCCAATTTCGGTTCAATCATGGGCATCCATTGGTGGGTTGACCAATAGCATGTGAGATTTTCGTCAGTCCATTGTGAGGGAAGACGAATATTCGTCTTGTGCGCCGTTCGTGTTGCTGTTCTTGGCCCAAGTCCTGGGAGCGAAGTTGCGACAGGGACCGCGGCATGTTGCCGGTACATTTTCGACTGGCTGGGTGCCACGCTGCGTGGCACGCCGATGACCTGATCATCAGAGCAAGCCGAGCGGTTCGGACTATGGTGGAGAATCTCCGCTAACGCCAAATTTTAGTGGAACTGTGTGCCCGGCGGTCGGTGCGCGGAATCCACGCCAAAGGTTGGGATGACGGAGATCCGACGCTATAATCCGGTGGTATGGCGTGATATCTGCGCCATCCCAACATTTGGCGGAGCTGTATGGCGGAAACATGCCGCTGGAAACCGGAATGTCATTGCGAATAACACGAAAAGTGACATTTTCATGTGCCCCGGTGGTTGCTTTCGACCGCTCGACTAAGGTGGACGCGACACGTCTATGTGCAACGCCGCTTTCGAAGCCAGCGATTTTTCCGTCTCGCGTCCCAGAAGCGCTCCGGAGAAGGGAAGTTCAAATACTTCAATCCTTTCGCCGACCACCGCGACTGTGTTGGACGTGAAGAGTGAGGGGATGCAGTACGTCCCTTCTGCCATCGTCAGCTTCAACCCAGTATAGCTGACCGAGGGTGGGGGGGTGAGGGGCGCGCGGCTACGTACGCTGTATTCTGGACGGCGTGATTTCAAGGATCCTCGTCTCACCTTATAGCTTGGGGGGGGGGGGGGGGGGGGGGGGGGGGGGGGGCGGGGGGGGGGGGGGGGGGGGGGGGGGGGGGGGGGGTTCTGCCACCGAAGGAGGGAATGGGCGCTGAAGGAAGATGGAGCAAGAGCACAGACGGTAAGGAACGCATGGAATGAGCTGGCAACAAGGATGGAGCAGGCTAATTACCTTCTGCACTTGTTGGAGCAGTCCCAAAGATTCCATGATTTTCTCCAAACTATAGCGCGTGAACCGCTGGAGAACAGCGAACATCGACCTAGACAAAATTTGAAAGATTCACTCACATGGCGCCACGAATCTGTTTGAAAATGCTCTACTACAGCGTTGGCGTGAACTGCTGGGCTTGCTCTCAGCGACGGGGGGGGGGGCCTGCATAAAGAACCGCCCCCCTCCGCCCTGTGAGGAAAACAGACTGCGGTAGCCCAACCGGGCGGAGAAATTTCCCAAGGGTTGGGAAAAATGTCTGTGGCCGGGTCCAGACTGAACCGGCCGACACGACCGTTGGCTGTGGATTGTGTGGGAGCCGCAACACCGAGGGGTCGTAGGGGCGCAGCCGCGTGGCGGCTGCGCCACTTTGGAGCTACGTAGGAGCACGAGCGCACGAGGCGGCGCCAGCGCAACGGGCGCTGAGGGGCACGTGGCGAAGCCGCGTGCAAGCGGGGGCGCGCGGGGCGCGCCACCGGGTGTGGGCGCTGGGGGCCAGTCTATGCAACAGGCGGGTGCACGTGTGGGCGAGGGCCAGATGGACGACCACGGAGCTGCCGGTAGATATATAACGAGTGGTGAAGAGGCCAGGGAGGAGGGAGACAGAAAAACAAGCAACACACCGCCACCACACCACCATTTGTCTGAACAACCCCCGCTTTGACCATGACGCTCGGAAAAATTGCGAGTAATTCGCGAGTGCGTATCTGACCACGTTAGCGTGAAAACGGGCCCGTAGTGTACCGCTCGAAAGACCAGATCGGCGCGATACGAGTCTGGAGCTACAGCTCTTCAAAACAGAGCGTAAGCGAGTTTCCCTGGAAACGTACGCGCGACGTACGCATGAGCTAGTTACGCTTGGACATTCCTACTTCGGACCCACCAAAAAACAGCAGAAATTGTCGTCGCGTAACCGCGACAGTTCCCTACTTCAAAAAGCACATTTTAGCCACAGGTCGTGTCCAAAACGAGCTCGCAAGAGATGTCCCATATTTTACCCAATGTGAATGACTCTTATCCAACGATTGCTGACCTCTATAGCGGTCGAGTAGGGATGGGAAATCGACAACTGCAAATCGAATGATATCGAATACACCAGGCCATAAACAGTAATGGATTGATTACTGATTTCACGTGTCTAAAATTGGGTCAACTCGTATCGTGCGAAAATCCACTATAAGTGGGCATATTTCAATAGGTGGTGGGATGCCCATGCTTTCAATCCAGGGACGCCACCAGCGGACCGATGGCCAGCATCGCCTGGGCACCCACCAGCCTCGTCGTTTCGCAAACGTGCCGTCACCGCGTTTCTCGCCCCCGACGCCCTACGAGAACAGAACCGCGCTCAAAACGCGATATCAGACATCCCCAACTCTGGAACACCAATGTAGAAGCGTCCAGCGGCGGATCAAAGGTTCCTGACAGTTCCGATGCGCGGTGCGGATCCAAAAAGCGTTCTAATTTGTCTTGGAAAGTTCGCCTCTTCACGCTTCTGGAAGTCTCCCTAGTCATCTGGAAGCTTCCAATCAGGAACCGTGGAGCTCCATAACCGAGGCTGGCTTGCCACTCTTTGCCATAACACTGCCTTTTCCCGGCCTGGCTGGTGCTCCGTTTGCGCGTTACATCTCCGCCAGAGCCTATATATATCCACTCAGCGAGTGGCTCATGTCAACATGCTACTCGCAACAGCCACAAGTCCGCCCGACCCCCACCACTCTCCCTCACGTTTCTTGTCACACTCCCCTGCTGCCTTTTCATCCACCCCACACCACCACACCACCGCCCCCCCCACCGCCTACTTTATCACCGGGTTCCTCGGCCCTCCAACCTCATGCTTCCCCTCCCCCTCGCCAAAAAACAGGGTCTTCGGGAGTGTAGCTGCCCCCTGTGCAGTGGTGGGGTGCCGGGAAATTCCTCCTGGCTACCCCGCAGTACTTGGTTCAAGCACAGACAGTCAAACAGCACACGCCCCCCTCTTCAACAGGCGGCGGCGGCTGGGACGCGTGCGGCTGCCAGCACAGCGCCCAGCAACACTGCAACGGCCGCCCGTGCGGTCCCCACATTGGCGGCCTCGACCGGGGAGACAGGGAAAGGCGGCTAAGGTGATGGTGGCGGGGGTGGGGGCGGGGAGGATGACGCCACTGGGGACAACAGAGGGGCTCAGAGAGTGCCAGCGCTGGATTTCAGTCTCACAACTTACGTCCCAACGGCGTCTGCATCCCCGCGTCCGTTATTTCAGACAATGCAGACGTTCTCGTGGCCGACATCTCCATCGTGAAGCACTGCCTCTCCCGGGAGGCGACAGATGACTACATGCGGCAGCGCCGTGCTGCCGGTACATGCCGCACGTCCCACCTCGTAAATAGCATGGTGGTGGCAATTGTCGACCTGTACGAGAAAAAGGTCGACTGCTGCAGCGCTGGCTGTGGTGCTTCCACAGCTCGCAGACAAAACCTGACGGAGTGCGATATCTGCAAGGCTCCACGGTGCCGAAGCGACGGCATGCCATACAAACAAGCGGCCTCCTGGCCACTCCTTTCCTGGCTCAGAATGATGCTATCCGACCCCGATATTTGGCCAGGCATGGTCAACGCCATGAAAGAAGCACGGGAAGCCGCCGGTACAAGCCCAGTCTAAGACATTAGAGGCTGGTTCAGAGGCGCCATCTTTCTAAAACTGGTGGAGCTGAGCTACTTCTCCACCAACACGTGCGTCGCTCTGAGTATGTCGACGGAAGGTCTTCATGCTTGGAGAGACCGCCCTTTCGAAGGGTGGCCGATAATTGTCACAAACCGTAGCGTCCCTCAAAGCTCGCGAGTTCAAGTCGTTTCGCAAATAGTCGTCGGAATGACGCCCGGACCGGGACAGCCTGTGGGCTTGGAGTCATTCTTGCACCCGATTGCTGAAGAGCTCAACGTTCTTGCCGCTGGCATGAGCCGTGTGACCGTTCCGGGGTTCTCCGAGCCGCAGGTGGTGCAAGCCTTTGTGCCCCAGTTCACGACGGACATGCCAGCTGGGGACAAACTCCTGAACGCAATCGAGGGCAATTGTGAGCACCCTGGCAGAGAATTCGGGACTTCACCGGAATTTGGAACACGCTCCGATACTAGTACCCCCCGTAAGCACCAGACGACATTCCCCCATCTAAGCACCCACTCTTTGAGATCCGTGGCGAATTTACACCGCGACGCACTGCGACAAGCGTCTCAGGAAGCGTTTCCAGAGTCGACGACGCGCACAGAGCAGACGGGAGCAAGACAGCTGTAAGGGCGTCTTCCCGGAAGGAGGGCTTCAAAGGGTATTTGCTCTTCATATGCCCAAGTTTTGCATACAAGAGTCGCTATCTGTCCCTGAAGTATCTTTGGGACATCGGTCCGGACCTGCTGCCGAACGACACGATGCATCTTTTTTTGCGCAACGACGTGCCCAAGTTTTGGGGGCTGTTTTTCGGTGAGAACAAGAAGCTGGATAATGACCAGCCATGCGTCATCCCCAAGGCCATCCGTGAGTACATTGGCCGTGAGATGAAGACGACGCGCAAAACGATTCCCTTCAGCCAAGCGAGATCACTGCGGAACATCCACAAGCATTCCAGTTCGTACAAAGCAGTTGATTGGATGTACTTCCTGTCGTGCATCAGTGAAGCTGTACTTCCTGACATAATTCCGGAAAGTTTCTTCAAGATGTTCTTGCTGCTTTGCCGCGCCGGTCGTCTGATTTTCAGACCCGGTGTTTCAACGGCAGCAGACCTACGAAAGGTGGATAAGCTGCTGCGGCACTTTTGCCAGGCTTTTTACGAGCACGTTTAAGCTGGAAACGAAGGGTGATTGCGCATGTGCCGGCCATTCTTTGTGGATCTTCTGGACGACATGGCAAAAATTCGTTTTTGTGGACCTGCATGGTCATATTGGCAGTTTCTGGCGGAGCGACTTTTTGGCACCCTCTCCCGGTTTACTCGGACACGGCGCCTTCCCTACGCGGTGCTGAACAATGCCGTCCTCTCCAAGTTCTCTGCTGACCTGGTCACCAGCTTTTCCGAGTCGCACGTCGCGGATGCATGGGAGGCTGCGACGGGCAACCCTGTTCGTCGTGAATCCCAGGATCCGGACGGCAGATTTTCAGTTTCGACGGAACCTAAATTGGATCTTTTTCCTCCTCGAAGGGCTTCGACTGCTCTGATTGGCGACCAGCTTGAGCGGATGAAGGCCGTGCTGGCGTTGGAAGGGGACACGAACATTCCAGAGAATGTATTTGCCAAGAAGTACTTTCGCGCACGGCTGGCAAATGGCCAGGTCGCGGGGACTGTGTCTTCGTCGGAGATGGCGTGTGACAGCCGTCGCGACCACCTCGTCCGCATCAACTCCCACGTGCGACAGGCGGAAAGGCGGGGACGGGGCGAGGTACAAGCCCTCGCCCGCGTGTATGGAGCAGTGCATCACTTTGAACTCGTCTTCATCGACGGCGCCCCCAAGGCGTATGCATACATCGAGGGCGTGCGTGCTTCTGCCGACCGCGACGGCGCATGAGGACTGGCCGAACAGCGCCGCGATGCCGATTGCTAATTTACCTTCGGGGGCTTGACGCGCTACGTGAACGTGTTAGCCATCGACGCGGTTGTGGGCACACTCTTTGTGAGAGGGGAACATGTTGTCTTGTACACGAGGGAGGTGTTTAGCACCGATTAAACTGATTCTTTTTATCCACTCTCTCTGCAACGTTTATTCCATGGTCCCTCTTTGGAGGGCACATCATGCCCTTAGCTATACATGTTATCGCCGGAGATCTGGGGAGAGAAGGATGAGATGCGGGCCGCTGTGGAAGGGGACTGGCAGTTTTGAGACAACAGGAATAATTGACTCATGGTTTGGGTGTACTTGTTTTTGAGTTTCCATTTTTCTGGACCCGTGAGAGCGTTTCAGCCTTGGTGACAAGGTGCCAGCCAACGTGGGGTGGCGCCACCCGATGCAGTCGCCTTTGATTTTGAGTTTGCTCGCCGCGCATCGTGCGCCACCACACCGCAAGGGGTACCGCGTTCTTTTGTTGCACCGTCGCACTCTACAACCCGCAATGACATCCCGCTAGCGCCTGCATTCTCGTCGTGGTACGTCTGATAGGAACTATTGCAGAACGCTCAATTTTGGCCGATCCGAACAGAAACACGAACACAAGGGGTACTTTCAGTTTCAAACCTAACTTTTTTATTTTTCCCGTAAGTCCAGCTTGTGACGTCAATTTTTAGTTGACGTCCGAAAAGCATCTGATTTGAGGGCGCACGACGGGGCTCGATCGTCCGCGACGACGACGGCGTCGCACTCGACCGACTGGGATCGCAGCGTCACGTGACCCCCAGCTCAGCACGTCGCACGACGAGACACGGGCGGCTCCTCGTGTCTTCCTTCCTCGGACTCACGTCCCCGGTACAGGATCACACGCCAGTCTTCTCCGCCATGGCACCCGGACCGGCTGGTGCCGCGGATGCCGGTGCCGCACCTGCTGCCGGCGGGTTGGTACAGAACGGTACGGAACACGAACGTTGGTGCTCTTGCCAGTGAGTTTGTTTTGGATTGTCTGCTCTACTGCCGTCTCCTTGATTGTGTTCTCGAGAGGTCCACGCGTACTGATGACCAGAATATGCCTT
>Ga0115030_1000441_pt1 | contig 16931 bp, 14 predicted proteins | sample SidtaG_4_FD_87174 | JGI IMG/M metagenome (GOLD analysis project Ga0115030, IMG submission 87174) | Marine algal microbial communities from Sidmouth, United Kingdom - Sidmouth_Male1 metaG | ecosystem: Host-associated > Algae > Red algae > Unclassified | place: Sidmouth, United Kingdom | collected... | reverse complement strand
GGGGGGCGGGGGGCCGCGGGCGCGCGGGGGGGGGGGGGGGGGGGGGGGGGGGGGGGGGGCGGGGGGGGGGGGGGGGGGGGGGGGGGGGGGGGGGGGGGGGGGGGGGGGGGGGCACCCACCGTGCCGCACCGCGGCGCCCCGCTGCCGGCGCCCGGCGGGCGGCTGCCGACCGCGCCGGCGCCACCGCCGCCGTCAGCGTTGCGCCGTTCACAGGGTGGGGATGCGAGGAGGGGGGCACCACCAGAAAACTGCTGCCGCCGTGGCGGCGCGGCCACTGCCCGCGCCGCCGCGGAGGTAAAACGGCCCACAGCGGCTGGGTCGGTGGCGGACGCGGCAGCAGTGGTGGTGAAGGCAGCGGCCGTAGCGGCGGCGGTCGCCGCGCTATCGGGGAGTGGCGCAGCCGTCGCGCTCCAAACCATGCGATAGCCACCGCCGCCGCAATGCCGGCGGGGGGGGGGCGTGGCCGCGCCGCCGGTGCCACGGTTGCCACCGCGGCCGACACGGGGCGCGCAAGAGGCAGTCGGCGGATGGAGGCGGTGGTGGCGTCGACGGCGGCGGCCCCCGATCTTGCAGGGCGGGGGGCGGCGGCCGTGCGGCCGAACGCACAATCACCGCCGCCACCGCGACGGCGGCGGAAGGGGGAGCGGCCATGCTGCCGGCGGGACGGTGGCCGCCGACGCCGACGCGGCGCGGGAGGGGGACTGGCGGCCGGCGTGGGCGGTGGTGGGGGCGGAGGCGGCGGCGGTGGGTGGAGGTTTGGCCCATATTCTGTCTGGCCCGCCCCGCCCCGGTCAGTCCTGGCTCGCCCGTCCCGCCCCCACCACCCGCCCCCCCCCACCGCCTCCCGGCGGCGGCGGCGGCAGCGCCCCAGTCGCCCCGTCGCTCGCCGAGACGCCATCCCTCCGCCACCCTCCCCCAACACAGACCAGGTCTTTGGTAGGCCATCCGCGCGCCTATGGCAGCGGTCGTGCCCCCCCCGGGCGGCGGCGCCTCCGGCAGCTTTCAGACGCCCGGCGGCCTTACTGGCTGGGACCCCGCCCACCTGCCGCAGGCAGTCACGTCATCGGCGGGGGAAGCGGCGGCGGAAGAGGTGTCTGCTGGGTCGGCGGTGGCGCTGTTGGCGGCAGCGGCAGCAGCTGCGGCGGCGGCGGTCGTGGCAGCCTCCGAGGATGCCCCTGCTGTCGCCGTCGCGGCGGCCGCGGCGGTGCTCGCCGCCGCTACCGCGGCGGTCGCGTCGCCTCCCCCCCGCGTCCCCCCCCGCAGCCGCAAGCGGCGTGCCCCCCGCCCCGAAGCTGTTCCACCCGCCCACGCCCCACCGTCCCGTCCCTGCCGCGGGACAGCCAGGAGGCCACCCGGAAGCCGGGGAGCACCCGCGCCGACGAGCGAAACGGGCGCGGCGTCGGTGTGCGCGAGTTGCTGCGCGGCTCCTGGCTCCGAAAACAGTAAAACAGGAAAGTATGAGAAGTAGCGTGCAGAAAAAAAGTGAGCCAGCACCGAAAACATGCCGTCCATGGCCGCCAGACCAGCCCGCAACCCGGGCACCAGTCCAAGCCGCGCCAGGCACCCCGCGTCCAGCGCGAGTTGGCGGCGACCGCAGTCGCCGTTGGCGCCGCGCGCCTTCGCCTTCGCCGCTACAGTCGTGATGAAGATCACGAAAAGCATGTCTCGCACGATATCCGCTGCCTCCCCAAGCGCCACAGCCACCTGCTCCGCACCGACCCCCCCGCCAAACACCCAGAAGCCGGCGCCGACATTCATGAGCGCTTTGCGCACCATATCCAGGCGTCCGCCCAGCGCCCAGGTCCCCGCGCGCATGGTGTCGACGCAAAGAGAGGCCGCTAGAGCCGCGTCGACAGACCGCACCAAAACTGCTTGGGGGCATGGCACTGCCCCACAAACTGCGGGGGCGCGTCGTAATTTGGGGGCACCCGCACCACAAACCGATGCAAAATCCACCAAGTCGAGCGCCTCCCCGCCGAGAGGGGGGGCGATGGGGGTAAATACGAGCGAAAATCGGAGAGTTGGGGGGAGGAGGCAGATGGGGACGCAGGAGGGGGGCGAGGAGGTGGAGCGGTCACACCAACAAGTTCCACATACGGGGGGGAAGTAAGGGGAAGTTGGGGGACGGCAGAGGTGGTCGCAGTCACCGTCGGTGCCCGGGGGGAGGGGTCACGCGCCGCCCGAAAACGGGAAAGTTCCTCGTGAGCCGCGGCCATGGCCACTTCTTTCGGAATCGAAGGCAAACCCGAAGAGCGTCCGACGACGTCACCTCGTCGTTCCCGGCGGCGCGTCAGCTTGCGGTCATTGGAAGCCGCGGTCCAGGCCCGCTTGTACGCAGAGCTGTACGTGCGGGCCCAGACCGCCTTCTCGTCCGGACTCAGGCCTGCCACAGCAGGTGGTCGTCCCCCATACATGCCTGGAAGTGACCGGCACAACTAAGGATGACGTCTCGTCGGCAACCGTGTCTACCGGGATGACAACAGGGCTGGTTGGCCACCAAGTCTCTCAGAGAGACTCTGTGCGCTTCATCCGCACATGGAGCACTTGGCCTCACAAATGTTTCGAGTGGACCTCTGACCGCCCAGTGCTCTGTCATTGAACAGGTTTACTGGATGCCTGTTAGCCAATCGTTCCCCAGTCAAAGGGTTTTTTGGACGCTCCTCAGCCAATGTTGCACTGTCAGGCCGGGCTTCTGGTCATGGACGCGTATTTGGAACATGTATTTGAGGCCGGACAAAAGCTCACAGAGTCAGTCCTCTTGCCGCGCTTCATCACGAAGCGGCGCCATCTAGAGCGGTGGCCGAGGCTGTGTATTTTGGACGCCTGTGAGCCTATCATTTCAAATTACTGACACTCAAGAGGTTTCTCGGACGTCTGTGAGCCATTCATGCACTGTCAAGTATGACGCAGTGGGCTGCTCTTTTTTTTAGTGGCTTGGAGCCCCCTTTCCCTCAGCATCACCGCTATTTCGTCTCCATGCCATCCTCATGTCGGCTGCACTCATACATGGCTGGTAGAGAGCCTCCAGCGTAATGTCCCTGGACGTGGACGCTATCGTGCTTGGCCGTTGTTTCCCAGGCTCGGCCTCATGCCGCTTTGAGTTGTGCTGTCTCAGTGGGGAGGGCACACGCGGGTGGCCTCGCTCGGAGGGCTTTAGGGTGGCACTCGCTGCCTGTGCTTGGCTTAACAGCCGCTCCTCCTCCTTCCCTCTCTGGCTGCTCTTCAGACAAGCTCCACAGAATATGGGCCTCTTGTGCTGTGCCGGTAAAATGGCGCATAAAACCACTCGATGGTGTTCCACCTGCCAGCACATCATTGTTCATATCTATGAGGCTGCAGGGCAGCAGACCACTCCTTATGTTTTGCACAACTGTGTTGCCCACGAGCATTCCCTTCGTGCAGTGGCGGACTGAAGCCGCTAGAATCAACCGAGAAAAAACATGAAGCTGGATAAAAGCCGAACAAATGGAAACAGACAAAGAAGCAAGAAAAGGTGCAGTTGTTTGTTCCGAGTGGCGCCATTTATCACAGCTTCTTCAGTACAGACGGCCGCTCGGCTGATGCTGCGGTCGACTCACGGTCGACCGTGTATAGGAACCTCGGACAAGTCCTTCTCGAATAGGACCAGATTACACACCCGTGGGGCTGCGGCAGCTGCACCGCTGCGCTCGCGCCGCCACGGGATCTGCGGACTCAGCCGTCGACGCGCCGGTGGGACGATGCGTCATACGCATTTGTACGGACCCTCCTCATACACCGGCAGCGGGTGCACTTCGAACTTGGCGCACTGAACAGAACTCTTTCGGTCCATTAGCTCAGTTTTCTTCCATAAAATCCTCGTCTGCTCCCTCATCATGACCACCTTCTCCGTCTTTTTGCTCGTGCTCCCCCTCTTCTTTCCCCTCGTCGTTATCACTGCCGCCCTCGCCTACATACGCTGCGTCTTGACGAAGCCACTCCCAATAAACTCTCTCAAACTGGCTAGCACTCTGAGCCGTAGTTAACGATCCCAAGCCGATGTCTACAATAAAACCAACGTACTTACCCATGCGCTCTCCGTTAGGCATCACGACACCAGCCATCCGGTCATGTGCCGACTCGGCCGCAATCCACTGATTCAGGCCGGAGAAGACGCCCTCCACTGGGGAAAAATCCGGCGATTACGGAGGAAGCCGGAGCATCAGGATGCCGTACTCACGCGCCAGGTCATCGGCCTCATCGGAGTGGATTGCGGCATTGTCGATGAGCAGGATAGAGCGGGAATCTTGCTCCTCCCACTCCTCGGTAGGTAGGTCCGGATTTCACTTTCCCATGGATGGCGCCAGGGCGTGTATGAAGAGCGAGTAGTCGAGAGCGGTGTAGAACGGAGGTGCAGCGCACGTCACCGTCTCAATGACGCCGTCGATGCTCACAGATGCCATCACAGAGTAGCGGGGGCTCTTTCGGGGGTCTGAAATCATGACCTCATCTCGCAAACCGCGCAGCGCCCAGCCGTACCGACGATAGCTTGTTAAACCGTCCTTGTGTGCCTCGTCCATGCTGACGATGCATTTGATGGGCACGCGGCGTATCTCTCGCGCGAACTCGCGTCGGCGATGAGCGCAGCGTTGGCGGAAGTGCCTGATGATGCGCTTTCGGGTGTACCCGATGGCTAGCAGCACGAGCGACACGATGGAAGGCGAGTGCGGCAGCCCCTCCCATCCTGGAAGCTCCGAGAGTTGCCGCAAGGTCTCTGAGATCTCACCCAGAAAGGCATCCGGGGAGGCTACAATTAGCGACGTCACCGCGACAAGGAGGTTGGGGTTGAAGACGGCGTTGTCGTAATGTTGTTGACCTAGAGCGTCATCAGGCCAAAAAGCACCTGTCTTAGAAAACACCCGATACCACCGCCCCACAGTGGCCACACTCACTCCCCCTAGCTCTGCCGCCTCCGCCCAGGTCATCCTGCCACCGACGCGCCAGGGTATAACCAGCACACGTCGGTCCTCTACGAACGTCATGTGGACGGCAACGAATCCCGACGGCTGCACAGTCCACACTGGCACCGTGTTGACTCCCACATGCCAAATCTCAACTCAACCGAACAGGAACTCATGCATCGCTCTAAGCGCGGCGCTGCTCAGCGTCTCCCGCGGTGAGGGTGCTGGCCACAACAGACCTCTGAGACTCGAAAGGAGGGCGTAGTGTCCTGTGTGGTGCGAGCCTTAAGGTCATCGGAGACGCAACGGAACCGTTCAGTGGCGGCCGGCCGACGCCCACAAACAATGGCCCAAAAAAGTACGACAGACGGCAAACCAACCCAATGCCGGCGTCCACACAACCTGCCGTGCACCCAATACAAAGCATGCTGCATCCACTTCGATGACAAGCCGCCGTTCATTCACAGGTCCATCCCGTCGCGCACATCTGTCAGCACCCCTTTGCCCCCCCTCACCCGCGTCCTCTCGGACAAAACGGATGTGTGTGCTTGGGACGCGACAGATGATTGCTCTTGCTGAGCGATTTTCCGACGAGGGTTTGAAAACCCGCACCTGGGATGGAGAAAACTGACGTGCCGGGAAAAGATGCGGCCGGCACTCCAATAAAATGGTCGCTCGTCTTCATTCGTACCCTCTTTCCGGAAAAGGTAGGCATGTGCCTGACAACCTTTCTTGTGAGGTGAGCGCCGAGCTGTCAAGCAGCCACTACGTGAACAGGAGAGTGGGCCAACAAAGAGATGTGTCATCCCCTCGCGGTCGGAGTCAGACGAGGTCCACGTACCCATCACGGCGGGCCACCACTGGCCGACGCCCTGTGGAGCGATCGGTTTGAGACCCGGTGTCACCCACCCCACAACGTCCGTCTGATGGCACACCATCTCAGACAAGACGCTAGAACAACTGTCTGTAAACGTGGTCCCTGTAAACGCGCGGCCGGACCGCCCCCCCTCCCCGTCCCTTCAGGGAAGGAATTGTCAGGAAAGGCCAGACATGGACGCTGATGGTGTGGAAACCGTCACTTCTGCCACAGTGCCCGGTCCTGCTCACTGAAAGCGGGCTGCGCCCATCATAGAAGCACCCACCGTCGTCGTGGCGTTCACCTTCTTCACACATTCGACCGTCGAGGCACCGTCCTGATCCCCCTCTTCGCTCACAGCTTTCATTCGTGTACACTACTTCCTATGCATATTGCTGACCTCCAAAAAAAGGCGGTTGCAGAGTGGTTGCAATTATTCAAGAGCGTACGTGGACCAATGAAAAGGCTAGGAATCATCTGAGTTCCTTACAGAGTCTCCCCATGCAGCTCTGCGCACTGGAGACGCACATCAGGATCTCAAGAAATCTGAAGATTTTTGTTGATCTCATGAGCAATCACAAGTCTGGCCCAGAACCCTCTCCATGCCCTCTTCAGGCCCAAGCAAGCGGCCCAAAAAGCTCAGGAAATCTCATTGTGGGTTGCAATGGCTCTGCGTGACTCCTGCAAGACACGGTGATTGGCTTGCAAGATTACTGGCGGCAACTCTCTGCCGATAGTTCGATCGTGGCTTGTCGAACAGGCAATCCGACTTCATTTCTACGCCCTGTCGTCGGCTCTGCCTCCCTTCTCTCTGCAACCGCCATTTTTTGGAGGTTAGCAATACCTTGACAGTTGCAATTTGCCGCATGCTTTCAAGCGTGGGACGACGTCCGATAGACCGAGTGCAGGTATATTGGACCTCGCTGTTTGTGCACCTCGGCTTCTTGCTTCTACTGGGCGTTCATCGCCACCGTCAGCTACGTTTTTTGGACCAGCTTCTTCCGTTTTCGTGGGGCTCTCCTTCCTGTACGGGTTGTGGTGGGGGTTTTCTGTAGTGGACTCTTCAGGGCTTGACGACACTGCATCTTTTTCCAGTCAGTCGCTTCCACGTGCCCGCCGCTCGCTTTCGCCGGACGCTTGTAGTGAGAATGTGTGCGTCACACTGCCCTTAAGAAGCAACAGTGACGTTCATGATCAGGGTCCTCCGTGTCACTTAACGTCGATGTCAGAGGCTTGGTGCGTGCGTGCGAGGGTTCAGAGCCCTATTTTACGCTTGCACTGTTGGGTCACGTGCTGCCTGTCGCGTATGTTGAACCAGGAGAGGTCCACAACCACTGTCTGTACGACGGACGGCAGACCACCAACACAGACGAGAAACGAGGTGCCCCTGAACGTCACGTGTCCTGAACATTCCACCTGCTGGTCTAAAGCTGGCGCATGCTGCTTTTTTCGGCCCCAATAACAGCAGGCACTTCGAATCACCTGAGGCGCCCGTGTCGTTCACAACCGAGCACTACTTTATTCCGGTTCGACGCCAGGCATGTTCGCCGACAAAGCGACAGGAGGGACGACACAGCACAATAAAATACAGCTGACTCAGTCACAGGGAACCCCAGCCGAAATGATCGTTGTAGTCGTCTCTACCCTCAACATTCGGCCAGCCAACGAAAGAAGAGGAACACCTCGACCACTAGAAAATGATACTGCTTCAACACAGATGAAGCAAAAGGACAAATGTTCCCACACCGGCCCTCCATAATCCCGCAGGCATGATTCTCGGACGTGACCACAACCACAGCGGCCGCCCCTCATCCTGCCTCTGAAGACAAAGCCAAGCGCGCATCACAGATGGTCTTAGATGAGTCAAAATAAGTTCCAGAGTGACTGACGGCGCCCGAAAAACCAACTGCAGCGACGCCCCTGGCACCGCCATGTCCAAGCGAACGAAAACACAAGGCGCTCTAGTGTCGAGTCCTACCGGCGTTATGTCCATCGGACGTCGTCGCACGCATGAGAGAGTGCGGCGCATTGCAACTGTCAAGGTATGCATAGGAAGTAGTGTACACGAATGAAATCCGTGAGCGAAGAGGGGGATCGTCGGCGGTCGTTCCCAAGGTAACTCTTTGGTTCCTTATGGGCGACACAATGGCGACACAATACGACAAAGTGTCGCCAGAGAGTCGCGCAGGGAGGCTAAATGTGTCGCAGACGGTAGCACCACGGGAGCACTTCAGCGGCGCATAAGCATCCGGCCGTGCCGGTTTCTGGCACAATCTGCGCAAATTATTTACCACTGATTTTGAGCATATGTTTCAGTACTATTTGGCGGATGCAGATTTGTTGATCCAATTTAGTGCCAATCAATGTCTGACACGCGACCAACCATATCAGGGGGACGTGTTGGGGCGGCGCCCCCCGCCACCGCCGCGCCGCCGGTGCAGCCCGCCACCTTGCCGCCGGCCACCGCCGCCGTCGCCCCGCCGTCGCCCGACGGCGGCCGGCCGCGCCGAGGCACCGTCGCCGAGTCGCCGCCGCCGAGTCGCCGCCCCCGTCGGCTGCCGCGGCGCCGCCCCGCGCGGGGCGCCTGTCGCCTGCGGGCGCGCAAACCGCCGCAGCCGCCGCGGCGCCGCCCGCTGGCGTCCGCCCGCCGCCCGGGGTCAACGCGGCGCCGGCGACGCCGCCCCCCCCCCCAGCCGGGCGCACCTCCTTGGCCGTCGCGCGACGGGGGGAGGGAGGGGGCGTGCCGCTCGCCCTTGCCGCCGCCTCGCCCGTTGCCGCCATGGCGCCACCCGGCGAGCCCGCCGGCCGACGCGCCGCCACCCTGCCCGGCGGCGGCGGGCTTCGCCGGCGCCACGCGGCGACGGCGACGCCACCCCCTCCCCCCACCACTTGTGCCTCCTCTTCCGGCGCGTGCCGGGTTTGGGGGGTGGCTGCGACGCTTGACGTTGCCGCCGCCACGCCCGTCGTCGCGGCGTCGCCGCTTTCCCCGCCCACCAGCCGCAACGCTGCCACCCCGACAGGCGGGTGTCGGCCGCGCCGGCGCCCTGTCGCGGCCTCACTGGCGCCGCCGACCGCAACGGCGCAGCCGCATCCGCCGGGTTCGGCGGCCGAGGGGGCGCACGCCGTGGTTGGCGCCGCGGTGCCGCCCCTCGCCGCCGCCGCCGCCCGCACCACGCCCCCACACCCGACGACACCGGCGGCGCCCCCCCCCCCGCGCCCCCGCTCGCGGCTCGTCGGCCGTTGCGGGCCCATGGGGCGGGGGGGTGGACGGGCCGCACGCCCGTGCCGCCAAGACCGCCGCCGCCGCCGCGTCACTGTCGCCGCCCGCCGCCTTGCCGCGGCGCGCGGGCGGCGGCGGCGGGGGCCGCGGACCCGATCCCCCTCCTCGCCGCCGCCGCCGCTTGCCGCCTCACCGCAGCCGGCCGCGTACCGCGCCGGCACATCGCCACCAAACGTCGCCGCCGAACCGCCGCCGCCCGCCGGCTCTGAGCCGCTGCAAGATTTCTGGCGCTCTGCCCTGTGTAGTGGTGTGTTGCGTTGCGGTGTGTGCGTGGTGTGGCATCGTGTGGCCTGCCCGTGGGGTCTATTAACCTTCTTGGGCGGTTCAGCGCCTGTGACATATGACGGGGCGGCAGAGGGCTCTTGCGACGTGCAAGTTTTGCGGCCACCAGTCGCAGGATGGCAGTGCCAAGCACGATGCTCGCAATTGCGATATGGTCACTATTGAGTGCCCCTGTCGCCTGAATCAACAGAGCCCCATGTTTATCGCTACCCCACACCACACCAAGACGTGTTCAACTCAAGCAGGCGCTCGTGTCATGCACTGTGACCTTTGTGTCAAGGACGGGCACATGGCCATGACGATCAAGTACGAGGCGCTCTACGAAAAGGTAAGCTTGGACGACTGTTCCAATCCAGGCCCCAGGACATGATGTGGGATACATGTTGACTTGTGAGTGTTCTGGAGCATTTTCTGACTGTGACGGGCCTTCGTGCTTCTTCTGCAATAGGTCTCTGTGTGTGTGTGTCACATCTGGATTTTTGATTGTCTCGCTTGGCATTTTTTTTTCCAGGCCACCGAGAAGGGAAAACTTGTCTTCCGCCACAAGCGGAACTTTTTCATGTCAGCCGCCGTGATGGTGTGCCCTTCTCCGTCTACGAAGGACGCCTACGTCAAGAAAGCGCAGGCGGCCGCTCAGAAGCGCTACGCGGACAAGGAAGACGACCACCGCATGGAGAAGGCGGAAACCAAGGCGCTCCACACTGCACATCCCTCAGTCGTGGGACGCGACGGCGCCATGGCGGGATCGAGCGCCGCGGGGGCCTCCTCTACTCCCAGATACGCGGCCACGGGCACGGACCATCTTATGGCAGTTGGCAGCCGCCAAGGCAATGTCACCGCCGCCACGCACGCCAAGAACAAGGACAAGCTGCGAGCTGCTTTCGCTTCCGGCGGGGCGGGGTTCTCTTCCTCAAGCGCCAAGATTTTTGCTGCGGCTGACGAAGCTGGTGGCCTGCCAGCATTTCCAGACAACGAGCGCCGTCGGGGACGTGATGCTCTTCTGGTCGTTGACACGCCGCTCAAGAAAATGCAGACGGTCTTGTCTTTGCACGGGGCAGCCCGTTTGAACTCAAGGGCCCTGTCGCTGGCAGCCTCGCCCATGCGTCTTCGCGCGCCTGCGACGACCCCCAGCAGTCAGCTGGTGGCCAATGGCGGTGTGCATATCCTCGAAGCCATGACGGCGCCGTCTACTTCTGGACCAAGTGTAGAGGCTGCCGGTAGCGAGCCAAATGTGGCTTCTTTTCTGGACGATTTGGGTGTCTTCGACCTGTTCAAGAAGCGGTACACCATCAAGGACGAATCCGTCTACCTGGTTCTGGTCAAGAAGGTCCTCGTGGAGGAGGGGATCTCTGGGGCAGTGGTGGTTGACGCTGGCACGCCGGTCAGGGACCTAGTTGGACTTTTCGAGGGCACCATGCAAGATGCCAAGCAGTGGACGTTTGGCCGCAAGCGGTCTTTTATATTTTTCCGCTACTTCCGGAAGGTCACAGCTCTTTGATATGACATTTGCTAGTGTTTTTGCATTCTTTCTTGTTCTTTCGCTGTTTGCTTGTTCATGACGGTGCTACATTGCGTACGATAGAAAGTCCAGCGGATCTCTCTCGTCTTCGACTTGTCTCTCAGTCTTCTTCCTCGTATGGTGGGGGTGCCGCGCGCATTGCGGTCCCTGGTGGCCCCTTGGCCGCCCCCCCCCCGGATTTTCGACCTGGGGCGGGTGGGGCGGCCCCTTCCCCCAGGCGGTGTCGGCGGGGGGGGGGGGCTGTTTCCCCCTTTGGGTCGGGCGGCGATCGGCCGGACGGCCGCCGCCCCAACATCTGTTGCTGTTCGTGCTGTTCCTGGCGGCGGCGGCGGCGGTGCTCACCCTCTCGGCGGTCAAGGACAAGGACGCGCTCACCCACGACTACCACAAGGTCAAGGACAAGACGGCTGTCGTGAGGGTGTTGGGGGGGGTGCATGTGGTGTTGGTGCGCGTGTCGGCGGCAGCGGTGCTGTCGGTTGTTGCGGCGGGGGGTTTTGGTGCTGCTCTTGCGTCGGCGGGGGCTGTTCCCCCTCCTGCTGCTGCTGCTCCCCCTGCTGGGGGGGCATGGACTTTGGTTGTCCGCGGTGGGCGTCGCCGTGGGCGCGGACCTGGGGGATGGCGGACGGCTGCCGCTGGGGGACCTGCCGGTGCTGCTGGCGTACCGCCGGCTGTTCCCCCTGCTGGTGGTCGCCCGCTCCCCCTTGTCGCCGCCGCCCCGGCGCACCGCGCCCTGCTTTTGCCTGTGGAGCGGGCGGCGCGTGCCGCCGCGCTACTCACGCGCGAGCGGCCGCGCGCCAGGGCGCTAGTCGCCCTCGAGACTGTATACGTCTCGGGGGCGACGCGTGCCGCCCCCGCCCAGCGCCTGCGCGCGTTGCTGGCCGACCTGACCGGTGCGCAAGTTCACGAAATCGTGGACGAGCGCCTGTTTGGGTCGGTTACCGCGGTGACCCTGGCGTCCATCGCTGTGGCCGCGAGTTCGGCGGCGGTTGCCACTGGCGCCACCGCCGTCGTGCTGACCCTCCTGCGCGGGTCCGACCCGTGGGGCCCCGCGCTGCTCGGCTCCCGCTGGCGAGCGCAGCTGTCGGCCGACGCCGCGCCCGCCGAAGCGGCCGCGCGCTGTCGCCGCCACCTGATCGAGCAGGTCGCAGACCTGGCGGCGCGGAAGCCCATGCCCCAATACCTGCGTGCGTCGCTGGAAGCCCACTATAGGGGAGACCTAGCGGCGCATGCTGGTGCCGGGGGGGTGGTCGCTGCGTCATCGGCGGCCGCCCGCGGCGGTTCCCGCGCCGCGTCGGCGGCAGAGACAGCCGTCGCTGCCGAAATTTTGGCGGGTGGGGGCGCCGCAGCGTCAGCCGCCGCGCATCCCGCTGCCGCCGAGCCCCCGTCCCGCCACGCATTGGGCACGGCAGCGGGGGGGGCCGAAGTTTTCGCGTCGGCGGCGGCCGCCGCGACGACGGCGGCCACCCCCGGCGATTCCGCAGAGTGGGCGGCGGCCACCGCCGCCACCGCCGCAATTTCTGCAGGCGGGGGAGCCGCGGCGTTCACCGCCGCGCCTTCCGCCGCCGCCCGGCCCTCACCCCGCCACGTGTCAACTCCGTGGCGGGGGGGCCGACGTTTTCATGTCGACGGCGGCCGCCGCGACGTCGGCGGCCTCGCCCGGCGTCTCGGCCGCGTCTGTGGCGGACGCCGCCGCCGCCGCCGCAGGTTCTGCGGGCGGGGAAGCTGCGGCGTCCGCCGCCGCTCTTCGTGCTACCCCCCCGCCCTTTCCCCACCTCATGTCGGCCTCGGGGGCGGAGCTGGCCGTCTTCCGCGCGTCGCCGGCGGCAGTCGCGTCGGCGGCGACGAACCCCGGTGGCTCTTCGGGGTCGGCGGCGGCATCCGCCGCCGCCGCAACAATTTCGGCAGGCGGCTGTCACACAATAATCCCCGCCGCGCCGCTCGCCATCCCCCCGCCCTCCCCTCGGCCTGGAACTGCGACCGTGGTGCCCGACACTTGGTTTGTCGCGTCGGCGGCGGGCTCGACGATGGGCTTGTCTTCCGACGCCAATCCCGCCGCCGGAGAGCTGCCCGCCGCCGCCGCGTCGCTAACGGAGACCGTGGCGTCGGCCACCAGGCCTCCCCCGACCGCTGGCGCTCCCGCGGCTACGCCGCCGCCGCGGATGGCTGTCCCCTCTCCTCCGGGCGGGCCGGCGGGCCCCCCCCCCGCCAAAAAGGCTATCCGCCGCAGGTATGGCCGGCGTTCTGGGGCGTCGTCGGCGTCCGCCATGCCCACCGAGCAGGCTTCCGGTATGGACGTCGAAGACCCCATCGCCGCGCCCCCCGCGGCGGCCGGACAGGGTGGATCGGCCGCAGCCCCGCCCCTGTCGGCGGCTGTCGCCCTTCCCCCCGCCCCGACCGGGTCTGCTACGGCGCCATCTGCCGCCCCAACGGTGCCGGCGGCAGCGGGCGCCACGACGGCTGCTGCGGCGGCGCTGCCGCCGCCGACCGCGAGGGCGTTCGCGCGCGGTGGCGACGCTGCCGCCGCCAATCGCGCGCGTCTTGGTGCGTCGGCAGGGGGTGGTCCAGGTGTCGCAAAGCGACGCACCCGGACCACCCTGGCCGGGCTGGCGCGTGCGCTCGCCGCCGCCGGCGGCAGCTTGCTGCGCGGCGCCGTGTCGCTGCCGCCGCCGGCTGGGCAGGATGCGGCCGCCAGCGCGGCCGCGTCTGCTGGCCACCTCACCGCGTGACTCCTGCGTGGCTGACACGCATCTGCGTTTGACAGCTTTACACGAAGACTGGTGAGCAGCGTCCGGTCTTCCTGTGTGATTCTCCCGCTCTTGATCGTGTGGCAGAGCTTTTCTGCACAATCTTTACAGTGCCCCGCCCGAACCTGGATGTAACTTGCTGTGACTTGCTGTGAGCATTTCGCAGATCCGATCATTCTTTGGCGACGCGCCATAACTGTGCATTCACGTACTGTAGTCAATTGCCATGCATGGAACAAACGTGGTTCCAGGCTGTGGAGCAACTGAATGAAAACTATTTTGGATTGCAAGCGTGATGATCGCTCGGCCGCGCCCTTTTCTTCGCCGTGGCGCAACGGCTGCGCCTGCGTCGTCACCCCGAGGGCCCGGCGTAGCCACGGCGCGTCCTGTCGCCAGCGGCTCGCCTCCCTCCACCGCCCCCCCTACTCACTCGACCTGCTGCCGATTCTATTGCAGCACTCGAGCAGCCCGTCCCTTTTTCCTTGTCATGGTTCGTTCTCCGCGCCGCGCTGGCGAGGCACGCCCACCGTTTGTGTGTCCCTGACCGCCAGACCGCAATGATCCGTCGCTGCCCCGCGCGCGTCCTTGAAGGCGCCTCTAACGTTGCGTCGGCTGCCTCGGATACCCTTCCCTGTCTCGTTGCCTTGGTGTTGCGCTCCTGTTCTGGCTGCTGCGGCCCTGTGTGCGCGCACCCGGCCGCCCCCCGCGGCGCTGGTGTGGGTGCCCCCAGAGCGCCCCGAGGGGTGGCCACGTCGGCGGCGGTGGCGGCGCGCCCGCCACCCGCCACACCGGCACCCTCGACCTGTCCAAACACGTGGACCACCCGGTGATTGTCAAGCTGTCGGGCGGGCGCCAGGGTACGTGGACAGCACCCCCCCCCGGGGGGGGGGGGTGGCCAGGCGATGTGGTCGGCGACGCGACCGCTGCGGGGGAGGGTGCGGTCCGTCTGGGGGTCACCCCGCGGCCAGAGGCGTCCTTGTTTGTTTTGTGGCATGCCCGCGCGGTGGGGGTGGGTGGGGCCGGCGCGGCCCGTGGCGCCCCGCGGGAGTCCCGCGCTGACACGGATTGCGCGCACACGCGTGTGGCTGCCCCGCTTGTTCCGACTGACTGGTGTTCCCATTGGCGGCGGCGGCGGCGGCGGCGGCGGCGGCGGGCCGGCGCGGCAGTGCGGGGCATCCTCAAGGGGTGGGACCCGCTCGTCAACTTGGTGCTCGACGAGACGGTGGAAGAGCTGCGAGGTACGTGCCGCCGCCGCCGCGTGGTCCGTGTCTGGGGGGGGGGCGCGCCGCGGCCGCCACGGGCGGCTCGGCCGGTGGGGGTGGGGGGAGGCCGCCCACGCCCCGGGTGCGCCGGTGGGAGCGCCCCGAGAGGGTGGGGGGGGCGGCGCCCGTGGGCGGGGCCGCGGGCGGCACCGCGGCCCCGCCTCGGCTCTCGACGCCCGCCGTCGCTGTGGCGGGGCACGGGGGGCTGGGCGGCGGCGCCTGCGCTGCTGCGCTGCCGCTGGCCCCGCGGCCGCGCGTGCGTTGGCGTGTGGCTGCTGACGCGGGGGTGCTTTTGGGATCGCTCGCCTCGTCTGCTGGTGGCCGTTTGCTGCCGTACCAACGACCGCCGCTGCGCGGCTCGTGCGTCGCCTGTCTCGGGGTGCGGTGGTTTCCCCCCCCTGTGGGGCCCCCCCCGTCCCCACCCCACGGGCCGTGCCGTCGTCGCCACCCCAGACGAGACGGACGCGTACAAGCCGTCGGGGATGGAGCGGAAGCTCGGCCTCATTGTCGCCCGCGGCACGTCGGTCATGACCATCTCCCCCGCCGACGGCGTCGGCGTCTTGCATGAAAACCCCTTTGTGCCCGAGGGCGCCGAACCGTAGCGCCGCCGCGCGCACACGGGCGCGCGGGCGGTCGCCGCGACGCGGGTGGCTATGGTGGGGGGGGTGGGGCGCGAGCAGCGGCCCGCCGCCCCCCTCCCCCCCCAAACAAAGAAAGAAGGGCGTTTGCAAGGAATGGGTCTTGCGGAATCGGGCGCACGGGCAGGTCGGCCGCGCGGGTGGCCGGCAGAGGACACGCGACCCGGGGCTCAAGCGTGTCCGAGCTCCCCGGCAGCGCGGGGGTGTGGGCGCGGGCGGCCCGCCGGCAGGGCGCCCCCCCACGCGCGCGCGGGCGCCCCCGGGCGCGCTGCCGACGGGGTCCCCCCTGCGTCCCCAGGTCCACAGGCGCGCACCACAGGGCGGCCGCCCCCACCGCCGTCCCGCGTCGGCGCCCCGCCGTCGAGGCGGCCGCCCCCCGCGCGGCGCGCGCGCGCGCGCCGCGCGGCACGGCCCCAGCCCCAGGGGATACCCCCCCCCCGCGCCCCCCACTGGCCCCGCGCGCCGCCCCCGCCCGCGCCCCCGCCAAGCCCCCACCCGCCGCGGCCGCCCGACCGCGCGGGCGCCCCGCCGTCGCCCCACCCGTGGCGCCGCCGCCGACGCGCGCGGGCGGCGCCCGCCCACCCACCCCCCCCGCGTCGGCGGCGGCGGCGGGGGGCGGCGGCTCAGCCCTCGTAGCGGCGGCCACCGTGCGCGCGCAAGACCGGGGCGAGGCGGGCCGCCTCGGCTTCGGCGGCGCCAATCAAAAAATCGACCCCCACCCGCCCGCCAACGTCATTGATGAAGCGCAAGAGGCAATCAAAGCGGCCGACCGGCAGCGCGAGGAGCCCCCCCCGGTGCGCGCGCAGCAGCCCGACGGCGGCGTAGAGGTGCAGCCGCTCGCCGCCCTCGGGGCGCGCCCACAACACCTCCCACAGGCGGCAGGTCGACGCAAAGGGGAGTTCCCGCTTGAACTGGAGCATCACCCACCGGAAACACACGTGGAGCTCCCCGTCCGAGGCGGCCAAGTGCGCCGCGAGGGGCGGGTCGGACAGCTCGAGGAGGCGCCGGAGGAGCGTCAGCTGCGACGCCAAGCCGGATTGGTCGACCCGAAAGTTGGCCGACAACCGCCGCATCAGGTGCGTGTAGGCCGCGTAAACGACCGCGGCGGTGCGGGTGACGCCGCCGACGGCGCCGCCGCCGCCGCCGCCGCCCGCGGGCGACGCCGCCGGCGGCCCGGCCGCTGGCGCAATCGACACGAGGAGGGGGGCGAGCACGTCGGCCATCCCTTGGCAGTAGCGGAGCTCCCCATTGTGGGTGGCGTACACGTTGAGGATGTCGGCCATGAGCGGCGCCCAGGCGCCGACCTCCCGGTCCGTCCGCGCCACGTCCTTGGTAATCAAATGCTCCTGCTCGTGGTAGGCAACGTGTTCGGGGTCGGGCGCCGCCGCCGCCACCGCCGCCGCCGCCGCCGCCGCCGCCACCGCCGCGCCG
>Ga0115030_1000436_pt1 | contig 16975 bp, 17 predicted proteins | sample SidtaG_4_FD_87174 | JGI IMG/M metagenome (GOLD analysis project Ga0115030, IMG submission 87174) | Marine algal microbial communities from Sidmouth, United Kingdom - Sidmouth_Male1 metaG | ecosystem: Host-associated > Algae > Red algae > Unclassified | place: Sidmouth, United Kingdom | collected... | reverse complement strand
TGCTATTCCTTCACGCAGTGCCTGGCGTGTTTCTGACTGAGACGCCGGTGTGTGTTCTGCAGGACTGCTGTCTTCTTGTGTGGTCGCTGTTGCCCGTACCTCTTTTTTATTCCCTCCCTTCGTTCTTGACTCTACGCAGGTGCCGGTGACATTGGTTGCCCGCCGTGGTGGAAGCCACCACGACTCGCCACGGGTGGGCTATCGCCGCCGAGGCGACCACGGTAGTATCGGTCAGCGGCCGACAGAGCAGCGAGTGGCCGCCTACGGGCGGCGTCTTGGGCAAAGAAGAGACCCGAATAAAATCATCGATTAATTAAAAAAATACAGATTTTTTTAATTAATCGATAGATTAATCGATGTCCCCCGCCAAGAATTTGTATTTTTGCCATCCATGTCCCGCTCCGCGCTTGTATGACGTACAGCCTCACAACTGTCTCGCAAGGTGCAGAGGGCGCTAGTGCGAGCCGTTCTCGTTGCAAACACCGCCGACGCACACGCGGTACGTCTGCAGAAAACAGTTCTCAGCTGCGCCCCCGTACATGCCCTCCAAGGCCACGTTGGTACGACGCACGGCGGCAGCCGTTGCCTCAGAATTGTCTGGAACTTTCAGGGTGAAGGCAGTTTCTGCAGATTCTGGTGCGGCGTCCAATCCAGTGGCCAAAAGGACAGTGTGCGGTCTGACGGTTCCGGAGATGGTTGTGGAGCACAGAGAGTATTGAGAAAATGCGGAGGGGTAGGAGAAGGGGAAACGAGAGACTGAGACTGGTATGGTTGTTTAGCAGCGAGATAGGGTCGGATTGCAGATGGGGTCGGCGGGGCTGGACCATCGTCTCAAGGATTGGTTTCCATCGTAGTCTTGCGATGGGGTCGACAGAAATAGTTTTTTTTCAGGGGGTACGGTCAACTGGTGCACAACAGTCCGTCGACCCACGGCTAACAGACCGGTTGATCCATCAAGTTTGTTCAAATAGCCCCCTCTCTGTGCGATCGATAGTGACCTGGCATTGTCTCGGGCGTAACAATATGATCAGGTCGTCACGTCAGACAATATCCGATACAGACTTTAGTGCGGTAGTACGCACATACCTCGGTCACATGCCATTGCCTGTCACAACTAGAGCCCCACATCGCAGCGGACAACGTAGGTCCAGGGTCTTCTAACCGGCTATACTCTTGGGATAGTTTGGAGGAAAGATCACCAAATAAGTAGCTTAGTTAACCGTTTGACGAGCAACTACCTTGGATACCATAGTTCAGAAGAATGCAACCCCATCGTGTGACCGTTGCATCTTCCTATCTCCACTCTATTTTCATATTGCGCTCTGATTCTTGGTACTTCTCTTTTGCCGGGGCACGATGCGCAGTAAACTACCTTTTTCTGTTTGACAACGGGAGCGGCCACCTATTCTAGTCTTATCTCCGCATGTGGGGCGGCACCACCGCGGCCTGTCATCACTACCCACTTGGGGCGGCGCCAACTGTTGTGCTACCCACCTTTTTAGACGGCGCCGCCTACCCTTGCGGGTCCCGTGCGCCCCGGGCGAGAGGCACGTATCTGGGTCAGCTGCGGCGCTCCACAGCCGCGGCGCCCAGCACACACGACCAGCCCGGCGCCTTGCCACCGAAATTGGCTGAAAACTTTGGGGGCGACACCATTTGTTGCAGTTGCCTCCAGCCGCCCCTTCCCCCGACCGAATTCTGCCCCCCCTTTTGACGGCGCAGACAAACACTACTCTGGAGAACCCCACTGCGTCTGCCACGACACCACAGCATGGGGTGTCGTTGGACGAAGTTATCGTGGCTGGTTTGGCTCACAGCAACACCACCGCCGCAGTTGCTGCCGTCACGGGTATGGGCACCCCCCCCCCCCCCCCCCCCCCCCCCCCCCCCCCCCCCCCCCCCCCGCGCAAAAAAGGACCCGCCCCTCCGCCCCCCCACCCCCCCCCCCCCCCCCGGTGTGCCCGCCCCGGGGTTGGGCCCCCCCCCCCCCCCCCCTTCGGCAGCACCCACCCTCGCAGCTACCTAAGGTACAAAGAGTGTCAGCAGCTACGTCCCGCCAGCGCCGCCCTTGTCCAAGGCGCGCCGAAAAGAAGTTCCCAATGGGCGACAGCCCACCGCCGCCGGCACGAGTGCAACCAACGTGTCGACGTGCGCCGAACGTCGTGTATCCCGCCGACCGCCACGGCTGTCGCCGCGAACCACAGGCAGTCCGGCAAGAGCTGCCAAAAGCTTGGACGCACCTCCTTGATGCAGCACGACGAGTGTGCAGGCCGGCTCTTGCGGTCGCCCTTGCGCAATGTAGTCGGAAGTTGAACCATTGAAATGAAATGAAAAACGTTTTCGCATGAACAGAGTACTTTTTGCATGGGACGGCGTGGGACTCCATCATGTATTAAGACCGTGAACTGAATGAAACACAATAATGCATGTGGTGTACCCGTGCCATCCGTGGCTGAGTTTTGAACGCTGCGCTCTCGTTGGTTCATCTTCTTGCGTTGATACTCATGGTGGGTCGTCAAGTCTGCGCCCGACGGCCGCCCACCGCCACGCCGTTGCTCAAACTTAGGCTCTTCGATCCAGAAGATCAGATATCCGTCTCACACCAGTTCTTAACACTTTCACGAGTTCCTAGCAAATCGGGCTTGTCTGGGAAATCCACAGTGTATACATATGAGATGAGGTTCCTGAGGAGGCTCCAGAATCTCCTATGGCGGAGCTCACGTTTTTTTTTTAAAACAAACAAAAAGCCCAGCGCGGTCTGAGTCGCACTAGTGGACTCCTATGCTCATCAGCTCTGCTCTCATCAGCTATGCAAAAACGCCTTGGGCGCTTCAATCGGAGCACTCATGAACGACCGGAGAGCTTTTCCCTTAAAAAGAGCAGCGACAATGACAAGACCGGATCGGTGCCATTCCGCGTTCACCGAGTCCTTGGAGTGATTTCCGAGCGGAGCGTCTTGCTGCCGACGGCGCTCGCCCGAAAGATCCGGATGAAGAGTCCCCTCGACGCACCCGGGAGCCCTGTAGTAGCTGTACGGGCCGATTTCTCGGCCAAGGTCGACGAAGGTGTCCGGTCGGCGCATCAGAGAGGCCCCAGAGCTCTAGGTTCGTGGTCGCGCTGTTCTGAGCGGGGTTTTTAGGGTTACTCATCGCCACCGCCTTTCCCGCCCTTCGCAGCGTTCTCCGTCCGCCTCTCCCCCTCCCTCCCCCCTGCACTATATTCGAACGCTGCCCAAACGCTTGTTTTTTAGCAAACCTCTGTGTCTCCTCATGCGAGAGGTCCTTCAACAACTCATGTGCTCCTCCTTTTCGAAGCGTCCTGAGCTGCACGCGCTCCCTTTGTCGTCCTCAAGCACCTTCGTGTAGTGAAAGGCCACACCAAGATGGCCACTCGTGGCTCCCGGATGGTCACATACTCCAATAATCAAGAAGTTTTTCTGACTGTAATGTGCGATTCCGAGCCGTTCTCATCTCAGAAATCATTGTGTCAAGAACTGGTTCAGACATCTTCTTGAGTGCCTTTTCCAGCAGGAAAAACCGAAGCGCCCCAGGGGAAACGGAAAAGACCACCGACTCCGCAAGACTATCCTGAGACGGGCAATATTTTTTTTTTTCAGTGGGGATCAGATGAAGTCCTCATCAGAGACCAGTTGCTCAGAATTGGGGTCAGACGGATAGCTTGTGAGATTGTTTCTGACCTCGGGCAGAAATCTTATGTCGCGCGAGCCTCGTCTGATACATGCCAAGCTGACGGTCGTGCTTCAAGGCCTTGTCTGCTTTTCTGGCTTCGATTCTCATATGAAGTGGCACATATTGGTCCAACGGCTAGCTACGAGCGTTCTCACAAATCGGGTTGCCGCCAACTTCGAAACCATCCACGAGCGAGCCTGGTATGATTGCGTTGCGAGTCTTTTGAAATGTGAAGACCGGGGATGTCGCGCTTGTCTGTAGCGACCAAGACATTGAGTGTGGTACACTATGTTCATTCCGTTCGGAGTGAACTCACGTGTTTCCGACTGGTTTCTAAGGGGTTTCACATCTGTACATGTGCCCAGCACTGCTGGACACATGAATTTCGAGCCCAACATCAGAACATGTTGGTGGGCACTATACTGACCTGATCTCTCTCAACACGGTTGTCAACGACGAACGATTCTTTACCGTTTTTAGAGCAACGTTTGGCACCAGCGATGCTGGTCGGTCTGGCTACTCGGCCGCTCCAGCGCTCATGGTTGCCATCCGAAGCACAGGATGGACATGGGCAGACTTGCAGTCCCATTGGCTGAGATACGGAGCCAATCGGAGCTGCTTTAACGACCTGTCAAGATCGGGCTTGGAACAGAGGGGAATGCTCTGCGCCGAGGTGACGCTCGTGAGGGCCTATGTGCGCTTCGCGTTCGTAGGGAGAGACTGGGGTTTTCGCTCCGCGGAAAGCGGGGACCCAGCGCCCGCCCTCTGCTTCGCAGGGCTTGCCGGGCTCCCGGCCGACTCGAGTCGCTCCGTTGCCGTCATCGCCGTCCATAGTGGACTCTGTGGCAGCGACGACGAGTCGGGTGGGTAGTCTGACGGCATCATGGGCGGGGGGCGGGCCGACCCACGTCCCCACCAGTGTGCGGCGTGTCCGCGTCGGCGCCCTTGTCCGGCGTCCCGCACCGCCACGACCCAGTTCCCCGAACTGGGTCGCGCAGTGGACAGCGACGCCTGATTGGTCCATTGGCCTCCCCTCCACTCACAGCGCGCTCGTTGACAACGCGGCGACAGTCGCAAACGGAGTGCGCATACGGCGGAGACACCGAGAAGAGGCAGTAGGGCCGTTTTGATCGCGCGCCCGGCCGTGGGATTGAATTGCAGGTCTCGCCGCAAAAGAAACCACGAGCACCCGCCTTTTCCCAGTGGCGCAGCACGCCACGCAAGTCCCCGGCCTCTTTCCGTACCATCACCGCGCCTCTCCACCGTGACAGTGCCGCGTCCTCCCCCACCTACGGCGTCGCACCCGCTATCCGCCGAGCAAACACGACCACGTGGCCCACTCAACTAGCATGTGCCAACCCCGCAGCCCGCCCCGAGCCCTTTGGGGGCCCCTGTCCGTCACTCACACGCTACAGTACGCGCGAGTCGACGGTGTCGGCGGTTGCCGAGGTAGGCCGGACCGCTGGGCGCTCGTGCGACCCGTTGTTACGGTATTGACAGAGCCGGGGCTTGGCCGGCCTCGCTGGGCGGGCGGGGCGGTTGTTGGTGTCGGCGCCCCGACAGTCGGCCTGGGTCGGGCTTCCCGCGGCTCTCGAGCCGGGCGCGACCCGGCCGGCCCTATGACAACCGGGCCCTCGCTGCTGGATCCCTGGAGCTGCCAGCGACTGCTGCTGCCGCGCCAACGCCGACGTCTGACACAGCGGTGGGCGCGCGCGGGCGGCGACCCGCAGGTCGCTCTGGAAAAGCTGCGTGGGGTGGTGGGGGGGGGCAGCAGCTCGTGCCCCCACCCATATTGCCAGCAAGGATGGTCGGCGGGGAGCAGTGGCCGGCTGCGGTAGCCGTGCCCACACACTCCCGGGGCGACGCCCCCGACCCAATCCCCGGCCACCCCACCAGATGACGAGGAACACACAGCACGCTGGTAGCGGACCTGACGCTTGTTGGCCCCTGCTGTCGCGCCAGTTGCACACGGGTGCGGGAACAGTTTCCCCCAGCCACCACCACCCCGTCTCCCCGCTGTTCCCTGCCGCCTCGTGCTTTTCCGCGCCTCGACCGCTGCGCGCAGCCGGCGCGGCGGTCGAGGTACGTAGGCCGCAGTGCTGGGAGGTGGCAGTGGTGGGGCGGGTGGCTGGGGACCCCCACGGCGGCCGCGTCAGGCGGCGGGGCCCACGGCGGCCGCGTCAGACCGTGGCGGCATGCGCCCACGCGGCGCCCGACGCTTCGGTCGTCACACCCGACGCGCCACTATTGGCGAGAGGAGGGTGTGCGGCGCCACACCTCTCGCCCCACATGCGCGTCTTCTCCCCTTGGGTACCACGTCAGCTTGGCGGCGTGCTTTCGTGCTGCCGGGGCTGGTCGTCCCGCCCACAGCCGCCACCCGCGTCGTCCTCACGCCTTCAGATATCCCACCTCATTGCCGCTCCGCGTACCGCGTCCCGCCCCCACGACTCCGTTGCACGTGCGCGTCTCGATGAGCTATTGCCTGCCGCCGGCGGGCGGGGACTCCCCCGTCTGGCAGCTTCCCGTCGCCACTCCGCCGCCGAGCGGCGGGTGGGTCGGTGGCGGGGTCTTTGCGCGCCCGCTCGGCCCTGTCGATGGGGCGGTGCCGCCGACGCCGCACACACCAGCATCCACGGGAGCGCCGGCCCCGTCCTTGCTGTTGGAGGAACTTGTGGAACACGTGCCGCCTCGCTCCGATGGGGGTGCCGGCGTCGGGGCCGCCACCGCTGGCCATGGCAGTACTGCCGGTGCTGGTGGAACGCCGGTCTATGGTGGCAGCGCTCCCTCGCTACCGCAACCCGTGGCCGTCCCCTACGCCCACCACTTCTTCGCTGGGGGCGTCTACGACCGGCTGCTGGGGCCGGTGCCGACGCCACCAGCGGCCGACATGCCTCCTGGCGACGCTGGCAATGGGGCCGTCAGCGGCGGTGGCAGACTCCCGCCAGCGTCACTCTTTTACGCCCTACCCCCCGACGACAGCCGCTCCCTGCCGTCCGAGTACATGGCGCCCGGGGGCGGGGTCGGAAAGCGAGCGCGCCCGCCCCCGCCGACGCCCCCATTGACGCACGCAGCGTCGGCACCGCCGGCCTACTGGACCGTCGATGCCGGCATCGCCGATGGCGGGGCGGCCGCTTGCACGCGCATTCCAGGGGCGGAGTTTGGCGGCGCAGCCGTCGCCCCGGTCGGCCGGGGCGGCTTTGTCATGTACCCACCGTTAAAGGCACTCGGGCCACCGACCTCATCCGTCACGGCGCCCTACGCCCGCACCACGACGGCGCATGGCAGTGGCGGCGGTGGAGGTGGCGGCGGCTACGAGGCTGCCCGGAGACCACCGTCCGTCGACGAATTACCGATAGACCTCGCGGCCGCAGCGGCCGCGGCAACGGCCGCCGCGGATGTCGCAACGGCATCGGTGCCAGCGCCGGCACCGCCGACCGGCGGGGGCGCGCCCGCATGGGCGGGGTGGCCTCTCCCCGACGCTCCATCGCCGCCGTCGGCGTCAACGCGCCGCGGCGCGCCCGCGTGGACCGGCGGCCGCCCGCAGAGCCGCAGCAGCTCCCGCGGTGGGGGGGACACGCGCAGCAGCAGCACGGGTGGGTGGGCGGCGTCAGGTGGTGGCGCGGCGCCGATGCCGCAGCAGGTGCACGCCACCCGCCGCAGTGACGGCGGAAGCGTCGGCGCGCCCGTGGCCAGGCGGCAAGCCGGCGGCGCCGTGGCGTCGGCCGACGTGACCCTTTTGGAAGCCCTGTCGGCACCGGTGCGGCCCCCCCTTCGCGGTGGCGGCGATGGCTCGGACCGCACGGGCGACGTGGACGGCGACGGCCGCGGCGGTGGCGGCGCGATCGGCCGGGGCAACCCCCCTTCGCCGCTGTCGCCGCAGCAGCTGCCGCCTCCGGCGGCGGCGGTCCCCCCCCCCCGTCGCCGCCGCTCTCGACGGCGCGCGCGCCCCGCGCGCTCCGCGAGCATCACATGGGAGGCGTTGTCGAGCACTTTTCACATGCCACGCGCGCCCGCTGCCGCCACGCTCGGTGTGTGTGTGACTGTCCTCAAACGCCGCTGCCGGTGCCTCGGGCTTTCCAAGTGGCCGTACCGCTCCCTCGCCGCTGTCAACGCGGCGATCGGGCGGCTCGAAGCGCGCTTGGCCGGCGGTGCCGGCGTTGGGGGCGGCGCCGGGGGGGGGGTTGGGCCGGGCGCAGATGTGCCCCTCGGCGCGGCCGTTGCGCTCGCGGAGGGGCGCTGGGGGGACTGGGGCGACGCTGCCGTCGCTGCGGCAGGAAGGGGGGACGGGGGGGGCGGAATCGCCTTCAGCGGCGGCGGTGGCGATGTGGCGCCGCCGGCGGGCATGGATCCGCTGCGGTGGAAGCTCGCGCAGCTGATCGCGACGCGCAACCGCATTATGTCGCCACCACCACAGGCGGTGGTGGAGGAGGCTGATGGGGGTTGCGAAGAGGGCGACGGTAGCGGCGGGGGGGGGGTGGGGGCCGGCGGCGATCTTCTCGGAGGAGGGGGCGGTGGCGGCTGGGCTGCGAGCAGCGGTGGCAGCGGCGCAGGGGTGTACGCTGCCACCGGAGGCTGGAGTGGCGGCTGTGGTAGCGGCGGTGGCGGAGGCGGTGTTGTCAATGGCAGCGGCAGCGGCGACACTGGTGGCGGATATGCCGCCGCCGTGACCTGTGGCGGCGGTGGCGGCGGGGCACTGGCCAGCGACCTCGCCGCGTATGGCGGGGGTGTGGGTGGGAGTCTGGACGCGGGGGCCCTCGGCAGCCTCGGCGGTGGTCTCATGAACGCGAGCTTGGGCGGCGACGGCGGCGGAGGTGGCGACTCATTTGGCGCTGCCGCCGCCGGCGACGGGGCGGCCGCTGGCTGGGCCCCTGGCACCGCCACGCCCGTCGCGGAAGCCCGAGGTGATGGTGGTGCCGACGCAGACGGTGGCCGGCGGTCGTGGGGCAGTGGCGGCGGTCCCGTAGCTGCCGCGCCGTTGAGCAGCTCGGCAGGGGGTCGCCCTCCGCCGGACGGCGGTGGATGGGGTGGCGGCACCGCCGCGCCAGGCGCCTGGGGCCTGACCGTGGCAGGCGGGGCGACTACACCAGAGTTCTGGATTGCCAACAGTGAGGGCGGCGTCAGTGGCGCCGCGTCCCATGGTGCCGCATTGTCCTACACTGGGCCCCACCCACATGGTGGCGCCGTACTACAAGGGGGCGGCACGACGGCCAGCGGCGGCCCATCCGGCGCAGCCGCCCCGCCGCCGCACGAGGGTCCCGCGCAACTAGCCAAGGCCCCGTACTATGGTGGCTGGGGGCCAGAGCTGGGACCAGCCGGCGAGCCAAGCCGCCATCGCTGATACCCACGACGGGGGTTATCGGTGAGGGAAAGCAGGGTTGTGAGACGCCCTGTGACGGCCGGTTCTCCATGGGCAGCCTCTGGTCGCGCCGGCCGCGCCGGGCATACGTGTGTCGGCTGCGTGCGCAGAGGGGTGGTGCGCCTCGGGTGTGAAGCCCGGTGCGGGTGGTGGCACTGGTCTGTGTGCACGGGGTGGTTGGTGACGCGCTGACCACGCCGACGTTCGGGATGGGCGGCACTGTGCGTGCGGGCGCACAGGTTGCGCTAGACGCAGGTTGCGCTGGCCGCAACGGAGCGGCAACGCGCCCTTCATCGGTTACCCGTCAGCTGGCGGGGCGCAGCGGAGATGCACTGCTCTGGAGTAGCGCGTCCCATGTGTGCGGCGGAGCGTCGCGACTGGGCCGTCCATCACTCACTGTGAGGTCGCTTTGCAGTCTGTGTATAGGCGCCCTCCTGGGCCGGGCGGCGACAGCCAACCTGTGCTTTGGAGCAGCGCACCACTTTTTCCTCTTCCCCTGCGTCTATGGATAGCGACCAGGGGAGAGGCGGGAATCGGGTCCATCTCCTGGGGAGGGGCGCGCCTGCGTCGCTCTTTCTTCTTGTTTGTTCTCTTGCTTCTGACTACTGCATTTTTCGGGTCGGGAGATGGCAATGGAGCGGGGGCATGTGTTGGGTTGATGCCGTAGAGCTTTGGGTGTCGAGCGTGCGATGCTTTGATGTTGCCGGCTGAGGGAGCGGTCTTCTCACCTACGGCGGTCAGCTCTGGCGGCAGTCAGGGCACTGCGGACGTGTATGCCTCCCCAGAGATCGGGTCCGTACGGAAGGTGGGGTTAGGATTCTGGGCTGATTCAAGATGATTGGAAGACGTACAGTACCAGCTTGACAGTAGTCGTCTGGATGCTCTGGGTGCGTTCCGCGACTGTTAGTAGAGACCTTCGGCAACTGCGACGTGGGTATCGAATGTGGGTAATTTGTGGGTCGCCCGACCGGTTTTTTAAGGAAGCCACATCCACCCCTTCGGAGCTTCGACATGTATCAAATGTGGGTCCGGCAGTCCTGCCACACTCCTTGCGGACTCGCTGACAGTGTGACCGGGTGGAGACTCCTTTCGGCGCCGGTGACGACGCCGTGACGGACGTGAGGAAGGTCCCTATTACCAACCTTGAGTCAAGACGTTGAGGCTGCGAATCGAAGCACAAATATGCCGAATCGGATGGCATTTCATGGGAGATACAGGGCTACTTCCCGCGCCTTCAACAGCCGGTTGCGGCGTACCTGCCCGCGATTTGCTGGCGATTTCTATTGATTTCCAGGGATTTCCATTGATTCTAGCTCCTCGGTCGTCCGCGGTCTTCGCCTGGGTGGTCTGTGCAATCGATTGCTCGCAAGGTGCGCAGGCGCGCAGGCGGGCAGGTCGATCTTCACCGCCTGCCAGTTGTGTTGGGGAAGGCAGCGATCCCGGGTGACGTAGAAGTCGGAGGGCGCCACATTGACCGCCGCACTGCGACGAGTGTGTGGTCGCTGCCCGTGCTTGGGACCTTCGCGTGTTCCCTCCACCTTCCTCCCTGCCCGCCTGCATGCGTTCCTCCCCACCGACCTGCGTGCGTGCCTCCCCACCCTCCTGCGTCCTTCTCCACCCCTAGCGGCTCCCCCCCCCGCTGTGCATATCGACCTCGGCCCCTGCCCCCCCTCTTGTGGCGCCATTGTGCGCACCGCGGCGGTTGTCGCACGTGATGGCGGAGGATCCTTCCACGGCGGATGGCTCAGACCCTGTGGTTCCTGTCAGCGCTGCTAGCCTCATCGAGGCGGCACAGCACCTTTGCCGGTCTGCGTGCGCCAGTGGCGGAGTGGACTTCTCCGTTGCTCTGCTTGTGCGGCGCGGGGAACGCTCCCCGTTGGTCGTGTACGCGACGGGGATGAAGCCCCAGTGCGACTCGACAACTCGCAAGCGTCTGAAAAAGGCTGCTACGGCCTTCTTCACCACGCTGCCGGTGGACGACGCGCCCAAGCCCGCCCTTCCGCGCCACCCCGTGACTGGTCTGGTGTGGACTGATACAAGTGTGGCCAGTGCGTCGAGGGCTGTCGCCGCCTCTTCTGCCAACGCTCTTGTGCCAGGAGCCAGTGGGACGGCGCGCTCCGCGACAGTGAGGGGCCGGGGCGGGGGCCTTGATGCTGCGGCTGTTGGTGAGAGACCTGCTGCTGATGGGGGGGGGGCTGTTGATGTCAGTGAAGGTGGAACTGGAGATCAAGCCGGCGCTGGGGCAAGCCGACATGACGGAGCTGCACCTACGACGTACATCCCTGCATCTTCGGCGGCAACTACTCGGCATGGGCCGCTACCAAAGCTCCCGGCGTACATTGGCAGCTCCTCCACGACCGTCACGGGAAAGCGCAGCCGCGACGCTGTGGAGGCCGCCGAAGGGGAGGAGCAGCCCAAGGACGCGCTCCCCGCTCCGCGTGTCGAGGTCATCACGCCAGCGATGGCCGAAGACCTCAAGCAGCGGTTTGCTAACGCCAACCTCCCCATTTTGCGTAGGCACATGGAGGGCTTCATGGCGCTGTTGCGCTTTTTCTATGACGAGCGTCTCGGACGCGTCGGGAGCAACACGCCGTACGAGCCCCTCATGCCGAAGGAGGCCGTCAATGTGTCGGTCATATTTGAGCACGTTGACGCAGGCAGCGCCCAGAGCATTCCATTGACGATCAAGAATGCCAGCCACCAACACAAGAACACCACGTGCAGCCTGATCCTCTTCATGATGCACTTTACGGATGACGAGGCCTACGAGTGGATTCTCGACCGGTACCTGGAGGGAATGCGGGTGTTATCAACTGCGGGGGCGGCAAGGAAGGCGCGCGTTGCGAGGCCCAAGAAGGGATCGGCGGCAGCAGCAGCAGCAGCGGCGGCAGCAGCGGCGCCGGCGGCGGCGGCGGCCAACGCATGTGAGAGATATGGGGGTGGGGGCGGCCGCGGTGGCAGTCTTCCGCAGATGGGCGCGTTGGCTTTACGCTTTCCTCATCCGCCGCCCCCTCTTCCACCGCTGAGCAACACCCTCTACATGGACGGCCAGCCGGTCGGCACGTGCACCGTCCACCCCGAGATGCAACAGCACCACCGGAATCCACTTCTGGCACAGCACCTCGCCATTTTTTTGGTGTCCTGTTTTCCCGATGCGACAGACAAAAGATACTCGTACGTTCTCGATCCATCCTTTTGTCTCGAGCGAGGGAACCCGCGGGTGTCAACGCTGCAACAGTGCTTGAAGCAGCGGTTGGCGTGGCCAATCAAGAGCTTGGGGTACGCTTCTATTTGTTCTCTTGGCAATGCGCTCGAGGTTGGCACTTGTGTATCTATGCTACGGCTGCATCGGCGCGTCCACTCACATCAACTCGTATCTTGCACATGCATGTACATCCTCTTTTTCGCGTACAGTCCCCAAATGGCTTTGTGGAGTGGCCTGCCCGGTCCAAATGAGCAGATGCTAGGGACAGGTTTGGTGTTGCGCGTCGTCCCTAGAAGGGACACTGACGCGTCGGCGTCCCCGGCCATCCTAGAGAAGGCCGCTGCTGTGGAGCTATTTGACCTGGATGTTGCGGATGGAGTGAGCACACATGACTACGAGGCGTCCGACTTGCTACGCGGCTGTGACGCGTACAGTGCTTACGCGGATGAGCACTTTGGCAATCATGCGGTACCTACCACCCTTGGTCGTTTGCATGACTTCAAGTTAGTGGCGTCGCCTTCCCTGTTTCTTTGGTTTGCCGCCTTTGTAACAGTGCATGAGTAACTTATTTTATCACACGTCGGTCCCCTGAGCAACTGCCCGCCAAAAGTTGAGGCACGCCGCGTTCGTCTTGATGTGCAACATAGACAAGCCGCGTACACAAAGCGACTCCAGGGTACGTACGCGTGACAAAGCCGTGTAGACGAGGCCATCACAAGCCCAGTTGTCCCTTGAGAAATCAATGCACACACGCTCAAGCTCAGAGCCCTGGGCTCGGTGGATTGTGACGGCCCACGCCAACAGCAAAGGAAGCTGCTGGCGTCTCCCCGTCACCTTGCCCTGTATGTTATAGGTTTCCCAGTCCACACGCGTCACCGTCACGATCTTACCCTTGAAGGAGCACACAACCGAATCGGACGACGGCAACGCGACGATCAGCCCAACCGTGCCGGTGGGGATGATGGGCGACAGTCGCCTGGTAGCGATAACAGGAGCACGGCACTTGAGGAGGAGCTGCCGCGGGGCGCTGCGGTTAAGCTTGGTAGCGGCCTCGGCGGCCTCCTCTCGAGTCACGTCCGTCAAGCAGTCGTCTTTTCCCTCACACACCTTGGCTTCGCCGTCCAGCAGCTCTAGCTGCTCGGAATTGTAACTCTCAACTGAGTCACGCAACGCGCGCAGCTGGGGCATATGCAGCCTCTGGGCGTCGGTGTGCAGGTCCCATGTCGCGTTGATCTCCTCAATGTCCTCGACGCGATGACCTCCAAGGCGCACGCGCTCCAGTAGCTCGGCATACAGCTTATCTCCCTCTTGGCGGTGGTTGCTCGCCAGCACATGGTAGCAGCCCCTCCAAGGGCGGAAGAGGGAACGCCACTGGAGTGATTGGAAAGCAACAGCATCAGAAGGCGTCTGAGAAAGGTCCACAGGAAGCGTTTGAAGTGGGTCTCCTGCAACTACAAGTAGCGTAAATGCCAAAATCCAGAACGGGCAGCGACGACGGGCAAAGTACATGTCAGTGACACGTCGTCAAGAAGAGAGAAGAAGGATGCGATCCCCCGACGGAAAAAGCACCAGGACTGCGCAACAAGAAAAGACATGTGAGGCAACACACTAATCACCTGCACGCCCCCCGCTGGATGCGTTTGGCCGTGAGCAGGAGCGACACCGCGAAGTATGCGGAGAAACACGGCCAGCCATGCCGCTGTCATCGTGAACACCTCGTCCACGACAAGGACGCGTATCTGGCGAAGCTTGGCGCAAAGATGCGGTCTGGCCTTAGCCAGCGCCAGGAACGCGTCAGGAGTCCGCATTCGGATGCCACATTGAAAAACGTGATGCCATGTGTGGCCGCCGATGAGGTCAGCTGCCGCACCGTACCACGAGCACACAGCTACAGCGGCGATACCGTAGCGCGACACTGCATCATCGATGATCGCCCGCAACACAACCGACTTCCCGCATCCAGCGCTGGAAAAGATGCCCAGGTTCTTACCAGACCGGTAGTCAGCAATACATGCCGCCTGGTACGGGTCCAGCTCCAGAGTGTCCACCATGCTGGATCGCGCGAGGACGACACCAGACGAGACTGCATCCCAGTTGGAAGCGCGACCAGTCGAGCGGCAAGACACAAAAGGCGCGCAACTGAGAAGCATTCCACGCGGAGATAGGGTTTCAACAGTACATTGATAAATACATTAACAATGTTATAAGTCCGTTAGGTAGCCGCATCAATACAAAAAGAACTGCTTGGTCGTTAACAGTAGCCCGCGCCTCCAGAGGAGCACCCCGAGGTGTCTGGTTTGCAGAAGCGCGACAAAACCACACCACCTGTAACGAGCCCACGTGACAAAAAAAATCGAACAGGAGACGAAGGGACAGACCGGCAGCGGACAAGACATGGCCATGCACTTGAGGACGGTCATACATTTACAAGCACGTCTACACAGTCAACGCGCATGGCAGCCTCAGAGACATACGCACAAACGTGACAACAATGAGCCGGGGCCCAGGCCGTGGGAAAGGGAACACGAAGGCAGGGGAAGGTCGCTCAACTATACAAAGACACGCAGTATGAGTGCTCTTGTGCGCTGGGGCCAAGTCGACGAGAGAAGGTGAAATTAGATATACGTTCAGGGGCGCGTCGCCAACACCGTACTCAAGGTTCACGCACCAGTGAGCAGAGGTTAGGGAATGGTCGTTGCTGAAGGTGACGTACGCGCTGAATATGTGTGTGTGTGTGCGTGTTGCGGTGTCGTGTCGGATAGCAGAAAGAGGGAAGCGTCTCTCGGCGGCTACCCTCTCGAAAATCCTTCGTCTGTCCGCGGCAACTTCCCGCTCGCATGCGCCTCCCCTTCCCTGTGCAGCAACCGCCCGACCGGCGCGGGCGAGTGACATCGGACTAGCGTTGACGAACCATGTCCAGGAGACGCTTGGCGCGGTATTCGCTTAGCGCCACGGCTATAATGCAAGCCCGCGCGGGCAAACGGAAGGGCGCGCAGGGCGGGCAAGCGGGCAAGCAGATGACCCAGGGAGGCCATTGCACGAGCGCGGGTCCGCAAAAAAGCGCGCACTCGGACTGGCCACTGTCGAGGGTACACGCGCAGTCGGGCGCTTTTCGTGCCGCTGCTCGGTGTCAGGGTGCTACTTCACATTGCGGAATTATTTACTGCAGGACTGGAAAGGAGCCCTTTGTCAACTTGATGCACGAAACGTAGGTCATCGCGAGTGGACGATCCAAGCTTGTGAATCTGCCCCGATCTCCGCCTGTGGGCCAATGAATTTGCAGGATTATGAATGAGACAGAAAGGGCCGCGTGAGTGCGCCAATGGGTGTACGCCTGCTCCAGTCATTGCAACCACCGCACGCCATCCGCCCCGACCCCTTTACCGGCGGATGCTGTCCTGTAGTCATCCCACGCTTCTCCCACTCGGCGACGCTTCCGGCGTCCCGCCGACGGGCGTGGTCGGGCACCGGATCGTGCTCCCCCCCCCCCTGCCCCCGGCGCCCAAAAGGACAGCCAGCTTTCGGCGCTGCTGGTGGCGCGCCGCGGCCGCGGCGAGGGCGGCGTGTCGTCGGGGGCGGGGGGGCACGCTCGATGGGCGGCTGGCGCGCCGTCACTGCCGGGGCTGGCACCGCGGCGCGGCCGCGCGTCTGTCGCCGCGGCCGCCGCCGACGCCATGACGGTGTGGCCACACCATGGCCGTCACAACGACGGCGGCGGCGGCAAGGGCGTCAACCGGTCCTCCATCCTGGTGGCGCGCCCCGGCGGCAATGAAGCGGGCGTGTCGTTGGGGGAGGGGGGGGTGTGCGTGGTGGGCGCCTGGCGTGACGGCACCGCCGGGGCTGGCACCGCGGCGCAGCCGCTCGTCTGTCGCCGCGGCCGCGGCCTCCGGCATCACGTGGCGGCGGCGCCAATACGGCCGCGATGACGGCGGCAGCCCCAAGGGCGGCGACCGATCCGCCCTCGCGGTAGCGCGCCGCGGCCGGGGCCAGCGCGGTGGTTCACTGGGGGGGGGGGGGGGGGGGGGGGGGGGGGGTGGGGGGGGGGGGGGGTGGGCGGGGCGCGGGGGGGGGCGGCGGGGGGGGCCGACCACCACGGGGGCCACCGCGAGGGGGCCTCCCGTGCCCGCGGTGGCGGCGGGCGGCGGAATCGGCGAGGCGCCGCTCGCCGCCACGGCGCACTCCGCAACGCACGCCCGCACGGCGCCAACGCAGCGCGGCCGCGCGTCTGGCGTCGCCGTCGCGGCCGCCACCATCCTGTACAGGCGAAACCATGGCGGCCACGCCGACGGCGGCAGCGACAAGGGCGGCGAGTGGTCCGTGCTGCCGGTGGCCGGCCGCGGCGACGACGAAGGAGACATGTCGCGGGCGGGGGGCGAGGTGTGTGCGATGGGCGGCGACGCCATGGCGGCCGCGACGACGGCGGCGGCAGCAAGCGCGGCCAGCGGTCCTCGTTGCTGATGTCGCGCCGCGTCGAAGATAAGCGCAGCGTGTTCTTGGTGGGGGCGGGGGGTGTCTGTGCGGCGGGAAGGGTGTGTAGGGCGTGTCGTCGGGGGGGGGGGGGGGGCGCGGGGGAAGGGGGGAGGCGGGCGGGGGGGGGGGGGGCGGCCGGCGCCCGCGCGGGGGGGGGGAGGGGTGGGAGGGGGGGACGGGGGGGGCCAGCGGCGGGAGGCGCCCGGGGGGGGGGGGGGGAGGGGGGGCACAGGGGAGCCCCCCTGGGCGCGGGGG
>Ga0115030_1000434_pt1 | contig 17002 bp, 8 predicted proteins | sample SidtaG_4_FD_87174 | JGI IMG/M metagenome (GOLD analysis project Ga0115030, IMG submission 87174) | Marine algal microbial communities from Sidmouth, United Kingdom - Sidmouth_Male1 metaG | ecosystem: Host-associated > Algae > Red algae > Unclassified | place: Sidmouth, United Kingdom | collected... | reverse complement strand
GGGGGGGGGTTGCGATGGGGCGGGGAGGCTGATGGGGTGGTTGCTCGTGCGCAGCGCAGGACGCGTGGCGCTGCGGGTGCGACGGCTGCGGCTGGTCCCAATGTCGTGCGCGGGACGGGTTTGTCTGGGGCGTGGCGTGTTTTTGAGTGGGCTGGTGTGGTGGAGTCGGCACGCAAACGCCGGCGTGTACAGGCCGCCGTCATGGCCACCATGGCCGCGGCATGTGTGTATCGGAGGAGCTGTGAGGCCGACACCCCAGACTCCACCAACTGAACAGTGTGGTGTGCCTGTTTTTTGTCTGTTGTCTTGAAAGGATGTTGCGTGACGCGTGCCGAAGGCACGCGCCAGGCTGGGCGGCTGGCCGCGCGAGCAGGGGCCCGCGTGCGCGGCCGGTCCGACAACCGTCTGCGACCGTGAATGCTCGGCGCAGGCGGGCGGCGGGGCATGCCCCCGTCGAGCACCGCATCGGTCCACGGCCAAGCGTCGGATGTCCAGCGGCGGGGCGGGCAGACGCCGCCGCCGGCGCTGTGGGGACCCAACCGGGGTGGCCCATGTCGGGCCGGCTGGCGTGCGGCACGTGAGGAGCGTGTCACCCCGTCACCCCCCTGCACCCACAGCTGTGCAGAGCGTCCACCGCCGAGGAAGTAGCATGCAGCTGCGAGGATGGAAAAAAAAAAAAAAAGAGCCACACATAAAGAGATAAAACACAAGGACAGCCTGTGCACACCGCGTTGCACAGCCACCTGGCTGCGCCCGCGCCAACACCCGTCCATCCAACAGACACAAAGAGGCGAAATGGAGCGGTGGTCGAGCGGCTGCACGTCGGCGTCATCCACGTCGACTCCCGCCGCGCCGCGCGGTCGCCCAACGAGCGTCTCCCCAGCGCAGGGGGCGGCGGCATCGAGAGGGCATGGTCCGGCATCGCCCCCACCACCGACGCGCCGCCGCGTCGGCGAGAACAAAACAGAGATATGTACAAACACACAAACAGAACAAAGGGCAAGTCCCGCACAGCCGCGCCCGTACGCGGCGGCAACCAAAGCAACAGCAAGCACGCCGTCCAAAAACGTGACCGAGGTCAACAGCACCCAAACAGAGCGAGGTGGACCGACACGACGCGCTCTGCGCGTCGCCCTCCTCGGGAACTTGCGTTCCCCATCCTCCCCCAGCAACTGCGGGCACCTACAGCTCCATGTCCATCGACATGGACGCTGCGCTGATGCGCTTGCTGCGGCGGCTGCCGTCGGGCGGCACGCCCTTCCCCCCCCGGTCCCAGGAGCGCCCCCCTCCGCCCGCCTCCCCCCCGGCGTCATCCATCGCGTCAGCCGACGGCGTCGTGTCCGCTCCAGACTCCTCCGTGAAGCCGCTCGAGTGCTCGCTGCTGCTGCTCGGCGTCGCGCGCTTGCCACACAGCACCCGCTCCCGGCGGGCGCCATCATCGTCACCGCCCGCACCGACCGGGACGACACCCTCAACGGCGACGCTCATGTTGACCATGGCCTCGACGACGCCGCCGACGCTGCTGCCGCCGCCCACGCTGACGCCGCCAAACTGGCTGCCGCCCCCGACGCTCGCGCCGCCCAAGTGGCTGCCCCCGCCAAAGCTGGCGCCACGCAGGCTGCCACCGGCGCCGCTCAGGATGCTCACGCCGGGCGCCGCGCCGGGGCTACTCCCGCTCATGAGCAGGAGACCCTCGAGAGCATCGGAGAGGGCAGGAGAGAGCGGCACCGAGGAGCCAAGCTCCGCCGCATCCAGCGTGGCGGCCGACGGGAGTCCATTGCTGCGGCCGCCCCCAGGGACGGGGATGGGCATGGCGGGAGTGGCAGTCGCGGCGGCGGCCGTCGCCGCGCCACTGCCGGCATCGGCGGCGGCGCCACCAGCCCCGCCGTCCGGGCCATCGTCATCATCCATCCCTCCATCGCCATCGCCGTCACCGTCAGCCCCTCCACCTAATACCTCTAGTGGCGTCAGTACGCCCCCCGCGCCGAGAATGCTCTTGCGGTTACGAGCGCGGCGGGAGGAGCTCAACTGCTCCTCCGCCTTGGGCAGCCACCCCGGGTGGCTGGACATCCACGCGCCGAGGTTGCGACGGCACGGCGCCGCATTCCCACTCAGCGTGCGGCCAGTGGCGGGCTCCCACACGGTCACCCGCGGTTCCCGGGCGGTGCGGAAGCCACCGGCGAGGCTGCCCAGAAAGTCTCCGCCGGCTGGAACGGACGACGACAGCGGGGAGTGCCCCACCGCGGGGGATGTGCTGAGGATGCCAGCCGTGCCATTGGCAGCACCAGTGGCGGCCGCGGCACCCCCGTTCGCCGCCGACACAGCGGCGGCAGCGGTGGCCAACCCTCCCCCCGCTACCGACAAGTTGCGGGCCTCATCCCCCCCCAAGGCGCTGAGCAGGACCAACCCCGACATGTCAAGGGAGCCGTGGCTCGACTCGGGCAGGCTGCCGGAACTCCCCGCCGGCCCGCCAAACGACGCCAACGACGCCGTTGCGTGTGCGTGGACAGCCAGCCCACGCGACAGCACGTCGATGGTCATGGCGAGGGTTTCGTCCTCCGTCTTGCCGCCACCTACAGAGGCGGTGAGCGCACGCCACCGCTCCGGGTGGAGCGTGCCCATTTCGCGCCCGGCGGCGTGGGTCTCCTCCCCCAACCGCACCAGCGCTTCTTGCAGGCGGACGCGCAGGTCCGCTGGCCACTCGGACGCGTACGGCAAGTGGCCGACGCCCGCGACAGGGGAGGTGCCCGGCGTTGCCGCCGATGCCGCTAATGCGGCTACCGGCGTTGCCGCCGTGTCGCCCGCCCCCTTGGCCTCGTCGGCGGGCGCCGCCGCCACCACCGCCGCCCGTTGCCGCGCGTCGGCCAGCAGCGCCGCCACCACCGGCGTGCACACGCACAGGTTGGCAAACGACGCAGAGGCGGCCTTGGCCCGCCGCGCGGCGGAGCGCCGCTTGGACGATTTGAGCTCGTCCGCCTTCTCCTCCCACCCGCCGTGGGTGAGCAACCACGTAGACAGGTTCCGGCGGTAGGGGGCGGCGTTACCGGCCACCGTTTTGCCGGTCGCGGGCTCCCAAACCGTCACATGCTCGTCGTCAATGCTCGAAAAGGAGCCAGCGTAGAGCGGCAGGGGGAGGGAACTGGTGTACGGGGAGCCGGCGGTGCTGCCACCATTGCCAGCAGTGCCGCCACCGTTGCCAGCCGCCGCCAGCAGCGCCACCGAAGCACCACCCAGACCACCACCGCCGCCGCCGACCGAAAAGGGGGAGCGCGACGCAACACTTGCGCCGTCGCACGTCGAGCCGGGGCTGGCGGTGAGCATGGAAAAGGCGGCGGGCGCCGAAGCGGCAGCCAGCCCCCCCGCGCCGGCGGCAGCGCCAACGGCGCCAGCAGCGCCCGCGGCGACCACCGCGTCGTCAACCACAGACGCCGGCGCTCCCACACCCTGGCGTCCACACGCGGCCGCAACGTCGGCCATCAGCGCCATTGGGTCCCCCTCCCCCGCGACGGCCGCCGCCGCCCCCGGCCGCGGGATGGCCACCGGTGCCGATCGCCCCCCCGCCACCCCCCGCGCCGGGATGGGGATGGGCGCCGACGGCGCGCAGCCGTACGGCGGGGGCGTGCCGCCCGAGATGCCGCCACCCCCCGGGCCCGTCACACCAGACGGCGCGGGCGTGGCGGCGCCCGCCAGCACGACGCCAACGTCTGCGTCGGCAGCGAGGCGTGCCAGCGCCGCCGGCGTCATGGGCGTCAGGCCGGTCGAGGCGGAATCCATGGCGGCCCGCTAGCGGCGGCGGCGGTGCCGTGCCCGGCGGGCCGAGTGGCGGGCGGCGGGGCCCCCGCCAGCGGCGATGGCAGCCGAGATCGGGACAGCTACCTAGGGAGGGGAAGTGAGGGGGGGGCCGGCGAAGACGACGGCCGGGGAAGGACGACCACCGAGCACCGCCGCTGCTGCGCGTGTGCACGCACCGCCGCGCGTCGCGGAACGCGCGCGCCCTGTCCCCCGCCGTCGTCGCGACCGACCGCGCGGGGCCTGCCGGGCGGGGGTCACCGGCGGCGTCACGGCCTGGCGCGGCTGGCATGCAGCAGGCCGGTCGCATCCCCCGGCAGACCCCCCGTTGGCGGCCCTGCTGCCGCACGGCCGATGCACCCGGCGCGCGGCGCCAGCCGCAGCAGCCGCCACAGCCGCTTCGCAACACCGCCTCCTCCCCAGACGACCTCAACGCAGTGGTCGGGCGCGCGGGTGGTTGGCCCCACCGACGCCCGACCGAGCTGCCACCTCCCGCCCGAAGCCACCCCCGCCCCTTGCGTGGGCGCGTCCACTGGTGGGGCCGCGATGCCGTCACTCGATGGGCCGACGCGCGCGCCCGCTGCCGCGCCGGGGGTCGCGTCGGCCACACCCCGCGCGCCTGCGCCAGCAGAGTGGGGGCCCAAACGCCGGTCCGGGCGCTGGTGCTGGTGCTTGGGTGCCGCGGCGCGTGTCGGTTGCCGGGCCACGACCACCACCCGGAACTGGTGCTGCACGGCGGCGGCCCGCAGTCCCTGGTGGGCCGATGCATCAAAGCTGGAGATTCCACATCGGGCCAGCAGCAGCTGCCTGTTGACCGGCAGAAGGGGTGCCGCTGGAAGAGACGGGTGGGAGGCGTCCGCGGGTGGGCCCGAGGCCCGAGGCCCTGCGTCGAAACAGCTTTGCAGCACGTGGACCGGGCCAACAGAAAGCTTAGCAGGAGTTGCACTTGGGCCTGGCCTGCGCGTGGTCCAATAGCCAAAGAGCACGTGAGGGGGCTGTCTCGCCAGGCTGCCGGCTGGTGACACACGCCCGTGCTGTCCGCCTCCCTCGGACGACTGCAGCCAGACTCAAACCAGCGGGGCACGCGCCACCACCGACGGAAGAGTGTGGGTGGACCAGTCGCCACCTCAATCGACACGGGAAGGAAACAGTGTCAGCGCCACCGGTCCCCGTTCGACCCAGAGTCTCCCAATTACAATTGGACGGGGAGTTGGTCCACGGACCTCCCTCTTAACGAGAAGCGCCATGCGTCCATGATGCCAGAAATAGGTCGCAGGTCGAGTCTCTGCAGCTTCGCGGCCATCATGGCATGGTGCTACCCACTCTCCTCCTTGGTATGAATACATGTGCGCAGGTTGCTCTGGTGGTGCGGGGTACGAGAAGATCACTTGGTGATGAACACGGCAAAGCTGATAATTCATACGAGCAATGGGACTTGTTGAGGCAGCGGTTCCAGCCGGGTGCCCCAGACCTGCTGCCTCACGCAGTGCTCTGTCCACTCTGATGGGAGTAGTCTTCCTACTTGCGGGCCCTCACCTCTCGATTTACCCCCTATCCAAACCCCTCCCTCATATCCTTCCAGTGACGCCCGCCACACCGCGGTCCCGACGGCGCAGCCGTGGCTGCCAATGTCGACATGTCATTCACCTCTATTGAAGAGATCTACGTCCATGTACAAACCGCAACACCCACCGAGGGATGAATATAGATCATCCTCGTTCAACAAGTACCCGTCATCGGCCTCCCAGACAACCCCACTTTTCTCGTCTGGATACCCGCCGACGCGAGCCTGTGAGCCTGGGGCCCGCAGCTGTCGAGGGACTGGTCGTCGGCCACTGAGGCCAAATCCGAGGGCGCGACGGTGGTCTGGGGCTCTCTCCTGCGCACCGGGCCGCTGCCGTCGCCGCCAGACGTGGAGCCCGGCTCGCTGCTGGAGCAGTTGGACGTATTTGGCAACGGGCTGGCCGCTGAGCGGTCGGCGGGCATTCACTCTCGCCTGGGCAGGGGAGGCGTTCGTTCCCCTCGGGCGGCGGCGGGTGAAATAACGTCGCGTACGGGTGACCAAGCATTACATGATGGCCTCCAAAGGCCCGTGTCTTGGCGCGGCTGCGCATGAGATTCGCAGTCTGACGACGAACCACGCGACGCTGCCGCTGGCGGGTGGGGTGGGGATAGAGTCAGGCCTCGCCCCGCTCGACGGAGTGTCAATGTGATGCTCGACTCCTACGTGTGGCGATGCTTGCCTACTCCACATGCCAGCTGTGCTTAGGGAGGTGTTCGTCCGTGACCAGGCTCATGCTCTCCAACCGCAACGTGGTGAAGGAGTGGGAGACGGACTCGTCAGAGGGGAGGATGGGGGTGCCAGACGGTACAGCGGTCGACTTGGACGACCTCCAGCAGAGCAGTACAGAGCACTTCGACACTTTGTGACTCAGGCGCAGTTGGCAGCGCTGCCTACAGAAACGGCGCACCATGCCTGGGTCATCCAGCGCCGCGGCTACGCTTGCTAGTGCAACGAGGTAGTCCAACAGAGGCCAGAGCCAATAAACAGAGAACATGTACGACAGAACGCAATGTCACCCAGTATGCACACACACAGGCTACTGCAACACCAACAGCTCGTCCGTCCAGGTCCATCCCCCTTCCTCCACAGAAGGCCACCGTAATAACTCAAAGGCTCGGCTTGAACGACTCGGCAACACCACGCAGCAGCTTTTCCCTCTTGGGCCACTTGCCCTCAGCTGACGACACGTTGACGCTGTACAGCTTGCTCTTGTTAACAACCAGGGTCGTCAGCTGGTGCACGCTCGCGCTTTTGAGCTCTACCGTGTAGTAGGTGAGGCCCTCTTCTTCCTTGGAGATAGCCGATACCAGCTCCGCACGGCGGGACTTGGCGAGCTTCGTGCCAACAGCGTCCGGGGTGCCAATGTCGGCAACCGTCTTGCCCTTGCCAACGGGCGTCGTCAGAACGGTGATAATCTCCAAAGGCTGGATCAGGTCCTGCCACTTAATGTCATACTGCCCGGCGGTGGCCTCAAACTGGTTCCACCCCTGCGGCCGGAGGATCGTAAAACCTTTGTTCAGGTCCTTGTAGACCTCCACGGAGCTGCCGAGGTTGACAGCCGTCGCGGCATGGGCCTGCGCTCAGACAGAGGAGAATGTAGTAGAAGTACCACACATACAAAAGGTCGGACCGAGCAAAAGCATGCATGAACGTGAGTCACGGTGCACAAACCAGACGCCACTGCACTTCCTTTCAAGGGGACCACCTCATCGACCTTAGTGTGAAATGAGTGCAACCAAAGACATCCTGGAAACATTAGCATACCGAAGGGACGAGCATCGAGCCACCCGTGGTTGACGCAGACGCAATCAGTCCCGCGGCTACGGCCGCGCCCGACGCCAGCGCCGCTCGCCGCGTCATGTCATCCGACCCAGTCGCCATGGACACCGCTGCGACAGGGGCAACCGTGGGGGCGTTCGTGCAGACCGCATCCCCGCCAAAGGCGCCTCGCGTGAGCGGGGACACCCGGAAGCTCGAGGCCGCCACGAACGCCATTGGGATCGAGAGGGAGGAACAGGGATACTCGACGTGACGGGGACGGAGATAGGCGTTCGTAAGAGAGTGCGGATGGTCTCCAGGAGTCCTCGGGTAGGGCGGCCGGCGTACGGGGGGTGATGGCGGCGAGCGGGAGTATGACGGGAGTTGCAGTGGGATCGGTGGCGGTTGGGGTTGCACGACGGGCTTCCAGGCGATAGACTGGCGTGGCCGCACAGCAGCGAGTGGGGATGCGCTTGTCCGTGGGAGATGAGCTTCCATTCCCAAGCTCGTCCAAGCTCTCCAGACAATCACAGAAGTGACACCCCCATTTTAAAGTGGACACCTCAATAAGGTGGACTAGAGAGGTATTTCCTCCACCATTTCATGTTGTCATTTAGCGGCTGTCCTTGCCTTTGGCGCGCGGATTGGCGCCGCGACGTTGTCGTCGGCCGGGCTGGTCCGCTGAAGGCGCGGGCAGGGCGTCCGTGGTTTGCCTCTGGGCCACATCTGCGCCGGCGCCACCGTGCACACGCTGGCCTTCTGGGCCGTGCTGCGCGTGCACCCTGTGACGCTCTTGCGGCGTGGTTTTCGCGGTCACGCTGCTCTTGCACCCCGTTGTCGTTGTCTTCCGCCGGGCAGTTGACGCCTCGCCGCCTTCCGTGCCCCCTTTTCCCATCTTGCCCTCTTCCTGTCTTGTCGCCACCATGGGTGTTCCGGCCTTCTTCCGCTGGCTGAGCCTTAAGTACCCGCGCATCCTCCACGACTGCGTCGAGCGGGTCAAGTGGGACACCAAGACAGGGAAGCCGCTGCCCATCGACGCTATAGGACCCAACCCTAATGGCGTCGAGTACGACAACCTGTACCTGGACATGAACGGCATTATCCACCCTTGTACGCACCCCGAGGACAAACCAGCACCGACGACGGAGGTGGACATGTTTAAGGACGTGTGCGCGTACGTAGACCGGTTGGTCGCCATTGTGCGGCCGCGCAAGCTCATCTACCTGGCCGTCGACGGCGTCGCGCCGCGCGCCAAGATCAACCAGCAGCGCTCTCGGCGCTTCCGGTCAGCGCGGGAGGCCATTGAGGCGGCGGCCGAGGCCGATGCGCTCCGCAAGGAGTTCAAGGCCGCTGGCCTCCTCGCCCCAGAGGAGCCCGAGACCGCCAAGGCCACAGCTGCCGGTGCCGCCGTGTCGGCTGGTGCTGACGGCACCGGCGCCGGTGCGGACAACGGTGCGGTTGTCGATGAGGTTGTGGATGAGGTTGCAGACAGCGGCGGCTCGTTTGACTCAAACGTCATCACCCCCGGGACCCCGTTCATGTCGCGCCTGGCGGTGGCGCTACGGAAGCACGTGGCGCTGCGGATGTCGGAAGGGGGCATCTGGTCCTCCCTGCGCGTCATTCTTTCCGACGCGTCCGTGCCGGGCGAGGGAGAACACAAGATTGCTCAGTTTATCCGCGTGCAGCGCTCCCAGCCCGGCTACGACCCCGCCGTGCGGCACGTTCTCTATGGTCTGGATGCGGACCTGATCATGCTGGCGTTGGCCACCCACGAACAATACTTTACCGTTTTGCGCGAGCTTGTCTTTCCCCCGGCTCGCGGCCCGCCAGGCGGCCGGGGCGGGCCTTCTGCTGCCACCGCAGACGCGGTGTCATTGAAGTCCAAGCTCTCAGAAGCGTCCTCGACGGGCACGGACATCCTCGAGGGGACGCTCGCCGAACTCGGCGGCATGAAGCCATTCCAGTGGCTGCATGTGCACACCCTGCGCGAGTACCTTGACTACGAGTTTCGGGAAGACATCTCGGACGGCTTACGCCGCATGGTAGAGGCGGGCGGCGGCGGTGGTGGTGGTGGTGGCGGCGGTGGTGGTGGCGTTGGCGACGACCTACAGTACAACCTCGAGCGGGTCATCGACGACTTCGTCTTCCTGTGCTTCTTTGTCGGTAACGACTTTCTGCCACACCTTCCAACGCTCGACATCCGGGAAGGTGCCATCGACTTCCTCATGGAGCTGTACAAGTCGCTGGTACCGACGCTCGGCTACCTGACCGACGGCACCGGGGATGTGGATTTTGCCAAGGTTCGCGTCCTTCTGGCCGACGTCGGCCGCAAGGAAGACCAGGTGTTTGCGAAGCGGATGGAGGCGGAGGCACGCTCTCGCCAGCGGGACCGGGAGGAGAAGGCACGCGCTGCGGCGGCCGAGGCGGCCTCGACGATTGCAGCTGCGGTGCCGCTGCCCGACAGCCCAGCGGTGGGGGATCGACAGCAGGGGAAGAAGCGGCGCTCTCGCGACGGGGAGGGGGGGCAGGACGTGCTGGGAGCGGCGACGGAGGACGGCGTCAAGGGTGGCGCCAAGGATGACGCCAAGGGGGGCGTCAAGGACGTGTCCGCGAGCGTGGCGGGAGTGGCGGTTAGCACCAAGGGCGGTGCAGCCAAGGACGCCAAAGGTGGGTCGGGCAAGCAGGACTCGGGCCCTCCGCCACCACCCGACGACGAGGATATGATACCCCTGGGGCGGGCCAACCTCAAGCCGGAGAAGAAGAAGAAGTTCATGGCGGACAGCTTCTCTGTCGCCAATTCCTTGCGCGTCAACCTGAGCGACATTGCCAAGCGCCGGCGTGTGTCGAGAGCGGATGAGCCCACAACCCGTACGTTTCTGCTTGACCTTGTTGTTGCGGAGCTTTGATATTGGGCTGGCATGTTCTCGACATTAGCGCGCGAGGTGTGTCGTATGTGTGCTGGGTCCTGGTTGCGTCCGGGTCGTTTCACTGACTCGTCTCTGCCCTGACCCTCCTCTCCCTTTTGAAGTGTTCTATGGTGCCTGCTCCATGCTTTGATTGGATTTCTACTTGTGCCGGATGCGGCTCCGCTCCCGCTCGTGTATCGCAGCTGTTGCGGGTGGGCGCCCGGAGGACAAGGTGCCTGGTGCGCCTGGTGTTGGCGGTGCCTTGTCCCTCGGCGGCGGAGGCAACTCGGCGGCAGTGGGTGCAGCGCCTAAGCCCGTGCCCCTGGCGCCGGACGCGGACTTTTCGGAGGAACTCAAGAAGCGTTTGCGCGTCAAGGGTGACGTCGGCGACCTGCCCGACAATGTGCGCCTCGGGGAAGCTGGCTGGAAGGCGCGGTACTACTCGAACAAGTTTGGGTGGGCCGAAGCGGACTCGGAGCCCAAAGGAGCTCTCGTGCGCTCCTACTACGAGGGTCTTCTCTGGGTCATGCACTACTACTACCGCGGCTGCACGAGCTGGGAGTGGTACTTTCCCTACCACTATGCACCTTTTGCGTCGGACCTGGTCGACGTGGACGTGCTGTCAGAGAACATTCTCTTTTCACTCGGCCGCCCCTTCCGCCCTTTCACCCAGTTGATGGGCGTCATGCCCGCTTCATCCGGGCGGTTGGTGCTGCCCAAGTGCTACTCACGGCTCATGTCGTCGACCACGTCGCCCATCCTAGAGTACTATCCGGAGGACTTCGAGATTGACCTCAACGGCAAGCGCTTTGCGTGGCAGGGCGTCGCCCTGCTGCCATTCGTGGACGAGAAGCGGCTGCATGCGGCGCTCGAGCCGCTTGCGCCACAGTTGACGGCGGAGGAGTCGGCACGAAATTCATTCGGGCGGCCTCGCTTGCTCGCCCACTCCAACACGGTCCTCGGGTTGGCGCTCCTGCACATTGAGGCGGCGCTGGCGTCGCATGAAGCTGCACCAGGGGTGGACGTTGAGATGGTCGACGCCGCGCCGGCGGCGGCGGCAAGCGCCAAGTCGGAGACAGCAGCGGTTCCCATGACCGAGGCACCCGCTGCAGGGATTCCTGTAACAATGGCACCCGCTGGGGAGACGCCGGCTGCGGAAGCCTCGGCGGCAGAGGGCACTGCGGCAGATGCGTGTGCCGCTGAAGCGAACGCGTCTGAGACGCCCGCTGTTGATGCCCCCGCTGCTGATGCATCCGCTGCTGGTGCGGCCGTTGCAAATGCCGCTGGTGCTGCGCCCGTCGTTGAGACGCCAGGTACTGAGACGCTGGCCGTCGCGTCGCCTGCTTCTGGTGCGCCTGCTGTCGAGGCGCCCACAACCGATTTGCCCGCGACCCCCGCGCTCGCAATGGATGCGTCTGCATCTATCACACCTGCCGCCGATGCGAAGGCAGCCGACGCGCTTGCAGTCGATAAGCCCGCCACAAAAGCGGCCCCGACAGAGACGGCGGCCAAGACCTCCGCAGCTGTAGCGGTGCCTGCCGAGGCGGCGGAATTTGACGAGGAGGCCGAGGGCGCTGGCGAAGGCCCCCTCATGACCATCCCCGAAGACGCCACTGCCGCCATGTGCTTTGGCTTCGTGCGCTGCGTGTCACATCTGCCCCCCGTGACGGTGGAAGCGGAGTACACGCTTCCCAAATCCGCCGGCCACATCCCACACCTGCTGCCGGGCGCTGGCGCGGGTGCGCCGAAGACGCTCACGGGGTCGGACCTTGCAGAGGTGGCGCGCTGTGGCTGGCGGGCAGCCAAGTTCGGGACACTCGGCAAAGCCGCCGAGGCGCTCGCGCGGGAGCGCCGGTCTGGCGGGGGTGGTGGTCGCCGCAGTGGTGGGGGTGGGGGCGGTCGCCGCAACGGTCGTGGCAGCGGCCGCGGCCACGGGTCGGGGGTAATCCACCAGCTCGGCAGTGGCACGTACGCGGCGAGCCGCACCGGCGGGTATTCGGGCGGCGGCAGTCGCGGCGGGCGGGAAGACTACGGTGCATCGCCCTACGGCCAATACGCGGCACAGCAGCAGACGTACCATGGCGGTGGTGGTGGAGGCGACTATCGGGGCCCGGGCGCGTACGGCGCGCAACTGCAACAGCAGTCACAAGGCTATGGCGGCGGTGGCGGCTCGGACGGCCAGTACTATGGCGGCGCCCAAGCGCAAGGCTCCTATAACCGCGGTGGCTATGGCGGCGGTTCAGGTGGTTATGGGTACGACGGTGGCAACCGAGGTGGGTACTACGGCGGCGGCCAGCAGCAGGCTGGTTGGGGCGGCGGCTACAACAGCTACTTCGGCGGGCAGCAAGGTCAGGGCGGTGGCGGACAGCAGGGTCAGGGCGGTGGCGGACAGCAGGGTCAGGGCGGTGGCGGACAGCAAGGTCAGGGCGGTCGCGGACAGCAGCAGCAGTCGGGGTACAATGGCTACTCTGGCTACTCAGGCGGGTATGGCCAGCAGCAGCAACAACAAGGCGGCTATGGTGGCGGCGGCGGTGGCGGCGGCCAGCAGAGCTACGGGTACGGCCAGCAAGGCTATAACCAATCCGGATCGTACGGCGGGCCTGGGCAGTATGGTGGGCAGGGCGGTTACAGCGGCGCAGGGGGGTCGCACGGCGGTGGGGCGGCGGGCGGCCAAGCCGCGCCCTATTATCAGGGCGGCAGCGGTGGCTACCGCGGTGGTCGTGGCGGCGCCGGCGACGCGCCCAGCGGCCGCGGGGGGTATGGCTATGACTCACATGGGGGGGCGGCGCCGGCGGCACGAGGCAGTTCCCTCGCCGGGCCTACCGCGGAGCTGCTGAGAAGAGGCCGCGGTCGCGGTGGGCGTGGCGGGCGGTAGGGGGGGGCGGGCTTGTTTTTGCATTTGTTTCTGTTTTTGTATCACTGGTGTTGTCCACTCGCGCGCGTGCTGACTGCGGTGGGGCACATGTATGTGCCACTTTTCTCTGTCCTTCGTTAGTGCCGGTGCCGGACTGTGCGCACTGCACAGCACACGTGGGGGTCTCGCCAACACGTTTTGTAGAACACCCACATTTTCTGATTTCATGAGAATTCCGTCATGCCCCACCACGTCTGGGTACAGATGATGCGGCCTGATTCCATAGCGGCGCTCGATGCAAGGATTGGGGACACCGGTCGTCAGCTATCGTGGAGCCGCAGTCTGGTTTTGTCCTGGCGCGGAGCAACGGCTCAGGAGCGAGTCGCATGTGCGAGTCTCATGTGCGAGTGCGCGCGAGGCTCAGCGTCAGCGCGTGCTAAGCACGAGTGAGGCTCAGCGGTGAGGATAGCGAGAAGGATCTCCAACACCAATCTTCTTTCATCCGGCAGCTCAACCAGAGCCAACTGGATCTACGCGCCCGCCACGTCTTGGGACGGCGCTGTTCAGGAAACACATGGGCGGAAAACCTTCAAACAAAAGCACATCAAAGCTGTGGGGACACATGCTCGACACATGGAGTCCCGTTGCAAGTCGGGATGTTTGATCCCACTTCGAAGGGCACCGAGGTGCTACAGCGCCACAGGCGTCTGCCTGAATGCACGTCCCTCACGACCGTACCAGTGGCCGAGGCGAAGCGAAACTCGAGAAAACAAAAACACAAGACAAAAAGCCTAAGCACGGATACGCATACACGTACAAGATTGAACGAGCGACCGGGCTCCCAGAAACTACGCCCCCCCAAACGTGCACACCGCAATGTAAAGAAACACACAAGCGCAACACACAAGGGTGGGCGGCAAAGCCGCAACGGAGGCGCATAGGAGCTTGCTCGCCAGACATCGGGTCATGACGCAGACAACTGGGGCCGGCACCGTAGCCACGGGGCGCTCGCAGCCTCTTCGCGTACAGGCCAAGCAGCCTGCAGCGACACAGGCGGCGTCGCCCCTGGCGACAATACCGGCTGGTTGCCGATCAAAAGGAATGAAGCGATGCAGACGCTTAGAGGTTGGCGTCGATCAGCTTCTTGAGCTCGTCGTCTGTTGGATGGGGGAAAGATAGCGCGACGTCAAACACACAGGCGTATCCAACGCAGGCGGCAAAGAAGCAGCCACGAGAGAACGTGTCAGAAATGCAACCACCGAGACAAGAGGACCCACACCAATCACCGTCGCATCGCAGGTCAGAGCAAAGGTGGCCGATACATCGGTCGAGCGTTGGCCAACACGCAAGACAGCCGCAACCAAAACGTACACATGACAAGCACGAGGGCACCACCGGCGCCACGCAGCACATTGGACAGAGCGCCCTTGAAGAAGCCACCAAAGCCCTCGTTGGCAGCCACCTTCCGCCAGCAGTCCAGGGTGCCCGAGTAGCGCTTGTTGCCACCCGACTGCATCATCAGCCTCCGGCGGACCGTGTCAAACGGATACGAGATGACGCCCGACGCGGCCGTCACGGTCTGGGCCACAGCCCACTTGGCCAGAACGTTGGCCTTCTTCTCGTCCTCAAAGATGACGCCCTTGGCCGTGTCATACAGACCAAAGTAGGCACCGCGGTACACAATGATGCCCTGTACCGACACGCCAAAGCCCTGGTACAGAGCGATCGGGCCGCCGCGCTTCGAGACCTTAGACAGGCAGTCGATGAGGCCCGTAAACTCACGCCCGGTGCCCTTGCCGAGATCGGCGGCCAGGCGAGTACGCGCAAAGTCGAGCGGGTACACAATGAGCAGCGACGCCGCACCAGCGGCACCACCCGACGCCACGTTGGCGGCAAAGAACTTGCCGAACTCGGCTTGCGGGTCGTACTTGGGGAACATGCTCTTGAAGGTGTCCTTGAACGCGAAGTTGAACGCCTGGGTGGGGAAGTAGCGGATCACGTTGGCCAGGTTGCCGCGCCAGAACGAGGCGATGCCCTGCTCCGCAGCCACGCGGGTGAAGCAGTTGCCAATGCCCGAGTAGGGCTTGATCTCCCCCGACACAATGCGCGGGTTGTCATGCTGCGTCTGCAGGAGCAGCTTGACGCGCTCAATGGGCGCCACGAGCGTCTTGGAGATGCCACCGGCGGTGCCGCCGGCGGCGAGATCGGCAAAGAACTTGACGGCGTTGAACTCCTTCTTCTCCGCCGCCGCCGCGGCAACGATGCGGGGCGCAGCGACGGTGGTCACCGCCGAGCAGGCGACTGCCGGGGCGGCCACCGTGCGCTTCTGGGGGGCCCAGCGGCCATTGACGCCGAGCATCGACGACGCCGACAGGAGGGCGGCCATGCCCGCGCCCGGGGACGCCGCGCCAGTGGTGAAGGACGGGGACACCATGGTGATGGGGGGGAGGGGGAGGCGCGGCACACACTCGGTCGCGCGGATCGCGATCGAGGGTGACGGTGGCGGCGACGACGGCGGGTGGTGCCGAGGCGTCGTAGGCCAGTCTCCCGGAAAGGGGAGTCTGAAAACAAGCTGCTGCGGCGCGCAGCGCACTTACACAGCTCCCACCAAATCGCGGCCGTGAGGGGGGGTGCCTCGCAAGGTAGGGTACTGGCTCGCGGCGGCCGTGGGAGCCCGTCGAACGCGCATTGACGGCGGGGGGGGCGATTCGAGGCGGCGCGGGCCACAGCCGAGCCTGTGGCCCGCCCCGACCGACGACGGCGGCGACGTTGCAGGAATGCAACGCGAAAGGGGGGGACAGGAGACAACGTCGAGCCACCGCCGGTTGAGCCGACCAATGGGAACGGTTAGAAACGGGACAGATTGATCAAGGCCGTACGTTAGCCCTGGACGCGCATCAAATCGCCGTTGAGCGATTGGCTGACAAGAGCACCATTCAACTACTTGAATGAATGTCCATGGCTTGAAGAAATGGTCACAGTGCAGTCCGATGAATGGGATCTAGATTCAGTGTACTACTGTTTGCGATCTACCACGGTCACGGCACCGAAGGGGGCAGCGCGCCCTCACCGCCGCCTCCCGCGCTCAGCAGCAACCTCCTCGTGCGTCCCCTTCCTACCCACGGACCTGCCACTCCCACACACGTTCCATCGAGCCCTGCCGGTCGACCACACCCATGTACCACGTTGTGACAGTACTACGTGCTCCATTACTCTTGTAGGTGCCGGCCGTTTCGTCTCGGCGCCCACTACTCCACCCGCTTCCCGGTTTGTGGTTGGGGGTCGAGCGCTGCTGATACCTCCCCCCCGCGCCGCATGGCGGGTCGACGGCGGCCGTCCCCCCCCCCCTCCCCCCCTAGCGGGGACGCGGCGGAGCTGACGCGCACCCTCGCTGCCATTGACGCGGCGGCGGCGGACGTGGCGGCGCTCGACGCGGAGCGCTCGTCGCTCGCCTATGCGGTCGCCCTCACGCGCGAGGCGGCGGTCGCGCGGCGGCGCCAAGTCGTTGGCGACGAAGCAGACGCCGACGCGGGGGCGGCCGCCGACGACGCGGTCGTCGATGGGGGTGGGGGGGGGGGCGACGCGGACGCGGAAGCGGAGCTCGGCCGGGTTTTGGCCGACGTGGCGGCGCTCCGCGCGCAGGTCAAGGAGGCCGAGGCGGTTGCCGCCGCGCGTGCCCACGCTCGGGGCGACGGCGGCGGCGGCGACAGCGGCGACGGCTGTGGCGGCGACAGCGGCGACGGCGGTGGCGGCATCGAAGCGGCTGCCGCCCCCCTGCCGTCGTCTGCCGCACAGCCGTTGCCGCCCAGCCTCCACTTTGTCGGCATTGACGTTGGCGGCGGTGGCGGCGACTCGGCGGCAACGTCGCCGACGCCCCTCGCCGGGTGGCCCGGCTCGGCGCCGCCGCCCCACTCCGTGCCGCCCCCCGGCGGGGTGTCCCCCCCGCACTCGGCACTGGCGCCCGCAACGGCCGGCGGCGGCGGCGGCGGCGGCGGCACGCGGCACTCCTACCCCCTGTCGTGGGGGATGGCCGGCGGCGGCGGCGGCGGCGGCGGCGGCGGCGGCGGCGGTGCGGTGGCCCCCCCCCCCCCCCCCCCCCCCCCCCCCCCCCCGCCCCCCCCCGGCCCCCCC
>Ga0115030_1000432_pt1 | contig 17036 bp, 19 predicted proteins | sample SidtaG_4_FD_87174 | JGI IMG/M metagenome (GOLD analysis project Ga0115030, IMG submission 87174) | Marine algal microbial communities from Sidmouth, United Kingdom - Sidmouth_Male1 metaG | ecosystem: Host-associated > Algae > Red algae > Unclassified | place: Sidmouth, United Kingdom | collected... | reverse complement strand
TGGGCCCGTTGGCGAGGCGCCAGCTGGCGCGTCGGCGAGGCGCCAGTGGGCGCAATGGCGTTGCGCGAGTGGCCGTGATGACCGCCTGCTGGCACCTGCAGAGACAGGTGCATCTCTATGCCCCGTGGGGGCCTTCTGAGGGGCGGCGGAATCGCGGAGATCCCGCGTCAGTGGGGCCGCTCGTGACCGCTGCCAAAGTGCTGCTGCGAAGCCTCGCTCGCCCCACGCACGTGCAGTGCTGTATATCCTGGACTCGTGAACAGGGGGGCCTCTTCAGAAAAGAACACCACTTTAGCAATCGCAGGGGAATTAGAGAACATTAAGTGCAGCAAGAGTGCGGCAGAGTATTCCAAGAAAGACGTCTTTGCAGCTCGGACTCGGGACCCTCGCATGTTTTGGCGCTGACACAGAGCCATTTGTCGACTGTAATCGCCCTTTCACCCCCTAGTGAGGACGTTCGGCGCGGTCCAGACAAGCGGCGGCGATCCCAAAGCGCCACTGCCGGGCGGTCTTCTAGTGGTCTGGACGCCATACGCCTCACACAGTTGTATTGTGCGGCCAGCGAAATTCGCTGTCTGGGCGCTCTTGCTGACAATGGCGGCACTCTGCGGCCAGCCGTCATCCGCGCGCTGAATCTACTCTGCAGCCCCTACCAGCGCATCCACGGGGGACCGACTCAGGGCGGATTTGGCTGACACATTCACGACCACGCCGGTGACAGCCCCACAGTTCCCACATACTCTGGGTGTCTCGCGGACGCAAGCAGGCCCAAGCGTCAGGCGCTCTGGGCACCAATCCGCCGCGATTGGCAACTGCCCGTTCGGGCGCAACGCGCGTCCCCATCACTGCGCCAGGTCCTGTGTCACGACCAATGGCGCCGCTTCTCACCCCGTCATGGTTCATGATGATGGCATTCAGGCCGGCCTCGGGCGAATTGCACGGGGCGGCGGACAGCTGGACCGTTTTTCTTTGGCGCCCTTTGGTGGCTTTGATGGCACTGTGACAACAGCCGCAGGCAGTATCGCCGCCGGTGGGGGGCGGCAACGGGACGGGGGGAGGTGTGCATTTTCATGCCCGTGGGACGAGCGGGGCGTGATGGGGGGGCTGCTCGATGCCTGAGAGCCTTGCGTGTTTGGGGATCCTACTACGGTACCCGCAACCGCCGTTGCATTCTGGACGCCGTCATTGAGGTTCTGGAAGCGGTGCGGTAGGACTGCAAGCGCGCGGGGGTCCTTTTTGTCAGTCGGAGCAGCCCCCGCCTCGCTGTTGATACCGCATCTTTCACCCCTGGGCGGAATAGCCATGAAAAGGCGAGCACCTGCGGGATGCATTACTACGGTAATATCTGGGGGCGGTGACGCAAGGCGGAGGCACTGGGTTGCGGTGAGGTGTGGCAGAGGGGGGCGGCGGCGCGGTGGGCGGCGGCGGGCGGCGGTGGCGAGTGGGGGTGCGGCGGGGGGCGGATGGATGAGGCCGCTGGTGAAGCCAACGGGTCGCGGCAGGGCGCAGTGGAGGCGCGGGCGGCGGCAGCGAGATGGAGGGAGGTGGGGGGTGGAGGGAGGACGGTGCTGTTGACAGCGAACGAAAGGTGACGGGGCTCCGTGGAGGCGCGGGCGGCGGCGGCGAGTCGGGGCGTGGCCGGGCGTCGATGGAAGAGGCTGCTGTTCAAGGCAATGGGTGGCTGCGGGGCGTCTTGGATGCACGGGCGGGATTGTCGAGCGGGGGGGCGGCGGGGGGTCGAGGGAGAGAGCCGCTGTTGATGGCAACGAGTGGCAGCGGAACTCCGTGGAGGCGCGGGCGGCGGCGGCGAGTGAGGGGGCGGCGAGGATTGGAGGGAGGAGGCTGATGGGCAAGGCAACGGGCGGTAGCGGGGCTTCTTGAATGCGCTGGTGGCGGCGGCAAGTGGGGCGGCGGCGGGGGGTGGAGGGTGGAGGCCGCCGTGGGAGGCAACGGGTTGCGGCGCGGCGCCGTGGAGACATGGGTGGCGGCGGCGGTGGCGGCAGGGGGTGCAGCGGGTTGGCGTGGCGGCTGGGGGCTGTGAAGCGAGGTGGCCGCTGGCGGAACCGGGTGGTGGTTGTGGCTACAGGGTGGCGGCCGGGGAATGTGGCTGGGGTTGGTGGCGGGAGGTGGCGGTTGGGACCGACGTGGAGATGTGGCGCGTGGGGGCGGCCACGTCAGGTTGCCTGGGGTTGACGGCGGAGGATAGCCACTGCGTCGGCGGCGGGGGGTGGGGGCATCTCTTCCATTGGCAGTGCTACAAGTTTTGGTCGGTACGGGTCTTGGTTATGTTCGTTGGTGCCCTATCCGGCCTGCGCCATGAAAACATTGCTACCGTCTGTTTCTGTTTGTATGCTTGGCCGAACCCTTTCTTTCATGTTACGATCAGAGACTGCCTAGCACCAACACATACTCCCCTTGGACGCTTCCTGTGTTCGTTGTGCATCTCAGATGCTCTTTGTGGGACGTCCTTGTTTGCTGTTGTACAAGAAAACAAAAAAGAGAGAAGAGAAGAAATAAAAGGCGCTCAATGGCGTTCACGAAAAAGAAAGCGCCTCCGTGGACCACACTACCACCGTGCCGACCTGTGTGTCGAGGTCCATAGCCGCCTTTCCAGGTCCGGGGATGGGGTAACGCGCACTGTAGGGGTACGCCACGGAGGCGTCCAAGACCGCGACCAACTCGACGGCCACCATGTCCGAGTCGATCCAGCGCGAGGAGAACTTATTTTTCGCTTTGACAAGACGCGCCGTCGCCACGGGCACTCCCAGTTCCGAGAGGAGCGTGCGCGAGGCTCGGTTGGGGATGGCCGTCAAGTTCATCGCCGTCCCTTTGGCGGCGCGCGCGCCACGGACGGCCGAGAGCATCTTGGTAGCCAGCCTCCGCGAGCGCTTCACCGGCTGTGATAGCGAGCCGTCCATGTCAGCCGCGGCACGACGCTTGTTAGCCACGGCCGGCGCTTCGTCGGAGGACGGAGTGGCGGCAGATGCGGCGGCGACGGCGGCGGCGGCGGCGGCGGAAGCGGCTGCGGCGGGGGCGGCAGCGAGGGCGGCCGCCCTGTTCCCACGCGTTGACCGCCTGCCGACCGAGGACAACGGGAGACCGGTCCTGGGCGCCGCTGCGGCGGCAGTTGACTGCTGCTGGATGCCGCTGGCCGGCTTCCCAGCGTCGGCAGCTACCGCCGCCACATCGTGTGTAGACGCCCCGGTGCGACTGCCGCCAGCTGTCAATGCCGTCTTGACGCCGCCGGCAGGCCCCTTGCCTTTCCTAGTGGTGGTACCGGCGCATGCGCCCGAATCAACAACAGCCCTTGGCGCCACGGTGGCCGGCCCGCTGGCACCCTTGCTCCGCCCGATGCCGCCTGTTCCGCTCCTGCGTGCCATCGAGGCCAAACGCTCGTCGCCGGTGGGCGGCTCACTGCTCCCGTGGCCCCCCCTCCCCCGCACCCTGACCGACTTTTGCGGAGGTGCGCTCGGCGCTGGCCGGGATGGCTGTGAAGGTCGAGGAGGCAATGGTGGTCTCCGGGAGGACGACGCCGCGGGCGTCACCAAACTAGTCCCAGCGGCAGAAAGGGCAGAGCTGGCCGAGGATGACACCATCCGCTTGTTTGCCGGCGGCAGAGAGGATGAGGCAAAGATGTGCGTGCTCGTTTTTTGGCTGACGGCCGCAACCGGCGGTGACCCCTCGGCAGAGGACCGACTACCAGAGGGTGCCATTGGCTCGCCAGAGCACATCGTGCTTGAGGGAGTCGAAAACGGCACAGACGCAAATGGCGAGCCTCCAGCGGACGACCCCACCGGCAGCGATAAAGAGGTAGAACTTGCTCTGACAGTGGGTGATGCAGACGACAACGAAACCGCTTTTACGGTCACAGCCGGACGAGAGTCGCGCGCGACAGAAGGGGTAGCAATGACGGCTGCACCGGCAGCCGCTCGAGGAGGATTGGTCACGGCAGAGGGAGCACCATCGACAACCGCAGCTACAGCAACATGACAGCTCTCAGAGCCGCACGGATTGCAGCGCCATTGGACGAGGTAGCACCACCGGCGGCTGGGCGACCGTCCGAGTAGTAGCCGCTGCATCCGCCGCGCGAATGGCGGCCGGGTGCGTCGGAGGGAGCGGAGCCGGCAGCTCCTCAGGTGGCTGCCGGCTCTGGTGCGTTGGCGGCTGCGACCCGGCGGCCACCCAGCCGGTAGGGTGGCTCGGCCCGCCAGTAAACTTGTCACCCGGCCGACGCGGGTCCGCCTGCTGCTTTAAGAACTGTTCTGGCGTGGGCGCAATCCTTGGCACCGCCCGGAGCCCCGACAGCGTCCGGAGCGGTGCAGCGCTCCCCGAGCTCGACAGCAGCGGCGTTGAGGCGAAGCCGTTGACGTACTTGGACATCGCTGAGTGTGCCTTATGCGACATGCCGGCGAGCGATAGGAACTCGGCCACCCGCCGCGCGACTGTCGAGTTGCGCTTGAGGGTGGCCTTGGGCAGTACCGCCCTCACCGTCGCCGCCGTCATCTTGGACGCGCCCTTGGAACGCGCCGCCACCAACAGTGACGTGTCCACCATGACACCCCGCGGCCACGGCACGTCATGCGTCCGCTGCCTCGGCCACCAGGGGATGCAGAAGCGCAATCTCCTTGTCGACATTCCCTCGGCCAGGGCGGCGTTGCCCTTGGTCAACGCGACACTCAAGCGCGTCAGACGGTCCGTCGAGGAATCAAACATTGTCTTGAGCAGCTCCTTGGATGTGTCCGTCCGGATGTAGTCGGCCGGCTGGAACTCTTGGATGGGTGCCTCAGGGCTCCACCGACGACGCTTTGGCTTCCCGACACGGCGCCGCCGCTTGCCCCGCCGCTCGTCCGACGACGAACCAGATGGGCTTGAGTCCGTGTCCTCGCCGCCGCTGCCGCCGGCTGCTTGCGCCATCGCCATACGAGCGTTGGCACCTTGGAGGGCGCCATCGGGCAATGCTCTTGCCGCGGACGCCGTCGACGACGGTGCCGCGGCCGCATTCAAGCGAGCTGCCGCGGCGGCCGTGCCATTGGCTCCAACGCCTTCCCCACTCTCGGCGGTGTCCACAACAGCTGCAGCGGCCGCTTGTGCGCGGGCCAGGGCGTGCACGTCTGCATCCCCCGTCCCTTTTGGTGTCACCGCCCCCTCCACGTCCGCAATCCCCACATTGTCGCTCTCCAATCCCGTAAGCGGATCGCTTGGCAGCAGTGGGTCACCTGCTGCGACCGACAGGTTGCCTTTTGCGTCCGACGGCGCCCCCCGCACGGCCAAAAACGGTTCCGCCACCGCCTTCAAGCAGTGCGCACTCTCCACGTACCGGTACAGCATGCAAAGCACCTTGCGGGCATGGCTCTCCAGCTCGTGCGGGTCCTCAAAGACGGGCACCCAAAATACCTGTCCCGTTGTGTCGTAGCCCGACATATGGACGTGAAAGTTGAAGTTGCTGTTGTTCTTGGTGAAGATCTCAATCAGCCGCAAAAAATTCAACCAGCAGCGTCAGTGTGACAGGGCCCATGCGGCGCGGCCCCACGAACTCAAGCAGCTTGTCATGCACGTCCTGGGCACAGCCACTCACGGCCGACGACACCATCTCCGCCCCGACGACGGGAGACGGGCACACAAGAAGGGAGCCGCAGCGGGGGGTCGCAAGAATGAGAGCGCGCTGGCCAGGGCGGCACCGACCAGCGTATGGGCGCCAAAAAGATGGGGCGGAAGGCGGAGGCGGAACCAGGGAGGCGGGATGCGATGAGCATGCGTGGGGCCGCCGACGGCCGCAGCAGTGTGTGACGGGGAAGGCCCAGGGCATGGGCGGGCCGAGCGACTACGAGAGGGACGAGCAACCGACGGCGGCGCGAAAAGAAGGGGCAGAAACAGGGCGGGGGGAGGCGCCTACTTCGGATGAGGCCGCTGGCGGCCTCTGAAACGTACGACGAGGGGGGGCGAAGGCGTGCGCGGGGGTCCCACAAGGAGAGCGACGGGCAACAAACGGTAACCAACGGCGGCTCCGAAGTGCAGGGGTGGAAACGCGGAAAGGGGACTGGACGAACGTGAGCGGGGCGGCCGGCGGCCGCAGCAGCGTGCGAAGGGGGGTGCAAGGGCACGGGCGCAGAGGCCGACGGCGACGGCGACGAGGAGCGCGGCGGCACGCGATGCCGACAAGCGGCAACGTGGGGCGACACCGACAACGGGGCCGCGGCCAACCATCCTGGGCGCGCAACAGGAGCCGGTGCGCGTAGAGGCACGCGCGCGGCACACAAGAGGATGCATTCTCGCGGTCGACGGCCCCCCTACCGCGACCAGGGTCAACCGTCGTGAGGACCGCGGACCAAAGTGGAGCCACAAAGCCCCCATCACATCGCAACGGCTGGTCCGAAAATGAACAGCTCGGAGATCCTGGACCTCGAGCCAGACCCAGCAGAGCGCCGAAAACGAGGGCCGCAAACTGCAGGGGAACACTACAGATGCGGACCGCTGTAAGACAGCTGACCGTGAAAATGCTGCATGGGCCCAGGTCATTCTGCAGGCGGCCAGCGCAATCGCGGGCCCGGGAAATGGGGGCCCAGGTAGGGCCTGTGGCGGGGAGCTTCCTGTCTTCTGATTGGCGGAACGGCCGGCATGGATGCGAAAAAGGCCCGTTGGTGCCGTGCCGGGAGTGCGTAGCAGCCTGGGAACGACGCGTTTGGAGGCCTCTGTGGTGGGGGGTCATCCCGGGCCGAAAGAACGAGGGTAGTCCTGGGCCGCCGACGCGGCGGTTGCCGCGGCGGCCGCGCGCCCCCGCGCCGCCGTGGGCCGTGGACAACCCCGCGCCGGCGGCGCCGCGGGTCCCGGTACTTGGGGCGGCCGACGATGGAATTGGGCGGGCGTGGGTGCCGCGCGCGCACGCGCCGCGCCGCCGGGGGGGGGGCCGGGGGCGGCCGCGCCGGCGGCGCGGCCCGCCGCGCTGCGGGACACACCGCCACGGCTGCGGGAGCGCGCACCGACGACCAACCCCAAAAAAACAGACGGCGGTGGCGTCCCGCTCTTCCCCTCCCCCCTCAGAGCCCCACTGTCCGACGGGCGCTGGCGCCGCGGGCGCCACCGCCGACGCGGCGGGCCGTCGGCCGCGGCGGCGGCCGCCGCGGAAGGCCCCCGCCGGCGCGCGGGCGGGGAGAGCGGCGGCGGCGGCTGGCAGCGGGCGGCGCCGCCGCGCGGGGCGGCCGCCGCACCGCGCCGCCACGGCGGTGGACGGGCGCGGCGGCGGCCGCGACAGCGCCGCGAGCGGCCGCCACCCGCGGCGGCGGCGGCGCCGCCGGCACGGCGCTCGCGCACGGGTGCACCGCAACGGGGTGCCCTTCCCGGCGCCACAGACGACGCGCTGGGACACCCGTCACCACCACACGGGAGCCCCCGCTTCCGCCCGACACGCACCGGCCACGGCGGGCGGCGCGGTCGCCCACGACGCCCGCACCACGGCGGGCGCCACAGGAATGGCCTGCGTCGGCCGGGTCGTCGGCTGCCCCGTGCTCCCCTGCGCTACGGCCGCCGTCCCCGTCGTGGCTGCCGCCGCCGCCGTCGCCGGTACCCTCTGCTCCCATCCCAGCACCCCCGCCGACGGCGCGGAGCGTCACGCGGCGGAGGGCGCCACCCCACGCAGCCGCAGCCGCGTCCACATCCCGCCAGCGTAGTTGCTTCAGCCGCGGCACCGGCGCGCCCGAGACTTGGACCGACCCACGCACGAGGCGGCTCGGGGAGAGGCCGCCACCGCCGGCGGCAGGCGTTGTGCCGCCGCCGCGGCCGCTGCCGCGGCGGTCACCCGCTGCCGATACCGGCGGCGCCATGCCACTGAAAAAGGCGCGCACCGCCCCCACTGGCGCGGCCGCCGGCCACGTCAGCGTCAAGTCGGTGAGCGCCGGGAGGGGCGCCCACCCCGAGGCGGCGCCCGCGTCCAAGCGCCGCGCCAGCGTGAGGTGAAGGGTGCGCGCCGCCAGGCGGGGGAGCGTCGCCAAGGCGCGAACAGCCGCCTACAAGAAGAATAGACGGGCGAGCTCGGGTTAACGCCTCGGAATCCCGGGAATCCTGGGATCCTTGGCCAAATCGGTATCCCTGGAGCGATTTTCCCAGGTTTTTGAGACTGCCGGAATCGTGCGGATCAACACGGGGTGTTCGTGCGGCCCTTCGATCGGTGCAAAGGGGTCAACCCGGGATCTTCCGGAAACGGATTTTCGGGTCCCGCCTCACACATTTGAAAGCGCTCATATTGCACTTCTCCCAAAAATGACCCACCTCTGTGAGCAAAAGTTTCCCACCCCCCCCCAGGGGGCCCGGCGGCGACACGGGTTCCTGCCGGCGACAGCGTCTCCAAACGTTTCCTGACAGTGCCGCCCCATCTCGAGGTCACTTGCCAGGACGTGCCCGCGCTCTCAGGACGCGGAGGCGGGGCAATCGTCGAATGCGACCCGGGAGGTGGCCCACCACCCTATAGGGGTCGACCGAACAGCCAAACTTGATTTCCATTGGCGGCCCCGCCGGAAATTTAAGCAAACGTGCAGACAAGCGCTTCGCACTGCAGCCAGTCCCGTCGCTCCAGATCGAAATCTATTTTGAGAAGGGGGCGTCACGAAGCAACGGGGAGGGGGTCCCGATTCAATGCGGATTTCGGCGGCACCGCAAGCGCCAATCTGGGGAAATCGGGGCGAATGTGCCGGCAAACGTTCCCCCAGTGGGGGTCCAGAGCCACATACAAACAGTAACTCAAGTGTGCAAACCAGTATACTCATCGGCAATCTCGGTCGCTTGAATCGATCTGGACGTCCTAGATACATAAACGGACTGCAGTCTCTGTCACGCCTGGATTGTGCGGCCTGCAAGCAGCCTGCAAGCAGCGTGCGTTTTTTCGCGCCAACCAATGGCCTGCGGCCGTCATCTCAGATCTGCACGGGGCCAGTTCGTCTGGCGGCTGGGCCGTGCAAGGAGGGCACGGCGTCAGATCTGCCAACTACGCCAAGTCTTCAGCTGGACTTGGCGGCGCTCAGCACTGTTGCAGTCGACGTCGTCTTCTTCCGCGGGCGCCGGTCGGCCACGTGTGCCCAGCGCTCCTCGCGCTCCCCGTGCTTCGCGGGTGGCGGCGGTTCGGCGGCGGCCGGTAGGTAGTGCTAGTGCTCTCGTGGCCGGCTCTGCGGCGATTGGTCGGCGGTCGCGTTGTTCTTTCACATGCGGCGGAGGTGGGGCGATTAGTCGTTCCCGTGAGCGGCGGAATACACTCTGCGGCTCGTGCGGCTCGTTCGGCGGTGCGGCGGCCGGTGGCTGTCCTCGCGACTGGTGGACTGTGCACCTGGTGTGCGCGGTCGTGCTCTGCTCACCGCGTGGCCGCGTGTCGTGGGCGCGCTCGTGCACCAGCGTGCTCCAGCGTGCGGCTTTGCGGCACGTTGCGCATGCCGTGCACGTGCTCCAGCGGGCGGGGGTGCCTCCGGCTGGTGCCCGTGCTCTTTCTCGTCATGCCTCAGTGGGCGTCGTGTGCGCTCGCGTGCACCAGCGGACGGCGGCCCGGCACGGTGCGCAAAAGCCCGAGCTCCAGCGGGCGGCGGTACCTCGGTTGGTGCTTATGCTCTGGTTAGAGCTCCAGCGGGCGGTGGGGCCTCCGGTGGTGCGCGTGATCTTGCTCGTAGCGGGCGGCGGTGCCTCGGTTGGTGCTCGTGCTCTTGTTCGAGCTCTGGTGGGCGGTGGTGCGGCACTGTGTGAACGTGCTCGAGCGTGTGCGGGCCGTGGTGCCTCGGGTGGTGCTCGTGCTCTTGCTTGTGCTTCAGTCGGCGGCGGTGCGGCGGCTGGTCGTTACTGTGAGCAGTGCTTTGCGGCTCGTACGAACGGCGGTTCGGCGGCTGATGGTCGTACCCGTGACCGGCGGACTGTGTATTGTGTACCTGGTGTGCGCGGTGCGCGGTCGTCCTGTGACTGCGTGACCTTAAGTCTTGTGGGTGATCGGGTGTCGTCCGCGTGACTCGTGGATTGTGTACCTGCTGTGTGTGGTCGAGCTCCACACACTCTGTGACCGCACGTCGTGCAAGTGCTCGGGCTGAGGTCGCGGCAGTGCTCCAGTGGGCGCTGCCCCTCGTGCTCGGGCCCGTGCTCGTGCTCCAGTGGGTTGCGGTGCGGAAGCTGGTCGTTTCAGTGAGTAGTGGACTGCGGCTCGTGCGGCGTTGCGGCGGCTGGCTGGTGAACATTTCCGTGACCTGTGCATTGTGGAGGTGGCGTGCGTGGTCGTGCCCCACTCGCCGTATCACCCCCGTCGTGCATGTTCTCGAGCTCGAGGGGGCGGCGGTGATACAGTGGTCACTGGGGCTCGTGCTCGTGCTCGTGCTGCAGTGGGCGGCAGTGCGGCAGCAGGTGTGCGTGGTCCTGATTCGGGCATCCTCTGCGGTGCACCCGGTGTGCGTTGTCGTCCCGTCTCCCTCCCCGTGTGTTAGCACCCCGTGCACGTTTTAGCTCACAGAAAGCAGCGGTTCCCCGGATGGTGTTCGTGCTCCTGCTCGTCTTGGACATTGTACCTGCTGTGGGCGGCTCGTGCTCGCGCCCGTGCTCGTGCTCAAGCGCGTGACTTCCAACCGGCTGGTGCTCGTCCTCGTGCTTCCGAGCACCATTGGGTCGCAGTGCTGGGAGTACTCCTGCTCTCCGCACCGTAGGCCACACTTGGGGCCTGTGGCCGTGACCCGTGGGCGACGGTGCCCTTGCCGGGAGTGCCCCAGTCGGCGGCGCTGGGTGCCTGGTCTGGACGTTTTCCTGGGTTCTTCGGGTGTGGTTCATCGTCTGTTGCCCAGGAACGTGCTCCCGCGGGTGACGGCGCCCGGCGGCACTTGTCTGGCGGGCGACGGGGCCCGGCCGGCAGTAGTACTCGCGTTCCTGTCGACCTAGGGCTGCTGCTGGTGTTCGTATGTGTGCTCTCCGCGGTTAGCGGCCCTCGTCTTCGTTCCTCGGTCTTCCTTCAAGGCCAAGGGCGCGGTTGTTCGGCGAGTCGCGGCAGCATCGTGACACGGGGAGGCGGTGCGGTGTGGTGGTCCTTCGTGGCCGCGGTCTCTGGGCGTTGAAGGTGTTCCTTCGCGGCCGCGGTCGCTGGGCGTAGTGCGGTGGTCTGTGCGGACTTTCAGGGACGCCATGTTTCCAGCTAACGTGCGTCTTTGCGCAATCAGCAAGGTCGCCGACGGTTTGCCGCGCAAGGTCGTTCAGCGGATCGTTCTTGTAAACCAATCTGCTCTCAAGAGGTGGTGTCGCTACCATCGGCAGAACGGGACTGTCTGGCGCAACCCCGAGCGCCGTAACCTGCATGGAGACTCGTGCTGATTGGACCAGCGCCTCATGAACGCGCTGCTCATGGTTGTGCGGAAGCGGCCCGAGGCTTTGCCCCGTGAGCACTCTAAGCTGCTCCAGCGCATCCGGGACCACAGTAGCGGCCTCTGGGTGATCATGTGCTGCTCGAAGGCGACTGTGGACCGTCACCGCCGTCGCATTGGGTTCACCAGAAAGCGCGTGCTGCGGCTCATCCAGGAGGCGAACGCCGTGGCTCGCCGCGCCCACGCCCGCCTGCGGCGGCGCATGGGGCCTATGCCGATCGTCTCTGTGGAAGAAACGCACACGGACGGTGGGGACGTCTACCGAAAATATGGAAGAGGCCTGCGCCGTAATCGTGTGAGGCGGTGGGACCGGGACCCGCGGTCGATGCCGAGGACCAGCACGACCATGGCGGTGGGCAGTGACGGTAGCATCCTCGGCCACATGTCCGCCGTGTGCATCGATGGCGGAAGCGGTTTGCCTGGAGAGGACTGGCGACTGTTCCTGCAGAACCTGATACCGCGACTCGGCGTCTACCGGCCTGGACGGCCATGGCACCAGCAGCCCCCAAACTGTGTTCTGCTCTTTGACAACGCATCCATCCACGATGCTGCTGGCGACGCGTTCCTGACGGCCAACGGCATCCCCTTCCTGCACCTCCCGCCCTATAGCCCCGACTTGCAGCCTGTGGAGGGTGTATTTAACGACCTCAAGGTCATCATCCGCAACTTGATATACGGTCAGCCGTGGTTTCTGGACGAGCTGCATTTGCTGCAGGCGATGGCCGCAATGTTCATCGCTCGTCGCCAAGTAATTGGCCAATTAGATCGGGTCGAGCGGACTGTGACCGCTCTGATTGCGGAATAAAAAGGACGATCGAGGTTGCCACTTCTCTCAGCTTGTCGACGAAGGGCAGGTGCCATGAAAAGGCGTCGCAGAGCACGGGCGCAAGAAGCGGTCGGAGGGAGTTGCGCGCCTCGTGCGCCGGTCCCTGATGGTGTAGCTGTCCTTGTCGCGCGCCGCAAGACACACACACTGCGGACGTCGGCGAACAGTTTGGTCCATGTTCTTCGACGTGCGTCTTTCGTGAAGTCAGGGGTGCTGCTCATCGAATCGTGCGCGCCCAAGGAAGGTGTCGTGGCGTCCACCGGGTGCTGTTGTCTCCGGCGCGTTCCATCGTGCCTAGGCATCGCGCCAGAGTCAAGCCAATACTATCCCCTCTTCTGCACGGCATGGTAGCCAATTGCAATTAAAAGGCTGATATGCGCGACATGGACCTACGGATCGGTTCTCAATGCAAACGGCGGACATGAGTGGACACTGTGGCTGTGAGTTCGTGTTGACTCGGGCTAAGAACGTGGACAACGATCGGTCCGACCTGGAAAAGCCGCTTCAGCGGCGCCCGGGTGTCCATATTGGGAGATATTCGGTCCCTGAGAGAACCATGCGCCGCATCGTGATCGAAGAACACCACCACCAGTTGTCGTTGCTGTCGGCCGCGGCACCCACACCGTCGTCGTCGTCGTCACCCGCGACCGGCACGCCATCTGGTGGCCACGGTTTGCCGTCATACGCGCGATCTCGATGGACCGTGCGCCAGGCGTCACTCTGTTGTCTCAGTGGTTGTGTCGGTGGCGGTACATGGATTGATATGCAGTCGTGGCGTGTGCACGTTGCTGACCCGCTCTGATCGTCACGGTGAATTCGGGGCAGGTCGTGAACGGTGGATCCCGATCCGGCACGTGTTACGCGGCTGGCGTGCTCCTCAGCGGACGAAGTCGTTCGGTGTGGACGTTGCCACCGCTACTGTGTTTCTGACGATTCTTGGTGTTGCTCTGTGCTAGGTTATTTGGCTCCGTTGCAGCAGTCGTGTCGCGCAATGGCGCCGCGATGCGGTTACTGTGGCTCTGACAATGGTCCCCAAGGCATCCACTCGGTTCGAGTGTGCCGCAAGCGCGACTTCGTTTGCCGCTACTCTCTTCCAAATGGCAATTTGTTTTCCATGCGAGGTGTGTGTCGCAATCCAGAGCACAGCAACATCAAGTGTTCTGCTTGTCATGAGGACCGCCACAACTTCAACTCACAAGTTCCTCGCATCGGTAGGTGGCAGTTCGGGGCAAGCGGCGAGCTGAGACGGGCGATCCGCCAGAGGAAGTTGGCAGATGATGACTTTGCATGTCGTTACCGCATTTTGTTGCCGGGGGACGGTCCTGCTGGCGCCGCTGCCTAGCTTGGCCACACCACGAATAAAAGGCCACTTCTTGCACTTTGTTCCCTGTGTTCGAACAGCGCTTTTCGTTCTGGAGCTGCCCAGCAAGCAAGGAAGAAAAACACCGCGACAGCCGAGTGAGGAGGCGTAGCACGGGGCTGGCGAAGGAGTCGCGTCACTCGTAGCACCCCCGCGACTGCTTGTCGTCGAGCACCAGCAGCCGAGTTAAACAGTCCGGGTACTCAATCGACAGCAGCAGCCGACTGGCAGCGCGTCACCGTCGTGGGTGAGCGGCAGCTCTAGCAGCCGGAAAGCACTCCCCTGGACGTCGGGCAATAGAAGAGCAGAAGAACATCCGCAGTGCCTGAAGCAGAGCAGCAGTAGCCTATGAGCAGCACTTTCGCCGTCGCAGGGCGTCCGGCCTCCGCAGCCAACAGGTAGCACTCCCGCGCTGTGGAATTAGAGTACCACCAACTGAGGAGCGCCCTAACCCCGTAACTCGACGTCGACCTCCTGCAGCAGATGGGAAGCACGCCGGTCCCACGCGTTCGGCAGGAGCAGCCGACTGGCTGCACCCTGGTGCCTCACGTCAAGTCAAACCTGCCGCAGCGCGTTGAGGAGCAGCCGCCTACGAGCAGCACAATCCCGCTCGTCGACGTCGCAGGAGCGAGCAGCAGCAGCCGATTGGCTGCACCCTGGTGCCTCACGTCAAGTCAACCCTGCCGCAACACGTGGAGGAGCAGCCGCGTACGAGCAGCGCATCCCCGCTCCTAGACTTCGAGCACGACCGGCACCTATTTTCATGACCAGTGCACGAGCAGAAATGCCCCGCCGCCGCACGGCAAGCAGAAGCTTTCGACGAGCAGCGTCGCCCCGTTTCCGCCCGTCGAGCACTATCACCCGGACTGCATCTTGACCGTGTCTGTTGCACAACGGAATCCACTGTCGCTGGGCGGCTGGCCTGACACCGAGCATTACAAGCCGACCAGTGTCACTGCCCTGCTGTTGCCCGTCGCCCACCGATCGACGAGCAGAGGTCGTGCGGTGGGCGTGTCGCCGTGCATGCTCGACGGAAGGAAGTGCTTCAGATACGATCTTCCTCTGGGGAAGCCGCGGCATGGCCTTTTTTAAAGATGGTAACGAGAGAAAGAAAAGACGGTGCGCAAGTCCACACAACCGTCTCCCCACTGTGTGCAGTCCTACAGTTCCCAAAGCGCTCCACACCTAGACGACTACCTCGTCGGTCACTTAGAGGGTCTAGGCGGTGCTGCTGCCGTCCAACAGCTTTTCGACCAAAAGGGCGCGCCATTGCGCGCGGCTTTGGGTCGTCCTCAAGTCCCTCTTCCGTTCGGTGAACGACATATTGAGGTACTTCCTCGACATGAAAGCGACGTCGTCGCTCGGTTTTCTGTCGCGAGCAGGTTCAGCTAGGCTTCAGCGACGGACGGATGTACGGCTGACCCCGAGCACGATGGTCACAGCAGCTTCGCGTTTACCGACGTCCGTCAACATACGTGCGGCATGCCGCACGTACTCAGCGTGGATCATCTGCTGCTGCCGCCCAGGACCTCCGACGTCCTGCATCACGGAAATTCGACGATCAAAGCAAAGAGAGGAGTAGAAAACGCCCATTGACAGGCACACAGGAACAGCAGAGATGCATCCATCGGACCACAGCGGTGTCGTCAGCAACTGAGGCCGGCAGGTGTACGACTGCACTTCATGCCCACTGTTCTGGCCATGGAGGCCCCAGGTACATCGTGGAAAAGAGATCATGACTGGATGCTCCAATGTACTCAAGTGAGCAACGACGGCCCGGGCGACGACAACGGGGGCGGGCGGCGCGACCGAAGCAGAAGGTCTTCGTCGCTGGTGGCAGTCACTCAGCAGGCGAGGAGACCAACGCGGGCGCGGCCCGACGGCTGGGGAAGGGACAACGGAGGAGGTGACGATGGTGGGGACAGCGGGGACGTTCTACGCGGGGACGACGACGGCGGCGGTGAGGGTGACGGTGACGTCGACGGTGACAGCGTCAGTCGGCCGGTCAGTAGTCGAACAATGGGGATCTGGGTATGCACCAATGACAACCCGAGCTAGCGCCAAAGGCCGTGTGTGAGGACGTGGCTCGTCCCCGCGCGTGCCTGATTCGGAGTCGAGATCACCGTAGCCCCCCTGCAAATGGTCGTCGTACGGCCACAGCGATGATGTGCCCGACCGAATCGATGGGAAAAGCACGATGACCAGCGGTATGCCCGTGGTTTCGGCAGCGTGGATTGACGAAGTCGTACCACTCTCGAACAAGTCCGTCGCCGTCGGAATGAAGCGGGAACAGAATATTACACGATCAGGAATGATTCGACTTGGGCGTGACATCACAGTAAACAGGGTGCGCTGGGCAGCAGTTGCGCTGTTGGCCTTCATTGGTGTCGGACGCCTGTACTCGTCATGCAGCGATTGACCGCACCACAATGGTATAAAAAGACAGCGTGACGACAAATGCAGGCATTGTAACTTCGCTGTGTACGTGACGGTTTTGACTGAATGGAAGAGGCCGGCCAGATGCATCCATCGGTTCAAGAGCGGCAGGGACCGCCAATTGCTGTGCTCGTGCGCTGCCTGTGCGGAAGGCGAGGTGATCAGCGTGGTCATTGCGACGTTGTGCGTCACGCCGTGACAGGCAGGCAGCGGTCATCGTGCATCGATCGAATGGATGGTGGGCGAATAACCAGGGCATTCATCTGTCCATCCAGAACAATTAGAGACCATGGGAAGAAATACATGTCTAATTCGGAATTAAATAGTAAGGACGTGCTTATGTAGTTCGTTAAAGTGCTTGGACCCTGGTCTGCGTGTTGTGAGCGGCATGCATTCGCATCGTGTTCTGCACTTGTCACGTTGGAGGTGCAGCACGCGGAACAGCACAAAGGGTATGGGGTGGCGCAGGTGGATGGTCTGCTAGGCCGGGCGGCCCTGGTAGTCACCATGTCGGCAGCGTCTATGCGATGGCAGGAAACACGCCCGTCTTCAGTGCTGCTCTGTGAGAATGCCCTGTACTGCTCCCGGATGCAGCCGTTGCCGGCGGAACGGAGCACAGTCCAAAGGGCTTGGCGGGCATCCGAACAGCTGCCGAGTCGTGAGTGCATAGAATTCGCTGGTGATCCGTAGCACAGAGTCCAGTCAGCAGTGTCCGGATGCAGAGGTGTTGTGGACACGGCGGCCACGTGCGGCAGATGTGAGCAAGTGCCGTGCGTCTTCTGCAAAGCAATGGAAGATCGCAGTCTGATCCGCAGATCAGAGGCTGACATCAGCGCATCAGGATCACTTCCTCGTCTGCCGGTCATACTGCATGATGATATTTCATGCAATTGTACTTTGTAGTGGATCCTGCCCTCAAAGCCAACGGGGTATAACCTAGTCAGAAAACCCAGCACAGGATGCGGATCGCTACGCCAGAGTCACAACGCGAACGCCGGGATCACTGGGCGCGAAGCGCACAAAAACGACGGAAGCAACGCAAACGCAACGATGA
>Ga0115030_1000431_pt1 | contig 17055 bp, 5 predicted proteins | sample SidtaG_4_FD_87174 | JGI IMG/M metagenome (GOLD analysis project Ga0115030, IMG submission 87174) | Marine algal microbial communities from Sidmouth, United Kingdom - Sidmouth_Male1 metaG | ecosystem: Host-associated > Algae > Red algae > Unclassified | place: Sidmouth, United Kingdom | collected... | reverse complement strand
CTGCGCGGGCGGGGGGCCTGCCCAGGCGGGGTCGGCGGCTAGAGCGTGCCGGGGGGGTGGCGCTCGCCGCGCCCGTCGGCGGTGCGGGCGGGGGGCGGCGAGACAACGGGGGGCGCCGGCGGGGACGCGGCGGTGGGTGGGAGAGGGGCACGGGGTGCACGGGAGGCGGGGGGGGCGACGCGCGTGCGCGCACCCGCCGCGCTGGGCGGCGCCGCGGCGCGCGCGCCGCGTGCGCCCGTGGGAGCGCTCGAGGCAGGCAGACAGACAAACGGGTGAAGAGCAACAGAAAACGGGCAAAAGGGCGGCTCCAACCCCACGGCACCGCCCGCCGCCACGCCCCCTGGTGCTTGCACCCATCCCCGCGGCGCCCACACCCCTCCACGCCACAAAAAGACAACAAAAAATCAACAAAAACGACTGTCCAGTGTCGGTCCCGGTCCCCCCCCGCGTGCCCTCCCAGCCAAGGCAGCGTGGTGCCAGGCGGGCGTCCACACAGCCCGTGCGGGCGCCCCCACCCGCCGCTCCTCGCAGCCCACCGCTCGCCAAACGCCCACGTACGCAACACGCCGTCTGCCCCCCAGCCTCGTGCCACCACCCGCCACCCCCCCCCTCCCCAGCTCATGCGGCCGTGTCCAGCCGCCGCCCAGACGGCGGCACTTCTCCCGGCGCTCCCGACGACGGTGGGGCGTGCGCCAGCTCGTCGACCGTCTCGGCCACCTCCACCGAGTGGGCGGCGTCGACCGCTTGGGCCTCTTTGGCCGCCGCCGCTGCGTGCGCCGCGCTCACCTGCGCCACCGGCGGTGGTGGCGGTGGCGGCGCGCCGAGCAGCTCATCATAGATGAGGTTGGTGTCGGCCGCGATCTTGTCCCACGAAAACTGGTAGGCGGCCTTGACACGGCCGCGCTCGCCCATGTACTGCGCGTGCGCAAAGTTGACAAAGCAGTTGGTGATGCCCCACGCCATCCCCGACGGATTGGTGTCGACGAGGAAGCCGTCGTGGTCGTGCCACACAAACTCACGGGGGCCCCCAGACGTCGTCACGACGACCGGCTTGTTGGACGCCCACGCCTCGAGCGTCACAATGCCAAATGGTTCGTTGCGGCTGGGGATGGCGACCACGTCGGTGGCTTTGAAGAGGTCGACCAGCGGCTGCCCAGACAGGGAGCCCGTGAAGAAGACGGCGCCCGACGCGCCCAGCTCCGCCACCCGCTGTTCGAGGCCGAGCTTCATGTACCCGTCGCCGACGAGAACAAACTTGGCGTCGGGGCGGGCGGCGAGGACCGCCGGGATGGCCTCGACGAGGATGTCGGGCCCCTTTTGGGTGGCCATCCGGCCAACAAAGAGGACCATCGGGTCCATCGGGCCGACGTTGTAGCGGGACCGCACCGCCGCCGGATCCCACAGCTTGCCGTCATAGCGTAAGCAGTTGATGCCATTGTAGACGCAGCGGAGCTTGGCCCAATCAAACCCAATGTACTGCGCCTTGATCTCGTCGCAGAGCACCCCAGACACGCCGACGGCCCGGTCCGCCAGCTGGATGGCCTCGAGCTCAATCCCCCGGATGCGCGCCGACTGCCCGCCATACGAGTTGTTGCCGCACCGCCCAAACTCGGTCGAGTGTACCGTAAAGACGCACTTGCGATTCATGTTGCGCTTGATGTTGATCAGCGCTTGGGCGGCGAGCCAGTCGTGCGCGTGGCACACGTCAAAGCGGTCGTTCATGAACGACTCGGTTTCATTGAGGAAGTGCACCATGGCGTTGCACATGTTGGCGCACTCCTGCACGAAATCCGTCGACAGCTCAAAGGCGACGCGGTGCACGTGCACCCCGTCGATAACTTCGTACGGCTGTTGGTTGGCGCCCGTCCGCACATACACGTGCACCTCGTGGCCGCGGCGCTCCAGCCCCGCCGCCAGCTCTGTCAGGTGCGGCGCCACTCCGCCAACCGCAATGGCGTGCAGGGACTCCCAGGAGAACATGGCAATCTTGTACCGCCGGTGCGCCTTGGCAACCGGCGCCACCTCGTCCAAGCCGGGGAGGGCGGCGTTGAGGGCGGCGAGCGAGTAGGGGCCCCCATCCGCATCCTCCTCGGCCGTCGCGTCTGCGGCGGGAGCGGCGGCTGCTGCCGCGGCGGCGGCAGCCGCCGCTGCCTTGGCGGGCGGCGCGCCAGCGGCGGTCGCGTCGGCCGTGACCGCCGCCGCCGCCGCCGCAGCGCTGCCGCCGCCGGTCGCGCCCGCCCCGCCGTCGGCAGCGGCGGGCGCACCAGCTGTGGCTGTGGCGGGCGTGGGCGTTGCCGCCGCCGCCGCGGCGGTCGGCGTGCGGGTGCCCGCAGCCAAGCCGGTCTTCGTGCCGGCCGGCACGGCCGCCGGCGCAGTCGCCGCAGCGGCTGGAACGCCGGCCATGGTGCTGCGCGGCGAAACGCTTTTGGAAGCCAGAATAAGTGCCGCAAGGGCGCTCGAGGAGGGGCCGGCGGGCGGGGGGTAGCGCGGATGGAGATAGGGAAAAGGCAGAGACAAGACGCAGCAGAGAGTATCGTGCCAGAGATGCGAAATGTAACAAAAAGGCGGGCTACGGTCGCGGCAACCGCGAACAGGAAGAGCCAAAAGGACTCCCGCGTCCGCGGACGATCCACGCCGCACGTCTACGCGGATGTCGTCTGCGGGCTTGGGGAGCACTCCCAAGGCGAAGCCAGAGGGAGGGAGGGGTGGGAGATGACGAGAAAAATGGGGATAGCAACGGGTCCGCGTCGACAATCGCACTCCAGACACGTCTGACAAGGAGAGAGGCGACCGGAGTTGAAGGGTACGGTGGGTGGCCGGGGAACCCACCCAGGTCTCACGGAGAACGTTCCGAACACAGGAAAAAAGGGACCCTCCGTGTGCTTCGCAATTCTCCGAGCGCCGCCTCAGAGCTGAAGATCCACTCTTCCCTCTCGGCTGTTGGCGGGTGGTCCCCGTTCATCGGCGTGTTCTGCGGCCGAGTCGTCTGGCCCAGCACGCGCCCAACGCGCACAGGCTCCTGCTGAGGGGCGGGAAGCAGTCCTATCGAAAGTCATGCGAGGATGGGCCGGATCCGAGTGCATCGAATCCGGAAGTGTGGGTGGGGGGGTGGGTGGCTGTTGCAGCCAATCCACGCAGCGCTCGGTTGGCCCCGGATAGAGCAGACCCTGCCACGGTTGCACCAGGAGCGAAGGGTGACCTGGACCCCCAAGACAGCCGCTTGCTGCGACTGTGACGGCGTCCAAGCGAGAAGGCAAAGGTGTGCGCCTGTTGGGCCCAGCGCGTGTGGGTGGCTGTGAGGCGCTGCGGGGGAGCGTTAGAAACTTTGGACTGCGACTGTTGGATCTCAGCCTCGAGCTGTCGAGATCGCGAACCACAGCCTCACGTTCCGCACTGGCACGCACGTTTGACGTGACGTGTCGAGGATCGGACAGTTTTGGTTGTGTCTTGGATGAAACGCCAATACCGTGCAAGCGCCCACGCCAGGAGGTCGTGGAAGTCCTCTCCAGGGGGCCAGCAGCCTCGCGGTCTGAGCGCCGCCACCTGCGCCAGCGCGCGGCCACGCTTGGCGCTTGGCGTGGCGCTGTAGGTCTGCGCGGAAAAATAAACAGCTGTGTCTGTGGCACATCCCCCAACCCAGACCTCGTGCCGTACGGACAACTCGGACCACCCTGCCTGCCGCTGGGCCGAGAATTTTGTTGTGTCCAGCGCAGCCGTGACCGCTGTGGCAAGGCATTTGACAAGATTGGGTGTCGGTACGACCATATCCAATGGCAACAAGTAGGGTGAGTGTATGGGACATCGACGACGTGTTGTGAGATGGAGCACAATACGTTAGTTTTGGCATTACCCCCATCCTCAGCATCACCGTCGTGACTACGAGGGGCCGTCAGGGCCAGCTCCTCTTCTCTCTCGCGTACGCTGCAGACGCGGCTTGACCGCCTTCGTAGCCCGCTTGCCTCGTTGGTCGAGATTAAATAGGGGCTGATCCGCATCGTGCCGCCTGCTTGTGTCGTCTCTGCCCCACCACCTTCCGTAGCTTGTCTCGCGCTCGATCATGGTCTGTATGTTTGCACTCTAGCCAACAACGACACTCCTTCTGTTCCCACCGCCAATTTCTTGCATGGAGACTCCCACAAGCGTGGCTGAGGTGCCGCTCGGCTCCGCCGTCGAGCCACGCCCGGTCCGAAAGTCGTTGGGCGTTGGTGGCGCCACTTCCTAAAAGCGTGCCTCAGACTGGGGATCACCGACGACGCACCAACGCGGCAGCACCGTGGGGGTGTGAAAACTCGCTTGAAAGGAAAAAAAAAAGCAAGAGAAAAAAGAAAGCGATGCGCACACTCCTGAGGCCACCCTCCACCACGATTGACACACACAAAGCAAAGAGCAACCCATCCAAACACAAGTCAGAGCCAGCTGAGCGGTGGCAGCAGAGAGGCCGGAACCGGATAAAACCATCCTCGCCTCAGTCGCGGGCACGCAGGGACGTGGGCGCCGGCTGCTGCCCACGGCCGCTGTTCTGCCGTCATGTAATACTCAAACAACCCTCACACCACGGGAGCCAACACAAAAACAAAACGAGAGAGAAAAGGGCAGAGGCTGTCGCGCCTCACCACGGTGCGACGCACCGCACCAGGTCGATTGTGATACTTGTCTTGGGGGCAGCCGGGCACGGCAAATTTGGCGCCAACATACAAAGTCATTCGTCCACTGGTCCACTCCCCCGTCCGAGGCACAGCCGAGGGAAGCAGAGCGCTCCTATCCCACCACCGCAGGCTGTGACCCCCCTGGCGCCTTCGGAGCCGGCGGCGGTGGCGCCGCAGCGTGCTCGACCACAATCTCCTCGACGACCTCGGCCAGGCGTGCGACAACCGCCGCCCGGTGACGCTGGTGCCGCCGCCGTCGCAGGGTGGCCGCCAGCTGCACGTGCGCCGCCTCCAAGCCGTCGACACTGAAGTCGTTGGTGGCGACCAGGAGACGAGCACGGAGGTCCGCCACCGCAGCGGGGTCGGCGGGCACGCCCGCGGGGGCGGGGGGGAGGGGGGGCAACCCCGCGTCGCCCACCTTACCGACGCTGGCATTGTCATCACCACCACCATCGTTGCTCGCCGCCGCAGCGGTGTCGCCGTCACGAGCACCAGACAACTCCAATCGAGCCGGGGCGGTCGCCTCGCCCTCGTAAGCATCACCGTCCACTGTGGTCCGTGGTAGCGACGGCGCCGAGTCGACGCCTGGACCGCCACTACCAGCAGCGGCAGATACCGTCGGCGGGTCAACGTCCATGGCCGTTTGTCCATTAGGAGTCGCAGCGGCCGACACAGGAGCGTCGGCCGGTGCATTATCCGTGTCAGCAGCAGCCGAAGGGGCGGCGGCCGCGGTGCCGTCCGCCTCGGCCACGCTCCCGTTGTCGTTGGTTGCACCCGCTGGTGTCGTACCTCCTCCGCACCCCGCCGCCGCCGCTGCAGGCGGTGACGCGACCTCGAGGGCGGCGGCCGCCGCCGCCGAAGCGGCCGCCACTCGCGCCGCAACGATCGCGTTGCACCTCTCGACGAGCGCCGGCGTGAGGCCGTCGGCCCATGCATGTACGACGTCAACGATAGCATTAGCGCGGCGGATGAGCACCGCTCCCTCCTCTGTGTGGGCCGGGTTGTACTTCAGGGCGTTGCGGACCATCTGGTCAAAGTCGGCAATCATGGCCAAGACGGTCGGATAGCGCCCGCGATCAACGTTAGCGGCGATGAGTGACAAGTCGACAGGGCGCTTGATGATCTCGTAGTAGTCGGGGGCCACCGAAGGATCGACTGGCCTCCAGAATGCCTTGAGCTTCTTGTCCGACAGCAGGCGCTCAAGAAGGGCACGCATCTCCATGCGAAGGACGCGCAGCACTGCCTCATCGTCACGGCGACGCGACTCAACAGCGGCGGCGGCCGCTGCAGCGGTCGCCGCGGCCGACAAGGCCGGCGGCGGCGGCGCCTCGACAGCAAGTGGCAGGGGCGGCGGTGGCGGCCGCGCACGACGGCGGCCGTCCACCCCTTCCCGACTCCGCCGCGCTGCCGACCGCGGCACTGCAGCGGCCGCAGCCAGCAGCGGCTCAAAGTGCGCGCCCCGTAACTCCTCATCCGGTGACTCCAAGCTGATCTTGTCGGCAAAAATGCGCATGTACTCGAGCGGCACCTGCTCCAGCGGCACATCGCAAGTGCCGAGAACCAACAAAGGCAGGGTGGTCGGGATGTCCCGCAACGCGAACTGCAGGGACGCCTCAAGGATGCCAGGAGAGCTGTCCCACCAGAGCTCCATGTGGGGGATGTACAGGATCGCGGGCGCTGCACGACATGCCTCCCGCACCGCCGACGCAAGAGCCTCGTCTCCGCCTTGTGTGCCGGGGTCAGCCAGCAGTGACGGCAAGTCAATGGCGTGCACGGGGCACCCTTCGAGAGCGTGTAACAAGGCAGGGCCAAGCTCGGCTTGGCCGAGGCCAGGTGAGCCGCACACCAGCAGTCGCGGGTGCAGCGTCGCCCGCTCGAGGAGATTCAAGCAAGGCGCGCCACCAATGGCCGCCACCACGTCCTCGTCGCCACCGCTTCCGCCCCTCGAATCTGAATCGGACTCCCAATAGCCGCCTCCAGCGTCGTCGTCGGACGTTGACTCACTACCGCTCGTGGCATGGCCGTTGTCTCCATGACGGGCACTTCCATTGCCGCCGCCGTCCGCTCGTTGCAACGCTGGCGCCGCCGCCAGAGCCGACGAGGTCCTGCCGATGCCCTCGGCGCCTCCAAAAGCGATGGCACTATCCCCCTCCACCACCGGCCCCGCTGGCCCAGCCGACAAGACGCCCGACGCGAGCCCCTGCGGAAAGATCCGACGGAGCACGGCAACAGCCTCCTCCAGTGGCCGCGCCAGCAGCGTTGCCAGTCGCGACGGCAGCGGTCGCGCGTACGTACGCGCCGCCCGGTGGCTGGCCGGCACAAGAGCCTTCATAGCCGCCACGAAGTCCCGATCCCGCACCGTCAACGAGCCCGCGTCAATAGCGAGCTTGGCGGACGAGTCGTAGATTTGTGGGTATCGCCGGCGGAGCGCGCGGAGAGCCGCCTCGGCACACAGGGCCCGGAGGTCGGCGCCGCAGTAGCCAACCGCCCGGGCGGCAACGGCGTCTAGCAGCGGTGCCGCGGGTGGGGGTGTCCACGCTCGCGTATGGATGCCGAGGATGGAGCGACGGGCGGCCATGTTCGGCAAGTTAAAGACGAGCTCCCGGTCAAACCGCCCCGGCCGACGTAACGCAGGGTCAATAGCATCGACCCTGTTGGTTGCGCCAATGACCACAATCTGCCCGCGCCCCTCCAGGCCGTCCATTAACCCAAGCAGTGTCGACACGATTGACGCGTGGATCTGGTCTTGGCGCGACGACCGCACCGGCGCGAGGCCGTCGATCTCGTCAAAGAAGATGATTGCGGGCGAGTGGGCCTCAGCCGCGGCAAACGTCGCGCGCAGCGACCGCTCGGCCTCGCCCACCCACTTTGACAGACAATCAGCGCCGTTGCGCATGAAAAAGGCCACCCGCGGGCGTGTTGGCGAGGCGGGCGTGGCAGAACCAGGGGCGAGTGTCGCAGCCGCTCCGGTAGCGGGAGAAGAGGAAGAGGCACCAGCCAACCCTGCGGGGGCTCTTGGAGAGCCCGAGGCCGCCAGCGCTACCGAGGACACAGCGGCGGCGGCTAGGCCTGCCGAATTCGCCAACAAGTCCGAGCCGAGCACGTCGGGCAGCGTGCCGTTCAGGTAGCCATTGGGTGCAAGGTGACCTACGGCGTCAGCGGCGACCGGCGCGGCAGACGCGGCCGGGGCAGCAAGTGTGCCGGGAGCGGCACCAGGGGCAGGGGGGAGTGCGCCAATGGCTGCAGCGCCAGATGCTGCTGGTCCACCATTTGAGGTGTCCACGACCATGGCATCGGCCGGTAGCGGTGGTGCTGTCGTCACTGCCGACGGCCCATCAACTCGTGCACCCGGCACACCGGCGGGTGCTCCGCCAGCCATGATGACGTCGTCACCAGCAGCGCCCAGTGTATCGGCAACCGTTCCCGGCGACCCGGTTGCCGCCGCCGCCCCAGCAGCACCCCCGCCAGGCACTACTGTCGCAGGCGCGGCCGCGCCGCCGGCAGTGGCGCCCGTGACAGCCCCCCCCTTCGCCGTCACCGCTGCCCCCGCCGCCACTCCCGCCGCCGCTCCCACTGCAGCCGCCGTCGCGGCTCCTGCCGTCCCTTCCACCCGCACGTTGCCGCAGCTCGCCGCCAGCGCGCGCGCACAGAGTGTCTTCCCTGTGCCCGGTGGCCCGTAAAACAGGACCCCTTTAGGCGGGGTCATGTGGAACTTGGCAAACACTTCGGGGTACAGCAGCGGTAGAAAGACCATTTCTTTCAGCGACCGGATGTGGTGCTCGAGGCCGCCCACAGCGTTCCAGTTGAGCGACGGGTCGACGGCGACAGGCTCGATGGCAGGGAGCCGCTTACTACCGCCGGCCGCAGCGGCCGAGCCGTCGGGGACACCACCGGCGGTAGCACCACCCGCCCGCGCATCAGCGCGCCCTTTGCGCCGCGCATAGCGAGAGCTCGACGGCCGCCTCGGCGTGCCGCCGCCGGTGATACCCATCGGACGCGACAGAAAGTCGAGTGCATCCGCACCGAGGCCCATGCCGGCGCCCGCGCCGCTGGCGGCGGCGGAGCGACGGGCGCGGCCGGCCGCTGCGGCCGCTGACCCGGGCCCGCGACGGTCGGCAAGCACCGCGCCCGCAGACGACGAGTCGGATGACGGGTCAGACGAGGGAGACGAGGAGGACGATGACGAGGCCAGGAACACAGGACCACCGCCTGCATCGTCGTCAGACGACGACGAGCTCGAAAAGCCCGCTGACAGGCCCGAGTCGGCGTCGATCGGCGGCGGCCGTGGCGGTGGGGACGTCCGCCGCCGATCGCCAGCCTTGCCACTGCGACGCGCGTTAGACCGATTGAGACGGGTGCGTCGTGGCGGCGGCGGTGGCGGTCGCGGCGAAGAAGGACGGCGGCGGTGACTGCTCGGGCGATCCCGTTTGGTGGCCGCCTTCGGCGCCGATGCGGGCGGTACCCGTTCGGGCCGCGGGCGGTCGCGGGAGCGCAGGCTGCGGCCAGCAACGGCGGCGGCAGCCGATCCCCCTGCAGAGGACGTTCGCACAGGCGCCTTCCTTCGTTGGCGCAACCGCCGACGCACATCCGGCGAAGCCTCGTCGCCAGCGCCATCCCCATCGTCATCCGCGTCGGCAGCGAACTCCAGATCGATGGCCGCTTCACGAGCGCGACGGCGGGGCCGCGTCACGGACGGGCCCGACCCGTCCGCGTCATCGTCAATCGCCAACTCGAACGGCGGATCGCGGTTGACGTCCGCCGGTGAATCGCCGTCATCGCTCGAGGCGCCCCCAGCGCCGCCGCCGTCGGGCTCGCCATCGGCAGGAATGCCACGCGAGCCAAATGCGTCGACCTCGCCGACAGAGCGCGTTTGCACGCCAGCGCCTTCAGCAATCACAGCAGCCGCCGCGGCAGAGGCGGCCGCCGCCGCATGCTCGTCATCGTAGCCACCATTATTGATGCCAGCAGAAGCAGCAGGGGCGGCGGCAGCCGCAGAGCGGGCGGCCGCCGCTGCATCAGCACCTGGCGCGTCGACCCACCCGTCCGGGCTCGGCTCCGACCCCCGGCGACGCAGAGCCGCGCGTTGCGCCCGCTTTTCGGCGCTCGTCATCTGTGGGGGCGGAGGTGGAGGCGGTAGCGGCAGTCGCGATCGCGCCGGTGACGATGGCGACTGCGTCAGTGGCAAGTCGTCACGCCGTGGGGGCGGTTTGACCTGCCGCGAGGATCGCCGTACGCCACCACTGTCGTCGTCGCCTTCGCCGCCCCCGCCATCGTCGCTGTGGTCAACGTACATCTTGACGTGGCGGGGCCGCTTGCTGCGCCGCGATGAGCTGTCACGAGGCCGCCTCGACGACTTGCCGGTCCTCCTCGGTGCGGCCTCAACGCCACTATCTTCCTCCTCCTCCTGTTGTTCCACGTCATCATCGTCATCCATGCCGTAGCGGGCTACCGGTCGAGCCAACCGTTGCCGCTGGGAGGAGCGGCCTTGACTGAGAGACACTGCCATCCGCGCAGGCGAGCCGGCGTCAGCTGCAGCACTCGTCCGCGGCCCGCCACCCCCATTGCGTGCCGGGGATGATGGTTGGGCACCGCTTCGACGTGTCATACGCCTGCCGTGGATGGCCTGCAGCCCACGCGCCAATAGCTCATCACTTTGCTCCTGCGCCCGGCGATGCTTAGATGACGCCGGCTCATCGCCCGACGAAGCGTCTTGGTATTCGGAGCCCTCTTCGTCGTGGGACGCGTCGCTAGAGTCGCCCCCGTCCTCCTCCTCCTCGTCCTCCGTCGCCCCGCCCCCCCGACCAGAGCCATTGGCACCGTGATTGCTCCCGCGGCGGCGGCGGGCGTCACGGCCACCCGCTTGCTTCAGCCCTTCCGCCGATGCGGCGTTCGCCAACAGGTTGAGTTGACCGCTCGAACCGCCTTGACGAGTTGCGTATGCACCATGAGTCGGGGGCACGGCGGGTGGGACCACGTGCACCGTGAGGCGGCTGCCGCGACCAACATACCGACACGACCACCGAAAGCGACGTCCGACACCGCGTACACCACACCACACCACACGGCACGACACAAAAATGCATGAAGAACCACGGGACGACACGTGCCACCAACAAATACATGCCAAGCACCAGAGAAGCGAACAAAAAACAGGGACAAGAGCAAAATGGTGAGCAATTGCTCTACACGGCCTACAAGCAGGCACCCGGAAGAGAGTACAACGCAGACAGCCCCAGCGTAGAGGCAGGTTTAACCAACGCATAACATACCCAACCCAATCCACCACTCACGCCACGTATCCCCCACACAACATCTGTCTCCAACGCACCTGGCAGCCCGGGTGGGCGGCATTGGTCCCCGTCAACGGGGGAAAAGCTCGACCACTTCCCACCGTCGGGCAGCTGTGTGCGGCGCCGCTACCACTGCAGCGAAGCTCCCGCCCGACCGACGTCGGCAGGCGGCTGCCGCGACCCACAACCGAGCACCGCACAAACGGCCAGTCCGCCGGGACGCACCGCAAATGCAACCACAGTCCAACGCGTTGGCAAGGGAAAGGTGGGATAGGGGAGGGGCGTAGGGAGGCGAGGAGGAAGGGGCTCCACGGCGGCCCGTCGTGGGTGCCGGGCGTCCACGAAGCGGCGCGTCAGGTGCGCGACGAAGGCGCCGGGTGGTCGGCGGAACAGTCAACGTGGCACCGAACCGGTCGCGGGCTCCCGCCACCGACCCAAATTCGCGCGGTGTGGGCGGGTGGCCTGCTGCGGATGTGGCTTGCTGGCGGTGTTGGTTCTTTTTGGCGGGCTCACGATGCTTGAGCTCCACGTGTCGTGCTTTTGAAAAGTATTGTTTGTGAGCTGAATTGAGCTATGGAAAAATCACTGATAACCGGTCTCAATTGACAACGCTCTGAACGAGGGAATGTCCGTGGGTCAACGCTTGTCACTCTAACCCGGGAGTAGTGCTGGCGCTCGCGGTGACGCCACCCGACGGGGAAGCCATCAGAAGCATACCCACTTGCCTGTGGTAGATACCACACCGTCCCAATCTGTCAAAGAAGGCGGTGGCAACCCCCCCTCACCCAAGCGTCGACCGACTCGCTGGCCACATGTCGTCCCACGGCACAGCGGGCAAGACATCGTTGTCGCCATCCACCGCTGCACGCATGCACCATGAAACACATGGCCGCAAAAAAGAGCAGTAGCACCGTTGTCTGCAGCCGCCTCGTCCGCTGTTGGCAGCCGCTCCAAACAAATCGGGCATTCGGTCGTGATGTGTGCGGTTGCGGCGAGTGGACGGGGTGCACGCCGCCACATCCGTGCGGTGGCCTTGGGTGGCCAAAGACCTCTTGGTGATGCAGTTGAAGAGAGCTGGTCTGTGTGCCAAGACGGCGCGGGAGGTAGCGTCGTGCCGGCCGCGGCCGACCCTCCTCCGCCAACGACTTGACATAGCGCCCACCAAGTTGCGACCGCTTCCGCAACGAAGAGGACGATGCTTAGCGCGATTACTGCTTCCACAAGTTGTGTTGTGGCCACTTTCACGCTGCTCTCCATTGCCACACCGATCACCCAGGCGGTGGCGTGGATCATCACGACGACGACCGCACCGCGACGAAACGCGGTCACCCCCACATCAAACGCCGAGCGATCAGCGTCAGTGACGTTCCCGCCATTGTTGCAGCGGCGTCCGGGTGCAGCAGCTGTCCGCATAAAGACGCCAGGGGTGGCCCCCGCAGACGCCATCGCCGCCACCGCCGCCATCCAGCCGGCAAAGCGGCCGCCACACATAGCCACACAACCAAGGAGCAAGGACGCAATACGCACGACGGCAGCGATCTCGGCGGGACAGAGAAGAACCGCCGCGGTCATCACGAGCGCCCGAGGGGAGGTAGGGGGCATGGAAGACAGCATTCCAAGGACTACAAGTCACTCAGCCACACGGCCTTGATGTCGGCAAAGCGTTGCGGTTCAGCGTGGTCCGTCTCTTGCACACATCCAACCAACGAGAGCAAACGCGGGCCAGACGCGACGAGAGGATCTGGTTCAGATCTGCCGAACCAATCCTGGCGCGCACAACGGACGCTTGACGCTGGCGCGGCCGCCACCGCATTGTAAGCTGTTGACCGGACACACCAGGTGTCGTCATCGTTGCCACCATACCAGCATTTCGGGCATCCTGTTTCAGAAGCACTCCAAGATGGGAGTTTGTCCGGCCAGCAAGAGCTCACGCGCTGTCGGCGCCAAGCCCCTGCTCAGCAGAGCCGGGCCCGTTTGAGCGATGGATGACTGCCGATGAGTTTTCTCCCCGAGCAGTTTGTATGCGGACCGGCACGGTAGCCGGGGATGCTCCTGTGAAGGTGCAACTAAATCGTGTTGGCGAGGAAAGAGCTATCACTGGGACCTTGCGCCCTGTTGCTTCGCTATCACTGGGGGGTGCTCCGTCCCTCTCTGAACCAAAGCCGCAGCGAGGGGCGTCGTAGAAACCACGAACGTCGCTTGTCGTTGGGCGGGGGGCGCGCACTGTCGGGGAGCAAAGGTAGCGGAAGGCGGCGCCGCTGCGTCTGAAGTAGCAACGCGGGATGGCCACGGCGTTGAGCGCCGCCTCCTGTCCAACCGCCATCGCGGACCACGTCCAACGGACGATGTCCAGGGCAGCACGCCACGTCGCGCCGCGCAGCATCCGATGCGGCAAAGGGGGGGGCGCGGTTTGGAGCTGTGGTGGCTTGGTTTGCACGTTCAGTCCGTAGAGAGCGAGACGACGACGCGGGCGAAGGGCACTACGAAAAGATTGGAGAGCGGGGCGACCAGACGACCAAGAGCCTGTTATCCTGATGCACGCTGCCACGTACCCATCACGGACATGCGCTCCCTCTCTTGATTCCCTTCTCAGTTGCTATTCGCTTGTTCCTCGCTCACAGTCACAGCATTCTAAGGCTCCAGCAGCCCTCCATTCGCCCACCCCCCCCCCGTCTTGTGCTCCGGGCAAAGGCAGGGATGGCCAAGTCCCACTCATGCCAAAGCACTTGGCGGTCACACGTCAGCCCACACATAGACACGTCAGCACTCTCTAAGCCACGTGGCGGACGGTGTATCGCTGTGCGCTCCGCACCCCGGATGAAGTGGCATTCGGGGTGGAAGCTGAGACCTCCCTGACCCGAGGGGATCGCGCGCCTCGACCGACACGCGGACCGCGAGTCGGCCCTTGCCGTTGGGCGCCCCGCCGTTCATGCGCTCCACCGCCCCCGTCGCCGCTGGCGGTGCGGGTGCCACCCCGTCGTCCCATTGCACCCGCCCTGTCGTTGTGTCTGGCCAGTGCCGACTGGACCAAGGGCGGCGCTCCTGTGCTGCCCCGCTGTGGACCCCGGTTCGGCGGGGGGCTTTCGCCACATTGCCGGGCCCCATCGCTGCCACCGATCCGCCCTCCCTACCGTGGGTTCCCTGACGTGCGGTGCTGCCCCGTGTTGCGTCATCTGTTTTGCTTTCAAGGTGGCAGCCTCTGCTCTGGAGTAGCCACCTCGTACTCTGTGGGTCTTTACCGGCTGCGACGCCCGTACTGTCGTCGCCCTACTCCCCCCTCCCTGCCCCGCAGTCCTGCCACCATGCTCGCCGTCCTGGCTCGGGCCGGGCGACACCCCACCTCTGGGCGGTGGGGTGGCATCCTACCTCCCCGCCCCGCCCCTCGTGCCTTCCTGTCGACCACCGCCGCTCTGTTGCGCGCGCCCACGGCGGCCCCGCCCTCCTCTTCCACGGCTGTGCCCGCGAAGGCGGTGTATATCCACCCAACTTCCCCCACGAGTGCGACAGTACCCATCCTCCTCGGCCTCCTTGGCGCCCTCGAGTCGTCCCACCCCGACGTTGGCTTCTTCCGCCCGATCGGCGGGCTGTCCAAGCTCACGGGCTCCCCGGCGGCGGCGGCGGCAGCAGCCGCCGCCGCCGCGGACGGTGCGGCCGCCACGGGCGCAGCGGCGGGGGACTCTGCCGACCCCCACGTGCGCCTCCTCACGGCCGTTTGCCCGTCGCTCGTCGGGGAGGCGGACGCGATGGTCGGCGTGTCGCACCAGGCGGCGGCGGCGGCGCTGGCGGGGGGCGTCAAGGGCCCCGACGCGGAGCTGCTGCTCGACACGGTGCTCGGCCGGTACGAGGCCTACCGCTCCTTCTGCGACGGCAGCGCATCGCACGGGCTGGTCGTTGCCGAAGGTGGGCACCTGCGGTCGGTGGCCACCTCCGACGCGACCGCCTTCCACGCGCAAGTGGCGCGGACGATTGGCGCGCCGATGCTGCTCGTCGCCGACGGCGCGTCAGGGGACGTGGAAGAGATTGTGTCCATGGCCGCGGGGGCGGTGCGGCACGTACGGGCGGCGTCGGCCGACGTGCTGTCGGTCATTGTCAACCGGCTGCCCAACGGCGTCGGCCGCGGGGCGGGCGGGTGGCGGTTGGCCGACCGCCTCGCCGCCCGCTTTGCCGCCGCCGACATCCCCTTTGCCGGTGCCCTGCCCTACGACCGCACGCTCGGCTCGTTGCGGATGAATGAGATCGCCGCGTGGCTCGGCGCCGACGTCCTCGGTGGTGCCGAGGTGCTCGACGACTCGGCGGTGGACGTGGATGGCATGACGGTGGCGACGCTGCAGTTGCCGGCACTGCTGAAGGTGCTCGGCTCCCAGCCGGGGGCGCTACTGCGGCGCCGCCGTGGGGCGGTGCTCGGCGCGTTGCGGGCGGCGCTCCACACGGCGCCGGGCGGCCGCATGCCACTCACAGGCGCGGCAGCCGTCATTCGCGACGCGGATCCGTCGCTTGACGATGCGGCCGTCGCGTCGCTGCTGCGCTTCCTCGGCGCTGGTGACGTTGGCGGGCGCGTTTGCGGTGAGGGTGGCGGCGGCCTCGCCGCCGCGGACGTGGAGGGGGAGGTCCGCCCTGGTGCGCTCTTGATCACCGCGGCGGACCGGCTGGACGTGCTCGCCGGCGCGCTGCTGTCGGGCCTCGACGTGCGGGCGCACGGGAGTGTGGCGGGCGTGCTGCTGACGGGGGCCAGCGACCGGCGGCCGGCGCTCGACCTCCTCGCGGCCATGGGGGACGTGACCGCCTCCGCCGCAACCGGTGCCGACGACGGTGTGGCAACCATGGGTGGCGGCGGGGCACAGCCCGCCGGCGCGGCGCGCCCCCCCGTCCTGACCGTCCCGCCCGTCTTGTCCGTGCCGACCGAAACGTTTGCGACGGTCAAGTCCCTGACCAACGTGCAGACCGACATTTACCCAACGTCCAGGCGCAAAGTCGAGCGCTCCCGCCTCCTCTGGGAAACGCACATTGACACCCCGTCGCTGGTCGCGTCGCTCGCGGCGCCGCGCGAGCCGGTGCTCACGCCGCACATGTTCCAACGCTCCTACATTGCGGCGGCCGCCGCGTCGGGCGCCCACATTGTCTTGCCCGAAGGCACCGAGCCGCGCGTGCTGCGGGCGGCGGCGGAAATCCTCCGCCGCGGCATCCTCGCCTTCACCCCCGGGGGGCAGCCGGTGCGGCGCGGGGCGGGCGGGGTGACGATCCTCGGCAAACCGTCCGACGTGTACGCGGCGGCCGAGGCGGCGCGCGTGAGCCTCGACGGCGCCTCGGTCGTCGACCCGACCGACACGGACGCGCCCGCGTTTCGGCGCTACGCCGAGCGCCTCGCGGAGCTGCGCGCGCACAAGGGCATGACGACCGCGCAGGCGGCCGAGACGCTGCGGTTCGACGTCAACATGTACGGCACGGCCATGGTCGAAGCCGGCGACGCGTCGGGGATGGTGTCGGGCGCGGCGCACACGACCGCGTCGACGGTGCGGCCGGCGTTGCAGTTGATCAAGGCGGCCAAGCCCGGCGGCGTCATCTCGTCCGTCTTCCTCATGCTCCTCCCCACAGAGGTGCTCGTGTATGGGGATTGTGCGATTGTTGCAGAGCCGACGGCGGCGGAGCTGGCGGACATTGCCATCTCCTCGGCGGCGACCGCGCAAGCGTTTGGCCTCCAACCCCGCGTCGCGTGCATCTCGTACGCGACGGGCGACTCGACGGTGGGCCCCGCGGTGGACAAGGTGCGCGACGCGGTCGCGGCGGCGCGCGCGGCGGCGCCGCACCTCCCCCTCCTCGGGCCCGTGCAGTACGACGCGGCGGTCGTGCCGTCGGTGGCGGCGACGAAAATCAAGGCTGCCGACGACCCCGACGGCGTCGGCGGCCGCGCCAACGTCATTGTGTTTCCAAGCTTGGAGACGGGCAACGCGCTGTACAAGGCGGTGCAGCGGAGCAGCGGCGCGCTCGCCGTCGGGCCCATCCTACAGGGCCTCCGCATCCCGGGCGCGGTCAATGACCTGAGCCGCGGCGCCCAAACCGACGACATTGTCAACACCATTGCCGTGACGGCGGTGATGGCGGCGAGTGGCAAGCGGGGGGGG
>Ga0115030_1000427_pt1 | contig 17062 bp, 21 predicted proteins | sample SidtaG_4_FD_87174 | JGI IMG/M metagenome (GOLD analysis project Ga0115030, IMG submission 87174) | Marine algal microbial communities from Sidmouth, United Kingdom - Sidmouth_Male1 metaG | ecosystem: Host-associated > Algae > Red algae > Unclassified | place: Sidmouth, United Kingdom | collected... | reverse complement strand
CGGCGTGCCACCGGGGTGAGCGACTGAACCAACTTGCTACAGCGCGGCGCTCGACGACTGCAAGCGCATCCGTGCATACCCAACAGATATTCCCGCATGATAGCGCGGCGTCCAGAGCCCCGGGGGCGTCGCTGGGTCCACAAACAGGTGCAATAGTTTGCAATAGTTTGCAATAGTTTGCAATAGTTTGCAACAGTTTGCAACACTTGGGACGGCGGTGCACCGCACCAGGCCACCGCTCCCAGTGTTCCGTGCCGTGCGAGGGGCCCCGCGCAGCAGCTTTGCACGCCACAGAACCTGCCATCTCCCCCAACTTAGGGAAAGACCCCGTGTTATACTCCTAGGAAATGTGAAGCTTGTCCCCCACCTCGGGAGGGATCTCACGGACGGCCAAGTGCCGCAGCACTTGGCACACGCGCCAATCCTCCCGACTACGGAGGAAGGGAAAGTCCGTCACCGTCCCCTCGGGGACGGCGTAAAGAGTATCCAACGTCCCCCGGATGGTCGTCCATATAGCCGTCATACGACGGCTGTCGACAGCTTCAAAGCGCTGTTCGACCATTGACCCCCCTAGGGGGGTCCACGGGTAGCGCCCATATTTTTCATTGACGACCGCGGGGGTCGCCCGCGCCCTCGGCCTCACGGTCGACCGCCATGTGGACCGGCGCATCGGGAGCCGTGGAAAACGCCATCCCGCCTCGAGAGCCAGGGAACCGGGAAGATACGGACGCCCCACTCCAGGGTGGGGTCCACGGACGACGCGGGACGCGGGGAGAACCCGGTCGCGCCCGACGGAGCCGTCCCCCCGGTGACGACAAGGGAACCGACCACGAGAGTCGAGGCCCCCAGTCACCGCTGGCGGTGACTGCCTTATGGGACTGACCCGAGGATTCCCCGGCTCGGTGAACCCGTCGGTCCCCCGCCGTATGGCGCCCCGGAGCGAGCCCCCAGGGGCACGCTGTCAGGGAGCCACCGGGCAGGGTTTCCCCCTGGCCTAGGGAGGGGGTCGCGAGACACCGCCCCCGGTCCCGCGAGAGGCGGGCCCTGAGGTGGGGGATCTGTGGGGAAAACCCCCTCTTAGGGGTGACACGACCCCCCGGCATGAGCCGGGGACGGGTCTTGACCAGTCACGTAACACCCCCCCAGAGGGGTAGCGTGGGACAGCCCCCTTGGGCGGTTGTCCAGGGAGCCCCAAGGCCACACATGAAACGACCCCTCTAGAGGGGCGTGAGGCGGGGAACACCCAATCGGGCCCCCCTGGAGGGGTCTGACACACACAAGGGAGACGCACGTCTTCCCGAATCCGGGCCCTCTGGGGGGACCGGGAAGCTCGGGGAAGCTTCTGCAATCCGAGCGTAAGCCGGACCGAGATATGATCTCGACCAGGGATAAAATCCCACCGGAACTCTGTCCGGGGAACTTGAAAGCTCTTGGGATAAGTCCCGAGGTATTGGTTTTCGGTAGATCCTGAAATCTAGGAAGTCTTGGTGACTTTCTTGTTTCCGCCAGAGACGGGCCGGGGTCCCCTTCCAGAGGAAGGGCTGTCAGGGATGCTGGACAGGGGCCACTAGAGGCCCGGGCCTGAGACCGTGGCCCGTTGGGTACCGGTCCCCCCATGGTAGCGCTAGGGGGTCGGGACTGTGCACGTCCTGCGTCTTGTTTCTGAAGGTATATGAGTGTACGCTTTGGGGTCGTCGTGCGCGTTGGGATAAATCATCGTTGCGTTTGCGTTTCTTCCGACGTTTTGGTGCGCTTCGCGCCCTATGATCCCGGCGTTCGCGTTGTGACTCTGGCGTAGCGTTCCGCATTCTGTGCTCGGTTTTCTGACGGGTTTATACCCCGTCGGCTGTGAGGGCAGGATCGACTACACTCATGGCAGCCAGTGAGCGCATTCCTATGTTTGAAAATAATTGACGGTGCGCGACGTGATGTATTCTTCCGGAAATGAGATGACGGCACCCTAGTGTCCCCCATATCAGCCCGAAGGCGAACGGAGGCGCTTGATGCTGTCCACGTTTCTGGCGTTGCATTGAAAGGATCCAACAGGCTCGCTGACGGAACGATGATTCGGCACGGCGTGGACAGTTTCTGCCGGCTCGGTGCTGTCGTGTCAGTCAACAAGAGGCGGTCGAAGCGCAATTCGGAGTGTCATGCGCCACGCTCTTCGGAGTGTCGCCGGACCTCCGCATCCCCCTTAAAAGTCAAACATTCTCATGTTGAGATCCGACGAAGTCGCCGCCGGCACGGGAGCCATAGCAACGCCCCCTTCACGAATCCTCTGACAATTTCATAATTTTCTGACAGAGGTTTCAAAGCCGAACGACCCAGATATCGTATGAATTTGTCTTTTTAGGCCATCATGTCGTTTTATATGCCTCCTTTTGCTCCCGTGTGCCTGTGTATCCTCGAAATTGTCCAAAGAGTGGGCAGACAGCAATAGGTGGGGTGACACGAAAACGTGTTGGCTGCTCCCATTCTGGTCCGTTCCCACGAACTCCCCCCCCCCGTCCTCGGCCATTGAGGATCGCTAGGGCCAGTACAAGCGTCACCGCACCCCTCTCGCTCATTGAGGTGTCTCGATGTTCCTCAGACCTGAAAAGACACAGCTGCTATCGTTTGTACAGTCTCAGACGGTATCCAACCATAACCTTTGTCACGAGAGCTACAAAAGTGTCGGCAGAAATGGACGATATGGGCCTCAACTGATGTCAGTCGTACGATGCACGCATGGCCACCATTTCAATACGCTTGCGGTAGGCTACGTGGCTTTCATCATCAAGCATGTACCCTGAAAATTAATATGCCACAAAGTATTCTCCGTAGATCCGCTTGCTTGCCTCAAAGACTCCCACGTCATTGATAGAGGGCATGTCGTGTTTTACGCAGTGAGCTGGTGTCTGCACGGGCGGACTGCTAGGCCCGCGAGTTGCGCGCGAACTGTACATGCTTGAGCAGCATGGAGTGCCTTCGGTCCGGATAAGGGCGCATGTTTCGGAAAAATTGCGTAGTACAGAAGCGCACATGGACTCTAATGGGAAAAGTCACGCATGAGGACAGATGGCACCTGGAAGTGATCAGACCATAAAAACAAGTCGGAGAAAGGATTGCACACGGAAAACAAGAACACGGCCATGACGAGTGAGTGAGACGCATCTCCACCATGTCGTCAGAACCGCAATCCACATGAAAAAACATTGGCTTTTTGCACTTCCAAGAACAATTGACATGCAAATTTCTGGCCCGTTTCCTGCAGTTAACGGCGTAATATGACCGCTGAAACAGAAAACAGGTGCATGACCAGTGAATATTTCTAAATCGACCATAGTTATCGGCGCATCCGTTTGGCTCTCGAGAACCCTTCGTTCGGACGCGTCTCTGCGCTTCCAAGATGAAGCGAAGCGCCGATGCCCGTCGAATCCATATCCTGTCCTGGAAGTACGATGTCGATTGGAAGTCGCCCGGGGGGACACTGGGTTTCCAATGCAGCTGCCAGCCTCATCTCCGCTCATCAGATCGGGTGCGCTTGATCCGGGGCTCTTTTCCGCCTTCTTAATCCGCTCAATTCAGCAGCCCGCGCAGCTGAGAGTACTGCCCTCTCTGCATTATAGGCTCGCACGCCAACCTCAAAATCACCGCCCATAGCCGATTGTGCTGCCCTCCCCCCGCGCTCCCCACGGCAGACTCTGAGTTCCACTCACCTGCTAAAAGCAACGGCACCACGTCAGCGTGCCGTGGTGGTGCGTGCCGGAATGACACGCAGGCTGCGAAGCGTCATGCGCACTTTCCGCTCCGGCGCGACTAAGATTGTGATCGATAGGGACAGGGGCGATCCAGGTGGGTGCAGTTCCGAGAAAAAGTGCAGACACTCCAATTTTTGCCTAGCCGCACAGGAATAGACACTCAAGGGGAACGAGAACAAGGGTGCAGAGTACATTCTGACGGCTGTTAATTACAATATCAAACCACATTTCAGGCAAGGTGCTTGGAAACATCTGACTGAGAATAGCACTGCCAGACATTTCATCAAGGCGAATGTGCCGCGGATGCCCTGCTGACGGGGATTTGGCGGGCGTATCTCTGAAATATTTCAATTCGTTGAAGCATCATCCCTCTCTCTTCGTGTTGCCAGTCCGTGAGACACCTCTGTCGGGATTGAGACTGCTTTTTGCATACTGCGGAGGCCCAGAGCTGAATTTCAACGCATATCAAAGGCGGAACGCCCGAGAAACGACAAGAGACGATGCGCAACGACGGGAGACGAAGGGACAGGCAGGTTATCTTAAGTGGGGGCGAACTTCCTTGGTTGGGGCACTGGACACGCCGTCTATCGAGGGGAAACCTGTTCACAGACCCGCAAATGTTGATTGGCTGCAACGCAAGATTCTAGCAGATGAATTAATATCGCTGATTTTCCGGTTGTTGCTGCTCGCGTGTCGCTGTCTTCGCCACGGCCCTGATCCTCCACGCAGTGGCACTACTGTTCGGCTCCTTTCTCAAGCCCTGCAAAAAGGCGGTGCAAGACTTCCTACTTCCTGAGAGAGTTTCCGAAGAGTGAAGAAGAATCTTCGTATCTGGCTGTGTACCTTTCGTATCTTGATCCAATGCTCAGCCAAATTTGAGGCTTCACACACTCTCCGCCACATCACCGTAGTCCACGCGGCCCGCAAGACACAGAACTCAGAGACTCCCAGAATGACGGACAAGATCCAAAAACTTTCCGTCGCACAACGGACACAAAAAATGGCAGCGGGGCTCGCATGAATGCGTCAAGCATAGAGCATCGGCTGGTTAATGACAATTCTTACGGCGTGTACGGCCTACACACTATAGATGGACAACAATCTACGAAGAGAGTACACAGAGAAATGCAGGACAACATGAACGATCGCGCCCTCCGGCCGTGCACTCAGCGCACACATGGACCCCCCCCGCCCCCCGACAACCCCGTCCCCTCCCTCCACCGAGTCCCCAAGCGCCAGGAAAACAAAGCTGGCCACCCTAGACTGGACGACACGGCCACCTAGCTCAGTGTGACACTCTGCGCAGTCCAAAGGACGCCGTATTCCCATGATAGCATGGCAACTGCGGCCCCTGCGGTCCTGAAGGGGGGGGGATGGTGAGGCGGGGCGGGCGCGGCGCAGCGGTCGGCGCGACGGCGGTCGCGTCGCCGACCGCATGCTCGTGTGCCACTCTGGGTTCCAGTTTGATTTTATTTCCGACGTGCGGCGATCCAAGCCTATAGGATGGCGGGATAAGTTCGGAGGCAATAGACTTGTCGAAAACGCATGAGTTCTGGTGTTGTTCGAATCTAACAAAGCTGCAGTGTCTGAAATTTTGTTAGCCAATTCTTCTTGTAGTGTGGTTCGTCGGTGTGTGCCTCTCGGGCAGACGCTGACTGTTGAAAGGTCAAAAACCAACTACGCCACATTACCGGTGTGACTGGCCTTGGGAGCTGAACATGACCACTTCAACACTCCCTCCAGCTCCTCAGGGCCAGGCTCGTATGACCCACGACTTGGAAATTCCTCTCCTGCAAATTCCTCCGTCCCCCTCCTGGGGTGCAGCCGTGGCGAATCTCAAACCCGCGACCTCTCAGAACTTAATCCAGCGCGAGCTGGGCCCATATCCTGTGAAGTCGGTGTGGTCAAGTGGGTGTGTTGAGGAAGGTCGTCTTCACATCCTCGTGGTTAACGTCCTTGTCCTTGGCCGCCGCCACCGCGAAGAGCGCGCGTGTCTTGGCCGAGCTGGGCACTGGTGCCCATGTCTCATCAAAGTCGCGCCCCGGCACTTGGTTGAAGCCTTGCGCCACCAGTCGCACCTTGTACAGAGTCATGGTGCCCTCAGAATCGTGCTTTATGTCGTACGCGTACAAAGATTTGACAGCCTCACGCTTGTTGCTGCTCCTGGTCTTGGACCAGGCACAATGCTTCTTGTGTGCGAACAAACCTTCCTTCTCAGCCGCTTTCCAAAGCGGCTTTTCCGATCGCGCACGCGCCTCCTTCGCATTGGCGGCCGCCTTGGTCAGCTCCCATCCCCACAGAGCTCCGCCCTTTTGTCCTTATGCAACGTATGCCGTCGGTTTACGCTCCCACCAGGTACCCTTTGGTGCCGGCTTGCGCTTCGACCGCCGGGGGGCTTGCACCCCCTCTTCTCCACTCTCTGTGGTGGAGCCTGGCAGCACGTCGTGGCCATCATGAGCCGCCGTGTCCTCGCCGGCGTCATTGCCATCGCCGTCTTCTTCTTCAAGTCCGTTAGCCTCGTTGGGCCTGACGTCGCTCTCTGACGACTGCTGCGACGCATACTCGTCCCCGCTTGGGGCTTCCGCGTCCAGCATGTCCATGGCGCCGTCCTCCCTGTCACCATCTGTCTGACCGGTCAGGAAATGGGTGGACGCAGGGCCAGGAACAGAAGTCTTCCTGATGGCCTTGCCTGAAGTCACATCCATGAGCACATCTCGGCGCTCAAAGACTCTGTTTGATCCATCCTCTCGGATGCTGTAGGTCTTTTCACCAAAAGTGCAGCCGAAAAAACGGCCGACGTCGGTCCTGGGTCCCAGCTTTCGCTGCCGCTGCTTGGGCTTCAGAGCCCATGCCCGGCTCCTCCAGACTCGAAATGTTTTCACGTCGGGGCGTCTCCCCGTGAGGGCTTCGAGCGGTGTGGCATGTTGACCCGCCTTGGGGGATCTGTTGAGCACAGGGATGACGGATGACAAAGCCTCGGCCCACAGCACCTTGAGCACGTAGTTTTCCGACTCATTGACAGAGCCTACGACAGACGCGATGCTCAAAACTCCGCTCGCGAGCACCGCTTCCCCATCACTGAGAGTATAGCAGGCGTTGCCAACGAACACCCCGGCACAACTGCAGCGGTCGACCGCTCGGACCGACAGAACGTTGTCTGTCAAATCCGGCACAAGCATGGCCTCATCCAGGACCATGCGAGACGTGGTGTTTCCCTTCCCCACGTCCATGGACGCGTATCCGTGCCCCTTGATGGGAACCTTGTGGCCGACAGCTACAGTGACCTTGGCCCCGCTCCCTGTCATCTTGACGGTGAAGTCCGCGTCCTGGGCGGCCATATGATTGGTCGAACCCGAGTCCAACACCCAGGTCGAGGACCCGCTGGTGCTCCCGGAAGCGTTGCGCTTCCTGGCCTGGCCTGCCGACGCAGCGTAGGCCAATGCGGCGCGGGGAGGTGCACCACCCCCACCGCCACCTTCAAGACGCCGGCCATTTGGCTTCTTGTTGCCCTTGGCGTCGTCAGCCTTTTTCTTGAGACAGTCGCGCTTCATGTGCCCGTTCTTGTCGCAGTAGTAGCACACGACGCGCGCTTGTCCCACGGCTTCTTAGAATCCGTTGCCGCAAACGCTTGCGACTTGACGCCGGCCGCCGAGGACGACCGCTTTTGGCTCCCCCGCTGCTCCACCGTGAGCAGCTTGGCGCTCACGTCAGCGAGGGTGCGCTTCCCGTCCATGTTTTCCAGGACGGTCTTGATCATGTCATACTCGGCCGGAAGGCCCGACAGGATCTACAGGACAAGCATGTTCTCGTCAACCTGATTTCCCAGCATGGAGAGCTCTTGACGGATGCCCTTGGCGCTCGACATGTACTTGATAATGTTCTCGTCGCTGCCCTTCTTGACGTTGCTCAGCTCATGAATGAGCTGCAGCAGCCGTGCGTTGCCTCGCGCCTCAAAGATGTCCCCGGTGCGCATCCCACGCCTCCTTGGCTATACTGACCGCCGTCACTGAATAAAGATGAACCGGCTTGACCGACATCTGCATAGTCGCCAGGGCCGACTAGTTCATGAGGTCCCACGCCTCAGCTGTAACGTCGCTCTTAAGACCGCTCCCAGACGCGGGGCGGTCCGTCACAACCAGGGCTTTTGAGAATCCGGGTTTTGCAGCAGAATCTGGGATATATCCAGATATATCCAGATATATCCGTTGGAATCTTCTCGCCATCCGATGTGAGAGCAGAACGGAAGACGCTGCTGGAAAGCTCACCTCAGGCTCAGGCTCTTCGTGGAAAGCCTGATGAACATAACATGTTGCTGCGAGCAGGATGCCGCTGCTTACAGAACGGCGCTTTTTCCGATTCATGATTCCGAAGCCCCTGGTCACAACCGCCGCCCAAACATTCTCCTTCTTCATCTGCGCACGGCAGTACACAGCCCAGACCTTGACGTCTTCGTCCAGCTGCGCGAAGCGGGGGCCGGCGTAGCGGCCGTACACAGACATGACGATGACAAGCACGCCACTAGGCGCGGAACTGACGACGTGGGAGGCTATACCCGCCTGCCCAACGCCGGAACACACGGCAACCCAACCAAGGTCGTCCCGCCAACAACGGCACGGAAGACGACGATGATCACCAGCGACACTGGGCCCAAAACTTGTGAAGAGGTCAAAAACCGACTACGCCACATGACCTGTGTGACTGGCCTGGGGAGCTGAATATCACCAGTTGAACACTGACGGTTCTGGGATGATGATGAACAGTAGTGATAGTCGTTGCTCGCGCCATATCATAGAGCATCTGTCTTGATGAGAAGGTATCCCCCTTACCTCATCGAGCTCGGATCTGGATCGGTCGGAGTATGATTCGCAGGACCTCCGAAACATCCGGCGTTGATCTGGCACTGTCCGATCGGCAAGAGCAGACTAGATCCAGATCCGGAACTCAGTTCCTGCGCGCAGCTTTTACAGTTCCGCCTCTAATAATCCGTGTTCTGCAGCGTTGCTGCACGTCCTATTCAGCAGATACAGTATTGACCGCCGACTCACTGTTTCCGCGCATTTTCGTTCACAGCAGTAAACGTTTTTCTCATGTATTGGGTCTTCCAATCCCTTCAAATAGGTGAGGCACATCTTCAGGTACGATAATCCGCCTCTTCACCCTTGCAGAGCCTGTTGGTCCCCAGGCGCAGCCAGAGGGTGGCAAAGGGCCACCGCCACGGCCAATCATTGTCTTGGAGAAACAGATGGCCATCCCTCGTTCCGTACATTTCTACGCCCCGCGATTCTTCGAAAACCTGACTTCGTTCGCATCAGCGGCGGAGCGGAAATTCAAATTCAGGGTCTGATGTCTTTTTCATGAGCAAACTGGAAGCTTGGGTCAGTGAGGGGTGCTACTTCTCAACAGAAGCATGCTAAGGAAGGCGCATGTTCAGTGGACGGATCCGTGTTTTGGAGCTCGTTCAGCACCCCATGTTTTTATCACACTCAACGCGATCCAGCTTCATTCCCATACTAAGTTCCGTACCACGCCCCCACTGCAGAGCCGAGTGCGTCCCTTCCAAAGAAGGTGTGAGTGCGTCGAGGAAAAATAGAGCGTCGGCCAGTCGGGCGTAAGAACGAAGTGTGCGCTAAACGTTGGTGTGCGACCCAATGTTTTTATAATACTCACATCTTACCCATTTCTAACTTTGGAAAGTACGGATCAACGGGCTAGTCGATTAGAACTTCTCATTGATGCGACAAAGGCACAGCAGCCACTTCCGTGTGAGCGCCGCCTTCCATGTGAGGTCGTCGGTCAGCCGAGGCGGCTGCAGCACCGAGTAGGAAGGCGTGAAAATGTTAAGGGGGGGGGAACCCTGGCTGTCGATATGGCAGGGCCGGCGCAGAGAGACGGGGAAGAGGCAGTACATAGTGGAGTGTGATAGCTGCGTTGATGAGGGCCGGAAGTGATTTGAGTGGAAGGGGTTGGTGACGGCGTGGGGGGGGGCATCATGGCCATCATGGAGACCTTCTTTGAGGGCAGGGCGCACGGCGCGAGATGATCTGCCTTATGACAACGCGGAAATTATGGACATGGTGCCCGTGGTGACCCGGTTCGAGTGCTCGTGGCACATCCTGACAAACGCGTGCGGCCTCAACTGGCTTAATCGACCGGTTTTTGGCGTGCGTAGAGGCTCAGGGGGGAGTTGCATGCCAAAGCACAGTTCAATTGGACGGCGGCGAGGAGAGTCGCCTCCAGTACAGACAACCCCTTCCATGAATCCCCTACAGAAACTGTCGAAGAAGTTGCCTCTTTTCGCCAGAATGGATCAGACGGACCTGATTGCGGAAACTATGGACGACGAAGGGGGTCTGGGGGAACCACAGGGGAGAAGCGCAGCACTCTATTTGACATGCTTCTCCCTCACTCCAAAACTGTTCGGCTGCGCTGCCGCACGGCCTCCCTGTTGGAGATGTTTAAGGATCCCTCGTGATGCGCTGACAACTGCCGGCGGGTGGCGCCCGTTATCGAAAGAGGAACAATAACCGCCACATTTTCCATCTGTACGTCCCGGAAGTGCTCCAGTGTTTTTTTTCTGTTTTCTCTTTTAATCTCATTGCGGGGTGCACGGTGTAGCCTGGCGATCGAGATCTTTGACAGAGACGCCAATACTGAGAATGCGCCACACTCGCCAAAAGCACCATAACAGCAACCGCATCCGACCGCAGCCGCCACCACTAATAGACTTCCACCAGCGCATGCCCGTGTCACGTGGCTCCAGACCGCCAGAAAATCCACAGAAGCCCGCAGATATAAAATCCACGTCGTGCCGTGGAAACCGCTATCCGCCGCACCTCAATGAAGATGTCTACCCCCCCCGCCCCAGTTCCTCACGCATTGGCCCCCTAGCGCGCACACATCAGCGCTATCAAACAACGAACTGGAAGATCTGAAACAAATATTTCGCCGCTGCTACAGTCCCATCTGTGAGGGCCCTCAAAAGCGCAGCTTTTCATCCCCGACGGCCGGACTCAGTCAATCAGTATCCGAAGCTCTGTTCTCGAGGCAAGACGTGCCTCCCGTCAAGCCTGCGGTGGCCATTCGTCACGAAAGTACCTAATAAAAATCCATTATCATTCCATGGTTGCAGCATCGGCAAGCCATAGTTGCTGATCTCAAAAATTAAAGCCATTGAAAACTTGTTGACATCATCTTGCGGCGAATGTGAACCAATAGAGCTGAACACATGTTGCTGGACTGCTACTGATCATTTTCACATGGCAGTACGTCCGTCGAATGCGTTTCAGCATGCTACAACAGTTCTGTACGTTTGATTATCGCCGCAGAAGCTCTTTTGATCCAGGGAATTTCTACCATCTCGCCGCCATATCTATTGGGGATACCCATGCCGTGGACTTGTCCTGACTGACGTCCAGGCTAGTACGGGAACGCACCTGAAGCTGTCGAGCGCTCGTGGTAGAGGCGGGTCCCGCGTGCACGGCGGCATCCAAGAGTGCGCAACAACCCACTTCCACAAATATAAATTATTATAGCTTCCTTGTTGTGGCTTCTTCGCATCGAGTCTCTCTCGATAGCTCAGTTGGCTGGACGAAGAGGGCAGGCCTCCGGTTCCGATGAAGAGCGTCTGACTGTAGCGGGGTTCGATGTTATCAGAATGTCGCTGGTTCGATTCCGGCTCGAGAGATTGTTGTTTTATCAGATCAGCACATTTTGTCCTGGAGACAGGGACCGAAACTAAAACTGACTAGGGCCGCTGACGTGAGAAATTTCAGAGAGCATATCCTTCGAAAGGCCACTAAAGATCAAAAAGAAAGCGAAGAGTCACCATAAGGCGCAAAATCAGAAGAAAAAATTGCTCAAACGTAAATCAGTTGCTGTGACTGAGCGCAACCACAGTAGGTGATCTCCACTGCATCCTGATCTGAGTCGTGCGACTTCTGCCGGAAACGTGCACCTTTTCAAAGACGTAAATGCTTGCTTGACTTCCGAGCAGAGCCGCCTAACTCCTCGCCTCTGCGGTCTCGGCGCCGGAGCGGTCCGACGCTCTCAGTCCGATGGAATCCCCCCCCACTGTCTGTCGACATGGGTCACGATGGCGACGACGCCAGCCTGCTCGTCCCCCCGGACAACGTCTTCAAGCGTCGCTTTACGTTAATTCACGCCATCCTTGAGACGCAGCTCACGGCGCGCTCTGCCCTCGGCTCCATTCACCGTCTTTCCTGCCGCCTGATCCTATAACCCGTCACTGTCGCCTTACCCGTTGCTGTTGCCGGCACTGGTTGAGGATTTGAGCTTCTCGGCACGCGTCTGACCCAAGCTGCTTGTGGCGGTCGGGTCCCTCTGGTGGCCGGCCGGCCTGGGCGGTGGTGTACGTGGCCGGCAGATCGGCCGTGATGATGGCTGGACGGCTTTCGTGGGCCCTACGTTGGCCTCGCTCAGCGGCCGGATTGGGGCTGTGATGTCGCCGTCTGATTGGACCACGTGCGCTTGGATATCTTGGCCGCTGCTGGTGGCGGTTGTCGGACTTGATGTTTCTCTGATTGTCTTTCGCATTGTTTGGAGGGACTCAATTTTCGCATTACGGGTGACCTGCATTGGCCGGCTCCGATTGGAGGCCGAGCCACGGGCTCCCGCGGGTCGCTTGCTTCTACATATTTCCGCGGGTTGGGACCGAATAGCGGTCACCCAGCACAGGCGCCTCGTTTGCCCACTAGGGGCCGGGGTGCTGACGTGTGTTGGCCCGCTGTGGCCCCACTAGGGGGCCACCGTGGGGGCTCTTAAGGGGAGGTCTCGGCCTCCCCCTCGTGTCCAGAAGAGAAACCAACCGTGCCTTGGTTCTCTTTCTCCCTCGGGTCTCTGCCGTAATACCTTTGTCCCCCTCTTTGGGACGGGCGTAGACTGCACTTTTCCTTTGCCGGTTCCTTCTAGGCCTCTCTCCTTTGGGCCCCAGGGGTTGTTGATTTCCTGTCCGGACTTAAGACAGAAAACCGCTACACTACTGTTAGGGGACGCCGTCATTGTGCCTCTGTTCATGCGCATGATGACCCGTCTTTGTACAAGTCCATGTGCGGCGATTTTCCAGATGCCTTTGATGTGATTTGGGAGATCGCTCGAGAGCTCGTGGAGAGTCCTATGGACCCGCGGCTGCACCGCTTCATGGACGTGAACGAGTTTCGACGCCCAAGGTGCAGAGTATGCTCTGCACATGATAGTTTTCTTGTGAACTTCGTTCCCTCGAGTGGAGGAGACGAAAGGGCGCTTCCCATCCGGACAGTTGCCTTCAATTTCGGGGTGTCTCCTGCCACGGTTAACATCTATTTTTCCCATGGAATTCCAGGCACGTGCGTGCAATATCCAGGCCTTCAGGGCGGTGGCGCGCTCGGCGAAGATTCGACACCGGCCACGCCGGCCAAATCCATTGCCGCGAGCGCGAACGGGGGCACGTACGGCCACGTTTCCGTAACGGGGGGGGCGTTGGGCGGGGAAAGGGGTGCCGCCGCCGCCACCGCAGCGGCGGCGGCTTTCCGGCGTCGCGCGACGCCCACGGGAAGGGTCGTCACTCCGCCGCGCAGCGCGCCTGCGCACGGCGGGCGGGGTGGCCGATACGGCGCACGGCCGGGCGGATGGGACCGACTGCCGCGCGACGGGGCGCCTCTAGCCGCGCCGCTAGATGGTGTCAGAAACCGCCGACAAGCCGCCGCAAAAGAAGCCGGCGCGCAGGCACAATCACCTACGAGGCATCGCGGGCGCGTCGAACCCCGAAAGTCTCTGCGCGCGGTCGCCGCGCGCAACTCGGGGCGGTCGGGGGGGGCAGGGGGGCAGGCGCCGTCCGGGCTCTGTGACCCTTGTGGCAGGACAGTCCTTCTTAGCCGCGTAACTTTATTCTCTCTTAGCTTTATCGTGACGCTTCCAACACTGCCACGCCCTCAGATCTCTGAAGAAACGAATGCAGGCGGCCACCTCTGAAGCGGAGAGCACGCCCCGTGATCTAAGTATATGCGTGCATCACTACGCTTTGAAAGCACCCTGTCGTAAAGGCCAGCGAATGTTTTCCCTCCATGACAGTTTCACGTTTTCCTGTCCGATTGTGTGGCAGACTGCTGCGAAGAGGCGAGAAACGAAGGGCCTCGTTAATCGGTTACCCTTCGGGATCATCTTCGTGGATGGTACGAAACTGCGTCGATGGCGTCCGACCGACACCCAGGACCAGCTCCAAGCCCACGATCGACACTGTAACTTTCCTTGTACGTGGACCAATCGAAAGGCCAGGAAGTATCTGAATTTCGGACACTGTCTCCTCATGCAGTTCTGCGTACTGGAAAAGCACTTTCGGAGCTTAAGAAACCTGAAATAAATCTTAGATCTCTTGAGAAAGCACATGGCCTGCCCAGAACTCCCTTCATGCCCTCTTCAGGCCCAAGCAAGCGGCTTAAAAATCGGAAGAAATCTGATTGTGAGTGGCAATCAGGCACTTATGAGACTGAGGAATTTCTGTCCACTCCGATATACTCAACATTGGCATTTTTGAGTCAGATCCGAATTTTGACTCAATTTCTTGAAAACAGATAGGAGACATATCCGAAACCAGAAAGCGTAGGATATGAATAAGAGTCGGGATTCTATTCAGATTTTATCGGATTCTGCAACAACTACGTCGGACAGAAAGTACTTGCGATGCAGATTGCCAGGAAAGAACGAAGAGCAAGTTGTGGTTAAAAGTGTGAACGCGACCTACGAGGGACCATGACGCACTCGCGACAGCGATTGCCAGGCAAGGTGCGCAAGCATCGTTGCCCATGTCGCTACCTAGGTTCACCTCCATGGCTGAGAAGTGATCTGACTAGTACAGGCCGCCCGTCGGCTGCCGCGCGCGACAAAAGACGTGAATCCGCCCAATTTGCCCAACACTTTCTCCCTATACGATGTGCCCTGAGATGGCTCACTGCTATTCAGTACGTGTCTAACATACTACTGCGTGTCTCGTGCCGGTTTCGAGCGTGCGGAACCGTCCTGCGAGTCAAATTACCTCAGGTAGTGGCATGCCTGTGTTTGACGACTAGTAAGTCGTCGTACTTTCGTCTATCCGCTTCAGAGCCATTAAAATGGCAGTGTCATTCAGATAAGTGAAAGCATAATCGGGCTTGTTCTTCTGTAATCTGAGTATATCCGAGTGTATCTATCCATTTTATCGGAGTGTCTTCTATTCACATAAGCCCCAGGTTGCAATGGCTCTGCGTGACTTCGGCAAGACACGGTGAATGACTTGCAAGATTAATGGCGGCAACTCTCTGCCAATGGTTCGATCGTGGCTTGTCGAACAACCAATTCGACTTCAAATATCTACGTGGTGTCGTCGGCACTGCCTCCCTTCTTTCTGCGACTGACATTTTTAGGAGATTACCAATACCCAGTACGAATACATGGGGGGTTCTGGACAGTTCGCAATCGGCGTGTCCACAAAAGAGCGGTTGTCTGACGACGCCGCCAGCAAAGCCTGTGGCGCCAGTCACCGCATGGTTTAAGGTGGTCTGAATCTCCTTGGAATTCACAGTGGTCCGATGTGCCGGCTCAACCCCAGAGTGACTGCCACAAGCTGCACTCTGGCTCGCGGACACCGAAGTTTTGGTGGTCGTGCTGGCAGTGTTCCCCTGGCGACGATCTGCGCCCGTGGCAGTGCGACAGTGTGGCACGCTGGAGGGTGCTCGGTCAGCATTGTGGCAAGGTCCGTATGTGTCGGGATGCAACCGGTCATGGCCGCTTCTCACCTGAAGAAGGTAGGAACATGCTTCTGATACCCAAACACCTTCATATCGGAGTCCGCGAATCAGTCTCGGGTCTGGCAGACACACGGCCATCGTGTTCTGCAGACACACGGTCATCATATTGCAGGATGCCCATTTTTGTCCGATCCGAACAGGAACACGAACGCAACAGGTACTTACATTTTCAATTATAAGTTGTACAATTTCACGTAAGTCGTCCTTTTCTCTTCAATTTCTAGGTGTTCGGCCAAACGCAGGTGAGGGCTTGACGCAGGGCGGTGCACCATCATCTGTGACGACAACGGCTTTAAGACGACGCCCCCCCGGCCCCATGACGACGCCCCCCCCGCCCCCGACGACGCCCCCCCCACGCATGACGACGCCCCCGCCGCCCGCGACAACGCCCGCCCCGCTCAGGAGAACGCCCTCCGGCCCACGACGACGCTCACGACGACACCCCGCTCGCCCACGGCAATGACAACGACGATGCCCCACCCGACTACGACGAGGCCGTGGCCGCCCACGATGACGGCTCCCCGTCCCACGACAACGTCCACGACGACACTCCCCCAACCCCCGATGCTGCTCACGACGACGACCCTTCCACCAGCGACGACTCCCCCACCACGACGACCCCCCCCCCGCCCGGGATGTCGGCCCCCTCGCGCGCGACGGCGCCCCACAGGCCCACGACGACGCTCAAGACGACGCTCTACCTGCCCACAACGACGCTCACGACGACGCCCAACTCGAGCACAAGCACGCCCACGACGAAGCCCCACCCGCCCACGACGACGCCCCAACCGCCAACGACGATGCCCCCCCTGCCTAAGACGACCCCCCTCGCACAAAGACCCCCCCCGCCGCCCTGGAAGACGGCCCTCTCGCCCGCGACGACGCTCCACCCGCCCACGACGACGCCCCGCTCGCCCTCGACGACGACCACGACGACGCACCACCCGCCTCCGACGACGCCCTACCCACCAGCGAGGACGGCCTCCCCTCCCACGTCGATACTCACGACGACGCCCCCCCTGCCCACGACGACGCGCGCGACGCCACCCCCCCCGCCGACGACGACGCCCACGACGACACTCACGACGACGCCCGACTATCTCACGAGGATGCCCTCGAAGACGCCCCACCCGCCCACGACGACGCCCCCCCTTCCCACGACGAAGCCCCCCCTGCCTACGACGACCCCCCTCCCACGATGATTCCCCCCCCCGCCCTGGACGACGGCCCCCTCTCGCGCGACGACGCCCTACCCGCCCACGACGACGCCCCGCTCACTCTCGACGACGTCCACGGTAACGTCGGCGGTCGTGCCCAAGGTGACTCTTTGGTTCCTTATGGGCGACACCATGGCGACACAATATGACAGAGTGTCGCCAGAGAGTCGTTCAGGGAGGCTAAATGTGTCGCAGACGGTAGCACCACGGGAGCACTTCAGCGGCGGATAAGCATCCGGATAGCTAACCGGTTTGTCCGGTTTCTGGCATAATCTGCGCAAAATATTTACCACTGTTTTTGGGCATATGCTTCAGTACTATTTGGCGG